>OKRU01000052.1_pt1 | contig 82310 bp, 121 predicted proteins | sample 1601131 | NCBI WGS metagenome assembly OKRU01 (sample SAMEA3541558, study PRJEB24748) | human gut metagenome | biome: human gut; feature: human-associated habitat; material: faeces | place: China | collected 2012
GAGCCTAAGGCAACCGCAGAGCCTGAAATGACAACAGAGCCTGAGGCAACAAAAGAGCCTGAATTAATCACAGCACCGGAACAGTCACAGACAACCATTACTATTAAGAAAGGCTCCGATTCCGGCAGCGTCAGCAGGCAGTTGTATGAGGCAGGCCTGGTGGAGAACGCGAAAGCATTTGACAATTATTTATGTAACAACGGCTACAGCCGCAGCATCAGTCCCGGCATCTATGAAATAGCACCCGGGACTTCAGAAGAAGAAATCGCCAAAATAATCACAGGAAAACATTAAAAACCCCTTGTCACAGGGGTTTTCCTATGTTATAATCGCACTGTTGTGACAAAAAACACGCCTTTCGATTTGACGATGGTGCTTACTGTTTTTACAGAAGTCTTTGTCAGAGCTAACCGGGTTCTTAACGCGTCCCGGCAGAAAAGAAAAGCGGAAGATTTTAACCAAACGGAGGTAAAGACATGAGCGTTATTTCTATGAAACAGTTACTTGAAGCAGGTGTTCATTTTGGACATCAGACCAGAAGATGGAACCCTAAGATGGCTCCTTACATCTTCACCGAGAGAAACGGTATCCACATCATCGATCTGCAGAAGTCTGTAGTTAAGGTTGATGAGGCTTACAAGGCAGTATCTGAGATCGCTGCACAGGGCGGTACTATTCTGTTCGTTGGTACCAAGAAGCAGGCACAGGACGCTGTAAAGGTTGAGGCTGAGCGCTGCGGTATGTACTATGTAAACGAGAGATGGTTAGGTGGTATGCTGACCAACTTCAGAACCATCCAGTCCCGTATCGCAAGACTGCACGCAATCGAGACCATGTCTCAGGACGGTACTTTCGATGTACTGCCTAAGAAGGAAGTTATTCAGTTAAAGAAAGAATGGGAGAAGCTGGAGAAGAACCTGGGCGGTATCAAGAACATGACCAGAGTTCCCGATGCTATCTTTGTTGTAGATCCTAAGAAGGAAAGAATTTGTGTACAGGAGGCTCATGCACTGGGCATCACCCTGATCGGTATCGGCGATACCAACTGTGATCCCGAAGAGCTGGATTACATCATCCCCGGTAACGATGATGCGATCAGAGCCGTTAAGCTGATCGTTTCCAAGATGGCTGACGCTGTCATCGAAGCTAAGCAGGGCGAGGCTGTATACAGCGATGCTGATGTAGCTACCGAAGCAGAGGATATCGAAGAGGTTGCAGCTGACGCTGAATAATCCGATTCCATAAGAGAAGCATAGGAACCCAGATTGCGATGCCTGTCATTACGGTCTGGGTTCTTGAGGATAATATATTAATTAAGAAGAGAGGATAAAAAAATGGCAATTACCGCATCTATGGTAAAAGAGCTCCGTGAAATGACCGGCGCTGGTATGATGGATTGTAAGAAGGCTCTGAACGAGACAAATGGAGATATGGACGCAGCTGTTGAGTTCCTGAGAAAGAACGGACAGGCTAAAGCTGAGAAGAAGGCAAGCCGTATCGCAGCAGAAGGCGTTGCACGTGCAGCAATCTCCGCAGACGGCAAGACCGCCTGCGTTATCGAAGTTAACTCTGAAACCGACTTCGTTGCAAAGAACGAGACCTTTACTTCTTTTGTAGAGGCTGTTAATGCAGCTGCTCTGGCATCTGATTTACAGGGTGGCAAGGATGGCGAAGATATCGAAGCGCTGTTGGCTGCTCCTTTCGAAGGTGCAACCGTTAAGGAAGCTCTGGTAGAGAAGACCGCTACTATCGGTGAGAAGCTGTCCATCCGTCGTTTCGAGAAGGTATCCGGAGATGTAGCAGTATCCTACATTCACGGTGGCGGACGTATCGGTGTTATCGTTGCAGCTAACGGTGCATCTGATGACGCAGCAAGAGAAGCACTGATCAATATCGCTATGCAGGTAGCAGCTATGAATCCTACCTACATCAGCAGAAATGATATTTCCGCAGAAGAACTGGCTAAGTTACAGGAGATCACTGTTGACGCAGCTCTGAACGATCCTGCATCTCTGCCCAAGCCTATCCTGAACAAGCTGATCGATAAGGCTATGAACAGTTCCGCATGGAGCGATGAGGATAAGGCTATCTACGAAGAGAAGAAGAGCAACATGAACTACCTGTTCAACTTCCTGTCCAAGGAAGCAGCTGCTGCTCTGGCTGAGCTGGCTATGGCTGACAAGGACGCTATCGTATCTGATAAGATCTTCAAGGGTCTGGCAGACGGTCGTGTATCCAAGCAGCTGAAGGAGATCTGCCTGTTAGATCAGACCTATGTTAAGGCTGAGGACGGCAAGCAGACCGTAGCTAAGTATTTAGAGAGCGTTAACAAGGCTCTGACCATCGCTAAGGTTGTTCGTTTCGAAGTTGGCGAAGGCATGGAGAAGAAGAACGAGGACTTCGCAGCAGAAGTTGCCGCTCAGATGGGAAAGTAATTCTTCGGCAACTTTTGGGTTAGATATACCTTTCAAATACTGTAATTATAAATGTTTATGGTGATATTTTATACTACATCCACATTTGAGTAAACTATCATAACTTATTGCGAATTATCGTAATTTATTACTTAATTTGCGTAAGCGTTGTGTCAAGAATTGCGTAAAAACAAAACCCGATTTCCTGCGGCGAAGTTTACGCAAAAAAGCTGATATTACAGTATTTTGTCATAATATCGTCTTGATGTAATAAAAGACTCCGAGGTAAATACTTCGGAGTTTTTTTGTACCCATTTTTATCTACATTTACGGAATTTTTTGACATATATAAATAAGATAGGAGGACATAAAATGACACTAAAAGAAATATTAGAAAATACAGAACAGGCAATTGATTCTGGAAAAGACAATCTGGAAAATTATGTATTTGATCTTATTCAGATTACCTCAAAGTCTGTTTATGATCATGATATTATTACACCGGATATTTTAAAATGTATCGATGAGTTACTTTGTACGATAAATAATTTCAAAGAAGATTATAAAAGCAAATATGCCTATCTTTTTGGACAAATGGACAGTATCTTACGACTACTGAAACAAATAGGGGACTATCAGAAAGAAGATTTTACTATTCGTGATATCCTGCCGCTACCAGTATCTAATGATATGATTTGCTGTTTAAATACAATAAGAGATAATAGTATCGAAGTACATAAGCTTCCGATATCCTGGCAGAATTATATTGAATGGCTGGAAAAAAGAGATTCCAAATTCTTTATAAAGAGGATTGTCGGACAATCTGTTTACTATCATCTAAGCTCATTTGGAAAACGATTATTAGAAAAAGCGAAAGAGGAACAACAAAATGCTGTTGATGCATGAGAATACACCGGTTGCTGAAGTAGTTATGCAATTAGGTCATATTATCCGTGTTACAAAAATATATAATGAGATTTTATTACCACCGGGTACTAGAAAGGCAAATCGTGGAAATCTATCTATTTTTATGGAAAACTGGCAAAAGGAAAGAGCGATTCCATTTAATAGACAATGTTTGGACCAATATACTTCCTATTTTGAAACCAGCATTTTAGAAGCTGCACAAATATTTGGAAGCTTATCTCTAACAGATCATTATTGGTTTAAAGAAGAAACCGATGATGAAAAATGGGAAGATATCTGTTTTCAGAAAAATGGATTTAGTAACCAGCTCGCAGATTATATTTTGTTAGAGAAAAAGGCAGGGAAACCTATGCCGGTTCCGGATGTAAATACAGATGGTGTGTTACAGAAAATATGGATACATACCTCAGACGGACCAGTATTATACAAATATGGTGATTTCGGAAATGACTGTAATTGTAATCTATTGTCAGCAAATGAAGTAGTTGGTTCAAAAATCGGGAATCTTATGGAAGTCCCAGTTGTACAATATAAAATCGCAAGATTACCGGATGAAGATATTCCTGTGTGTGCCTGTGAATCATTTGTACCGGATAGTAGTGAATTTATTACTGCTGCACAATTACAAAAAGATCATATGGGAGAACCCTTTGATTTGTATACGCAGATGAGTAAAATGGGCTTCAAGGAAAATTTAGACAAAATGATCCTTTTTGACTTCCTTTTACATAATAAAGATAGACATTTAAAGAATTTTGGATTCGAAAGAGATGCAAAGAGTCTGGAAATTACAAGATTTTCTCCATTATTTGATCAGGGTTCTTGTCTTGCATTTGACGGAATATTAAATGACGCCTCCACAAAGCCATTTAAAGCCTCCAGAAGCGAACAGATTGCAATGCTCGATAAAATACCTGATATACCATTACAAAGCGAAATAGAGGCAATCATAGAAGATGTCTATGCAGAATTTTCAGTACCGGAAAGACAGTTACGCATCGCAAAAGAGGATTTAAAAACGACCTATCGAGAATTACAACGGATTCGCACAGAGATGTTCTATCTAAATCAAGAAGCACAGAAAGACCACCCCGCGCAGGAAAAGGACTGGAAGACGGCTCAGGTGACAGAGGAGGAACTAAAATATGAAATGTAAAATGCTGTATCATGACACCTGTGTTTGCGAATTAGAATTAGAAGTTTGTCTCTATTCCTGTCTGGTACGCCATGTTTTTCCTCTGCCAGGGGGAACTGCATTATTAAAAAATGTGGTACCGAAAGAATTTCAGGAAACAGAAGAGAGCGTTTGTAGTTATCTGACTGGGTTTCTATCAAATAGGATACCACAACATTTGTTAGAATTATCCGATGCAGAAATATTGGAAAAATTAAATCTGACCCATCATACCCATCAGTTTGGACGTATGCAATCATATTTATTTATTCCTGCATTTATGGAACATTTGAATATGGAAGATGGCTATTTAATATATCCCACACAAATAGAGTATTTGTATTTTGTGGATCAGGACCCAAGATTTGATAGGGTATATCGAATCGAAAACAAATAAGGAGAATAATTATGCCTGAATATTTACAAAAAGTAATTGCCGATATTTATCAGGATTTTGAGTTAGATAGAGTCACTGCATATCGACATATCGAATTACAAAATGCTGTGATAAGATATTTGCAAGAAAATCAGGATATGACGGAATTTCCGGAAGACCTGAAAAAGTTAAAAGACTTTTTGGATGCAAATCTCTTAAATAAAAATGACAGCAAAAATACGATTTATTATAAAGATCGACTAGATAGTGTTTTGCATAGCGCTGAATTTGCATTACAGGTTCGACAGAAACAATTTGACCATGAAAACGAAATGTAGGAAAAAGTAATGTTTGAGCTTGTTTGCGTAGTCAGTTATCTAAGTATTCCTATTCTTATTTTACTAAGTACTATAAAAAATAAAATTACAGATATCTATAATCCATATAAATGGAATAATAACGATAATGGACAAATCAAAGTAAAAAATATAAAGACACAAAACATTTTTTAAAAAAATAAAAATATTTTTCGATTTTTTGATATTTTTACGGTTTTTTTTGACATAAGGATATGTAACAAAAAAGGCTATAAAGAATCTTCCTTCTAAATGCAAATAATAAATAAAATGGATGACAGATTCTTTTCTTTCCTTTTGAGTCCATAAGTAACTTAAGGCTATGATATTAGTTCCTTCCATTTTTAAAAGCATAAATTGTTTTGGTTCACTAATATCAATCACATTAAGGAGATTATGATATGTTAAATGAAATTGTATTACGCAGAAGAAATAAACTGACCATTTCTAATGGTGAGGCAACTCAGCCCAATATTCCCTTTATTTCCACCATATTAAAGAACATCGAAAATCTCGGATATACTTTTTCCGCAGATGTAATTGATGTGCTGAAAACTTTGCCTGAAAAGAGTCTGGAAGACTTTTATCTGGAATTAGTTCCTATGCTCAAAAATATGGTGGGAGCTGATGTGCCGTATCATCCGATGTATCCTAACTTCCCGATGTCTGTTATGGAAAAGGAGGAAGCGGAACTTTATTTGAATGCAATCATTCATTATATTTCTGGTGGCACTTTATATCCAGCAGAAAAGAAGAGTGAGAGACTGCCATTATTAGATGATGGAAATGTAAAGGTATTGCATCTGGCAGCAGAGGATGAATTACAGGATATCTTTACCCTGTTGTGCGCCTCCAAGACTTCTATTTCTGACAGTGATAAAGCAGATTTAAAGTGGATTATAGAATATGGGAATGTTACTATGCCTGATGAGATTCCCTTAAAGGAGAACGTTGCAGTTATCTGCAAGGTTTATTTAGAGAACACTACAATTTCCACTGCACGGGATATCCAGAAGTATTTTAAGACATCTACTGATGTGTTGCGTCTGGTTACTGCTATGTCTGATGGGGATGTAAGTCTGTCAACCAACTGCAAATTCCGTAGTTTTAAGCGTAAAGAGAGACGTATCTTTATGGAACTGCTGGAGAACTGCGGCAATCTGGAAGAAGATATGCTGCGGTATAAGAATCGTTGGCTGAGAGTAGGAGAAAGACTGCATCCTGCTGAATATAGCAAGGAACAATTCCCGAAAACTACTAAAGCGTTCGAGAAACTGCGTACTGGCGAGAAGATTGAAACTTTTGGTGGTCAAGTAAACAAAGCTATGGATGCAGAAAACTATGAAGCTGCACTTGCTTTATTAAAGAAAAGACCGGGCGAACTGGCTAGAAAGTTAGATTACCTGTTAAGAACTGCAAAAATTCCGAATATGGTAGTAAATACCTTTAAGGATATTGCAGGTGATGTCTCCACCCCTGTACTTTTGCAGGTAAAGGAACATTTTGCACATAGAAACGAGGAGAATGAGAACAGAGTCTTTTTCCCCAAGGGAAATCTGTCCAGATGTCATTCCATTAAGAATACTCTTCCGGAAATCGAAGAGTCTTATTGTAATGCGATTGTATCTATTTGCGAGAATGCTCTGATTGAGGCTTATCGTAAGAAAGATTTTATGGGCAAAGTCTATCTTTCTCCCGAATTTAAGAATTATCTTGTACCTTTTTCTCAGAGAAGTGCAAGTAAGTCTTTAAAAACCATTGTTCGTGGATCCAGACTGCATATTGCTGAGGATATTAAGACGCTGCGTGCATTCATTTGGTGGACGAACACAATCGATAAAAACAATGGTTGGGATGATTATCGTGTAGATATTGACTTGTCTGCCGCCATTTTTGATGAAAATTGGAATTATATGGAACACATTTCCTATACCAATTTAAGAAGTAGAAAGTATCAGGCTTGTCATTCCGGCGATATTACAAATGGTGGTCCCGTAAATGGGGATGGTGTAAGCGAATTCCTGGATGTAGATATTGACTCCGTAGTAAAATATGGGGCAAGATATGTCGTATATCAGGTATATAGCTTTACAAATCAGACTTTCAAGGATTTACCGCATGCAATGTTTGGCTGGATGGGAAGAGAGTCTGCGAGCAGTGGAGAGATTTATGAGCCTAAGACCGTAGAACAGAAAATGGACCTTACCGCAAACAGTACGATTGCAATCCCTGTAATCTTTGACTGTGTAAACAGAGAGATTATTTGGTGTGACATGAATCAGACCTTAGATAGCGTCAGATGTAACCACTTTGGAAACAATCTGGAAAGTAACTTAAGCGGTGTAGCTGCCACCTGCTATGGCGTAGTTAATATCCGGAAACCAAATCTTTACGATTTGATCAGCTTGCATATTAAGGCGAGAGGTATTCCTGTCGATACAAAAGAAGAGGCAGATGTCATCTTTGATGTAAACGATGGAAATTCTGATAATAATTTTAGACTTATAACACCTTTTGATTTAGATATTATACAGGGGGAATTGTTATAATGCCGAAATTTAAAGATTTAAGAAACTTAAGATTTGGAAAATTAGTTGTAATAAGTAGGGATTACGAAAAAGAACATCAAAGATTAAAAGATAATAAAGGGCCAAGAATATATTGGATATGTAAATGTGATTGTGGCAATCAAACTAGCGTACAAAGCTGTCATTTGTTGTCAGGACATACAACAAGCTGTGGATGCGTTAGAAAGAATACAATAAAAAATATAAACATTAAATACAAGAAAAAGAAAAATAAATTTGATTTATCAGGAAAATATGGTATTGGCTGGACATCAAACACAAATAAAAAATTTTATTTTGATATAGAAGATTATGATCAAATCAAAGATATATGTTGGTATGAGAAAAAAGACGGATATATTTGTGGAACCATTGAAGGAAAACAAGTTTTATTCCATCGCTTTATACTAGGACTATATACATCAGATAAAGACGATTTTATCGTAGATCACAAAGAACATAATATCTTTGATAATAGAAAGGAATATTTAAGAATTACAAGCCATATACATAATTCTCAAAATAGAGGAATTGGAATAAATAATTCTTCTGGCGTAACTGGCGTTTGTTGGAAAAATAGGGAGGCATTATGGATTGCGTATATATCTGTTAATTATAAACAAATATCGCTAGGAAAATATCACAATTTAGAAGACGCAATTACGGCTCGAAAACAAGCAGAAGAGAAATATTTTGGCGAATGGTCATACGATAATTCCATTTCCATGATATAATTTACGGCTATATCTGCAGTTCCTTCTATGTTGATCACCCCGATAAGGTAAATGCACTGCAGATGCTTTCCGTATTTATAAAATATATAAGGCTATATGAAATCTTCCTTCTTAATTTTAACAGTGTAGGTGTAGGCTATATGTGAAATAGTCTATACTACATTACAGTTTCAGATTTCATTTTCTCCTTATAATAAAAAATAATAAAAACTGTAAAATTCTTCGGAGTTTTACGGTTTTTTTATACATATAAGAATAGATGATAAATTTCAATTGTTATAGGGCTTACATTATTTAAACACCTAATAAAAAGAGAAAGAGGTTAAAATCATAATGAAAAGAAAACTAAAAATTGTGGTATTTCTTGTATTATCAATAATTTGTGCATTTTGTGCAGCTTCAATGATTATGCGACATGAATATACTCTTGCAGTAATGGATTCTTTTGCCTGTACTATGGATTTGTATGCAGCATGGATACATTATAAATCATAAACACACAGAGGAGATTACAAATGAAAAATCTTACAGTTTCAAACGCACTGGCTTATGCAAACAAATACTATGATGAAAAAGGATTACGTCATGCCTTACGAGTAGCAGATTACGTTGAACAGGATGATTTAATCGTTGCGAAATATAAGAATGATGCAGTCGTTTTAGCTATTATGCATGATTTGATCGAAGATACAAAATTCATGGATGAAAACCAAGACATCTTATCGGATGATATTATGTATGCTTTGGATCTGCTGACGAAACCTGCGGATATGAATTATGATGACTATTGTAAACGAATTCGTTCGGCTGCTGGGGATAAGGTTTTTGGATATTTAGCATATCGTGTAAAGATTGCAGATATGAAAGATCACTTAATGCAGACAGAAACTTTGACAGACAAATTAAAAGAAAAGTATCTGAGTGGATTAAGATATTTGTTGTAGGGAAGGAAAAAATAGAATGCATAAAACGGAAGCTAAAATCGGAGATCAAGTAATCATTTTACGAGATCGATGGGAAAATATCTTATTGGACCGGAATGAATTGCCTATTATTTATGGTACAGTCGTAAAAAAATATGAAAGCGAAGACATCAGCTATCATGGCAGTCTTGAAACAGAAATCATTACGGTAGCAAAAGATGAAAAAGGCGATTTACATTATGACAAATACGCCTGGATAGACCGTCCAGAAGAATTCTATACAGTGGAAGAATTCGAGGAAAAATTTGGTCGTATCTTAAGAGATATTGATGATGAAATTAAAAAATGGAATGAGAAAAAACAAAAGGTAAAACAATTATTTGCTACAATAAAAGATGCAGAGAAAGGTACAGATCATGAACGCTAGAAAACGTAAAAAATGGCAGAAGCAGCATGGAACTTATATAAATCCAAAAGAATGTTGGGACCTTTATCGGACAATGGCTGAATTTATCCTGCCAAGGCTAAAGCAGTTCAAAAAAGACACAATGGGTTATCCGGGTTTTGGCGAAATGGATACAGAAGAAAAATGGGATATCGCCTTAGATAAAATGATTCAGGCATTCGAGTATATTATAGCCGGTGATGACTGGTGGCTCTATAATCCAAAATATGATTATACGAATGGATTATATGTCGAATTCGAACCGCTTGAGGATGGATCAAGCAATAAAGTAATTATGAAAGAAGAAGACTGGGTAGCAGAAATTCGAGAGAATCATGAAAAAGAAGAAATGAGACGTAATCAAGTAATTGAAGAAGGCTTACAGCTTTTTGCAAAATGGTATATGCATTTGTGGTGGTAGATATGGATTGTAAGAATTGTATTTATGGGAAAGAAGATTATGAAAGACGCATGTATATGTATGATACATATGTAAAGGAGCATGGAATTCCAAATGAAGTTTTTGGTACTATGACCAGAAAAGATATGGAAGAAAATGCTTTGGAATTCATGTGGTGTGAAAAAACGGGTGGTAAAGTATACGTATTTGGAAGATGCTCCCTGGCAGAAAAGGAATGTCCAGATTCTCATAATAAAGATAAGGAGAAAGATATGCTTATTCTCACTGCAACGGATTATCAAAAGAAAGCTATGCGTAAGAAACGCAAGGCAGATGCAATGCATAAATTACGTGTTAAAAGGATTAGTAAGGCTGGTGGATACTATCTTCCTTGTAATAAAGAAAGAGAATATGATAGTGAAAATCCGGTATATTATAATAAATTTAGAAGTTGGAATAAAGACTCTTTAAAAAAGGTAACAAATTCCAGAATCAGGAACCATGTATTCGATTTCCAGAAAGGATCCGCTTATAAAAAAGTCCATGACAGATGGAATTATGATTAAGGTGGTAATATGGGTAAAGTATGGGTAAAAACGAAATTTGATTATGGTATGAAAATGGAAATTCCACACAATCATAATATTGCACAAGCAATGTATGGATTCAGAGAATTAGGTGCAGAAACTGTACCATATCATACAATATCCGAAATTTACGATGCAGTAACCAAAGAAGATATTGTAATAGATTATATTGATCAATGTAAAGATATTTTTCAAAAATTTGGGGTAATACCGGATTTACCGGATTACCCTGATGTTTTAAGTCCATTTTTGGGTAGAAAGATTTGGACTGATTATATGGATAATTTTGCCTCAGATGAGAAAAAATGGTCTGCGGGATATTTTGTAAAACCTAAAAGAGATAAAGCATTTACCGGACATGTTATTTCATCTATCAAAGACTTAGTTGGCTGTGGAAATCATAGTGAAAATTATGAAATTCTGGTTAGCGCTCCAATCGATGTAAGAGCTGAGTGGAGAGGCTTTTATTATTATGGAAAACTCATGGATTTAAGACCTTATGGCAGATGTGAAACAGATCATTTAAAATACCATTATGATTATGAAACAGTAGAAAAAATCATAGATGCTTTTAACACTTGGGAAGCAAAACCGACTGCCTGCAGTATTGACATTGCATGTGTCTTACAGAATGGGACACTTCATACAGTTTTGATGGAAGTCAATGATGCTTATGCACTTGGCTGCTATGGGTTAGATCCATTATTATATGCTAAGTTTATTTCAGCGAGATGGAGTCAATTATTAAATAGACCTGATGAATATCATTTCACATAGGTATTCTTTTCTTATTTTTTGACATAAATAGAGGAAATATTATTTGCGGGAGGTAATTTATGAAGAAACTTACAATAGATGAAACAATAGAAAGGTACGAAAAATATCTTTCTTTAGATATAACAACAGTAGAACCTTGGATTGCCAGATCTATGATTGGTACACTTAATGATCTGCGTACAGAAATTGAAAAGAAATATCCGGAGCTATTAGGAGACTCTGCAACACATGATGAAATAGATGATGACTTTAGATATTTAAGTCTCTATTGCAGAAACCAGAATCTTAATTTTATTGAAGAAGCAAAAAATTATTTGGAATCCGGAAAATATAACATTTATGAGTTTATTGATGTAACTACAAAAAAGTTAAATGAACAGGAAATTTCGGGGAGATAATATTATGATGGATAGTGTTCAAAGAACAGGGAAAATGATTAGATGTTTATTGTAAGCAGTCCTATTGAATTGATGGTCAATTAATGATTGCCTGCTGGGGAAGGTCTTGACAAAATATATCATATCTGTTTTCATATTTTTTGTGAGGTGACTTTTATGGCGAAAATGACATTTTCTGAAACAGATAATCAAAAAGAAATCTACAATGTCGCAAAACTGCTAATGGATATAGTCCCAATTACATCGAATGAGAGAATTCCGGTTTTCTGTTCGCATCCATTTACGGATTTTATTTATACTCCACAAATAAACAATAATAAAATTGACAAAACATGGAATTTAACAAATCCAGAAGATTTCGAAGAATGGCGAACTGCTATTTTACAACGGTTGGAACAAAGTGAAATACGAAACATGTTTTATATTACAAGCAAAGCATATCGTCTAACCTTTCTAAAATATGCACAACCATATCTTACTAAACAGACTTTTTCGGAGTTATTTGGAGATATTTGGGTAACATCAGAAAATCCCAATGATGATGTAAATGTATCCTTACGAGAACTGGTCAACTGGTTTCGCAATGCTGACAAAAAATTTCTTATGGACGAAAAGGATTATGCTGCATGGAAAGCTCTACCGGAGACGATGGAACTGTATAGAGGAGTTGGTATCAGTAGAAAACAATATGGTTTGTCCTGGACCACTAATTTGGAAAAAGCAGCATGGTTTGCACATCGATTTGATAAAGGCTCCGAAATGGGCTATATACAAAAGGCGATTGTGTCAAAAAAAGATATGTTGGCATATTTCCAAAGTAGGGAAGAAGAGGAAGTCGTAGTCGATACATTCAAAATAAAAAAGATGATAGAAAAAGTAAATAATTGAGTAATAAATCCGTAAGAGTGATGACTTTTACGGATTTTTTTTACATATATAAATGGAGGACTATGACATGCAATATGATATTCATTATGACTATAAACATATTAAAAACGAATCTATTTCCTGTATCGCAGCAATCGGTGATAAAGAAATCTGTAACTGTAAAATATATAGAAAAGCAGATCAGACAAACACTTGGGTAATACCGGCATGGTTTACAGAAGAAGGCTATAAAAATCAGGGAATAGGCACAGATATTTTAAAGCATGGATTACAGAATATGGCACAAATATTTGGACTACCAGACAATATCGAATACATTTGGAATGGATTAAACCAATATGTATACGACTGGCTGGAAAAGAATTTCGATGCTGTATGTAATTGTCCCCTGGCAGTACAAAAAACACAATCAGACGATGATTGGTCTTCGCATATTTATACTTTGGATAAAGATAAAGTACTGGAATTTGCAGGAATCGAAAAAGAAAAAGACGAGAGAGAATTATAAAATGAATCAACAAGAACAGGAATTTTTAAGAGAAAAACAAAAAATTCTAAAATCAATGCCAGATAGTGTGGCTTTTTCCAGAGAAGAAGCAAAATTCTTGGAAACAATAACAGAAGAACTGTTGGAATATAAGAAAATATGTTCCTTATCTGAATTAAAAATGTTATGCGAAGATGCAGAAAGATATGCCGCTTTAGATGATGCCTTATTTCTTTATAGCGAAGAACGTTCCGAAAAGAATTGTTTAACGCAAGAGATTTTGGATACTCTGACAAATATTACAAAACGATATAAAAATAAAAACAAAGAAAGTGAGGAAAAAACTATGAATATTAATATTGTAAATGGAAGAGGATTATGGCGTGGAGTTACAATTGAAACGAAAGAAGTTGTAGAGGGCTATTATGTTTATGATTTAGCGAGAAATAAAAGTGTAATTTATAAAAATGAATCTATTGCCCCTGGTCGTGGAACTATTTTGAAGCCATATGATGTTCTTGAAAATACACTCTGTCAGTGTACAGGAAAAAGAGACAGAAATGGAAAATATATTTTTGCTTTTGATATTTTACAGAACACAAAAATAAATAATGCAAAACCAGAAGTTGTTTTATGGGATGATAAAAATTTACAATGGGTACTCAGTAACGATTATTCTGTTTGGGAAAATATTACTGGCGTCCGTACTTATGATATTCATGCTTACAGAAAATTAGATATTGCCGATATGTCTGGACTAGAAATTGTCGGCAATAAAATGGAAAAGGATTGGGAACATGTAAAAGATGAGCCTGATGCTTATTATACACGAGAATGAGGAGGACTCATATAAAAAATTGATTTATTATTCGGAATACCGGATAGCACTGCAAATCTAGTAAAAAGTCATTAGGGGGTATTATGCATAGTTTAGCAAACACAGAAGATGAGGAATTATTCACACAAATTGTGGAGAAACTTTGTAGCTTGGCTGCGTTGGAAGAAATGGAAGAGACGATAGATGATTTGGAAAAAGCATTAGAAAAATCCATTTATTGTAAGAACACTCCATTTTTCTCTGTTGTCAAGGGCGAAATCATGGATATTGATTTCTATTTTCAGCCTATTGTTTATCTTTTTGATATCAGATATCGTGCAGAATATTATGATGGGTATAGAGCCCCTTATCCGATTTTGTTTTGGAACGGTCCGATAGAGGAATTATTAAACATAGTAAAAGCAAAATTACCTGATTTTCAAATTGATAAGGGAGAATACGAAACAGATGAGAAATAAAATTATTTATGTAGATTTTGATGATACTATTTTTATCTGGGATGTGCATACTTTAAGTGATGTAAATATTACAGATTGGATGTCTTATAATAATATTGGCCATTTAAACTATTCTTTACGTGATTATTTACGAGAACAGAAACAAAATAACATGATTATCCTACTTACACATTGTTGTGATAGTATTGAACTGAGGATGAAGCAGGAATATTTGCAACATATTTGCGGTGATTTATTTGACGATTACCTTGGGGTGTCTGCTCCAGAATTAAAGGTAAATGTCGTAGCTCGTAGTAAAGAATTATATGGTATTGATCCCTATCAGACAGTATTAATTGATGATAGACTAAAAACAAGAGTACTATTTACAGAAAATGGTTATCTTACAGAAAATCCATTAAATATTGCAAACAAATGCTACATGGAAAAAGTATATAATAGAAGTATATAATAGATCGAACAAAACTATAAAAGAATAATGTGAGGAGAAAAAATAATGAAAAATTTTATTGGTTACCTTCAGTTGTATTTTAAGATTCACGCATTGGAATCTGATACAGACAATTATATTAAATGGAATAGTGATTTTACTATTTTACCGACAAAAGAAATAATGGATCATTTAGTTTCTAATATAAAAAATATGATGGAACAACACCTTCAGGAAGAGTGTGAAGTATTTTTTGTAACCAAAGAAGAATATGAAGAAAATGTTATAGGTATGAAAGAAGAATCATACACATGGGATGATAGAGAGGAAGAAGATAGATGATTCATTTTTGGGATTTATTTAGAAAAAAACAGGTAAATAATTCGGAAGAAAATACTCAGCAAAACGTCCCTGAAGTTATATCACCTGACCAAATTACAAGCGAGAATATTTTTGAAAAATTAGGCGATAAAAGTATCCATACACTTATTATAGCAGATACCCATAGCCATTTAAACGAGGAAGAGTTGCCTAAAACAGATATACCTTATGATTTGCTAATCTGCTTAGGAGATATTGGATGGTCGGATTGGCAAAGATTATTTTCATATCCACAATTTAAAAATATCCCATATAAAATTGGCATAGTAGGAAATCATGATAGTAATGATTTCTCAGAAATCAACCAATGGCTGCAAGAGAGCAATGTAACGCCTATTATTAATCTACATAATGCAAGTTATACATTACCAGATTATAATCTTATATTTGCCGGGATAAAAGCAAGCGTAAAATATAAAAATGATAGTAATTTACTTACGCAAAAACAAGCATATGATATTTCAGAACAAATGCCAAAAGCAGATATTCTGATAACACATAGCAACCCTAAATTAGAATACGATATAGAAGATGATATATATCCAAATGCACATGCTGGACTATATGGTATTACAAATTACATGATTAAAAATCATTGTACTTATAATATACATGGTCACGTACATGAGAAATACATAAAAAGACATAAATTAAATTCAGATGTTTTTTATGAATTGTCTTTCTATCGTGTTAGTTCTGTTAATATTACTAAAAATGGTATTATTTACTTGGAGGAAAACAGATGATATCAAATCCGAAATATGGGTATTGTAATATAAAAATGGGTGATTATGAAGATTTATGCGATACTACAGATCTTCCTTTAAATATAGCGAGGGCATTTATTAGTTACTATGAATCAGGCTCAGGATATAGTTATATAAAAAACGATACCTATTTCATGCTAGAAAATGATAAAGTTTATATACTAAAAGAAATAAAAGAAAATAAGGAACGGCAGTTTATTGAACGGCAACTTATTAAAAATGTTTCTGTAGATACTCTTGCATATGAATTTCAGGAAGATATTTTAAAATGCCCGGAAGCATGGGTAAGGGAATTTATGGTATCTGATTTCAGCGAAGATCTTAAAACTTTAAGAAATATGGATGAAATTGATCGAAAGAAAAGATTGATTTGGATATTAAACGATGAAGAAAAGCATAAAACACGATATTTATTAGAAAATATCGACACCTTAAAAGAATTAAGAGAGAAACAAAAAGGGATATACGTAGAAAAAAAGAAAAATAATCTTATTGGATATTATACATTATATTTTAAAGCGCACAAAATGGAAAACAATGAAATCAGCTACTTAAAAATGCAAGGAGAATTTACAACTCCATTAACAGCAGAAATGTTAGATGACGTAAAAGAACGTGTAACAAATTATGTATCAGGAAAATTAAAGGCTGAAGTATCTTTTGTCACAAGAGCAGAGTATGACGAAAATACAAAAGAAGTAATACATACAGAAGACGAAATAGAGGAAGAGAGATGATTTCAAATCCAAAACACGGATGGTGTGATATAAAAATAGGAGAATTCCAAGGGACTGGCAGTTATTTGACTGCGGTTCCTTTGGATATGGTAAATGCTTTTATCCATTATTATGAAGATGGAGCCGGAGCATGCTTTGTAAATGAGGAAGGCACGGATTTTACTCTGGTATTAAGCGATTTCGATGCTTATATCATTATAAACAGAGAAAAACAGGAATTATATAACGTTTCTGTATCCATAGACACCTTAGCAGATGAGCTGCAAGATGATATTTTAAAATGTCCAAAAGAATGGGCAAAGGAGTTTATGACATCTGAATTTGATGGAGATGCTACCAGTCTTTCTTATCAAAATGGAGAGATAAATAGAAGAACACTTTATTTGTTGAAACAGGTAGATACGCTTAGAAATATCAGAGAAAGACAAAGAGCATATACATCTACACAAAAAGAGGAAAGGGATTTGTAATGGGGTTAACAGATGTACAAATAAATGAATTTGTAAATATGAAAAAAGACGATCTGAAACATTTACTCATGGAAGAAATTCCAGACGATTTATCCACGAATGAATGCCAAGTATTATATGCTTTTATCGGATTAAACCCAAAATCAACACAATATGGAGATATCCTTGGAGCTTTTCAATATAAAGGCGATGTATATACTTTTCGATTTCATGTACATAGCCCAAAACAGGGATCCGCGTCTCTAAGTAATCGGATGACAAATTATGCAAAAGTCGGAATCAGAACTTTTCGAGATATGGAGTTTTTAGAAGAAAAAAGAGAAGATAGTCGTTTTAGTCAAGCTTTTTGGGTAAATACTCCGGATAAATATTTAGATGCGGATAATTTGGCAATGCGTTTACTTATGAAAAATATATGTGATTATAGCCGCAGCAAAGATTTTTGCAAACAACTGCGTAAAACAGACGAAACTCATAATAAAATCATGGAACTTTTATATGAGCATATAAAGGAATCTGATGATTTCGAAAGATAAAAACTGTAATATTATGTGGTATATTATGCATTTGTGAGGTCAGAAATAATATGCTATAATAATTCAGAGGTGATGATATGTTTGAATTATTGCAGGAGTTAGATAAGGAAATAGAGAAAGATACGTAAAAACAAAATAAATAGCTAAATGAAGCTTATACGAGCTTACAGGGGTATCTCTGTAAGCTTTCTTTATGCACAGCAGTTTATCTACCAATATTTGTACCCCACCCCACGCAGGAATAGGACGGACTCTTTGGTAACGTACTAAATATGGATTCCAAACAAACAATCTAATCTATTTGATGTTTGTTGATACTTTGGCTGCCGGGGAATTGCACCCAGGTCCCAGGGTGCGCATTATTTAGTCTCACAGAGGAAGACTCAAAAACATGTATTAAAATACATCAAGTAATATAACGAAAAATAGGCATTTACAGGCGGAACTAGATTAAAAAAAGAGGTTCATTTTTTTCCGCCTGTATGTAAAGGTATATTATAGTAATGGCATTGGCAATTACCTATGCTTTGCCAGCTTATATTGAAATGACAAATGTCCTTGTCTACGCAAAGCGTATGCTATGATTTTACATAGGAAAATATAGATTTAAAAGATGTCATTTATTTATCGATTAGAAATTCCAAATCCTTTTTACACCATAGAAAATATATTTAGCGACTGTGCGAACAGTCGGGAGAAGTATAGTAATTGCCAATGTCATTACCCTTTGCGCAAAAGTAAAAAGTAAGTAACCTCGCCATGATTTCAGGGTTCATATAAAAATAAAAAAAATTACCGTCAAATTTTAAAGATTTGGCGGTTTTTTTATACATATATAGATAGAAAGATACTGCATGATAGGAGAATATAATGGAAAAAGATTTTTTCAATTACTACAGGTCTGGTGATGTTATTTATCCCAATGCCGTTGCACGGTATTATTCTGAATCTGTAAAGATGGCATATAACAGATGCGAAAATCGCATTGGAAAGGATATACGCAAATTATATATGATTCAGTGCCCGTTTTGCGGGCAAGATGCAAACCAAGATCGATATTATGCAATACCAGACTTACCAATCAATGAAGAGATTGGTTGTATTCATTGCGATAACATATTCGAAGTTTCTCATGATAATACTATAGTGATATATGAAAAGGAGAAATAAAAATGAAAGAAAATGAAGTAAAAATTGGACAAACTGTATATTTTCAGGAACATTGGTCTGGGGTAATTCAAGAGGCAAAAGTAACTGATATATTGCCTATGGAAGATCAGAAGCGATATCCCGGAAAGAAATATGCAAAATTAAAATGTCGTATCGGTACTTGTGGTGCATCACTTGAAAATATTTATCCCTCTTTTAAAGCTTGTGAGGGAGCAGTTCGAAAAACATTTATAGAAAACGTGGAAAAATATAAATCCGAAATGAAAACGGTTAGGGATTTGATTATTTTCCCTTTGGAACACACAGTAAGTGACGCAGAAGAATATTCCAATGATGCTGCAAGAAGGGCTTATAAGGAAAGAGCAGAGGAATTGGGATTCATCACGAGTAAAGAAATGGAGACAGAAAACTATGAACGTGATTGAGAATTGGTTAAAACGTAAAAAATTGCAGCATATTTTCTCTATTAAGGAAGATGAAGATGATGATTACTATCCTCGTCAGTCTTTATCTATGCATTTGGCGGTTCGTACACATCCGATTATTGATTGGATGAATTGTTTTAACGTTGCACATATTTGCAACACATTTACACCAAAGCTGATCGATATACAGCGGAATGTAATATACGGTAATCATAGTATGGTATGTGTTGGAACAACAGAAGATTTTACATATATCAAACTAATGACAAAAGCACCGATGTTTGAAATTGAGAAAAAAGATTTAGCAACAGATGCTTGGAAAGAGACGGCACAAAGCTTTATAAATATTGCAGCACATGGTTCGGCAATTTTATTTGTACCTCTTACAGTACTCCACGAGGCTGCTTCTGTACTGGAAGGTATTTATGATATGTGCTTTCTTGCAACAGAAAAACATACGGAAAAAGAAGCTTATCATTATCGTGTACAGTTCTATATCGACTTATTAAATACAGATATCACATATAATACCAAAGAGATGTTAATAAACCATATGAGCGTAGGTGCAAAATATGCTGTGGGTACTACCATCTATATGAAAAATCCAACATGTTTAAAGTATATTTCTTTGACATATCCTTGCAAAGCAGTTGTATTTGAAAAATCATGGGAGGCACATTTCATCATTTTGCAGGATTTGGTAAAGTCTATAAAAGAAAATATGAAAATAGAAAATGCAATTCAAACTATGCCAAAATTACATTCCTTAGTGTGGATCCGTGATCATGGATGGTGCGTAGATGACATGTAAAGGAGTAAAAAAATTGGAAATTAAAAAATGTAATAGAGATTGTGATAATCAAGTGTAAAAGGAGAAAACTATGTTATTTATTATATTGACAGTAGTAGCCGTTGCAGCAGGCTTTGTTTTGTTTGACCTCATGGATGAAATATATTTACCAATTTGCCTGTTCCTTGGTGTTTTTATATTTATCCTTGGTCCAATGGTTTCCGAGCATCCCTGCTTTTATGATACGGTAACGAATACGGAAATATTGACCGTCTTTTCAGATAATGTTTATTATCAGAATGATGACAAAGAAAAGACTGTTACTATCTGTGTAATTGATAATGATAAGATATCGCATATTGAAACCATCCATTATAGAAATATGGAAATTGAATATGTAAAAGATATTCCATCTGCTACGGTAACGATAAGCACTTACAAAAGAAACCCTAAGTATAAATGGATTGTGTATGATATGCTGACAGGAGATATTGCAAATGTTACATTACAGTTACCTGAATCTGACAGAAATGAATAGGAGGATTATATGTTATTTGTAAAAATATGTCTTGGATTATTAATGATAATTGTAATATTTGCAATATACAATAAAGATATAGCTATATTAATACTTGGAATTCCATTAGCTCCTATTCCATTACTTGTCGGGGTTTGTATATCTTCATATCCGGGATTTTATGATATCCAAGAAGAAACAAAAGATTTAACCACTATAAATAATGAATCTTATTATGAAATAATATATTCAGGCAATTATGCATCGTCTGAGAAATATGTTGTATGCGTGAAGGATGACGATGAAATTTCCCATATTGAAAAATTAGATTATAAGATCAAAATAGAATATTCTACTGTAGCAGAGAACGGACAGTTGATTTTAAAATATCTCAAATTAAAACCTAAATGGGAACGAAAAATGTTTGGTATATTAAATGGAATCAAAACTGAAGTCATACTCAGGTTACCAGAAGCTGAAAAAATAAAAACAAATAAGTAAAAAGATGAAATGGAGAAAATATGATTAATGAACCAATAATAAACTCTTTACGTCCTGCACAATTGTTTGGGAAAAGACTTCGGATGTCTAACGAAAATATGGATGTCATGATGGCAATGGCACAGTTAAGACGAGAAAAAGAGATCAGATGATTGAGGACGAGATCGAAGCAAGCAAATGTAAAACCAGATATTATAAATAAACTAAAAAAGACTCATTATAAAAAGTGATGAGTCCTTTTTATTTGAGAAATAGGTATTTTTGCAAACTTTTTATACATATATAAATAGATAAAAAATAAAATTGGAGGAGGACTATGATGATATTATTTAATAGACAATCTTTAGCAGAAATTAAACAGATGCAGTTCGGAGATTTTACAGATAGATATTTTTATGAACAGCTTTGTTCTGTATTTTGTGGTACAGAACGCAAATTAGTTTTACCAGAATCAGAGACGTTTAAAAAAGAAGATGTTATGAATACAGAAACAAAAGTAAATGATGTTTCTTATATGGATATTGCGAGATTTCTTATTAAAAATTTCGAAATGAGCACATTATCTGACTATGATAATGAAATGCATAGTAAAATTATTTATGATGGATTAACTAATTTTCCAACAATCGCTAAATGTTTAGCAAATATTTATCAAAATTTAAAAGAAAAGGAAAAAGAAAATATCGAAAATGAATTATAATCTATTATAACAATATTAACTATCTCCGAGTATTTATATTCGGAGATTTTTTTATGTAAAAATAAAAATAAATTTATTTTTTTATATCGATTTGCGGTTTTTTTTGACATATATAGGTATAAGGAAAACAAATAAATGAAAAGGAGATAGTTTTATGAAAACAATCAACATCAGTCTTCCCAGTGTAGACGCAGTAAGAAACTTTAACAACAAGATTTTTGGATTATCCGGTGATTTTGATCTTGGTAGCGGTAGATACATCGTAGATGCAAGAAGTATCATGGGTATTTTTAGTCTTGATCTTTCAAAGCCGGTATCACTTACCATTAACTCTGATAATGAAGAAGAAGTAGTAGAAGCAATTAGGGAGTTTATTGTTACAGAATAAGACATGAAGGAGTCACTATGAAATGTTTTAATTGCAACGAAGAAATGATTTATCGGGATGATATCAGAGGCCTGGAACATGCTGATATGCCTTATGGAACAAATACAAATTCTTTAATTGTAAAAAAGACAGAAATTATGGAGGGATTGTTTTCCAAAAAAGAAGTGGAAGTAAATCATTCTATCAATCCAAATTACTACATATGTCCTAATTGTGGATTAGCATTACCAGTTATTTCGAAAGCAAATCTCGAAATATTATTTAAACAGGAGAATACAGATGAATAAACAGCGTAGAGCAATTTCTATTGTAAGTATTACATTGGCATTAATTATAATGACTACTCTGATGATTGGGACCATAGCATTTGCTGCTCCAACTTCAGATATGCTTGTTATGGATAATGCGGATATGTTGACAAATGAGGACGAGGTAAAAATTGAAAATGCCTTGTATCAAATCTATGAACAGACAAATATTGAATATGCTATCTATCTGGCACCGTCACTGGATGGTAAAACCATCGAAGAAGCATCTTTGGAAGCCGGTAGAAAATTAGGCATCGGTGATAAAGAGGATAACACAGGATTACTTATCTATGTAGCCCTGGCAGACAGAGAATTCCGAATGGAAGTAGGTTATGGCCTGGAAGGAGTAATTCCTGATTCGCAGGCGAAAAAGATTATTGATTGCATGACCTCGTATTTCAAGAATGAAAACTATGCCGACGGACTCTTAGCCGCTGTCACAAAAACTGTGGAAATCTTAAACGATTCTGGTGAATATACTATTTCGCAGGATGACAACTATGTTGTAGAGACAGACACAGATGATGACGACCTACTGGTAGGAATGATTGTTGTCATCGTATTTATTGTTGTATTATGTGTGGCTTCAGCATTCGTTGATGGTGGTTCGGGTTCCTCATCATCAGGTCATTATTATTCAAGTGGCTATAGCAGTATTTCCAGTTCGAGTGGTTCCTTTGGCGGTGGTAGCTTTGGAGGCGGTGGCGCTTCGGGAGGTTGGTAAAATGGCTTTAGTAGATGTATCACTTGTGGCGGTGATTGTGCTATCCATTACGATGACTCTTGTATATGGATTGCCACTTATTGAGCAAATAAAGGATAAAAAAGTTAATATAATACAAATGTTAGCTGTATGTTTATTTATTTGCGCAACAATATCAGGAATAATTATTTTATATTTTATAAGGAGATAATTTGGCGGCGGAGGAGCCTCGGGAGGATGGTAATATGGAAAAAATCGCAAAAGAATTTCAAAATTCACACAAAAAGGGAACAGTATCTAATGTAACTCCATATAGTTTCAAGTATTCCGAAACAACAAAAAATGGGAATACAGTTGACATTGTTTACATGAAGTCGTATTTTATGGATTTTGATTAAAATAGGAGAAATAAAAATATGTGGTTTAATTTAATTGCAATTGCAGTGCTTGTCATTGGTTGTGTTTTACATAAATATCATCAAGGACTTATTGTTTCTACACTTCCACTTATAGCATCAGCAATAGCATTATGTAATTTTATTTTTTAAAATATCAAGCGAATAGGAGAAAATAATATGAAAAATAAAGGTTGGGTAGCATTAGTAGTAATAATTTGTGCAGTTGTACTTTTGTTTGGAGGTTCTTATAACTCTTTACAGCGTGCAGATGAAAATGTAAATGAAAAATGGGCACAGGTGGAAAATCAGTTACAGCGTAGATATGATTTGATTCCACAGTTAGTAGCTGTCGTAAAGCAGTATTCCGATTATGAAGCATCTACATTGGAAAGTGTTGTTTCTCTGCGTGGGGATGGGTCTTTGGGAGAGGAAGCCGCTGCGGATTCCGCTTACCAGTCGGCTATGAAGGAATTCAATATTGCAGTAGAAGCATATCCGGAATTAAAGGCAAGTGAAGAATATAGTCAGTTAATGACAGATCTTGCAGGTACAGAAAATCGAATTGCCGTAGCAAGAAAAGATTATAATGACGCGGTAAGTTCTTTAAATAAGAAGATTCGTTCCTTCCCAATGAATATCATTGCAAATATGAGTGGGGTAAATAGCAGATATTATTTTGAAGCAAGTGACAACGCTTCAGAAGTACCCAATGTATCGGAACTATTTAATCAGTAAGGAAACCGAAAAAGGAAGAATATATGGGACTTTTATTATATATATTACCGCCTATAAGTTTCATTATAGGGATTTGGAGAATCGTATATGCTATAAAACATTGTCATGATCCGGATTTTGCGATTCAGTTGGTGCTTGGATTCTTTTTCATCCTTGCGAGTATAGTATTCTTTTTCCATAATATAGTAACATGGGAGTTTAATGTGATTCCTCCAGCAGGATATTGATAGGAGAAAGAAAATGGGAAATAAAGATATAGATCATAAATCAAAACAAAAAAATGTGACTCTAAAAGAAGCACAAAAATTCATGAAAGAAATTCCCCCAGAGGATATAGAACGTTATTGGGGTAATGCAAAAAACACAAAAGGAGAAAATTAAGAATGAATGGAATTAGTATTGGAGTTATCGTAGCAGTAGTTGTTGCAGTAGCAGTAATTGGTATTCTGATGTCTGGATATGTAAAGGCATCTCCTGATAAGGCATACATTATTTCCGGTCTGAAAAAGGAACCCAAGGTACTCATTGGTCGTGCAGGCATTAAGATTCCCTTCTTGGAAAAGAAAGATGAATTAATGTTAAAGCAGATCAGTATTGATATCAAGACAAATGGTTATATTCCGACTAAGGATTTCATTGGTGTAGATATTGATGCTGTGGCAAAAGTAAGAGTCCTTACAGAAAAGGATGTTACCATTGATAAGAATGGACAGTTACTTCCCGGAGCAGATTCCAATAAGAGAGTTACTCATGAAATGGCACAGGCTGCTATGAAGAACTTCCTGAATATGAAAGAACAGGGAATTCGCGATGCACTGACCGATTCCTTACAGGGTAATATGCGTGAGATCATCGGTACCCAGTGTTTAAAGGAACTGTGTAATGACCGTAAGACCTTCGGTGACGAGGTACAGGCAAAGGCACAGAAGGATATGAATGCCCTGGGTATCTGGATCGAGTCCTGCAACATCCAGAAGATCGAGGATGAGAACAACCTGATCACTGCTTTGGGACAGGATAACATGTCCCAGATCCAGAAGGACGCTTCCGTAGCAAAGGCACAGGCAGACAGAGATGTGGCGATTGCAAGAGCACAGGCACAGAAGGATGCCAATGATGCACAGGTCATTGCGGATACTGAGATTGCACAGAAGCAGACCGAACTTGCGATTAAGAAGGCAGAACTGAAGAAAGAGTCCGATATCAAGAAGGCTGAGGCAGATGCAGCATATAAAATCCAGGAAGAGGAACAGCGTAAGACCGTGGAAATCACCACAGCAAATGCAAACCTTGCAAGACAGGAAAAGGAACTGGAATTAAAGGAGAGAGAAGTATCCATCAAGGAGAAGGCTCTGGAAGCGGAAGTCAAGAAGACCGCAGAAGCAAATAAGTACGCAGCACAGCAGAAGGCAGATGCTGAACAGTATGAGAGACAGAAGAGAGCAGAAGCAGAACTCTTCGAGATCCAGAGACAGGCAGAAGCCGAGAAAGCAAAGTCCGAGGCAGAGAGATTCGCTAAGGAACAGGCAGCAGAGGCAGTTAAGGCGGCAGGTCTTGCCGAGGCAGCAGCCGTAGCAGCAAAGGGTAAGGCAGAAGCAGAAGCAATTCAGGCAAAGGCAGAGGCAGAGGCAGCAGGTATCTTAAAGAAGGCGGAAGCTATGAAACAGTATGGTGACGCCGCAAAACAGCAGATGGAACTGGATACTTTGAAGGTATACTTCGAGCAGTTGCCTAAGATTGCAGAGGCTGTGGCTAAGGGATATACGAACGTAGATTCCATTAAGATGTTTGGTGGAAATACCAGCCAGCTTGCAGGTGATATCATGACTACGGTGACACAGGTTTCTGATGGCATTAAGGAATCTACCGGCATTGATCCCACTTCTTTGCTTGCAGGAGCACTACAGAAGAAAGATACTAAAGAAAAAGTAGAAACTCCGGTAGTTACAGAGGATTATACAGAAGTACCGAAAGAGGAAACTCCGGTAGAAACTCCAAAGAAAAAGAGAAATCATAAAGATACTGAAGTGACTGAAGAGTAATATAAAAATAGTGAAAGAGCATCAGATAATCTGGTGCTTTTTTACTTTCACAATTTAAAAAATTACGGATTTTTTTTACATATATAAATAGATATTATCGCTAGAAAGGAACTATTTGTATTATGTCTATTACGAATGTAAAAAATGAAGTAGAATTGTTTACGACTTATAAGGAGAATCCAGATAAAGTATTAGAAAATAAAATTGCTACATTATATTTCCCAATTGTTAAATATCAGGCGAGACAACAGGCAAACAAAGTAGGAGAAAATGCAGATTTAGAAACCTATATTAGTGATGGATCTATGGGACTCTTAAAAGCAATGCATGATTTTGATCCTGCGCAGGGAATAAAGTTTGAAACATATGCATCTATTAAAATCCGAGGGGCAATTTTAGATGGTATTCGGAAAAATGACTGGGTTCCCAGAACAATCAGACAGAATCAGAAAAGAGTATTTCAGGCAAAAGAGACATTAAGAAACGAATTAAAACGCCAGCCGACAGAAAAAGAGATTGCTACATTTTTAGAAATGGATATTACAGAATATAGAAATATGATTTCCGATGCATCTGTAAGTATGGTGTCATCTTTAGAGGAACATATGGAGCAAAATGGAGATATGTTATATGATGTCTCTACGATTGCAAAACCAGAATCTCCGGAAGAAAATATAGAAAAAGAGGAACTTGCTAAGAAATTAACAGAAGCAATGGAATTACTGACAGAAAAAGAAAAGTTGGTGATTCAGCTTTATTATTATGAGGACTTAAATTTTGTAGAGATTGCGAGTATTTTAGAAGTCAGTGGATCCAGAGTGTCTCAACTACATTCCAATGCAATTTATAAAATGAAACCATTTATGGGAAAATATATGGGATTATTCAAAAAGTAAAACTATTCTTTTGCTATTTTTATACATATATAATGAGGAGAGGTATATGAATAATATCTATTTTTATAAAATTCCTTATCGGAATAAAAAAAATAAAAAAAGAACCGTTTTACATATTCCAGATAAATTATATAGAGTTATTTTACTTATATTTCTAATTTTAACATCAATAATTGCAGTAATATATTTATCGTTTGAAACTTCAGAAATATATTGTTATATAAGTATGGGACTTTTATGGTTTATGTTATTTACCTTTTTCTTTTTTATAGAGGATGATATTATGAAAAGAAAAAGAGAAAAATATTTACAATCTCTAAAAAAATAAAAGATAAAAGGATGAATTATTATAAAAGAAGATAGTACAGATTTACTTTTAGATTCACAGGAAGAAGAGGAAAGATAAATGGCTTATATCGACAAGATTCAAAAAATCATGGATATATTAAATGATGATACTTTTAGGAACATAAATTCTACAGAAAATAGCTATTTCTTTACAAAAGCCTTAACAGATATGATAGATGTTAGTAAAAAATTAGTTGTTGCGGAATTAACCATATTGCAGTTAAAAAGTCGTATTAATCATAATAGTCTTAAAGCAGAAGATACAAATTTTGGATTATTCCAGGATGACTATGATGAACAGCTTACAAAAGCAAAAGATAGTATTATTGCTTTAAATAAAGTTTGCGAGGCTTGTCAGATTTCTCCGTTCTATGAAAATGACATGTATGATGAAAGAGCTATTATGGAATTTGTAAATACATTTACTCATGCTATCGCAGATGAAAGAATTAGATTTTATTATAAAGAAAAAGAACATGTAGATGAAAAAGATTTGACAAAACAAGTAGAAAACGAAGATTATATGGAAAGGGAATAATAATATGAAAAATCTTAGATTACAGAAAAATGAAGAGGGATATTCTCTCATTGTACGACTGAATGATGATTTGAAACCAGTAGCAGTGGAGCCTTATGTAGTGGTATCTGGTTATGATGAAAAGACAGAAACTTGGGACTCTGGAAGCTATCATCAGGATTTAGAAAAAGCATTAGATGATTTTAATTATGGAAAACGTATAGGCTATGACAGAATGCTTAAGATTGCTACATCGCTTATAGAAAACGCTCTGGCAGACAGTGTAATAAATACTCTGGATACATTAACTGAATTCGGAGTTACCAAAGAGGAAGCGGAAGAACTTGGCATTAACACACAGGAAGTCTTAGAAGATTATGATTATGGTTTCGAATAATTTTGAAATGCTCGATTATATTTTATAATGAGAAAACAGGAAATTTATAAATAATAAGAGATTGGAATTTATTCCAGTCTCTTTTTTTGACCATTTTTGAGGTTTTTTTAGACATATATAAATAGTAAATAAAATATAAAATTTAAGGAGAACCCAATTATGGATTTATTAAAAATTAAAATCAAAGATACTATGGCACGCGTAACATTAAGAGAATATTTAGATAGTCATGATATTATGTATTTTACGAAAAAGAAATCTGTCTACGTTAAACCAGAGACAGGAAATACTGTTCTAAGCTATTTGGATTTGTCAGGAGTCGAGTATGACTCCAAGTTTAAGTCAGACGTAGATATTTCAGACCATGCATTTAAAGTATTTCAACCCACAGAAGAAATAAGAAATATTTTACAGAATAAAAAAGCTGATATCCCTACACAGACACAAGATACTGTGATGGATAATGTAAAATCTGAAAATGAGAAAGAAGAATCCGCAGAACAGGAAGATTCTTTTGATGATGAAGTCCTTCGCAAAATTGATGCCGGAGAAGCCCTGACAGAAAAGGAAATCAGGACTCTTGTTTTATGTGGATATGCCGTAGAAGAAATCGAACATAGTGTTGGGCGTTGGGAGCGTCAGGTATCCTCTATTGTGGAAATTAAAGGCAGATACTTTTCGATTGACTGGTCAGAAGGTCTAACAGAGATGCAGGAAAATACATTTGATGATTTTCATCCAGAAGAAGTGGAATCCTATGAAGAAACAGTCGTAGTAAAAAAATGGAGACCTATTGAAAAAACAAAAGAAGAAACAGTAGATGAAATAGAGGAAACGGAAGAGGAGTTGGAATTATAAATGAAATTATTGATTGAGGCGGAAATTCCTGAAAAAGATTTACAGATACTAAAAGGACAAAATATGTTCGTAGGATCTCCTTGTGACGTTCAATTAACACTGGATTATGGAGATAAAGTTATTTACCCGCATGGAAAAGTGATAGGACAATCAATGGAGAATCCATTTTTAGAAAAAGTAGTAGTTGCATCTTTTGAATATGAGCATAACGATGGTGACCAAATCTGGTCAGATGTAACAACATATTACCAAAATACTGATGGAACATTTGAAAAAAAATATGAAGAGGGATATTATGAGGAAACTTCAATCGTTTCTGTCACCGAAGAAGAAATAATCAATAAAATGAATGAGATTAAACACGAAGTAGAGAAGCAAAAAGAGGCAATTGCTATGTATGGATATTCACACCCATTTACAAGAGGCGGATATACTATTACAAAAGATTTAACAGAAGAATTAGAAATAGAGAAAATTAAAAAAGAGGATCCATTTATAGAAAAAGATGCGGAGCATGAATTATGAAAGTGATTATGTGCGCATATGGGGTAGGGTATAAAAGTACACTGCCGCCCAAAAATGTTATTAAATTAAATTTGAATACTTATCGTACAGAATTCCGTGAAAGAACGGAAGAAGAATTACAAATTGAAAAGGAAAAATGGGATAGTACTCCGCATCTTTTATCTGGAGAAGGGTATGTCAATAGAATTCGACATGAAAAGGTTGCATTTTTAAACCCAGCATTTCCAAATAATATCATCGAGAAAATCAATGAACTTCAAAAGGAAGGATTATTTGACACCATTCTTGTAGAATCGGATAGTACTCTTGCAAATGCATTAAAACAGCGTGAGGATATTGAATTTGTATATTTTTATCCAGAAAAGAAAGAAAAAGCGATCACACAAATGCTATCGAATGATGAATTACCATTGAGTGCTATCCGATTTTATTCCAATCATTGGAATTGGTTTCAAACATTTGCACAAACTTATCCGAATTCCACCCCTATTTTTGGAAATTTAGAAGAAGAGTTAGAAAAAGAGGAATTAGAAAATGAATTTGAAAGAGATTAATATGAATGATTTACCTGAAGATGTAAAAAAGATTTTTAATATATTTGATAGAGAATGGACCCCCATTTATTTAGTGGGAGGTTGTGTAAGAGATATGCTTTTAGGAACAACACCAAAAGACTATGATTTTACAGTGGAAACCCCACCGGAAAACATTGAAAATATATTAAGACTATATCATATTCCATTTAATGCAATGAGTGCAAAATATGGTACGATTGTTGCCAGAATCGGGAATGAAGACTATGAAATCACCAGTACAAGAAAAGAAGCGGATTATGTAGATAATAGACATCCGGAAGAGGTTATCTTTGGAGTTTCCATAGAAGAAGATTTAAAGCGAAGAGACTTTACGATAAATGCTATGGCTATGGATAGTAAAGGAAATATTATCGATTCATTTGATGGTAATAAATGTTTCGATTTGGAGAATCATCTAATTAAGACGGTAGGCAATCCAGAGACTCGCTTTAAAGAGGATCCGCTACGTATTATGCGGGCTTTGCGATTTACTATCACAAAAGGATTCCAATTAGATGCTGCCACGCAAAAAGCTATGGTAGATTGCAAAGATATGCTAAATAATATCTCAAAAGAACGAATTACCGCGGAGTTGCGTAAGATACTTACCGCAGGAGTAGATATTCAGCCATACTTTGCGAATTCTGATATGATGAAAATTATAAAAGTAATCATTCCGGAATTAGAGCCTTGTATGCATTTTGAGCAGCACAATAAATATCATCATCAAGATGTATATAACCACATTTTATCTGTTGTTGATAACTGTAAAACGGATAAATTTGAAGTAAAACTTGCAGCGCTTTTACATGATATTGGAAAACCTCAGACATATGTAACAGATGCGGAAGGCTGGGGACACTTTTACGGACATGCAAAGGTAAGTAGAGATATTGCAGAAACAGTGATCGATGAAAGACTTTCTCTTACTGCCAGGGAAAAAGACCTTGTACTTGCTTTGGTTGAACATCATGATATGGAAGTCCATGTAACAGAAAAATGTGCAAGACGTATGTTAAATAAATTTGACCGTGATTTCCTATCTGATTTTTGTATCTTACGTCAGGCGGATAGAGATGATCATGTAAACTTAGATCCAAATAGACCACTTGTGAATCTGAATGAGTTTATGGCAGCAGTAGATGAGGAAATTAAAAAGAATACTGCTGTAAAAGTGTCAGATTTGGCAGTACGTGGAAACGATTTGATGGATACATTCCATATTTCTGGACCTACTGTTGGGCAGACGCTAAAGGCGTTATTAGATGCTGTAATGGATGAAAAAGTAACAAATGATAAGGATATGTTACTAGCATTTGCTGCCCAATATCTTGAAAAGGATACAGATTTAGAGGAAGAAAGGTAACTTTTTTACGGTTTTTTTTGACATAAGTGTATATAACAAATAATTTCTTCTATGAAAGGAAAGTAAAAAATGAAAAACGTATTAATCTTAACAGAAAAGAAACCTATGTGTGACAGAATCCATGAGGCACTTGCTACGGTATCTGACCGCATTACTGTCATGGAAATTGGCGGGCATATCTATCTGAAAGAGGAAGCAGAAACCCTCAAAGTTCCGGAAGAGACACTGAAAACTTCCAAGCAGATGGATGTCGGTAATGGAGAAACAGGCTATGTGCTTAACGAGGCAGCTATTGCTAGAAATATCGAGGAAATCAAGAATACTTTATCTGAGGATTTCGATGTAATTATCAATGCTTGTGATCCAGACCGTAGCGGTGAATTTTTATTTGATTATGCTGCAAAGGCGCTGAATCTGGACACAGATAAGGTACAAAGAATGACATTACGTGATTTTACCGAAACAGATATTCGTGAGAGTTATTTAAAAGCTATGAATTCTGTAAAAGACACAGATTTAGAAGAAGAAAGATAAAAAGATGAAAACGCACCGCAGCATTAGCTACGATGCGTCCTGTAATATTTTATGATTTTAGGAGGTTTATAAAATATTATGAAAGTTTATTTTATGCCATACGAAGACGAAGATCATCAAGCTTTATTTTGCAGAAAGAAATATTGGGACAAAAATAAAGTGATAGAAGACGGTTATAGCAAAGGCTATGATCGGTTAGAGAGTGCTTTTGAAGCAATCGGAGTTGAAGTATCCGGTGGCGGAGAGGCAATGTATGAAGGCATGAGTATTAAAGATATCAAAAAAGGACTAAAAAAGGAAGGTATCAAACTACTCGTAAATGATAAGACATTCTTAGAAGAATTGAACCAAGATAGAGATAATCAGGAGGAGAGAGACGAATAAAATATTAAATTCTGGAAATTTAAGCACATTTGTGAATTTTTTTGACATAAATAGATAGGTATAAAAACCTATCTATTTTTTTATAAAAAAACGAAAGGATGGTTTAAATGTGTAAAATAAAATACCAATATCAGTATATGCAGAAAATAGAGAAATTAAATTACTCGAAGTATCTGGTTCGGATGGCAATGGATACTATGGATCGGGATATCGTATAGATATTATTGCTCCTGTACGGAAACAAGAAGAAAACTATGATTATGGAGAAAGATAAATGAAAACAATAAATTTGGATTTTAGTATTGGTGATACTGTTTATCAAAATAAGTACAACTATTGTACGCCACTGATAGTGAAGCGAATCATTATCGAAGAAAATGATATTATCTACGAAACAAATACCCAGAAATTTACAAAAGCTGACATCGGTAAAACTATTTTTTATACCTTCGATGATGCAAAAACATATGACCTTTTGTTCTCAAAACAAGATATGATTGGTAAAAGATATCAAAATCCAAAAGGAATCGCCAATGGTCATATCTGTGAAGTAACTGCGAATCCAGATAATTGGGGCACTTGTCAGGTAATTGATTTGGAAACCAGACATGAATTTTTATGTTCAAAACGATTCATTTTAGAACATGAGATACAAGGCACATATGAAAAATCGTTTACCGGACATTATGATAATACAGGAAAACCAATCTTCGTAGGGGATACCGTATATGAAGGCTGCAATGGATTAGTCGCAAAAGTAGAATTCAACCAAGAAAGAGGAGCTTATTGGTTAGCTGGTCTCGGTGATGGATATGGAATTGAGGATTCTAATATTGAGTGGAAAATTTTGGACCCCGAAGAGGTAAAAGAGAAAGAACTACCATATTTTATGGATAAAGAAATGGAGAAAGAATAAATGAGAAAAGATATAGAAATAAAACAATATGCTGAACTTGGTGAGGATTTTAATATTGCTTATCAAACATATGCATCTCTATATTTAGATTTTGTAGACGATAACTTATCAAGCTTTTATCTTCAGAATACAGATATAGCACCGATACGAGAATGCGAAGAAAAAGACTATGTATTGGCATATGTAAAAGCATCGATAGAAATCGCAAAAAATGTAATGTCTTCTGGCTATTTTAAGTCTTTTGAAGATTTATACAAGGAATATCCTTTATTAAAAAAATATAGTGAAGAATTAGAATACGAATTTTACGAAAACGAACGTAGCTAATGCTACGGAGTGCAAGGTCACGTTTTAACGTGTCCTGTAATATTATGTTGTTTAACATAATATTATGAACCGGAAAAATAAAGGAAATGGGGAGAATAGATGAAAGAACTTAATTTGTATCTAATTTCTGTAAATTTATATGGTCCTAATCCATATCGAAAATCTGGTTCTGGAAATTGGGTAGTATGTGAAACCAGTCCAGAAAATGCTTTAAAAGTATTACAAAAATATCTATCTGATAATAATTTGATAGGTATGTCTGGGCACGCATCTTTGATATATAAAGGATTTCCATTAGATACAGAAATTTTACCAAGGCGACATGTTATGCAATTTATAGAATATAAAGAAAGGGTGTATGAAAAAACACATCCCGAAAAGTATATTTTTAGCCCAAAGAAAACTGAAAAGGGCATTAAGTTACATAAAATTGTGCGAGAACCTATGGAATATAGAAGTCCTTTCGTAAATGGCGCTTATGGAAAAAAAGATGAAAATATAGAAAAAGAGGATTTTGAAATTTAAGTATAAAGAAAAGGAAAATGATGATGAGAATCAAAGCTATTGTTGAAAAAAGAGTATTCGGTACTATGGAATTGGAAATTCCGGAAAATCTCATAGTGGAAGACAGTCCAATAACAAACAGAAGATGTATTAACAAACAAGTACTTAATGCATTACACACACTAGAAAATGATAGTGAAAATGAGAGTAATATAACCTGGGATGATGATAGTACCATACATTATGCCGGGAATTTTGTGGTAGCAGACTTAAATTTGGAAAATGAAAATGAAGAAGAAAGGGAATAAGAATAATCATGATAAAAAATGGATATAAGGAAACAAAAAGAAAAATTGTTGGTGGATATGAAGGTGGAACGATTACAGTTTGGAGAATTACTACACCATCTGGAAATATATACGAGGTGTCAAAAAATTCAAAAAATAGATTTGCATATATTACAGATAAAGATAATTTTAAAATACTTGGTGCTGAAGAAAGTTATCAAACTGCTTTAAAGCAAATTTATTATTGGGAGGATAATGGTATCCGTGTACTTCCTGATCTTACAAACACCAGTGATATTAAAAATATTTTAAACCAATATCACGGCATTGTTAATGCTGCCTCTCTGATCCAAGACGGCTGTATTAAACCTGATTTACAAACAGCAGTTTATTTATTTGCCACCAATAAAGATAAGTATTCGAAACATAATTGGGTGAATCTTGATTTGATTTTAAAAATTATAAATTTAAACGAAGAAGATGTAATTACTCTTTGTAAATATACTATTGCAGAAGATATTGATTGCGTAAAAGCCATTCCAAGTAATTTACTTGTTAAAATGACTAAAAAAGGGAAAGCTAAAGAGCTACTTACACCAGATGTATCAAAAATTAATCCATTATGGCTTACAGAACCATCATATGGAGAAAAAGTGAAAACAAATTTATTATATGAAGAAAATTTGGAAAATGAAAATGATAATTATGAAAGGGAATAGGATAGATTATGAAATGTCAAGATATTAAACCATTTACATCCTGTGGGTCTTATTGTGTTAATATGACAATGCAGCAACTGGTAGATTCGATTGCCAGAGATGAAAGAGATATGGGACTTATATTGGAATCGGAGTTCCAAAGAGGCCATGTATGGACAAAAGCACAACAGATCGCCTATATTGAATACTTTTTAAAAGGCGGTATAAGTGGTAGAGATTTGTATTTTAATCATCCGGATTGGTATCATAAAAGTGAAGGAAATTATCACGATTATGTATGCGTAGATGGTTTACAAAGAATTACAGCAGTACGTAGATTTATGAATAATGAAATTCCTGCATTTGGTGTTTATCGTAAGAATTTTGAAGATGATTTTTACTTTACGCTGGATATTATGCATCATTCCTTTAATTTCCATGTGAATGATTTAAAAACCAAAGAAGAAGTTTTGCAATGGTATGTTGAAATGAATGAAGGCGGTACTCCACACACCAAAGCAGAAATTGATAAAGTGAAAAGTATGATTTCCGGTATGCATTACGAAGAAGCAGAAAAAGTATTGAAAAACCCAGAAATGTATCTTCATACCTTAGATGATTTGATAAAAAATAATATTGCAGAGTTTTATGTTTATAACGGGTGCTGGTATGGAAAAATTAAAAAAGAAGATGACATCTATTATTTACAAGCTTGCAACGATGACTCAGATAAGACGGTTATTAACGAATGGCGTATATCGGAAGATACTGTTTTTGATTTGCATATCATTGTTAGAAAAATAGATGACAACCTATATGTAAAAGACGACATAGAAAACGAAGAAATAGAAAGGGAATAGCATATGTATCATTATGGAGACAATAAGATGGACTTTTTAGATGCTGTACTTATCGCAAAAACAAGAGGTTTAGAGGAAGAAGTCAGAATCCATAATCTAGCCCCTGATTTGGTTTTAGCTACAAAAACCCTTATAAATGGTATGGATGCGGAAATGAAGAAAGCAAGCGAATGTGGGTATGTAAAAGGATTTGCTGATGCAGAAAAAGAAAAGTACACCCTGGCAGAAAAGGTATCTGATGAACTTGATAAACTGGACAAAGTAAAATCATTGTTACATGAACATACTGATTTTTCCAGAGAAACTCCAGAAGTGAATTATGAATTAGTAGCTGCAATGTTTCATATTTTAGGTTTGGAAAGAGATCAAAATAAGGAAAATACGGAACCGGAAAGGTAAAATATGTATGTTTTTCACGCGACTTTAAAACAAAATCAAGCGAGTATCGATAAAACTGAATTATTATTAAACCAATCAAAATACAATAACAGATAAAAAAGAAATCGAAAATGAGGAGGAAAGATAAATGAATACTTATCCGGAACATATAGGTAATGAATTGGGGAAACTCACAGACAAGGATTTACATAGAGTTTTATTACAATATGTAGAGAAAAATTTTGATTCTGTGCAAGATATGTTAAATCATTTGAAATTAGTTGCCGAATGTGAAGACTTTGATTATTTGGGACAGATAGATGATAAAAAACTTGAAGAAGTTTTAGGAAAAGGAGAAGAATTTTCTATGAAAGAAACTATTGTTAAACCGGTAGAATTTACAGGCAAAAAGTTTTCTAATTATTATCAAACTTATAATGGACATGATGTATATCATACCTGTGTTGTATTAACAGAACCTAATATTCACTGGGAAGATTGTCAGGTAAAAGATTTAGAGACGCAGAAAGAATTTTTGTGTTCTAAAAAGTATATTTTAGATCACGAATTAAAGGATGAAAATATCCGTACTATATTTGTTGGAAATAAGACTCAGGAAGAAATTACAAATTGGATAAAATCTAATACAAAATTAGGAACAATCTATGCAGCTTTTGAAGGCGGAGTTGATGCTGAAATTTTAATAATTAACGAAAGCCTAGCAGATTTATATTTGCCAAATGGTGAAAGAAAAATCAATATCCCTCTGGAAGATGTTGCAAAAAAATTAAAAGAAGTAACATTAAATAAACAACAAGTCACAGAATTGAATAGAGAAAAATTTACAACAGAAATTATTGGAGAGATGTTCCGAAAAAATAATGTTCAATATGCACACTATTATTGTGATTCTTATAGATTAACAATTGTAATTACTATTCCTGAAACAAAAGATAGAAATTCTTATGTATCGAATATAAAGAATTTTTTAAAAAATAATGGCATTAACGATAATTTAGCGAACATTATTTTTTATAAGTCTTTACCATATGATGTTGATATGGATTACAATACGCTTTATATGACAGGTAGAGGTATAGTAGAAGCCGATAGATTTTTTGAAGATTTAGAAGAGTATAAAAACGATATAGAAATGGAGCGTTAAAAATGACAAAGGAAGAATGGGTAAATAAATTAAAAACTGATTTGTCTAATAGGACTGGACTTGGTATGTATGTTTTGGACACCTTTTTTGAAGAAGCTGCGCAACTTTTAGCAGAACATGATGCTGAATTGATTAAAGAATTTATTAATAATGAATTTGATATGAATTCACTTTCAAAAGAAATAGAGGAACCTGAAAGATAAATGGAAATTACTTTAAAAACTTATAAATGAAAATAAGTGACGCATAAAAGATAATCCCAATTTTTCAAAATCATTGCAAGACACTATAAAAGAAAGAGACTAATTTTTACGATTAGTCTCTTTTTTTATCCACTTTTTATATTTTTTTTGACATATATCAATATGAAAGTGAGGTAAATATGAATTACAAAATGAAATACGAAGCAGAATGTAAACGAATATTACAAACATATCCCGAGCAGATGAAGAAAGTATTTTCTTATCCTGATTGTGAATTAGAATCTGATTTTCTTGGTTTTGTAGATGAATATGCAGAAGAACAGATACCGGAAGATTTCACTGTTATTGATTTTGGATGTAATCAGGCAGTACAGTCTTGCTATTTTGAACATTGTAAAAAATATATTGGAGTAGACTGTGCGGTACCCATAGAATATCGATTTCCCACACAGAATGCAGAATATTATAATACAACGATTCAGAATTTTATAAAAAATATTATGCCGACAATGCAGTTAGATTTAAATAAGGTTTATGCAATTTGCTCATATGTGCCGGATGAAGAAGCACAAAAATTGGTCGCTGATACATTTCCCTATGCAAAAATAGTATATTGTCATGAAAAAATTGCGAATAGAAAACCTCCTGTGTTGGATTTTTATAATTGTTTATACCTGCTAGGAGAAATGGCAGATCACAATCTCATAAAATACGATCCAAACGATCATGATCGAGTTTTGGTATATCGAGCAGCCACAAAAGATAATCCTGCAGGTTGGTATAGTGAAAATATACATACAATAGCACAGGAACTTGTAAATGACGGAAATAATCAAATATTTTTATTGGAAGTATATGAAGATCAATTAGGGCATCCATACACACAAAGAAGCTATAAAGCGGACCTATATGATAAAGAGGATTATGAAAGGGATTAATTAGGGGAATATATATGAAAAAAGTAAGTTGGAATCCTATGCTAAATTTTATTAGCGAAATAAAAACAGCCTATCGAAAACAGTTTAAAAGAGAACCAAGTCTCTCTTATAATAGAGATATTTATCGTAGTTGTGTCGAAGTATGGGTGGAGGAACTTGGTATCCAGAAATATATTGATATGATGGATTATATCGAAACAAGTCAGAGAGGAAATTATGTAAATTTCCATTATATTAAATTTGAAAAGCTTTCTAATCTTATACCGGGAGAAGAATTCGCTATTTCCTACCGTAGAATGTGGGATATTTATGATGGTTTACTACGTGAATGCAGAGGTGTAGTTATCGATGTAAAAAACGAAGCACTTGTAAATACACCTTTTGCAAAATTCTTTAATATGGATGAACGTCCGGAGGCAAGTAAAAGTATTGTAGAAGATAAAATAAAGAATGCAAAGAAAGTAGAATTTTCCAACAAGATGGATGGATCTATGATGTCGGCAAGTTTTTATCAAAATGAAATTGTGGTGTCTTCCAGCCAAAGCTTAGACTCTTGGCGGGTAGAAGATATGACGCATTATTTGACTTCGGCACATAAAGAGATGATTAAATCCCATCCGGACCAAACTTTTATTTTTGAATATATCTCTTTAAAGGATCCACATATTGTACAGTATCCAAAAGAAATGCAGGGAATTTATCTGATTGGAATAAGAGACAAAGTGACTGGAGTAACCTATGATTATAATACTGTTATAAAAACCGCTGCATCATATCCGGGCGTAAAAACCACAGAAGTATATAAGAAGTCATTTTCAGATGTTTTGGACTCTTTAAGCAAAGTACGTGGTAATGATGCGGAAGGATATGTGGTAAATATTGATGGATTCCGAGTAAAGATTAAATACGATGATTACTTAGCGATGAAAAATCTTATGGAACGTAAATCTGTGGGAAAAGCAGTTATCAGAGCTATTGCAAATGGTAATTTTGATGATATTTATAGCCGTATTCCTGATAACAATAAAAAACTTGCATTAATGGTAGCAGAACGAGTTAATGAATGGGTATCGGATAAAGATACAAAAGTCCATGAATATTATAATACTTTTTCCAAAATAACAGATACAAAAGAGTTTATGATCACCGTTAGCAAAATGGTACCGAAACCCTATCAAGGTTATGTACGTATGCTTTATAAAGGTGAGAGCTATAATTACCTAAAGAAATTCGAAGATACGGACCAGCCATGTTATAAGACTCCGGCAGAGTTAGGAATCGACATGCATGAGATTATAGATGAGTATAACCAAAAAATATCCTTTGATGAAATCAGTCTAAATGAGTAACCAGATTTTCTGGTTACTTTTTTTGTAAAAAACACTCTATTTTTGAGGACTTTTTTAATTTTTTTATACATAAATAGGTAGAGTTAAAAAAGGAGAAACCCTATGTTCACGAAAGAAAGAGCAAACCAGTTATTACATACTATGATGGAGTTAAAACTAAATACGGAACTGGAAGAAACCGTGGCAAAAGAGTTATTAGATGCAGGGTTTAAGCCAGAAGAACTTTCCGAAGAATTTGGTTTTGCTCCGGAAAACTTAATGGAAGAAGAAATTATTTTATACTAAAGGAGTTTAAAAATGAGAACATCTACACAATTAACAACAACCGGACAGTGTGATAGACATCCACACGCAAATATTACAAGTTCCGCAGATTATATTACCAGAGCTGCTGCACAAAGAGAAGTAGTAATGCGTATTCTGCAAGGGGAGCCTATCGATGATATTAAGGGTGAGATTGACAGTATCCTTACCAGTAAGAATTGTCCTTGGGAAAATAGAGAGCAGAAGAGAGCAAACTTAGCTCTGTATGAGAATCGTATCAAAAGATATATTGCATGGGAGAATCAGAGAGAGCAGGATTGGCCAGATGATTATGATACTACCGTAGATTTCTTCGGAGAGACTATTGATGTAAAACCTGACTTTTTCGTACATGAAGAGGGAAAAACTTATGTTGTAAAAGTAAAAACTTCCAGAATGCCAAATAATGAGCAGGATGATATTCAATCTTATGAAGCTTACGCAATGGCATTACTTGGAAAGAAATTATTTCCAAATGATGAAATCATAGTAGAAATCAATCATTTAGCAGATAAAAACTCTGCAAAAGAGAGAGCAGAAATTTTCAAAAGCTATGGTCATGAACAGAAGATGTCTACGCTGGTTTACGATCGAAGTGCAGAAGTATTCTTTCAGGAGAAACATCAACAGGAAATGGAAAATGGACATGTCTGCACTCCGGAAGAATGTGAAAGCTGCGGAATGAGAAATATCTGTCATTATGAAGAGGCACCTATTTCACTGGATATTATGAAAGAGGTAAAGCCGATTTCTGAAATTAGATTGACTCGTGCACAGCAGCAGGTGATTGATTACGAGACAGGCGTAGCAAGAATTAATGCAGGAGCTGGTGCCGGTAAAACACTGGTAGTAGCGATGCGTATTGTAGAATTATTAAAAAAGGGCTATGAACCGGAAGATATCTGCTTACTTACTTTTACAAAAGCCGGAGCAGAAGAAATGACTGCCAGAGTAGTACAGTATTGTGCAGGTTTTGGAGTATTAGTAGATCCTTCCAGATTAACCTCTACGACTTTTAATGCATTCTGTCAGAATATTGTGACTGCACATTATCAGGAGCTTGGATATACCATGCCACCCAGAGTATTACCGGAAGAAGTTAGATCAGGTATTATCAACAGACTGATCGACCAGTTCCCTCATATTGAAGAGTGGGATTATTCTGTGGTATCCAATGCGAAATTTGCAAAATACAGTAAGAAATCTGCAATGAACTGCGCAAAGTATATGTTTGCAGAAATTAAAAAAGAAGGATATACAAGAGAAAATAACCCTTATTCGAATTATACTCCTGTATCACTGGATTTGATTTTCCAGATGTATCGTGAATATGATAATACCCTGCATACCAGAAATATGTTGGAATATGATGACCAGTTGTTACAGGTAAACCGTTTGCTGGAATTACATCCTTCCCTTTTTGAAGAAATCGGATATAAACATGTAATTGTCGATGAGTTCCAGGATACAGACTTACCACAGATTCATCTGTTAAATAAAATTATTGATACCAGCAGCTTTAAAAGTTTTATGGCAGTCGGTGATGATAGTCAGTCTATTTTCGCATTCCGTCATACTTCTCCGGAATATATGATCAACTTTGGTCAGTATTTTACACCAAACTTTGATGATTTTAATCTGGTAGAAAACCATAGATCTACAAAAAATATTATCAATCTGGCAAACACCATCAATAATAAAGCAGAAAATAAGATTGATAAAGACCTGATTGCAACAAAACCAGATGGAGTAGCACCGGTAATCGAAGGATTTTATTCTCAAAAGAGTGAATATGAATGGATCGCAAACCAGATACAGGCAGATATCAGAAACGGTAAAGTACCATCCGATATTGCATTCCTTGCTTCTAATCGAAATGAATTGCAGGCAATGGCATCTGTGCTTACAAAAATGGGTATTCCTTCTATTTTAATGAACCCAATTCCTTACAAAAATAATTCCAGAGTTGCTGCACTTTGCACTTTCTTCGATAGCTTTACTTCTGGAACAACTCAGGGACTCTTGGATTATACAAATGTAATAGAACATGGAGCATTAAAAGGTGTACCTGCTGCCAGACTGGAAGAAATTGCAGAAGAGTTTAAACAGGAAATTATAAGTGGACAAAAATCCATTTCCAGATTTATGGAATATGCAAAAGCAATGGATGAAGAAGAAGTCGATGAATGTTATCAGGCATTTTTGGAAAATATCTCCTACTGCCAGTCTTATGAAGAACTGGAAGAATTTTTCCATGATTTTGCAATGTATGGTGACGATTCCATGTTTAAGCGTGAAGGTAAATATGAAGGTGTCTGCCTGACTACGATTCACTCTGCAAAGGGATTGGAATGGGATAATACTTATCTTACTTTATCTGCGCTGGATAGAAAAGAATATCACAGAAATCCTTCGAAATTCCGCAGCAGTGGAGAAAAAGACGAGAATATTCGTAAGTGGTTTGTGGGAACTACCCGTGCAAGAGAAAAGCTGGTAATGACCGGACAATATGTAGTCGAGTTATCCAAAAACGAATTGATGTTAAATGATTATGTAAAAGAAGCATACGAAATTTTCGGAAAGCCTTTTGGTTATCAGACAGGCGCATTTTTGGAAACGCAGGCACAAGAAAAAAGAGAGGCTCTGGAAGCTGCTACCGGATTTGAATTAAATACCCTTGGCAGAAGATTAGGTACTGCTGTTGGTAGTCATCACGGAAAGTCTGGAGATACTGCACTAATGGACAGATATCGTGGAAACCATCCACAACCTGCCCCAGCAGCCCCCGCACAGAAGACAGAAGATTTGTCCGCAGTCGAACAGGAATTTGCATAAAAAAATAAGGAGATCTGTAAAAAGGTCTCCTTTTTTGACGACTTTTTTATCTTTTTTTTACATAAATAAGTAGGAATTATTTTGACTTTTATACATAAAAAAGGAGATAACCATGATCATTTATAACACTTCAAAAGAATTAGAATCCAAATACATGGCACAGGATGATTTCGTATTTGAAATTCATAGCCAATTCACCTTGGATGAGTTGCTTACTAAAATCCGTAATGGAGAGGAAATTACTCCGGATATTGCAAATATTGTGGCATATTCCAGCAAAGAGAATTCGAAATTTAAGGATGCAACTACTTTAGAACAGAACGATTATCTGGATAACATGGGATATGATATCATTCCAGACCCGGATGATGTAGAGGATGCACAAACAGCATATACTGAGAGTTTAAGAAAACGTGCGGATTTATTAACTGCTTTTGAAAAATATGCATTCAATCAGGAAACTCCTGGTTACCATTTTACAGAAGTACCATTCACACAGGAGCAATTAGCAAATCAGCTTTATGCCTGCTTAGGGATAATGCCTACGTTAAAAGAAATTCCGGATAAAACGGTAAGCGAATTACGTAGCATGTCCGCAGATGGTGAAAGATTATATCTTCCTTATGCAGGAGTTTCTGCAAATAATAAATTACCAAGACCTGAAGATATTGAGTTTTATCGCTCATTGAATGATTATGAAAAGAAAGTAATTGCGGATTCCGAAGCACATCCTATGCGTTTATTAGACCTTGCAAAAGCTATTAAAAACGGGGATAAAGATAGAATCTTTACAGAAAGCGACACTATTTTAGCCGAAAGAAATCCAATTCTTTCTGTTGAAACTATGTGTAATATTTCCAAAACACCTGGCATTATAAGAAATGACAGACTAGAACACGATAGTGAGGAAGATTGCTATTATTATAGTGATCATTGTTATCAGGAATTGCCAAGCGGTATTGATTTAAAAACAGCAAATATCATTGCATGGATGAGAGAAGAGTTTGCGACAGAACATAATTCGACATTAATGGGACCTACTATTCTTACAAACTGGATGTCGAATATAGCAGATTTTAATAATGTGAATAATCGTAAAAAAAGAGAATTCTATAAGGCTTTATTTGCAGAACGAGTTATTCCGGAAGATGTACCAAAGAAACTTTTAGCCGGATACTCTGATGCAGCATATATCACATTAATCTCTTATTATGATGAATTGCTGGAAACATTCCACCCTGCTGAGGGAAAAGATTATACAGAAGAACTGCAGAAATTTGCAAAAAAATCGTATAAGATGCCTATGACTAAAATGCTACAGAAAGCAGAAGATATATTCAAGGAATTATATCATGGTCATGCACCCAGAGTCTTGGCAGAGTATATGTATGCACAACTCGCTGCAAAGGATATCAAACCAGAAAATGCAACGGACGAACAGATTCGGGAGATTGCAGAAAAATTTGATCAGAAAAATATTCAGCTTATTGCAAAATATAAGAATACTGCATTATTTGCAATGGCAGATAAGTTAAAATTCGGTGAAATGCGTACCGACCATATTCAGGTAATTGCAACTTATGCAGATAAAATTAAGATTAAAAAATTACTTGATAAAAAATTCCCGGAATGGTACGTGGAGCATAAAGATACCAATACCTCTGATTTAGTACAGCTTTTTGAAAATCAGCATAAAATTTCAAGCTTTACAAAGAACTTAAGTGCCAGACAGATTATTGTTCGTGAGAATAACAAACGTGGTATGGAAGATTGTGCGAAGTTTGAAAGAAAATATCATATTAAATTCTCTGAAAACGAATTAGCAATCAGAGGACGTAATGTGGTAGCAGAGTCTGGTAATATGAAAATGTATATGTTACCAAAGGACGATTACCGTAACTTTACCGTGGGATATGATACCAATTGCTGTCAGCACTATGACAATGCCGGAGAATCCTGTGTATATAAAGCAGTAACGGATCCTTTTGCAGGTACCGTTGTTATCGAAAAGAATCATAAGATTTTGGCACAGGCGTTTGTATGGACCGATGAATCCAAAGATACCTTTGTATTCGATAATATGGAATTTGCAAATGATGGACAGGTAGCATCTTATATGTCTATTATTGCCGGATATTGTGAAGCAATGCCTTATAAAAACATCCATATGGGTATGGGATATAATACGTTAGGAAACGGTATCGGAAAACCTATCAATAATGAGGAAGAAGCACAATTACCTACTACGATTGCATGGAACCCCCAGAGAACCTCATGGGCACACGGAAATAAAGATGTGTATTCTGACTATCATGTAACAGATGGCGGTAATAAGGCGAGAGTATTAAAACGTAATGGACGTACCTTTATCAATCAGACAACAGGAGTGCGTATTACAGCAGGTGCAGATGAACCTACCAGATGGGATTTACTGGCAAGACCGGAAACCGCATTTATGTTAAATGACTATCATTCTACCATAGATGAAAGATTACGATTTGCCAATATGCTGCATGGAAATCCTGATTTACAGACACAGATGGAAGCTGTACAAAAAGATCCAAAACTGATTGGCATTATTGCAAATCCCTTACCGGAAGTACAGGTATTTGCTGTAGAACAGGATCGGTCCGTAGCACATTTGATTCAGAATCCATGTGATGAAGTGCAGGTTATCTTAATCGGCGATGACCCCAACTATATCCGTAATGTAATTGCTCCTTCCGAAGCTGTATGTATCGGAGTATTACAGAAAAATGGATTATTATTAGAAGATATTATGAAAAAGGTAAGGACCGGGGAAATCCCGATGCCTAGCAGACGGGTATTTGAGACGGCTGTAAACCAGAACGGTTATGCAATCAGACAGGTGCCGATGGAATTCCAGACAGAGAATTTACAACTATTAGCAGTAGCTTCTAGTCCCAAGGTAGTATCTTTATTAGTAAATCCTACTGAAGTTGTACAAAAAACAGCACTTGACGCAAGCCCTGATGTCATCGGTCTGATGGAAGCACCTACACCGGAGATTCAGACATATGCGATTGCTAAGGATCCTTCTTTGATCAATAGTATAGAAGGTCCTTGTTATGAGGCAGTAAAACTGGCAGTAGAAAGAAATGGATTAAATATCCGTAATTATCAGAATACCTATCCTGAGTTACGTGCGATTGCGATTTCTCAGAATCCATTCATTGTAACAAATGGCGTTTTAAAGAATGTATCTGATGAGGAATATTTACAAGCTGCCAGAATCAACCAGAATGTTATTCGGAAGCTTTCTCATAGTAATCCGGAATTATATGCAAATATTCAGATGGCATTACAAACAAGACAGGCTCCACAGCAGGAAAGTTTTGAGCCGGAATTTGACTAATAGCCTCATATTTTATCAAAAATCAAAAAACTTTTGACATAAATAGATAGAGTGTAAAATCTCTATCTATTTTTTATTAGTTAGGAGAAAAATATGTGTAATCAAATATCTTTTATAAAACCATATTTTGATATATATGCAGCAATCAAAGACAGAAAAGAGATGAAAATGGAGGATGATGATACCGGTGTTTGTATTGCAATACCTCATGCAGTAAATGTGCCTTATCAGGACTTGTTTTCTTATCTACACAACGGAAAGACAGACTATATTTACATCGAAACAATAAAAGATAATAAACTTACAACTGGATTATTATGTACGGATAAAGACAGACATTTATCAGATACGGATTCCTGTTTTTTTATCGGAGAAATTGATGGAATTTTATATTATCTCACAGGTACAGAATTTCGGGAATATTATAATGTCGATGCTGTGTTTCTAGTATCAATCCCCACTGTGGTGGAAAAGGTTTTAGCGGATGAAATTTGTGAAAAGGCTTTCATTTCAGCAACAAGGAGAACAGTAAAATGATACGAGATTATTGTGTTTATAGATATACGTTAAGAGAAACCGGAGAAGTTATCTATATCGGAAAAACGGATGCAAGTTTAAAACAAAGAATTGATACCCACCAAAAGGAAGATAATTTTGCACCTTACATAGGATTATGGGATATTGATTATCTGGAATTACAAAATAATACAGAAACAGATATTATTGAGAAATACCTGATAAATTATTATAAACCGATATTGAATACAAAGGATAATGTGACTGGTTTTACAAATATGTCTATTACTTTACCAGATTGGAAACCATATGCAGTCTATGAAGCAGATAGAAGGCATACAACAGAAATTCTGATAAAACAGGCGTTACGACAAGCGAAACTGGATGATGAATTTATTTGTAATGTACTTGGGAGTGATGGCAAACCATTTACATTAGATTTTTATCATAACGGACAAATAGCTGGAATGTCGTTTTCCAAACAAGATATAATACAATCTACAAAAAAGGAAGAAGACTTATTACATCGGTCTGTAATGAAACATGTTTATACCTATGAACCACAGAATATAGAGTATTTGGAAAAACATTTTGAAGAAATAGAAGAGAAGTGTTTTTATCCGGTAGCTATATTATGGGATTTTCAAGAAGAACAACGACAACATCTGGATATCTTAACAGAGGTTTCGCAAATAATAGAAGATCTTAAACGTTTTGCTTCTGAAGGATTCCAGATTGAAGATTATGACAAGGATGAATATATTTTAGAATGTAATCCTGATTGTATTCCATATATAGAAGATTTATTTTATAATATCTGTGGAAATGATGGGCATTATTATATTACCGTAGATGAAACAAAATTTAATGAAATAGAAAACATACAAATCAAAATAGCAAAAGACCGTTTAAAAATATATTTCGCAGCAGGCATCAGAGATTTCGATAATACTATCTCTTTACAAGAAGATTTTCCTATGATATGCTAAAAAAAGTAATAAAAATATCTACTTTTGGCGGTTTTTTTTGACATATAATAATAGGAAAACCAATCAACAGTAGTCTTGTGAGAGGTGGTAAGCATATGATAAAAAAAGGTAAAAATGGTGAAAGATATTTTGAAAAGCAATACGAAGCACAAAGAGAAAGATATTTAAAACATGAGAAATATTCTGAAAAAATTTATAAAGTAGAAAAAGGGGATGACGTTAAAAATGTTATAATGCCTGTTAAATTCTGGTATTCGCTTATTGGTATTCTTTGTGGTATTTTTATTGCAATGGTCACCAACTATTATACTGGAAAAATTGCATATACTGTAATCTCATTTTTCCTTGGTATGGGGATAATTGCAGAATTATTAAGAAGATTAGCAATTTTTAGACCTGTTGTAATTTCTATGGGGATTATGGCAGCAGTAGCGTGGAGCTATTTTCTAGTTTCAATCATAGATGGATTAACTGACTTAATGCATTACTCGTTACCTCGTCCCGTTTACTATACCATACTTATTCTTGCTATAATAAGATATGGATATAAAAATTTCTGGATTGCACTTGCTTATGTTGAACATGTAATATTAGAGAGATATTGCGCACAAACTAACGAAGTTGGTTAATTTTTTACCCCAGGTTTTGAACTTGGGGTATTTTTTTGACCATTTTTACGGAATTTTTTGACATATATAATTAGTGAACAAAACGTAAAGGAGCAAAATAAAATGATATATACTTCCTATTATGCGAGAGCAAAAGCATTTCCAGATCTAGTACATATTCGAATTTCTACCTCTGTACCAAAATGGTATCCCTTTGAAACAAAATGTATCCCTGAGTTATATCCTGGATTCGATTTAGTGAATGGCTTAAAAACCGGGGAAATCACAGAAGCCGAATATAACCAAAAGTATAAGGAAAAATTAGCAAAACTGGATAAAGCTACTATTATGAAAAAGATCGAAGCTTTAGCAGGAGAAAAAGATGCGGTGCTTTTATGTTATGAAAAGGACGGAGATTTTTGTCATAGACATATGGTAGCAGAATGGCTTGGGAATATCAAAGAAATGCCAAAGACCGGTCCTGAGCAGGCAAAAGATGAGGTAGTATTGGATGAAAGATGAATTCTTCCATAACATAAAGGTCACCTACAATAATGGTCGTCATAGATATTTTTCTAAATTCCAAAAAGAAAACTACGAACGGGATGTACGAATCGGATCGATCGTAAGTATGAGACCAATGACAAAATTTGAAAAGATACTATATAGGTGTTAAAATTATGGAATACTATTATTTAGAACTTGCAAATAATAAAATATATAACCGATATATCATATGGGAAAAAGTCAAAGCTTTTCTTCTGCTAGGGGGAGTGGGTTTTTATTTTGTATTTACTTTATACACACATGGAGACCTACTTTCTCCTGCTGGGGGAATTCTTTTGTTTTTGTTTGTATTGTTTGCAATCACTTTATTTTGGAAAGCTGAATATCTGCATTTTCCAGATAATGTGACATCCTATTATTATTGTGAAAGCACCGTTAGAAAAGGTGATAGAATAGAAATAAAATCAAATGGTAGAAATTTTACCGTAAAAGTTCTGGCGGATATAGAAAAACCTGCAAATTTGCTAATATATGGATACGATGGCATATACAAATATGCTGTTCCAAGAGAGAAAGGAATAAAACAATGATTTATATTACAGGCGATATACATGGAGACCCTACCCGCTTTTCCAAAGAGGCTTTTCCAGAACAGGATACAATGACAAAAGAGGATTATGTTATTATCTGTGGTGATTTTGGACTGGTATGGGATAAAGAAGAATCAAAAAATGAAAGGTATTGGCTGAACTGGCTGCAGAATAAACCATTTACTACGCTTTTTGTAGATGGAAATCATGAAAACCATGACAGATTGGATGCAATGCCTGTATCGGAATGGAATGGTGGAAAGGTTCATTTTGTACGACCAAATGTGATCCATCTGATGAGAGGACAGGTTTTTACTCTGCAAGGACAAACGTACTTTACTTTCGGGGGAGCATCTTCACATGATATACAGGACGGTATTTTAGACCCAGAAGCATATGCATTTGGAACACAAGATCCTGATTTTAAAGCAAAACGAAAGTATTTAGATTCCATGAACGCTATGTATCGAATTAAAGGCGTTTCCTGGTGGGAGAGAGAATTGCCGAACGAACAGGAGATGGCAGAAGGCTTAGAAAACCTGAAAAAATGTGAAAACAAGGTCGATTATATTATTTCCCATAGTCCATGTACCAGTGATATGTTTTTAATGGGTGGAATGGGATTATATCAACCGGATATTATTTCCAATTATCTGGAAGAAGTACGTGCCACAACCGAGTATAAGAAATGGTATTTCGGACATATGCATCTGAATAAACAGGTATCTATACAGGATATTTGTTTATATGAACAAATTTTGTTAGTGCCGGGAAAAGATTATATATATCAGTTCCCAGAAATGGATAGATAAATAGTAATAGTCCAGAGGGTTTTCCTCTGGACTACTTTTATAGTTGCACTGCAATGACTTTACTTAAAGTGTCTATATTATGATTATTGAAATAGATTACCTTTGTATTAGTAAGGTTAGCATAGGTTTTTGCTTTATAATACATAGAATGTGATAGACATTTTACAAGGAATACCACAGCATCTACTTGTACATTATCCAACACGAAGTTACTGGTAGTCATATAACTACTATCCGGAAAGCTTTGTTTTAAATATTTCATATGCGTATTGCTATCGCCAACAAATAAAAACTTCTTTCCAGCTAATTGACTAATATCCGCAGAATCGCAAATTTCATTTTCTGCTGCTTCTAAAAGCTCGATATAGTCGTCTTTGGAATCTATCGTAGTCTGCATCTTTTGTATTTCTGACTTCAAACGTTCAATTTCTTTGTCTTTTGCACTTAATTGGTAATCATATTTTTTCTTTGTTTCGTTAGAAATATCAATTTTTTGAGCGGTATCTTTTTTGTTTTTCAAATCAGATACTTGTGCTTTAAGTTCTGCGTTTTCTCTTTGTAATACCTTTTTGGTATTTTCTTCTACGGCTTCATAATCAATAGCAGTAGAACCAGCAGCAAACAGAAGATCATTGTAAGAATCCATAACTACATATTCATAAGCATAATCTACCACAGATTTGATGACATATTTCGGATTTTCAATTTCAAAACGGGTAATTTCCAATTTCGATATTTCGTATTTTTCCTTTGACTTTTTCTCTTTTATTTTACTAATGAAAAAGTTGGTGATTCGGCTTTCACAATAGATATTAAAAATATCATCGATCAATTCGGCATTCGGCGTATATAATGCATAGGAATTATTACATAAACTACCATTCTTTGCAAGACTTGCAAGAGAACTGCAGATGCATAATCCATAAGCATCTTTTGCTACAGATTCCGAAATCTCTTGAGTTGCCTGCTCCCAATTTTCTACATGTAAATATTCGATAATACTGTTTCTTACTTTATTTATGTAAATAGAATATTGCTTACTCTTGAAAAAATCATCTGTCCAGTCAGTATATTCTGCTAAGGCAATGGTGTTATCTTGAGTAGTATATGTTTTAAAATTAAAGTTTTCGTAATCATAAGTCAGCTCGATAAGCTTTAAAGGAATTAATGTTGAAAAACTTCGAACATCAATTTCAAATAAAATTAAAAATAAACCATAGCTTTCTGCGTAATCTCCGGATTTTAATAATTGTATTGTCCTTTCTGCAATACTAAATATGAATTTTCCGCATTTTTCTCCACATCGTTTTGCAATGACTTCTTCATCAGGCACCAGAGAAGATTTTTTCAAATCATCATCATAAAAAACATCGTAAAAATTAGAAATGAGATTACTATTCGCATTGATTAAATTATATGTAATATGATATTCCTTTTGATACCATTCTTCATATGCGTTTATCAAATATGACATATCATCACTTTTTTCAATGCAATACTTAATCAGCATTTCATAAAAGAAATTATCAAATATGGTTACACCATTCCCACTATTTTCTAGCCAGTAATCTTTTAACTCATTATAGGATCCACCATTATTTAAATAACATTTTCGAATTACTTCACGAATATTAGCATTATCTTCACCGAGAGCAGTAGCATAGGCAAGATAAATCAAATGCTTTCGTTCCTTATTTAGATCTTTGGAAATATAAGCGCTTGGAATATCATAAATAACTTCTGGAGTTGTCTTAAATCCAGGAATCATTTTAATATCACGGTCCAATAAAAAAATACTTGAATTCATTCTTTACCTCCTTAAATTTATCTATGGTCTTATGTCAAAAAAATCCGTAATTTGAAGACTTTTGCGGATTTTTTTTACATATATAAATAAATACATGAAATAGAGAGGTAAAGTTATGCATGAAATTATAGATGATGGCGATCTTTTTACTTATCCAATGGATATTACGGATGCTGTTTGTGTGACAACCAATGGATGTATTAACTCCAAAGGTTCTGCAATCATGGGAAAAGGAATTGCTCTTTCTGCCAAGGAATTATTTCCAAATATTGAAATCAAACTAGGTACTTTATTAAAAAAAGGCGGAAATCATGCTTATGATTGCGGCATTTATCAAGTAGATGATCTGCTTGGAGAAACACAAATGTATCATGTTTTTACCATGCCTACCAAAAATAACTGGCGAGATAAAAGTGACAGTGCACTGATTAAACGGTCTGCAGAAGAGCTGGTAAAATTATGCGATGAAAACGGCATTAAACGATGTTTTTTACCATGTCCTGGATGTACAAATGGACAGTTAGATTATCAAAAAGATGTCAAACCAATTTTAGAGTCTGTTTTAGATGACCGTTTCATTGTAGTAGGTGGTCCGGACAAAATAAAAGAAAAAGAAAGTGAGGAAACCTATGATTACCCTAACTGAAAGCTTAAAGAAACGCTTTTGTAAAGACCAAAACTTGCCTATAAAAGTATATTCAGAACCCATTTTTGCCGAGCGATTAACACTATTTGATGCTTATGAGAAATATTTGGAATTTTGCTCTATGTTTCGTATCCGTTTTAATTCTGATGAACAGGCATATCTTGCTTATTATAACGATTTAAAAGATAGAATCATCAACTATATTAAAGAATCAGAAGCTTTTCAGTCCTTAAATAAAGCTGATATGTATAAGGAATTCCCAATATATGGAGAAGGTATACCAAAAGGGGACACTTATAAAGATAAAAATATCGGCAAAAGTTTTCTTTCGATTGATATGAAAAAAGCAAACTTTAATGCATTAGTACATTATGGAAACGAAATAGGAACACCATTTGCACCAAATCTTACACATGACATTGATAAGAGTTGGAGCCAATTTATGGCAATGTTTACAGACATTCCCTATTTTGCAACTTCAAAATATATCAGACAGGTAGTATTTGGAAACTGTAATCCGAAAAGAGTCATTACTTATGAAACTTATTTAATGTCGGATTTTCTTTCTAAAATACAGTTTGAAGGCGAAACATTTTTAACATCATTTCCACATTTTCTAAAAAAGGATATTTATTCTATATGTAGCGATGAAATTATTCTACATATGGATGATTTAAGGTTACAGGATATTGAATATATCCAAAAACGTATTGCAGAATCGCCATTAGACTTACGCATGGAGCAATATACAATCGGTAAAATCGCAGGTACAGATGTATTCGTAAAAATTTTTACTGATGGAGAAATGGAAATCAAATGTGCTTTCGCAGAGGAAGCTGTTTTTGCACAGAAGCTAATAAAAGGAATTCCTTTTGATAATCATGATTTCTATATTAGTACAAAATATGGTACTGCGGTTTTAACAGAATTTGATACGACAGCATTGAAATTAGTAATAACACAAGAAGAATTAGAGAATGAAGACTACGAAATCCAGGATCTTTAGATCAGGAACTAAGTAGACGTAATATGAATTTTATTTTCATATGTTTTTTTATATATGAAAATAAAGTTTAAATTGAAAGTATAGAGGATTTTGAGTATGGAGAATAATCAAAAATATATAAAAGTCAAATGCAATTCTGAGCAGGATTACGAAGCAATTTTAAATTATTGCAAAAAGAATCTCAAAAATATGAAAGTTAAGGCAAAACCTAAAAAATTAGTCATAAGAATTCCACTTTCCACAAACGATGATCGAGCCGAAGAAGAAATGGATTTATTTGTTGATGCAATCAATACTTTCGTTTGTCCGGAAGATAAAGTGAAATATAAACTGAAAACATATACAGAAGATAAAACCCATAACGCAAATTCTGAAAAAGCTTCTGTTACTATGGCACATTTTTCCGGAGGAACAGGAACGCCGGAAGATAATGTTGGATACTCTTTTCATGATACCGTTGCAGACGAGATATTTAAAGGTGCTTTACTAAGAGGAGCAAGTCCGTTAGTTGCTTTACATGAATTGGAAAAACGTACAAATCTTATGGCAATACGGGCTGCCTTCGATGGCGCAGATGAATTTACCACAGATATGAGTGATTACGAGAGGGAAGAGGATTATGGATTATAAAAAGCTTTTACAGACATCTGATTATGATTTTTTACGTAAAAATCCGTATCTTGGAAACCATATTCTATTATTGACATTGGGCGGTAGTAGAGCATATGGTACAAATTTACCGACCAGTGATGTAGATATCCGTTGTTTTGCAGCTACACCAATGTCTGCATTATTTGAATTGGAAAAAGATTTTGAACAGGTAGTAGAAACAAACACCGATACCGTGATTTATAGTATGCAAAAAATGCTGCAACTACTAATCAATTGCAACCCGAATACGATTGAAATCCTTGGCTGCAAACCGGAACATTATCTTTACCTTTCTGCTGAGGGACAAATGATTTTAAATCATGCAAATGACTTCCTCAGTGTGAGAGCTATCGATACTTTTGGTGGTTATGCAGATGCTCAGTATAATCGTTTGGAACATGGATTATTAGGCAACGGAGAAAACGATGATAAAAAATTACAGATGCTAAAAGACAGCCTTAGCAGAGCAATGGAATCGTTTCGTGCAATGCATAATGATGAACATATCTTTTTGGATATCAAACAGGTGAGCACCGAAGAATTCCATTGTATTTATCCTTACAGAGAATTGTTGGATGATGTCAGTAACGATCATTTATTATTGTCCGGTGAGTTTACCAATGTACCTATTACCGATTTTAAAGCTATGATAAGTCAGGTACATAAAATTCAGAGTGAATATGGCAATATCAATAAACGAAATACAAAAAAGACAGATATTAAATTGGCAAAACATATGATGCATCTGGTAAGATTGTATTTAATGGGAACAGACTTAAATGCAATCGGTCAGATTATCACTTATCGTGAAAAAGAACATGATATATTAATGTCTATCCGTAACGGAGAATATATGACCGAAGATGGTAAAAAGGTACGTCCGGAATTTTATGATTTGCTCAAATCCGTACAGGATGAATATATTTATGCTGTTAAACATACGGTATTACCTGAAAGGGCAAATATGGAAAGTTTACAGGAAATGATGTTTGGAATTTATGAAAAACAATTTGATAGATATAAGAAAAAAGATTTTTATAATTATTTAGATCAATTATAAAAAGTAAACATGGTTATGCATTATCACATAAAAAAACAAAACAATATTTTGAGGAGTATGATGAAATATGAAATTAATAAAAAGTCGTGAGACTACAATTCTAAGTCATTACACTTATACTACAAATACGCATTATACAATTGATGTTACAACCATAGGCTCAGATACACATATAACTGCATTGCCACCAGAAGAATATAAATTTATCGCTCCACAAATATTATTTATTACCTCGGATAGTGGCAATTTTGTATTTCCAGATAGGATGATTTCACCACAAAATGTAGATATGTTTTCTGCTTTACTGGATGAGGCATCTCAGACCTACAAAATGATTCAACAGCATTTTAATCAACTCGCAAATGGTTATAATTTTTTCGATGATAAAGAAAATATTGTATGCTCCTTAAACTGCATAGAATATACTATGGAAAATTAAATAAAACAGACCATTTTTACGGAATTTTTTGACATAAATAGATAGGTAATAGTACCTATCTATTTTTTATTTACAGGAAATGAAGTCCACGCATATCCGCAAAGGCGGTAGTGGACGGATATGTGAAACATACTCTTAAAGGAGGTAATTTATGCAAGGAATTCATAAAAGCTTAGAACGGGAAAGATTAGATGCTATCCACGTTGCGAAAGATTTAAAGTATCAAACATCCGTAATTAACCGATTAAAAAATGCTGATTCTATTGCAGAAATTGATCGGATTATGATTCAGGCAAAACACGATTGGAGTTTGGAATTAGATTAGGAGGCTATTATTTATGAAATATGTACAAACCAATATTGGAAAAATCCCATTAGAAGATTATTTAGATTTGCAAAGTCAAAGATATGGATATGATGATTATGAAGATTTGCAATCGAACGGATTGTCCTTAGATATTCCAGAAACAATTGATGTGGAAGAACCGGAATTATGATTTATTATGGAGCAGAAGATGAAAACCATAGTGATGCTATTTTAGGGCAATATGGAGTCGAATTAGCATACGATAATCTAATTGTCGGATATCTTTTATTACAGGATACTGAATGTGGATGGGATTATACCTTGCTTGCTCCGAATTGTACGGAAATAGATGGTGGAGTATATGAAGAATCAGAACAGACACTTACCGTATTAGACGTCATTAAAGATTTAGCAGAAAGTATGGAATATTGTCAATTACTTGTGGAAGTTCCGAATGAGTACGCATTTGTGGACTATGATGAATTATGGGAGGAATACGAAAACAATGATATATGCAGGAATCGGGAGTAGAGAAACTCCGGAATGGGTATTAACAATATTTGAACGCATGGGATCCTGGATGGCAAAGCGGGGAGATAAACTAAGGTCCGGTGGAGCAGATGGTGCAGATTCCGCTTTTGAGAATGGATGCAATGCTGTAAATGGACAAAAAGAAATTTACTTACCCTGGGATAATTTCAATGGCAAGACAAATGGAAATGGATATTTTAGCACTTATTCTGTGGAATCCATGAGCAAAGCCACAGAGATTGCTAAAAAATACCACCCATATTGGGATAATCTTTCCAGAGGCGGTCGTGCACTTATGACACGCAACAGCTTTCAGGCATTGGGATTAAATTTGGATAGACCTGCTGATTTTATTGTATGTTATACAGACGGCGGGAAATTAAAGGGTGGTACGGCACAGGCGCTTAGAATTGCTGCCGATTATCAGATTCCCGTATTTAATGCAGGAAATTATGCAAATGAACAGGATTTAAAAGCTGCATTTAATCAGTTTTATTTTGGATTATTACATAAAGAAAAAGATGAAATCAAAGATGATGGACAGATTCCTGCATTACGTGGGGAATTATCGTTTTTATCGAATATGTATTTATGTAAGGTGACCATGCAAATTGATGGTATTGACTACACATTTCCTAGTGCTGAGAATGCATATCAGGCATTGAAAAATCATTATTGTGGTTTGGATGTAGTACCATTTTGCAAATATTCCCCGGCAGAAGCCAAAAAGTTTGCGAGATGTACTGGGATTCCAGAATCATTCCATAAAGATAAAGTACAAATTATGCGGGAGGTTTTATTACAAAAATTTAAACAAAATCCCGATTTAGCAGAAAAACTTTCGCATTGTAATTTTGAAATTCAGGAAAGAAATAACTGGAATGATACTTTTTGGGGGATTTGCAGAGGTACTGGCGAAAATATGCTTGGTAAATTACTTATGGAAACCAGAAACAGATTACAACAAAAAGATATTTCAGAGATTGGCAAAACATTATTACAGTATCAGGCAGATTTGGCAGCAAAATATCGTTATAAACCTTTAAAAGAGGATATGCGGGAAATTGCCAGAAGTATCTATCAGGATACCTTACCTTTGTATTTTACGGATGAAAATAATGCCGGAAAACCGTTACATAGTCCTACCGGGGAAATCATTGCCACCGGATATGACAGAATTGTAATTGGAGATTATGGAGCATTTATTGAAATAGATCCAAAGGACATGCAACTGGATAATGTTTATATACCGGAAAAGCAAAAATATCGTGTAGATGATCCGGAATATGCAGAACACGTAAAGTATCTTTGGTATGAACCTAAAAATGGTTATCCATCAAAGTTATATGACCAAAAGAAAACAGTGACTTATGCAGATTATAAAGCTGATAAATGGTATGTATCTCCATTTGAAACCAACGAAGGGTACTATGAAATCAGCAAAAAGATAGAGTTACCCTTAATTCCTCCGCAGAGAGAGTATTACAAAACGGAAGATGGGTATGTAAATAAAGTAACTGGAGAAAAGAAAACAAAATTAAACCGTGGGGATGTCGAAATTGAGATGCCTATGGATATACAGACAGAAATGGAGAGAGATTAAGGATGATACTTAGATATGAAGTCACTGTGGAAGTTACAAACGAAAATTTCAATAAATATGGAATTGGTAGAATAAGAAATGCAATCACAGATGCCGTAGAAAAACATCCACTTACAAAAGCCACTTATAGTGCAAACGTGTATGAAGAATCAAGATTTTCAAAAGATTTACAGGATTTCGCAAATACAAAAATTGCAGTACATATCAAAAATCAAGAAGAGTATAACCAGTTTATGACAGCATTATACAAGAACGGATACAACATTTCGAATCCATCTGATTTTCAAATGGACGATTATGATTCAAAATATCCGTATTTCTATATCGAAGACCCGGTTGCCAGATATATGAATGCAAATGCGGAATTTGAAAATATTATTGAGAAATACAGCACATTGGTTATTGTACATAGCACAAATATCACTTTAAAGGAAGTTTCTGAATTAGATTTCTATCAGGAAAAAGAAGAGGGAATGGAGTTAGAATAATTATGAATAGTAACAATACAATTAAAAAGCACAATGAATATTATCCATTTGACGATGGTATGTTCAGTTATTATATAAACAAGGATACTGGCGAAAAGAAATTTGAATTGGACCACACTGATATTGAAGTCGAAGCGAAATTGGATGATTTTTATCGGGGGTAATTTATGAATACACTGACTTATGAGGATATGAGTAATTATGGATACACATGGCCAGGAATGCTTCCACTTACCAAAGAAGAAGCGATAGATATATTTCAGAATAAAGGACTTTCTGTTTATCGCTTATTTGAAGATGGAACAGAAGCAGCCATCGAAGCTATTGAAGATTTTGATAAATTTGATGCTGACATTGATATGTTTGGTGTCGAGGAAAAAGACTGGATACAATACATGGATACTTTAGATATTGAAAAGGAGTAAAACTATGGGAGTAAAATTAGCAAGAGCATTACAGAACAACGGATATGGATATAATAATATTCCAATGAATATTCCATTTAGCCAAAAAGATTTTGTGAAATCTCAGGGAGCTAGATGGAATTTTAAAGATAAGACATGGGAACTTTCCGGAGAAATGGAATTTGAGACTGCAAAAATTGCGATTCGGGCAATTTGTGAGCATATGAAATGTGAACCAGAAGAAATTGGAATCGATTCCAAAATACTGGATATGCCTGCCGAAACAAAAGAAGCGAGAGAAGCTGCGATTAAAGCTGCTGCAACCGTATTATTTACACATCCGGAACAGGTAATCTGTTTTGATACAGAAACAACAGGATTCTGTAAATGGGATGAAATTTTACAGATGTCTATCTATGGCACTAATGGACCTATTTATAACAGCTATTTTAAACCAGAACGTAGAAAAACATGGAGAGGTGCCGAAGCTGTAAACCACATTTCTCCGGAAATGGTAGCGGACAGTCCCAGTTTTTCTGAAGAAAAGAAAAAGTTACAGGAAATTTTCAACAATGCCAGAGTAATTATTGGACATAATGTTGATTTCGATATTAAGAAGATTTCATGGAATGGCTTAAGAGTAGAAAATGCTATCATTTTGGATACCCTAGAACTCTTTAAATTAGATAAAGAGGCAGGCTCTCATAAGCTGGTAGATGCCATTACCTATTATCGTCCTGATTTGTTAGAAACCTTTTCTGCTGGGGCGCACGATTCTAATACGGATACCTGGGGCACTATCGAGGTGTTTAAGGCACAAATGGAAAAATATAGGGATTTGGTAAAGGACTCCCTGGCAGCACAAAAACTGGAAGAATTTGTATCCACAAAAGAAGAAATTCCATCTGATGAGGAACAGGAAGCAATTCTATCCGATGAAACACAGGAAGAAGAATTTGACGTTGAATTTTTATAAATGAGGTAAAATATGGAAACACCATACGATATTTATGGATATATAGTGATACATAGCTTTGAAAAGGTTGGTTTTGAAATACTCGATATTGAAATTCCAGAGGAATACGACACTCCGCAAAAGGAAGGACTTGTGGAAATGTTTTGTGAAGATGTAGGAGATTATGGAGATATTTCAAAACAGATACACAAAGATTTATGGAAAGAATCACAAACAGACCAGATTAACAAAGTAAAAGTATGCGCCGGATATACCACAACGAAGGATTATTTCGGAGAAATCGACATAGAAAATACTTTCACTTATGAAGTAACTGAAAGAAATATGGAATACGAAAATTTATTGACGGAGGAAATATATAATGAACATTGATGAGAGATTAGGCATCACATGGAAAGATGATATACCACATAGAGAGAAATATGGAAAAGTAGTAGCTTTGATTGGACTGGAGAATTTAAAGCCACTTATGCCTGGAAATGTAGAAACGCTGGCAAAAAAATATGAAAAAGATAATGCCCTTAATAACATTCCATTATAACAATGGGATGCGATTGCGGGAAATAGTGCATTTATAAATAAGAGTGGAAGACAGTTGTATCTAAGTGGTGACAGTTCCTTAAAATACTTATTGCACAAAAATGGTATCAATGAGTATTCTCCGGCACAGCTTGTGTGTATCTTAAAAGAAGCTGCGGCAGAAATTGTAGAAGAATACAACCAAGAAAAAAGCAATATAGACATCGAAAGATAAGAGGTATTTTTATGAGTATGCAGGAATTTATAGAAAAATACAATGGAAAAATGCTCACAAGCACAGAAGAAGTATTGAAATTTGATAGACGTTTGGAAAAAGCCATGCGAATGAGTTTACCAGAGGATGTTTCGATTGTTTTTGATGAGTATGATAAGGCACCGATGACTTTTGTAGCTATTTTGCACAAAGAAGAATACAGCGCATTATTCTTTTATCATGTACCTATTAATAAAACACTGGATTTTCAGTTTGAATCCTTTGATTTTATCAACCAATGCCCGATGATGAGCGCATTTACACATAAAATGGGCGCACAGCATCCGGTGGCATTGACAAACTTTGAAGATTCTGTAAATCGTATTTTCGACTATCTGGAGCACATGGAAATTCCGGAAGAACAGGAAGAATTGATTAACGAAGATTTTGAGATAGATTGATTTGCATAGTTTCCTATGAAATAATGGAGGAGTAATATGGATATTACAGAATTTTTAGGATGTTTTACACCAGATGAATTAAAAGATAAAAATAAAACATATATGAATGAAAATAACAGACCAAAGGATTTTTTATTCGTTCTAAAAGATAAAGGAACCAAAAATCAGGGATGGTGGCTAAAAATCTCTAGCGCAGATGAATTATGCGCATATTACGAAAAAATTGTACCAACAAGATGCGGCAAAGTATTTGAAAATTATCTTTATGGAAAAGAATGGAATTGGGCGCATCCTTCTTTTAAAAATACAGAGCATTCTAAATATTTAGGAGAGGCAGAAATTACAGAAGCTGTAGTGCGATGGGGAAGTGAAAGAAATTTAAACATTATCCAATCTATTAAAGGTTTTCAAATGATGGTTGCTGAACAACAATTAGATACAATTCATGAATGTGGGGCAATTTATATCAATCCTGTTGGGGGATATCATGGATACTCTAAAGATAAAGAATATGCCTTTGTAAGAAGAAAGGATATTGTATTCCCTGATTTTAAAAAAGAGCATATTCGTGTAAAATCTTTCCCAGGTGGTGATCATTTCTATGCATATATTGGAGATATGCAGGTAAGAGATGGAGATATTTTAAAATGGGATACTTATGAAGAAGCTTATAATCAGGCACTATCCATTTTAGATAAAAATGAAAAAGAGACTGATTTTGAAAGGGATATTTAGATAAAGGCAATTATGGAAAATTTAATATTAGATAAAACGGAATCCATGTTTTTTCATGTAACTCCGATAGAAAATCTGGAATTGATTTGCATAGTTTCCTATGAGATAATGGAGGAGCAATATGTGGAGGAAAACATCATGACATTAGAAATTGGCAATATGCAAATCGAGATTCCAGAGAAACTTATTGAGGAAAGAGCAAGAATACTGCATATTAATTCCCAAAAAGAGAATTTGGAAGATATAAAAAGATTAAGCGATATATTTTACAAGTGTTTAAAACCAGAAGAAATAATAAGTTCTATTCAATTTCAATCAGAACTAATTGATTATCTTAATGGCTGTATCGATGTTTTTAGACCTTAATCATGGAGTTTGTATATGAAAGCTATCACAATAGGAAAGACTATTTTAATATGGAGGAATAAAATATGACGAAAGCCGAACAAATTAAGATTATTTCAAAACATTTACAAGCCGCCGGAGATACTTTAAATGAAACTTATATGACAGCAGCTATAGGTGGGGCATTAAAAGAAATCCGAGAACTAGATATTCAAAATGATTTAAAGGATTTCTTAAACACTTGTAAAGATGGGAATACTTTAGAATATTGCATAGGTAATCCGATTTCGTTACGAAAAACAGACTGTTTTGAAGAAGGAGATATAGTAATTTCTTCTGATGGAAATAAAATTGGTATTATAAAAAAGATGCTACCTAGCACAAAGTTTCCCGCAATAGAAGCGGTAGACGTATATGGACCTTTTGATTACGAACTTAGAGGTTGTCCACGTATCGATAAATATCCTAATTACGATGATTTCCCAGCATCTTGGTATCAAACAGGAATCAATGTAGCTTGGGAAAAATGGTGTGTACAATCCCTTTTAATATTATCGAATAAACCAAAGAATAATAAACAAACGGAGCTTGATAATGACAGAGATGAAAGATAAAGATAATCGATATTTTCATGTAACTCCGATAGAAAATCTGGAAAGTATATTACAAAATGGATTACTGCCAATGATAGGAAAGCGGAGTAATATATGATGAGACTTATCAAAAAATAGAAAATGAAAACAAAGAAATGGAGCGGGATTAAACCCACTCCATTTTTATGCGATATCGTCAAACTGTGATTTTACAAATTCACGATCTTTTAAATCATGAACCGTAGCAAGATCAAAGATTTTGCTATAAGTACACATTTTACAACTGCAATGGATTTTTCCTTTGGAATATTTCCCATCACAATCATACCAAGGTTCAATAGAACAGTGTACCGCTTTGTCAATTCTCTTTTTTCTTGCGATTTTACGATTCCGCATATCTCTTCTGTAACTTCTTGTACGCTGCATAGGCGTGTCCTCCTGACATTTATTTGCCAGCCCCAAAGAAAAAGTCAGGTTAAATATTCTTTGGGTATGGCTTCTGTCGGAGTCTTTTTCTGCCCAAAAACATAACTCATCACCACCTATTTGTATATGTCAAAAAAAATCACAAATCTATGTAAAACTTTGAAAAAATATGCAATGTTAAAATACATCAAGAAAAACAGGCGGAAATGGGCGTTTTAGATTAAAAAAAGACGCTCATTTTTTTCCGCCTGTATGTAAAGGTATATTATAGTAATGGCATTTGAGATTACAGTGCTGTTTCAACTTACTTAGAAATTTCAAATGCATAACATATAAATAGCATACAGCGAAGCAGTATTTTATAATGGAAACAGCATCTGATTTGAAATGAGCCTTGTAAAAAAAATAGAATAGATAATTCCTTTCTTTTCTTACACCATAGAAAAAATATATTAACGACTTCGGCAAAGAAGTCGGTAGTCTGTATTGTAATCTCAAATGTTCTTACCTACGTCGCAAAAATTACCTTTTTATTTTTCTCAAATTTACGGTTTTTTTAGACATATATTATCAGAGAGGTGCAGATATGAAAGATTTAGATAGTTTAGTATTTGATTGTTTCCGCATTTGTAATACATTAGAAATTCCTTTTTCTGATAATATTTCCATTGTTTGGAATGGTAGAATCACAAAGAAGTGGGGATATTGCAAAAAGATTCGAGACGCTTATCAAATTTCCATTGCAACCAGATTAAGTGAGGATACTGTACCCGATGAAAAAACAAAATCAGTAATCTTACATGAAATTTTACATACTTGTCCTGGATGTATGAATCATGGCAAACTTTGGAAACATTATTGCAAGGAAATTAAAGCTGTTTTTGGTATTAAAATCAAAACCACTATATCAGCAGAAGAACTGGATGTCTCTGAGAAATATATAATCAAATGCAGAAAATGTGGTTATAAAGTAAAATATGCGATGCGTCCAAGAAACGCAGAAAGATATTGCCCGATCTGTGGTAGTAAAAAACTTACCTGTTTTGAAAAGACAGAAGAAGGGAAAGTAAAATTATGGAAAAGAAAGTAGAAAATAATATTACTCATAAAATAGCTCAGAATATAGTGATTAGTATCATTTTAGCAGTTTATTACGGAGCAGTGTATTTTGGAGTGATTGTACCGGGATTGTTAGAAATACTTATTTCTGCTTATTTACTTGCCGTTGTAATTCAAAATGTATTTGATAAAGGAGAAAAGGACAATGATACCAAATAGATTAAAAGAAAATAATATTAAGATGTTTCGGGAAATGATTGCACTTTACAATCGAACATTAAAAGCAGAGGATCATCTGGTTACAAATGAATATTTTCCAGTAGATAAGATTTTAAAGCCGGTATTTCCACAAAATACAGAGAAAACTTGCAAAATTATAGTAGATAACAAAAAGAGTTTCGAGATGGCAAGAGATTATGCCCTAGCAGGAAAAAAGGTATGTATTCTTAATTTTGCATCGGCTACAAATCCAGGAGGTGGCGTAGAAACAGGTGCAAATGCTCAGGAAGAAGATTTATGTCGTTGTAGCACACTTTATCCACACTTAGTAAAACAAGCCGTTTCTGGATATTATAAGGTGCATAGAGCAGCACATAACACACTTTATGACGATGCTTGCATTTATACTTCACATGTAATTGTTGCCAGGGATGATAGATCTGAATTACTCTTTTCCCCATCTGATTATTATACAGTGGATGTTATTACCTGTGCAGCTCCCAATTTGCGTAGGACAAAGATTCCAAATAATAAACTTTATGATCTGCATAAAAGTAGAGCAAGACGTATTCTGGATGTAGCTGCTTATGAGGGAGCAGATGTTGTTATCCTTGGAGCATTTGGATGTGGAGCTTTTCTAAATGACCCCGAAGTGGTGGCAAAAGCATATAGAGATGTCATAAAAGCATATCAACATACCTTTGATGTAATTGGTTTTGCAGTATATGATACAGGAATTGGAAGAAACAAATATAACATTTTCCACGATATCTTAAAATAATTTATGATATAATCATAAAAAACATGGACATTTGCGGGTTTTTTATACATATATAAATAGACAAGAGAGGGTAAAAAATGTTAAATATTTCCAATTACTATGACAATAAAAAGAATACAATTGAAACTATAGTTTCCTCTATTGTAAACTGCAAAGATGGTATTTATGTGGAAGAAATTTATGCAAAAGAAATCAGTTTTCAAAAAGATGGAGCCCTTGGAAATTTGGTATCTTTAATGGTATGTCTATCTTCTGATTTTAAGAATCATGATTTATATGATACTCTTAATCAGGCAGAAGAATCTGTGGATTTCAATTTGGTATTATCCACAGAAATAAATACCGTAGAAAGAGGACATGGTATTGTCATTTGGAAAAGAAAGGATGTGTAATTTTATATGGGAAATTAAAATATTATACAAAGCAATCGAAGAAGAAAGAGAATAAAATAAAAACTTATATCACCTTTTTTTAGAGGGGTGATATTTTTTTTGCTTATTTTTATGAAGTTTTACGGTTTTTTTAGACATATATAATTAGCGAAAACAATAAAAGGAGAAAGATTATGGCACATATGACAAACAAAAAAAGAAAACTGAGAGATTATAACGCTCTGAGTCGTGTAACAAATGGATTCAATACCGGTACCAGAAATATGGGGTATGCATCCAACAATGCCAGAAAAGCAGCAGTACATATGCAACTGGCAAATTTTTAAAAAACAAACGACGAGAGGCAGGTGATTATTTTGAAACCATTACATATCAGCAATCATGCAAAAGAGCGTTATGCAGAACGTAATATGCATGCTACAAAACTAGAAGTTCCTATGTTTGTAGATAAATACGACACAAAAATCCAAGATGACATTTTTAAAATGGTAGAATATGGAGAATTAATCTATACAGGAAATAATCCGGCACAGGAACATAGAAAGCAGAATAGTATTGTGAATATCTACCTATGTACAAATTGGATGGTATTAGTAGATGCCGAAAACAATACGGTTATTACATTATTTGAAAAAGATCGGTGTGTGCAGGATATGTTTGATGAATTTTTCTCTGCCAGGGACGAATTCGAGGAAATCTCTCAGAAGATTACCGATGAAAATAAAGTGTTGCAACAACTGATAACACAAAATGATGAACAGATTAAAGAAGCAAATGATAGAGTCCGTAGATTACAACAGGATAATAAAAGATTAAAAGACCAAATTACAACAAATTTTAATCGAAGAAAAAGTGTCAAAATTAAAATGACAAATTTATTCGATAAAATTATTCGTAATTATTAGGAGGAAATAATATGTCAGATTATACATGGGATAAAGCAATCGAAAATTATGAAAAAGCTTGCAGAATGTCTTGTAAACCGGATTTTCAGAGATTGCCAAAAGATTACATTACAGATGAAGATAAATCTGTGAAATGGAATCGGGAACAGGTTGAAGAAAACCATAAACAGTATGATGACGCTGTAAAAGAACTCAACACTAAGAAAAACAAATGCTGTAATGAAGCAGAAGAAAACATCTATAAAGTAATTCAGGAGACAGTAGGCCATCATATTTCCAAAGAAGCTGCAAAAAGTGTTTGGTATGAGGCAGATCATGACATGGGACGTTTGCAAAACCTATGTGATTTCTTATATGACTTTTTGGAGGAAATTGTATTATGAGTATGTTAGTTTCTGAAATGAAAAAAGGAATAAAATGTTTTATTCAGGGATCCGTAGATTTACAGGATGAAAAAGCAAAGTATATTGAATCTTTTGGTGTAATTGCTGAGACACCGGGAAAACATGCGAAAAATGTACTTGTGAAGTTAGCACACAATAGTGGTTTTATTCGAGTTCCAGTGGTCAATGTATACTGGATCGACCAAAAAATAAATGTAGACTAGGAGAAAAAATAGATGATTTGGAAAAAAACAAAAAACTGGCAAGAATTAATCAGTGATATGCAAAGAGTAGATGCCATGAGCTGCAGACCTGCTTTTGCCCGTTTCCCGAACAATTTTATTACAGACGAAAATAAATCAGTAAAATGGAATCGAGAGCAGGTAGTCAAAAATCATGATACCTATGATAAAGAGGTAGCAAGATTAAATACAGAAAAGAATAAAGAACGTGATAAGGTTATGCGAGATGTTTACCTGAAGATGCAGCAGGAACTCCCCGGGCTTACGCTGAAAAAAGCAAAAGTCTTATTTGAAAAAGTACAGTGTATAGCAAAAAATCATTGCCCAAATGACACATCATTTGAAAATGTTATTTCCGAATTGAAAAACCAGTGTTCCTATTTGCAAGAAGTTATCCCGTTATTTGAAAACGATAAAGAATCTACCGAAGAAATGGAGAGAGAATAAATATCGAATTATGATTTTATATGAAATAGAAAATGGACTTGATGAAGAGTATATCAATGTAGTAAAAGAGAGGATTGCGAAATTCCCACAACTCATGCAGGATATATTATCTGATACATATACAAAAATTTGTATAGTAAAAAAAGTCCCAAATGAAGATGATGCAACATCAGGCAAATATGTAAGCCCTAACACTATTTATTTACGAGTTAATTTTCGATCACTAAAGCGATTTCATAGAACTATTGCACATGAATGTGCTCATTTTATTGATAATAGAATAACATTTTTCCCTCCTTATTGGTCAGAAAAATCAGAAGAATTCTTGAATTGCTTTAATAACGAAAGAGAAAAGATAGAACTCTGCTTTCCAATCCTCAAAGATTATTATGCAGAAAATCTTTGTGTATCAGAAACATTTGCCCTAGTTTCAGGAATCATACTTACTTCGGATATAAAACATAGCCCGAATTGTAATTTAAAGTCCATTTCCTCTGAAATACCTTTAACTTCAGAAAGTGTAAAAAATTTTTATAGAGAATTACCGAAGATATACAAACAATATAGTATAGAAAAAAGGAATAGTTGTTTTAGTAAAAGAACAATTGAACTTCATTTTCAATGGACATTTTTTGAAAATGAATCGTATCATTTCCATATTTATAACAAAAGTAAAAATAGCTTCATAATTACAAAAGAATTTCCAAAAAATAATTATGAACTCATTTTAGGAAAAGTTTATATCAAAAATGGACATATTTACAATTCTAAGAATGAGGACTGTATAGAATTGTTAAAAGAATTTTACACACAAGATATTGATAAATATAGAACCAAACTTTATTGTATTTGGTTTTTTGAAAGAATTTGGTATTGTCAAGATAATTAGTATAAAGGAGAGAGAATAAATGACAAAAGCAGACGAGTATTTAGTAAGAGACATTCATAACATCTTAGAAAATGGCGTAATGGATGAAAATCCAAGACCCAAATATGCAGACGGCACTCCGGCACATACCTGTTTTGTGACACATGTAGTAAGACAGTATGATTTATCTAAAGGAGAATTTCCTATTTGTACATTAAGACCAATCGCATGTAAGAGTGCAATTAAGGAAATGATGTGGATTTTTCAGGATCAGAGTAATGATTTATCTCTGCTTAGGGAAAAGTATGACATTAAAGTATGGGATGCATGGGAATCCAAAGATATGCCGGGAACTATCGGTAAAAGATATGGCTATACGGTATCACATTATGATTTGCTTAATAAAAGAGTACTGGAAGATATTAAAAAGGATCCTTATGGACGGTATCATATTATGAACCTGTGGCAGGAACAGGATATGGCAGAAAGTGATGGATTAAAACCCTGTGCCTATGAAACTATTTTTACTGTACGAGGACAGTATTTAGATATGGTTTTGAATCAGCGTTCTGGAGATATGTTAGTAGCTTCCGGGGCAGGACATTGGAATGAAGTTCAGTATGCTGCACTTTTGATTATGGTTGCAAGAGATACCGGATATACGCCTGGAAAGTTTACCCATATGGTAATCAATGAACAGATTTATGACAGACATCTGGAGCAAGCAAAGGTATTACTGGATAGAGCAGAAGAAATGAAACGTGAATCTATCGATTGTAAGCCTTGTATGCTTTTAAATCCTGAGAAAAAGAATTTTTATGATATTACAATCGAAGATTTCAGTTTAACGAATTATGCAGCTAGAAAACCACAGCTTTCCTTTGACTTGGGGGTATAAAACATGAAGACAAAAGATACTAGACAGAACCAAAAAGTTCATAAGACTTTCGATGCAGCAATAGAAGTTGCATCGAATATAGCGATAGTTGTTGTTACTTTTTTAGTATTTTACATTTTGTTCCGTTTATCCATCCAGCTTCAGTAATATATACATTAAAATTGTAGGAAGGTATAAAATATGAAGACATTAGATATTACATACGATGAAAATTATTTCAAAGAACAATATGAAAAATTGGATAAAGCATTTAATGCATATATGAAAGCAATATCTCATTCAATACTATCAGCTATAGTGTATGTATTGCTTTATTTTTTAGTGTATATAATTCCAAATACAACGATTCAAACATACATTAGAATTATAGGAACATTATTATTTGCATCAACCTTTATCACTTTGTTCTTTTATCCATTATTGATAAAAGATGGAAATATTCCAGATTCTTTAGATAGTGCAGTCGATTTAAAAGAAACCTATGATGAAAATCCGGAATCACTTTTCATGGAATCAAAAAATGGGGTATGGTTTATTTTATTAAATAACGATGATGATGAATTAGCTTATATCTCATTACAAGAGTATTTGAAAAATGACTTTAAATATGAAGCAGAAATTCCAAAAGAATGGGAAACTTTGCATATTTCAGTAACAAATGATGGTGCATCAACTGTATCGTTTACATGATAGGATAAGGAGTAAATGATGTTTGAGACAGAAGTATATAAAAAATTGCTATCCATACATCAGGGAATCCCACCATTATTGATCTTTCAGGAGAATAATTTATGTACGAATTTAGAAAGTTGGATGCATTAAATATAGCTTGCATAAGAACTTTGTATTTACAAGAAGAATGTCTTAATATGAATATTGCGCAGACTAGGCACTACGAAGCTAGAATCAGAAAAGTATATGATGAGATGTTAAGGAGAAATTCTTACATTTATGGGTGTTTTGACACTAAGCATAAGAAGCTTATTGCAGCCATAACCGTTAATAAATGTCTGGACTGTTATCCTGGGTATACAGATGTTCCTTATGTGCATTTGGAAACATTTATTGTACATAAAGACTATCAAAATAAAGGTATTGGCACTCAGCTTCTGAGCGAAGTATTAAAAGTTATTAGGAAAGAAGGTTGTAGTTATGTAATCATTCAGTCCAATAATGAGGCTGTAATACATATTGCAAAAAAGGTTGGACTAACAGAATCATTAAATGATATGAGATTGAATTTTGTATAACTTATCGTGTTTATACTAGAAGAGAAGAGGAAAATATATGTCAGAACGAATTGTAAGAGGGTATTGGGATTGTCCTTATTGTGATAGCAAAGATATTGATGGTTTGATTGATGATTGTCCTAATTGCGGCAGACATAAGCCGGAAAATGTAAAATATCATTTAAAAGGACAATGCGTTAAGGAAAATAAAATTTATAAGACATCGCAGGTTGATGAATCTGACGTTCTTTCAACGGAAGAATTACATAGTGCTGGTATTTCAGCAGAGGAATGTGATGGAAATCATAAGGAATGGGTATGCAGCTATTGCAATAGTTTAAACAACTGGGCGGATGATATCTGTACATCCTGTGGATCTCCAAGAAATGAAGCTACTTTAGAATATGGTATGCAGAAAAGGAAAAATTCCAATACTGATACAAATGACTTTGTTGCTCTTTCCGGAATAGATGAAGAAGCCGCGGATGATATCAAAGATAAAATAGAAAAAAGAAAACCTTCCCTAGCAGCACAAAAGCTAGAAGAGTTTGTATCGGAAGACAAAGAGATAGCAGATGAAATTTCTGAAAACCCAAAGGATAAATCAAATCGACTGAGTATTTTTGGCAGTATTTTCTCTTTTGTAAAAGATAATACGATTCCTATCTTATTTGCGATGATCTTCGTTTGCTGCGCGGGTGTCCTTTTCTTTCCACATAAAGAAACAGTGACAGTTACTGGATTTGAATGGACACGAAATATTTCGATTGAAGATTTACGGACTGTGCAGGAGAGTGATTGGTCGGTTCCATCCGGAGGTCGAGTTTATAAGGAACAAACAGAATTAAAGACATATGTTTCGGTGATCGATCATTATGAGACGAAAACAGAAACAAAGTCCAGACAGGTAATCGACCATTATGATACGGAATACTCTTATTCTGATAATGGAAATGGCACTTTTACCGAACATACAAAGCAAGTACCAGTATATAAAACAGAATATTATGAAGAAACTCATCAGGAACCGGTATATAGGCAAGACCCTGTGTATGCGACAAAATATTATTATGATATAGACAAGTGGTTTGACAGTGGAAGAGATTATCCCTCTAACGGTACAGACCAAAATCCTTATTGGAATACAGATTATACCTTAGCAGAAAAAGAAAGAGATACAGATAGAACTGAAAAATATACCGTATTTTATGATAATAGAAAATCTGATGATTTGAAATTAGATGACTGGTTAAACAGAAATGTAGGAGATCAATATAAGCGGACCTATTGCTTATTGTTTACCTATAAGATTGAAGAGTTGCAGTAAATTTTACAATAAAGGTGTATTTACAAAAGAAAGCACATCGTTATCATAACGGTGTGTTTTTTTGCAAAAAAATATCATTTTACGCTAAAAATCAAAAAATTTTATACATAAATATGTATAAACAAAATTTCGCTTCGAGGGGAGAAAATAATGCGTAAAAAGATTATTACAGTATTGCTTACTGGGACTTTACTGATTGGAAATACAATACCGGTAATGGCAGCCAGTGCAAAAAATGAATTAAGCTTCGTGCAGCTTATCGGAGATGTATCAAGTAGCAACTATACAAAAGCACTTACAAATTATTGTAAAATACCGGAAAACGTAAGAGAGTCATTTCAATTGGACGGATGGACATTAAGTATCACAACAGAAAGGTTAGAAGATACCTGGTTTGCTGGTTGGGGATACAGTGCGATTGCCAGTGGGTATGATGATAGTATCAAAGAAATCAGACTGGAAGATACAAAAAACGGTGCAAATGCAGTTATTCATGAAATGGGTCATTACGTGGATGGGGAACTTGGATATATTTCTAACTCTAAGGAATGGAAAGAGATTTGGGAAAAAGAGTATACCACCCAATATGGTAGTAGTAGTACCTTAGAAGGTTTTGCAGAAAGCTTTGAACATACTTTTATGTATGGTACAAAATATCAAAAGACACATCCGTTATCTTATGCATATATTATGAATGCTTGTGATCAGATAGTCGGATTACCGGAGGTGGAAAATGACTGATAAAGAAAAAGCAGTAAAAGAATTAAAATCAAAAGGATTATCCGTTATCTATGACCACGGAATTCCAATGGTATTGTATGACAAAGGACAAGATGCAGATGTAGTATTCCAAGCTGCTTCGGAAATGCTCAAAAGTCTTGGTTATGACGCCAGTTTTGGTGTAAGATGTCGTACCGGAAGAGATACAGAAACAGTAGATACAGTAGAGACGGTTAATAATGATATGGAAAATGAGGAAGAAATCTAAAAATAACAAAAAGTGTAATAAGTAAAAATATACACTTAGGAATTCCACTTTCTTTTCTCAATTTTGGAATTCCAATTCATTCCGTAGTACATATTATGACGACTTTTTCCATTTCATAATAGTACAATATATTACGACAAAAGACCAATCATATTCTATAAAGGAGACTATTTTATGAAGAAAAATGATAAAAAACTACTTTATTTACTTGCAGGAACATCAATCGTGTGTTGTGTTACAGGAACCATTCTATATTATAAGAAGAAAAAGGAATTAGATACAAAACATAAATTGCGAAATCGATTTTTATCTAACATTAAATGTTATGCGGAATATGCAATAGAGAACAATAACATTATGGAAATCTGTGTTGAACAAGATGCTTTTGGTGTCTGGCAGAAAATTACAAAAAATGAAACTACTGGGGAATCTAAAATCGAAGTGTTATCTGGAAAAGATTTAGATAATTTCGCAAAATATATTTATGATGTTTCTGATATTGCAGTAAGACATATTCCGAATGTGCATGAAGGATATGGTGCGATGAAATTAGATACAGGTAGTTTAGTATATATTCCCGGAAAAGATTTATTCTATTTGATTCCGGATGAAATTTAGGAGGTTCTTATGAAAAAATTAAACGTAATATTATGTTCTGTATTTTCTGCCATGATGTTTCTTACACAATCTTTTACTGCAAATGCCGGATTTGATTTGCAGCATTATGAAATGACAGATGATGGACTTTGGCTGATTCAGGCAAAAGGTGCTTCCGGAAATACAGAAGAAGGTCGTGTTACCATTCATCTTTTTGTAGATAATTCAAATCGTGACATTGCTTATATCAATAATTATTATTGTGCAAACTATTATGATGAAAATGGTAATTTCCAGGAATCTGCCATCCATTATTATCCGGAAGATATGGTAGTAGAAGCAACAATTAATGGATATGAAGTTTGGACAAACGATTATGGATATCCAGTAGGAGATTGGTTCTTTGCAGGTTATAGTTCAGGATATGGCTCTTTACCTGGAACACATACCTTAACAACGGATTTCCAATATACAGACGAAAGTAACTCAAAACTAACTCCATTCACAGTTACTAAGGATGGTACCATACATATCTTTGCAATTCAGGGTGATCAGGACTTTATTGATGAAAATCTGAACGACTTTATTAGTTGGGCAAAGGATAGGCAAAATGGATTAGACACGGAAAAAAATCTAATCAACGGTGGAGAATCTATTTCTGTGCAGGAAGAAGAACTGCAGACGGTGGAAATCATTGAAAATGCAGAACCGGAACCTACAAAAACACCATTACCCACTGCAACACAAGATCCAACAGAAGAAAAGCAAACGGTGAATTGGAAGACTGGTATCCTTTCTGGATTAGGTCTTGCGGCTATAATCGGAGCATTATTATTTTTGACAAGACGAAAGAGATAAAAGAGGAATACTACAATGAATGAATTAACACCAAAATTAGAAGTCGACGATGAATATATCGTGCTAAAAGGGCAATCAGAACCAAAAGGTACATTTATAGATGGTAATTTTACAAATTTGGTATATGGCTTTTTTGGCATTTTCTTCATGACAGAGCTTTGTGTCATTAAAATTAGTGGTATGACTTTTTCCAGCGAGGTTATTTCATTTATCCTTTTTGTATGTTTATATGCTTTGTATATTTTTATTTTGCATAAAATCTGTTTAAAATCTGGTAAATATCAATACTACTGGATTACCAACAAAAATTTTTATTATAAAAATAACTATTCCAGTAGTAGATTACATATAGATAATATTGAAAAAATCAGATTATCAGATATTTGTGAATGTAAGAGTTCTAGTCGGGTTTTTGACCTGCTTTTCCATTCGAAAAGTCTTACCATAAAATATAATACGGTTCATTCACCCACTGATGTAAAATTTGATGATCAATGTGAACAGCTTTTAAAAAATCCTAAAATGCAAAAATTGCTTAATAATACGATAAAAAGTGTAGGCTGTATGAAAGTAGAAATAAGACACTTGAAAGACTATGATAATATTGTGGCCACAATCAATGCAAATAAATAAGGGGAAATATTATGGATTTGCGAAAACAAATTAATTCCTGGGAAGATATCCTTTTGGAAACTCATGCTGAAAAAGCACCCAATATCATAAACTGCGTGTTTAATGCATTATTAGTGATTAACGCTTTTCTTGGCATTATAGCCTATTATATAAAAGACTTTATATTTTTTATTATCTTTTTAGCATTTGTATTCGTGTATGTTGGTGCCTTTGCGGAATTTGGGTTAGGTGCCGGAAATACAGAATATATTATCACAGATAAGAAAATATACGCAAAAATAGGATTGCACCCTATTTTGTTGATAGCACCAATCGAAAATATAAAAGATGTAAAAATGCAAAGAGGATGGTTACAAAAAATCTATAAAACAGGAACCATCGTAATTACTTATACAAAACCAGAAGACCCTAGAGCAACTTGCTATACAATACCTTTTAGTAACATAAAAGACTATGAAAATGTTTTTCAAATCATTTCAGATATGAGAAAAGACGGCTGATTTCTTAGCTGTCTTTTTTTATGCGTATTTTTTTATAAATTATTATATTTTCTTATAAATTATCGCCAGTTTTACGGTTTTTTTTTACATAAGATACTATAAAAGTATATTTTGCCTTGAAAGGAGTGTTTTTATGGCTGTTTTGTTATGGACAAATCAGATTCAGAAATTTGCAGATTTTGTAGAAACCAATCCAAAATGTTTAGAGAAACTGGGAAAAATTCGTATTTTTGGAGAGGACTTAAAGGTTGCTGATTATAACAGACTATGTAATCTATCCTTGGGAGAAATGGATATTTCAGCTCCGCTTGGTACAGATAGAGATACATTTATCTTCTGCTTGGGAGAGGCTTTTGCTTTACATACAGATACCATTTATGTATTAGCATCTGTGGATAAGGCGATTAGTGATTTTGCAAAATCCCAGGGTATCGAAATCACATTATTATCTAATTTAAGCAAACCGACAACTAAGACTGTAACAACAAGGAAACCAAGAGTATCGAAAAAAACAGTTGAAAATGTTACAGTGGAAGATTCTTTGCCTGCCAGGGAGGGAACAGAAAAAGAAATCGTAGCACCGAAGCTAAAAAGGGAATCAAAGAAAAAAGCTACGCCGGAAATTTCTAATTTATTACAGAAATTAGTAGCCCAGGCAGAAAAAGAAACAGGCAACGCTTATACAGGACATATGGAAGATATCGATCGTGGTATCCGGAATGCCTCTGACGTAAAGATTGGATTACCTTTCCAGATGCAGTTGATTTTTGGTCAGGAAAAGGGCGAAAATCTTGCAAAAGTATTGGCACCTCATTTTGATGAACTAAGAAAGTAGAGGAGATATTATGCCGGAAGAAACAAAGAGAAATAAATCAATAGAAGAAATCATACGAGCAGACTTACATAAAAGACAGGGTACATCGGACGAGATTTTAAAAGAATGGGCAACCGATCCTTATCCTGTGAATGGGGAAGTCGCTACGAAATTTTGGAATTATGTCAGGGATAACAAATATATTGAAATCGTAGGTGACTATGATGTGGATGGTATTTGTGCTTCCTTTATTATGACCAGTGCAATTAAAGAATTATATCCTGATAAAAAAGTAAAGGTACGTATTCCGAGACGTTTCTCAGAAGGATATGGTATTAACTCTACGATTGTAGAAGAGATTAAGACATCTTTGCCGAATGGTTCTTTAGTAATTACCGTAGATAATGGAATTGCAGCAGGACCCGTTTTAAAAGAATTAAAAGATGCGGGATATATTGTATTGGTAACCGACCATCATAATGCAAGAGAAGGTGTTGCTTTGCCGGAAACAGATATGCTGATTGATCCTGCTGTGGCATCCTTAGATAATCCATTTATCGGAAACTACTGGTGTGGCGCAGGAGTAGCATTTAAGTTGGCAGAACCTTTCCTTAGTAAAGAAAAGGCAGAAGAATTGTCAGTATATGCAGGACTTGCAACAGTTGCGGATTGTATGAATCTTGTAGAGGGTAACTGGGGATTAGTAAGACATGCAATTCAGTTATTCCGGGAAAAGAAAGCACCGAAGCCTCTTTGTGATCTGTTAGTCGGTATGGGACAGGATCCTAATTTCTGTAATGAAGACCATTTCGGATTTTATCTTGGTCCAGCATTTAATGCACCGGGCAGACTTTTAGATAAAGGCGCATCTGAGGTATTAAAGTATTTGTGGCATCCAACAGAAGAAGGTTGTGCAAGATTAGTCGAACTAAATAATGAAAGAAAACGGATTCGAGATGAAGAATTCGCCATTCTGGATAAATATCTGGAAGACACCGGTAGGACCAATGCTTGTCCTATTTGGGCAGCATTCCCTGGATTGCATGAAGGAATTGTTGGTATCTTAGCAGGAAAAGTTTCAGAAAAATATGAAAAACCCGCATTAGTACTTACGGATACTCATATTCCAGATGTTTATAAGGGGTCTGGACGTTCCTATGGAAAATTCAATATTTTTGGATTTTTATCAGATATGCCCAAAGAAACCTTTTTAAAAATGGGCGGACACTCTGGTGCTTGTGGACTTTCCATGACACTGGATAATATCAAAATTGCAGAAAAAGTGCAGGTAGATCCCTTAAAGTTACAAGCAGAGGCTGGCGAAGATAATCTGCGGTATCAGATTGTAAAAGATAAGATTCCTGCGATTGAAAAGGTTTTGTCTGATTTTAGACCTTTTGGACAGGGAAATCCGGCACCTGAATTTGAAATGGCAGTAGATATGCAAAGAGATAAGCCTTTCATGTCTCCTGTAAAAAATGAAAAGGGACAAAAAGACCCGACATTGGGTGCTCACTTATTTATTACCGATAAGAAGAAAAAGTACAAGGTAACACATTTTAGACATACACCTAATAATCTGGTAGACCAAAATAAATTCGAATTGGTAGGTCATATCATTGGTTCTGCGTTTGGAGGAGAAGAAATCCCAACCTTTAATGCAGAAGAAGCGGTAGATATTACAGATGCTATGAAAGGAGATATGTGTAAATGATCACAACTATCGTAATCGTAGAAAAAATGCAATTTACATTAGGTATCCTTTCCGAGAAAGAATATCAAAGTATCGCAAATATCGCAAAACAGGCAATCGATGAACATGTCGGTTGCTTTGTTTCCGCCATTGCAGGTACAAATGAGGATTATGAAAATCCATTGCTATTACAGTTTTCATTTGAAGATAAAGAAACCAAGGATACACTTTGTTGTATCTGCGAGGGAGCACTGCCCGGTGGAATGATGGAAGAGATTGGAACTGCGGTGGTAAAGGAAGCTTTATCATCGAAAAAGGTAAAATGGGATAAAGTATCCGAAACAGATTTCCAAAGATATCTGCAGGAATATGAGGCGAAAAAAGAATGCTAAAAACGGTCATTACGAATTCTATACTTCCGGAAGCTGCTTTTTTAATTGTTTTTACACAGAAAGATATGGATAACTTTGCAAGAATATTCAAAAATACCATCGAAACAGAATCTGGTGTTCCGGCAAATCTTACCAAAAGTGATGTAAGATGGTATATTTCAGCATTTTTTATGTTTAATTCCATACCAGAAGAAAAGCAGGGAAAATTGTGCAGTATGATTGCGGATATAAAAGATCCTTCTGATAAGGGGTTCTGCGATTATATCTTTTTAGCTACCAGATTTGATAGAGAATTTAAAATTCCAAGATTCATTATCAACTTTGTATTAAACCATCGAGAGGAAATAGATTGGACAGAAGTAGATTCCGATGAATTTTTTCAGTGGCTTTCCAGTAAAGAGAATGCAGAAGCACTTTTAGAAGATATTGAAATCGCTAATAAACTCATGAGCGAAGACAGGAATGAAGAAGAGGATGATGAGGAATATTACTTTGATGAAGAAGATAAAGAGACTATAAATACAAATACCTATATTTATAAACTTCCGAATCTGGTAACACTACTGCACATTCCTGTCTGCCGGGGACAGGTCTTCGAAGATTATAAAGGAAAGTTATATTTAAAAACACCACAAATGCTAAATGATTATTTGGATGTCGGCAATATAACCAGTGACACAAAAGTAATTGTAAATGATGTATCGAAAATATATGAAAACTTAGATATGGAGGATATTTAGATTGGAAAAAATGTTATTAACCGTATCTGAAGTCTGTGAAGTAACGGGATGGGGTCAAACCAAAGTAAGAGAAATTATTAAGCGTCCTGACAGTGGTTTTACCATACGAATGGGAAATCGATTATATGTAGATAAAAAGAAATTTGAAGCTTACTTGGATAAATGTGCTAAATATAATATTCAAATCTAAATTATTTACAAAACGCAACAAATCATATAATATGTCCATAGACAAAATACTGTAATCATTAGCAGAAAGGATAATGATTATGGGAAAAGATTTAAGAGGTAAAGAATTAGGAAAGGGGATTAGCCAAAGAAAAGACAAACGGTATGAAGCGAGAGCAGTTATAAATGGACAAAAGATTGATTTGTACGATTTTAATCTGGAAAAGTTAAAAAAAGACTTTGATAGGGAAAAAGAAAAAGTAAAAAGTAGTCAGAATGATTTTTCCAGCATTAAGACATTGGAACAATGGTTTAATGAATGGTTTACGAAAGCAAAAGGACCAAACTTAAAAGATGAACAAAGTCGTGCCACTTATTTAAGAAAAATCAAAAATACATATATCCGTATATTAGGCATAAAAAATATAAAAGACCTAAAACAAATGGATATACAAATGGCAACAAACGAATTACTCGGTGAAGAACATTATGCAGAACGAACCATCAAAGAAGCACTTGGCGTTTTAAGATCCTGTTTAGATGCAGCAGTAATTAACAGAATTATTCCTGTAAATGTATGTGTGGATATATTTTTTAAAGATGAAAATCTAAAGCCACAAGAACGAAGAGTATTAACAAAAGAAGAACAGGATAAATTTTTAGAAGAAGCTAAAAATGACTATTATTACGAAGCGTATTGTATTCTACTCTGCACAGGGATGAGAATCGGTGAATTTTCCGGATTACAATGGCGAGACATAGATTTTGAAAATAAAGTAATTCATATAGATAGATCTATGAAAACCGGGTATGTAAATGGAAAAAAGATAGAAATACTTACGACACCGAAAACACAAAATTCTTATCGGGAAATTCCATTTTTTGGTGAAACTGAAAAATACCTAATGAACTGGAAAAAGAAACAGCTATTTTATAAACAGAAATTAGGCGATCGATGGCGTGCAAGCCCAGAATTTGGCGATTTGGTATTTACAAGCACATTAGGAAGCCCTGTTACAAGATATGTTTTATCAAGTGCCATAGATAGGCTGGTAAATAATATCAATATGAAAGAACTAACCATAGCATCACGAGAAGGGCGTGAAATTATTCCGTTTGAAGATGTGTATCCACATGCTTTTCGTCATACATTTGCAACAAGATGTTTTGAAAAGGGAATGTCGCCATTAGTAATTCAAAGAATTATGGGACACGCAAATTATGCCACAACACTTTCGTACACACATTTATTAAATGACAAGAAAAAAGAAGAAATAAATCGCATCGGAAATTTTCTTGCGTAAAGGAATAATTGCGTAAGAAAATAGAAAAAACATTACAGTATTTTAATATTGACCAAATGAATAGTTGCGTAAAAAATAATCAGGTTGTTCCCAAACTGCTGATTTTACGGCGTTTTAAAAAAAACTTTGCATTGCAGATGAACGCTTAATTATAATGGATTATGTAGAAAAGGCATATGCGAGTATGCCTTTTTTATATTGAAAGCTACGAAAGCATAGCTCATTGCGGAGAGTTGCTGTCTGTATTAAAAACGCCATTTTTTGCTAAAAAAATACAAAAACATGAGATTTTGCCATGTAAAAAGCTGTTATTTTCGCTGAGCGTGCAAAATGAAGAAATTCCGTACAAAAATT
>OKRU01000058.1_pt1 | contig 80720 bp, 52 predicted proteins | sample 1601131 | NCBI WGS metagenome assembly OKRU01 (sample SAMEA3541558, study PRJEB24748) | human gut metagenome | biome: human gut; feature: human-associated habitat; material: faeces | place: China | collected 2012
ATAACAAGCCTATTGGCAGAATTAAATACGCACTAAATTAATTCCGCCAACGGGTTGGAATAATCATATTAATGAAATATCAGAACAATGAAAAATATATTATTGATTATAGGACTATATTTATTCTCTGCCACCAATTTATGCGCACAAGCGTACAGCGGTGACAAACTGGTAAATATACTGCGCAACGAGGCACAATTCTATCTGGACAAACTGAAAGACAGAGAGGAGCCGGCGTACTTCATATCATTCCGTGTTGTAGACGAAAAACAAACATTTTTATCAAGTGAATTTGGACTGTCATCGTCAAGAACCTTGCATAAACGTTCTTTGACACCGCACGTCAGAGTCGGCAACAGACAGACTGACAATTATTCAAAAGACTATGTATTCTACAATTTCAGCCGCAGCTTCGACCTGCCTTTGGACAGCGACAATGAATATGCAATAAAAGAAGCAATATGGACAGGGATGAAGAAACAATATAAAGAAGGTAAAGAAGCATATCAGAAATATATGGCATCAAGGAAGACAAATAAAAGCGACCTTGACACAATACCTTCGTTCGCACAAGCCCCAACGGAAATTTACTACGAAAAGCCGTATTCGGAAAAAGAAACGGCTATAGATGAAATATATTTCAAGAAATATCTCAATGACGTCAGCAGAATATTCAAGGAATACGAAGAACTGACGACCGGCAATGCAGCACTTGACTACAGAATTGTACGTACAACAATAGTAAACACTGAAGGAACAGTGGTGGCGCAAAACAGAAAATCATTTGTCGTCACAATGCAGGCCACAGCAAAAGCTGACGACGGTACGGACTGCACTCTTAATGAAAGTTTTTTCGCATACAGCGCAGACAAGCTGCCCAACAAGGCTGAAATGGAAGAAAAAGCCAGAGACCTTGCAAACAGAGTTATGGCACTGAGCAAAGCCCCTGTGGCCGATGCGTATGCAGGTCCGGCAATACTGTCGGGAAAAGCCGCAGCCGTATTGTTCCACGAAGTATTAGGACATAGGCTTGAGGCTACACGTTCCGAATTCATCAACAATAATCTGGCAGGTTTTCAAGATAAGCAGATGACTTCGAGTTCAATACAGCTGTACATGGATCCGACACTGAAAACATATAAAGGCAGGGATTTGGACGGCTTTTATCTGTACGACGACGAAGGCGTAAAAGCACAAAGGGTGCAATGCATAGAAAACGGTTGCCTTAAACAATATCTGACAAGCCGGACACCTGCAGGAGAATTCAACACAAGCAACGGACATGCACGTGCAGAAGCAGGTAAAAATCCAAGTCCAAGACAATCTAACCTGATAGTTGAAACGACGGAGCCATACAGTGAGGCGGAACTCAGGGTAATGCTGATAGCAGAATTGAAACGTCAGGGCAAGGAATACGGTTATTTTTTCCGTAATGTAAACGGAGGATTCACAAACAGAGGCTCTTTTAGAAATACCAACCTGTTCAATGTAAACCCTACAGAAGTATACAAAGTATTTGCAGACGGAAGAAAAGACCAATTGGTCAGAGGCGTCACACTGATAGGAACTCCTCTGACGGTGTTTACTAATATCAAGGCGGCTGGCGGCGAAAGCCAGGTGTTCAGCGGATACTGCGGTTCTGTGTCGGGAAAAGTGCCTGTTTCAGGAACATCGCCGTATATATACGTGTCACTGATAGAAACGCAAGGCAAAAAGGAATTCAACAACACGAAGAACGACATTATCTCTTCGCCAAAAGACGAACAACCTGCATCTGCTGTGACCGACGGACAATTGGGCGATGTAATATTCAGTGCAATGGAAGACGAAATGAAGCATGTATACAAGGAACTGTCGGAGAAACAAAAGACAGAGCCTCTGCTCATTGATTATGTGCTGTGTCACAGCCGTTATTCGCAAGCTGTTGCTTCGGCCGGAGCATGCACAGGCATCACAAACTACGGTACAGCAAACCGTGTGATGGCAGATGTCATTCTTGGAGACTCAATGATTACAAGTAAAATTGAAATAGACAACAGACAGCCTACATACATCCACCATGAAATGGACTATGCGTCAATACGCAAGGCACTTAGAAAAGAAAGCATAAAGGCATATACATCAGCCGTAGAGAACTTGGACAATAAAAAGAACAAGCTTAATGATTCACCAAAACCAGAAAAGGAAATTTCAGTTCCGGAATTCAGAAAACTGCCTCCAGTAGAATGGATTGGACGTTCTGCTGTTAATGAAAATACGTCGATAGACACTATGAAGCATCTTGCAGAACGTCTTTCGAAGGTATTCCTTGATTATCCGGAACTGATGAACCATAAGGTATACATAAGACAACGGCGTTTTGACCATTACAGGCTCACATCTGAAGGACAAAAGATTATGATTCCAGAAAGCCAATTAACGATTTTTGCTGATGCCGACATCAAAACAAATAACGGTCTATGCATAACGAAAGAATACAGAAGACATGTCAGCCGCATTGAAGATTTGCCTTCAGAGAAAGATATTGCAGATGAGCTGCGCCAATTTGCGGAATCAATAATAAAAGAAAGCAAAGCTAAAGTTGTCAAGGACCTGTATATCGGACCTGTTTTATACGAGGGCGAAGTGGCGGCGGAAATTATAGCTGACAATGCCATATTTTATGCACACTCATACAGTTACCCGGAAAGAGATATGTATGACAAGAAATATCTTTATCTGGACAAGAAGATTTTTCCGAAACAGCTGGACGTATATCAGCTTGGGGAAGATTCCATTTACAATGGTGTGAATCTTATGGGCTACAATCCAGTAGATGCAAACGGTCAAAAGCCTATGACTTTGAAATTCATTGAAAAAGGCATTCTTAAGAATATGCTGTCAAAAAGAGCACCGTCAGTCGGCAGTAATCTCTATACTGGAAACGAATGGTTCAACACTGTCGGTGTCTCTATTTTGCCAAAATTCAGTGCAGGCATTCTACATATAAAATCGGACGAAGCCATTAAATACAGCAAACTGCGTAAACTATTGCTGAAATCAGCCAAAGACCAAGGATTCGAATACGCATACATTGTGAGGGACAGCAGGACAGCACCACAAGAATTGGTACGAGTGAACACCAAAACTGGAGAGGAGGAACTTATATTGTGGGAATTTGAGAAACCTTCAAGACAAGAATTCAAAAGAGCTTATGGTGTATCTAAAGAAGAAATAATATACAACAAGGAATCTGAGTTTGGAGATAAAACATTATTAGCGCAGTTCATGGGCAAAAAAACTTTCAGAAAGGGAAACAGCATAATATCTCCGAAAGCAATCCTGCTCGAAAACGTCGAACTGCAGATTATTGCCCCAGAAGCCCAAAAACTTGATGACTTCTTCTACAGTTTGAGACATTGATGTTATAATTTTATAAGTCGAAGGCGGAGTCATACTTATGCAAAACAGGCTCCGTCGAAGATGCTTTATTATATATATGGTATTCTGTAATAATCCAGCAAAGCTTTAAAATTGTCCTGGGCCGTGAGGCAGGTATCCCTAAGATATTCTTTTATCTTCGGCCAATGCTGCAAACCGCGATAATAAAACATCTTAAGTTCATCGGTAATAATGAATGGAACAATGCCGTTGGCAAGACATTCCTTAAACAATATCAACCTTCCGACACGACCATTACCATCTTGGAAAGGATGGATTGATTCAAACCGTTGGTGCATGTCAAGAATATCATCGAAAGTCTTTTGTTTCTTGGCATTATACTCCTTGAACAGTTCATTTATTTCGTTTTTCACCTTTTCCGGAGCTGTAGTCTCATTTCCATCCACCTCATTAGGCAAGCGTTTATAATCGCCTACGGCAAACCATGTCTTAAGACTGTCAGAGGTACCAGACTTGAGAATAAGGTGAAGTTCTTTTATAAGTCCTTCCGTCAGGCGCTCGCCTGCTCTATCTATGATTAAGTCTATGCATCGAAAATGGTTTGTGGTTTCAATAATATCATCGACTTTTATACTTTCACCTTCAAAACCTATCGTGTTAGTTTCGAAAATGTATCTTGTCTGGTCATGAGTTAAACGACTGCCTTCGATATGATTTGAGTTATAGGTCAAATCAATCTGAATACGATGGTATATCCCGCCTTTCAGTTTGATGTCTTCCTGCTCACGAAGAACAGCAAGCAACGGCATAATTTTTTCATTTCGCTTTTTTCGCGCAGGCAAAGCAGACTCCTCGGGTATATTCCATGTTTTACCAACCAAAACCGCCCCTTCAATCTTTCCTACAGCGCAATAATTTCGTGCTGTACGTTCTGATATTCCATATTTGGAGGCATATTCTGAAACTGAAATGTATTTCATACTCTATCGGCAAGTTTAAGCTCATTACGTGCTGTAAAGATAACGAATCTTGCCGATATCGGCAAGATTTAGCACATGGGAGACAATACAAGTTGACAAAAACACCTATATATCCTAATATAAGGGGACTACATTATCAGGTCTATCGGCAAGCGGACATGCAGAAGAAAACATAGTGAACGAAAAAACATGTATATGCATAACGCACATTCAAATACGACAAAAAAACTAAAACATTCGGGTGCTTGATGCTTACAGTTTGCTCAAATTAACTGAAATATATATCTTTGCATGATTTATTGCCTTTTGGCTGTTTTTGACTACATATTAAAACAACAAAGGCACAAACTTCAGGACATAAAGAATTAAGCATTATATAAACAATGACAGCAAAAGAAATCAGAGAGTCTTTCAAGAAATTCTTTGAAAGCAAAGGCCACCTGATAGTGCCATCTGCACCGATGGTCATTAAAGACGATCCGACTTTGATGTTCACCAACGCCGGAATGAACCAGTTCAAGGATATCATACTCGGAAACGTACAGCCTAAGTGCAGACGTATGACTGATACACAGAAGTGTCTGCGTGTAAGCGGTAAGCACAACGACCTTGAAGAGGTGGGTCACGACACGTACCACCACACAATGTTCGAGATGCTCGGCAACTGGAGCTTCGGCGATTACTTCAAGAAGGAAGCTATCAGCTGGGCATGGGAATATCTCGTTGACGTATTGAAGCTCAATCCGAAGGACCTTTATGCAACAGTGTTCGAAGGTTCACCTGAAGAAGGTCTGGAAAGAGATGAAGAAGCAGCACAAATCTGGGCTCAGTTCCTGCCTGCCGACCACATCATCAACGGCAACAAGCACGACAACTTCTGGGAAATGGGCGACACAGGACCATGCGGACCTTGCTCGGAAATCCACATCGACTCTCGTTCGGAAGAAGAGAAGAAGAAGATTCCTGGAGCACAGCTCGTCAACAAGGACAACCCTCAAGTTATAGAAATATGGAACCTAGTATTCATGCAGTACAACCGCAAGGCCGACCATACACTCGAACCGCTTCCAGCAAGGGTTATCGATACAGGTATGGGATTTGAACGCCTCGTACGTACACTGCAGGGCAAGACTTCGAACTACGATACAGACGTGTTCCAGCCGATAATCAAGGTCATAGGCGACATTGCTGGTGTGAAATACGGCGACAACGAAGAGACTGACGTGGCAATGCGTGTCGTTGCAGACCACTTGAGAGCGATTGCATTCTCTATAGCCGACGGACAGCTTCCAAGCAACGCAAAGGCCGGATACGTAATCAGAAGAATCCTCAGACGTGCAGTAAGATACGGATACACATTCCTCGGACAGAAGGAAGCATTCATGTACAGCCTTGTGCCTACACTCGTTGAAGAGATGGGCGAAGCATTCCCAGAACTTGCAGCACAGAAAGATATCATAATGAAGGTAATGAAGGAAGAGGAAGACTCATTCCTGCGTACTCTCGAGAAAGGTATATCACTGCTGACAAACGTGATGGAGCAGACCAAGGCTGAAGGCAAAAACGTCATTGCCGGCGACAAGGCTTTCAACCTGTTCGATACTTACGGATTCCCTCTTGACCTCACAGAACTTATCTGCCGCGAAAATGGCATGAGCGTCGACGAAGCAGGTTTCGATGCTGAAATGCAGAAGCAGAAGGAACGCGCGCGCAATGCGGCTTCAGTGGAAACAGGCGACTGGGTAGTTCTGAAAGAAGGCGAATGCGAATTCGTAGGATATGACTACACTGAATACAACTGCCACATTCTGAAATACCGTGAGGTTAAGCAGAAGAAAGGCATCGTATATGAAATAGTTCTCGACAAGACTCCATTCTATGCTGAGATGGGTGGTGAAGTCGGTGACACAGGTGCTATCGTAAGCGAAAACGAAACAATTGCCATCCTCGACACTAAGAGAGAGAACAACCTGCCTATACACATTGCAGAAAAACTGCCTGAGCATCCTGAAGCTGAATTCATGGCATGCGTTGACGTTGAAAAGAGACGTGCATGCGAGGCCAACCACACATGTACTCACCTGCTCGACCAGGCGTTGAGAGAGGTTCTCGGCTCACATGTTGAGCAGAAGGGTTCGCTCGTAACTCCTGACGGTTTGAGATTTGACTTCTCTCATTTCGAAAAGGTTACTCCAGAACAGCTCCGCGAGGTAGAACACATCGTAAACGAAAGAATACGCGAGGACATACCTCTCAAGGAATACCGCGACTGCCCTATCGAAGAGGCAAAGAAGCTCGGAGCCATCGCCCTCTTCGGTGAGAAATACGGCGACAAGGTACGTGTGGTACAGTTCGGCAAATCTGTTGAATTCTGCGGAGGTTGCCACGCCAAGTCTACAGGAAGACTCGGAATGGTGCGCATCCTGTCGGAAAGCTCTATTGCAGCCGGCATCAGACGTATTGAGGCAATCACAGGAAGCAAGGTTGAAGAGATGATTGATCATGTACAGGACACAGTAACTTCTATCCGCGAACTGTTCAACAATGCTCCAGACCTGACAGCAGCCATAAAGAAATACATCGAAGACAACCAGAGTCTGAAGAAGCAGATTGACGAGTTCAAGGCACAGAAGGCTCAGGAAATCAAGAAGATGCTCGACGAGCGTGCAAAGACTGTAAACGGAGTGAAGATCATAAGCGGTGTAGTTATCGCTGATGCACAGAGCATCAAGGACATCACATTCCAGTTCAGAACTCAATACAACGAGAATCTGCTCGTTGCTATCGGCAACGTTTCGGAAAACAAACCAGGACTGACTGTAGCGCTGAGCGACGACCTCGTAAAAGAGGGTAAGAACGCCGGCAAGATTATCCGCGAAGCCGCTAAGCTCATACAGGGTGGCGGTGGCGGTCAGCCTCACTTTGCAACAGCCGGAGGAAAGAATCCTGAAGGTTTGAACATGGCTGTTGAAAAAGTAATAGAGCTTGCTGAACTCTAATGAATAATTCAGAAAGATATTCTGGAAAATATAGATAAAGCAAATCCCAGTCTGACAATATTAGTCATGACTGGGATTTGCTTTATTATATTAATATGTATATAAAAAACAAGCAAATGCTTAGGCAACATTTTCAAATCATATTGAAATCAAACTCTCCAGAAGAAGGGTCGTGACGGAAACCTTCAAATTCAAAGGATTTCAGCTGTTCAGGATCTGTCAAACGATTCTCAAGTATATAACGTGCCATTGCTCCACGGCACATCTTGGCATAAATTACGACTGTACGCAAACGTCCGTTCGTCGCCACTCGAAACGAAGGAGAAACGACCTTAACCTCACGGCACACGCGCTTCCAATCTAAAAGATTCTTCATTTCATCACTGGCGAGATTCACAAGTATGCCGTCGTCGGCCTTTATGCGTTCTATGAAAAAATCCGTCAAAAGAGGTTTCCAATATGCAAACATATTTACACCGTCACGACCAGGCAACACAGCCCTGCCCTCAAGACGGTAACGTCTGATAGCATCAAGTGGACGCAACAGTCCGTAAAGGAAAGACGAGATGAAGAGGTGCGAGTTGGCATACTCAAGCTGGACATCGGTCATGGTTTCTGGCGAGAGTTTGCGGAAAGCCATTCCATCATAAGCGAACACAACCGGTATGGACGGCACAGAGGAATCGAAAAAATGCTGGTAACGGCTCCACACATCAAGCACAATGCTATCGTTTACTCCAAGCATTGTGGATATCTCTGCAGGTGTACACGAGGCCATCCGCATGGCATTGTCTTCTGCATTCTTCAAGAAATGCGGTTGAGTAGTTATCCGTTCAAGGTCTCTGTTGCATATCTCGGCCATGGTTTTGGCACACGACAAATAAACTATCATATTTTTCTGTTTTACGCATTTGGGTGTACAAAAATAATAAAATACACTGTCAATACATTTATCAATTTGGCATTGATGTTGACAATAGTATTTCTTTATACAAAAAACGTGAATGCAGACTGACTAAAAACTTATATATCGGTAAAAAACAATTATATTTGCATAAAGCCAATTTATAAGGATACGTATAAGGAAAGATTATCACAGAAGATTATGGGAACAAGCAAGGTTTACTTTACAGACATGCGCACCAATCCTCAAAACAACCTGATCAACAAGATGATAAAGGTTGCAAAGCGCGCAGGAATAGAGAAGATTGATTTTAAAGATCAGTTTGTAGCAATAAAGATTCACTTCGGCGAACCAGGCAACGTGGCTTATATACGTCCGAACTTTGCCGCAGCTTTGGCAAAACTGATCAGAGAACTCGGAGGCAAACCGTTCCTCACTGACAGCAATACACTATACAGCGGTGGCCGTTCGAATGCTGTAGATCATCTGGATGCGGCTATGACAAACGGTTTCAACCCTATTTCCGCACAGTGCAATGTGATTATTGCCGATGGTCTGAAAGGAACTGACCAGAGAGAAATTGAAATAGACGGAAAATACTGCAAAGCTCCAAAAATCGGAACTGCAATAGCAGATGCAGACATAGTGATATCCATGAACCACTTCAAGGGACACGAGATGGCCGGCTTCGGAGGTGCTTTGAAAAACCTGGGAATGGGTGCAGCAAGTGTACCTGGAAAATTGGAACTGCATGCTTCGGCTCAGCCAAAGGTTGACGCTGAGAAATGTATCGGATGCAAGATATGCGAAAAGCACTGTGCACATGATGCCATACACGTAAATGAAGACAGAAAGGCTGTTATCGATTACAACAAATGTGTCGGCTGCGGACAGTGCGTGGCACTCTGCCAGCACGAAGCAGCTGTGGTTTCCAGCTATGACACATCAGAAAACCTCAACTACAAGATTGCCGAATATACAAAAGCCGTATTGAAGGACAAGCCGAACTTCCACATAAGCTTCATCATGCAGGTAAGCCCTGAGTGCGACTGCTGGAACCATAACGACGCGGCTATTGTACCAGATCTCGGCATAGCAGCTTCGTTCGACCCTATTGCATTGGATCAGGCTTGCGCAGACCTTGTAAACAAGGCTCCATCACTGAGAACCGAAAACATGCTCACAGAAAAGCACCACGGATGTGCTCATGAAGGTGAAGATAAATTCCACATCATACATCCGGATACCAACTGGCAGGCAGGACTTGAGTATGGCGAAGAAATAGGTCTCGGATCAAGAGATTATGAATTTGTAATTGTTAAATAAGCAATATAGACACCACACAAAAATGAAGGCGACAGGAAACCGCTTTGTAGGTATACCTGTCGCCTTCATTTTTGTTATACAATTATATACTCACCATTACTCATTGACCCAGACATGTTCTATCTCAAGCACATACATAATGTGCATACCGCCTTTCTCTCCATACCAGCGGTCTACCATATCCTTGTCTATGAAATTGTCTGCACTAATAGACTGTTCATACAGTTTACGGCATTCAAGAGTCATCCTAGACTGTTCGAAAGTAACATTACCTTCTTCTGTAAATATAGGCTTCAGTCCTGTTGCTGCTACTTTGTCAATGTCACGGCCAGACTTTGAACCGCAGACGCTGTGTACGTCGCGATGTGCTTCGCCAAGGAAAGACAGCGTGAGACCGTTCTCACGTTCAATGAACTCACGGGTATAACGTTCCGGACGAATGAAGATAAACGCAACCGGCTTGCCCCAAAGCACGCCAACCCCGCCCCAACTAGCCGTCATTGTGTTGAAACTTGAAGAGTTGCCTGCTGTAACCAGCATCCATTCCTTGCCTATGGCATCAAACATATTGTCCTTCAACTCGGACACATTAATTTCTTTCATAATAACAATCTTTATTTATAATATTGATATTCAATTCTAAAAATCATCTTCTGTGACATCTTTCTCTGAATCAGCCTCAAGCAAAGTCTGCTCTTCACGCCAATTCACAAGATACAGCGTGCCTGTAGCTCGGGTGAACGCAGTATACAACCACCGGAAATAATCGACGCCAAGAAAATCTTCAGTCACATATCCTTGGTCGACAAAGACATTTGTCCACTGACCACCTTGTGCCTTGTGGCAAGTGACGGCGTAGGCATACTTTATCTGAAGTGCGTTGAAGTATGGATCTTCACGCATCTTCTTCATACGTTCGCGTTTTGTACTGATATCGGAATAGTCTTCAAATACTCCTGCAAAAAGTTTTTCATTCTGTTCGCGTGTTAGAGCGGGTGCCTCAGTATGCAAAGTATCAAGAAGAACATAGGTTTCCATTTCATAATCATCATAATCGGGAAAGGTAAGCACGCATGTGGCGAAACGAAATCCGTAAAGCATCCTTTCATTATATATTCGCCTTACCACAGCTATATCTCCGTTGGCAATAAAGTCCATCGGGCACACCTTTTTGCCGTTCTCGTCCTTATCCTGCTCCGGCCAATAATAATTGTTTTTGGCAATCATCAGCATGTCACCACACGAAAGTTCCTCTTCCCTATAAAGTATTTGGTTGCGTATGCCTTGATTATAGATATTAGCACGTTTGTTCGAGCGACTTATCACTATGGTTTCGTCAAGTCCATCGCGCGAATAACAGCTACCAAGACACTCTATAAGCTCATTGCCGGGAACATTGACGACATCGTGAAATCCATAGAATCGCACCAGTGGAAAAGTAAGAAATTCTTCAGAAGCAATCATTCTGCGAATATTCGTGGCATTCCACAATATTCCAGACGTATCTTCTTGGCGTACCACCGTTTTGAGTTCTACACAGGAAACATCCAGTCCATAACTTTCCATAAAATCGGAAGAAAGGGCCGGGCTGTCTTCTTCACCAACTGGCGGGAGCTGTGCGCTGTCGCCAATTAGAAGCAGACGACATCCTGTACCACCGTAGACAAAATGTACAAGATCGTCAAGAAGACGGCCGGTTCCATACATTGAGCCTGAAAGTCCGTCATTGGAAATCATCGAAGCTTCATCTACAATGAAAAGCGACTGACGCAATGCATTATAGCCCAACGAAAACATAGAATCCACATCACTTGTCTGCTGACGATAAATACGTTTGTGAACGGTATATGCCTTATGACTGGAATAGGAAGACAGCACCTTTGCTGCACGACCGGTAGGCGCCATAAGTACACAGGCACGTTCCAAACTCTCCATTGTCTTCACAAATGCAGCGACGAGCGAAGTCTTACCAGTTCCGGCATATCCCCTAAGAATGAAAGCCTTGTCATTATCAACTGATAATACGAAATCGGCAAACGCCTCGACAGCCTTCATCTGGTCTGAAGTGGGCTTAAATCCGAAATTGAATAGTATTTGTTCCTTTAGATAAGTTTTAATCATCGATTTGTGAAAAAAAGTCGGCAGTGTTTGCTGCATTTCGTATAAATTCCTTATTTTTGCGACACGAATATAACAAAAAAATGTATAACATATCATGAAAAGGATTTATATCAATCTTCTTTTATCTGTTTGCGCGATTGCACTTGTATTTGCATGCTGCATGAGCATTTGGACAGAAGTCTCTTTTGACCAAGAGAAAACTGCAAGAGAAAACAAAGTGAAGCAAGCGCTGATGAACATCAGAGATGCTCAGGAAAAGTTCAAAATGACTCATCGCGGTGAGTATTGCGGTGACATTGATTCCCTTATCGATTTCGTTAAACACGGAAAAACAATTGACAAAATCATAAAGGAAGGCGTACTCACAGACGAACAGCTTGAAGAGGGTATGACAGAAGCAAAAGCTCTGGAGATGAAATTGCCAGGATTCGTACGTGATACAGTTTGGGTTTCTACTGCAGAGATATTGGGAATAAAGAATCCAGACTCAATGAAATATGTACCAGTAGGCAAGAAGGGTGCTTTGATACAGATGAGAAAGAAGCCTGCATTCAACCTCAAATCAAACGAATGGGATGTATTGATTGAAATACGAGCTTCACTTGATGACTACCTTGACGGTATGGATGCAAAGAAAATCAAGAACTTGAAAATCGATCTCAAGAAAGCTGGTAAGAACAGAGCAGACCTTTTCGAAGACAATGCTGATGACACAGAAGGTAACTGGTACGGTTTAAAAATCGGTGACTTAAATGATCCAAGCAACAAAAATGCAGGAAACTGGGAATAATCAAATTCAAAATAAAAGTCTGTCCATTCGCATTTGTGCGGGTGGACTTTCTTTTTGTGTGTATACACCAACTGACAAATCGCCTTACAAGTATGTCGAGTACAGAATAAAGCCGACCATATCGCTTGCAGCAAATCTGAAAGAGGCTCTGCAGAATGAAGACATATTGAAGGCTCCATACAAACGCGTCAACATACTCATAACCAATACGCACTTCACTGTCGTCCCGACAATGGCATTCAACAGTGACAACATTGAAGACATATATAAATACAATTTTCCAAAAGACAAAGCCAACCACGTAAGCTTCAATGTACTGCGCAGATCTGGAATTGCAATAATATTCGGATTCGACAAAAACGTATATCAGCTTCTTCTTGACGATTTTCCAAATGCACGCTTCTATGCTTCTGCCAGTACGCTGATAGAATATCTAAGCGAAAAGAGCCTGTCTGGAAAAGGAAAGAAGATGTTTGCGTATGTACATGAAAATGAAATGACGCTATTCTGCTTCAATCAAGGCAGGATGATATTCATAAATTCTTTTGAGTCAAAAAATACAGAAGACAATCAGTATTACATTCTCAACGTATGGAAGAATTTGGGCATGGACCAGCTTGAAGATAAATTGTGCATTGTTGGAGACTGCGACAACAGATATGAACTCGCAGACAAGATGAGCATGTTTGTCAAGGATGTAACCCTTATGGATAGAGAGAATGATTACAAATACACCAAAGCAATGAAAACGGCCATGATTCCTTATGACTTGCAGACATTGCTGGTTTGCGGACTATAAAATAATAAAAAGCACGCCATGAGAATAATCGGAGGAAAATACAAGCACAAAAGATTCGACGTGCCACGCAGTTTCAAGGCCCGACCAACTACAGACTTTGCCAAAGAGAATCTGTTCAACATTCTCAGCAACGTTTATTTCGACTTCGACGATGCTCCAACCGCGCTCGACCTTTTTGCTGGAACAGGAAGCATCGGTCTGGAATTTCTTTCTAGAGGTTGCGGGAAAGTGATTTCTGTAGAAAAAGACTTTCAGCATTACAGATTTCTAACAGAGGTATCCAAACAAATGAACGATGCGGCTTGGAAACCAGTATTGGCCGACGTTTTCAAATATGTAGAAAGGAATCAGGAAAAATTCGATATAATCTTTGCTGATCCCCCATACACATTAGAAAAACTGGGAGATATACCAGATATCATATTGGGGAAAGACATACTTAATGAAGGAGGAGTATTTATACTCGAACATGGGAAACAGCACAAGTTCGACAACAACCCATACCTGATAGACCACAGAGTCTACGGTGCCGTGAATTTTTCTTTCTTCCAAAAGCCGGCAGAGAAGGCATAAACACATCAAAGACAATACACTATAAGATACCTGTATCGTGCAACTTCAAAGTATAAAAGTTGCACGATACAGATATTTTTTATCTTTTTATCAAAAAAAACGCATCTACAATTAAACATTTTGAAGTAAAGACAGTCATAAAGCACGAATATGTAAAAAGCATAAGTAAAAATATGCACGATACATATAAACAAATATTGATGATAAAAAGTTAAGACACACAATAAAAAAGAAAATGAAAAGGACAGCAATATGTTTGCTTTTAGCCATAACCAGTACAACTTCAGTATTGGCGCAAAAGTATTCAGTAAAAGGTAAAATCATTGAAGAAGACACAAAAGAAGTAGTACCTATGGCCACCATACAGGTGTTGTCACTTCCAGACAGCGCATACGTCACAGGTATGGCATCAGGCCTAGACGGAACATTCAATATCAAATCCATAAAAAAAGGAAAGTATGTTTTGAAAATCTCATACATTGGTTTTCAGAACTACACTACTTCACTGGACTTCACCAACAGTAAACAAAGTTCAAAAGATCTTGGTATAATCACACTGACATCCGATGCAAAACTGCTTGAGAGCGCAGTGGTAACAGCACAAGCTGCACAGGTGCAAGTATCCGGAGATTCAATCATTTACAACTCTTCTGCATTCAGAGTACCGGAAGGCTCTGCACTTGAAGAATTGGTAAAGAAACTTCCTGGTGCAGATGTTGATGAAAATGGAAAGATTACAATTAACGGTAAGGAAGTATCAAAAATTCTCATCGACGGAAAGGAATTCTTTACTGACGACACTGACGTGGCAATGAAAAACCTACCAACAAGTATGGTCGATAAAATCAAGGCATACGACCGCAAGAGCGACCTTGCACGTGTGACAGGAATCGATGACGGTGAAGAAGAAACAGTTCTCGACCTCACAGTCAAAAAAGGCATGGATCAGGCCTGGATTGGCAATGTCGATCTTTCTATCGGTACAAAAGACCGCTATGCAGAGAAAATCATGATCAACCGCTTTACCAACAAGAACCAGATGTCGCTTGTAGGTTCAATGAACAACACCAACGACATGGGATTCCCAGGCGGTGGCGGCGGGCCAAGATGGGGCGCAAGAAATGGCCTCATCACAAGCAAAATGGCAGGTTTCAACTTTGCCACCACATCTGACAAGCTGGAGACCAACGGAAACATCAGATACAGATATAAAGGTACAGATTCTGAAACAAACTCTGCTACACAAAACTTCGTAACTTCTACAGGTGCATTCAGCAATAGCAGAAGTAAAAATCTGAGCAACAGTTCATCTGTAAATGCAGATTTCAAACTTGAATGGAAACCTGATACAATGACCAATATCATTTTCCGTCCAAACGGAAGCTACTCTGTAAACAACGGATATTCTTCCAGCAGTTCTGCAACGTTCAACTCCGATCCGAATGAGCTGAGCGATGATCCATTGGCAGATGCAGACTCTTTGGCAAGCAACATAGTAGACTACATAGTCAACACCAATGCAAGCATACAACAGACATACAGTGACAGCAAATCCATAAATGCATCACTTCAGGCAAACAGAAAGCTGAGCAGCAACGGACGAAACATAACATTCAGAGCAAGCGGAGGTCTTAGCGGAAGCGAAAGCAAGCAGCTTTCAGCATCAAGAGTACTCTATACTCCATCTGATCCGAACGCAAAAGCTCCGACATACAACAACCGCTACTACACTACTCCAGGAGAGAGCAACAACTACTCATTGCAGCTGACATACAGCGAGCCTCTTTGGAAACAGACGTACCTCCAGTTCAGCTACAAGTTCAGCTACAGCTACAACAAGAACGACAGAAAGGCTTTCATCTACGACAGCCAGGCATACAAGGACTTGCAGGAAAGCCTAGCCAACAACAAGTACGACATTGACGCCATACTCGACTTCATGCAGGAATCGGGCTACGAGCAGACTCTCAGCGATTCACTCAGCCAGTTCTCTGAATACAGAAACTACAACCACGACATCGAACTTATGTTCCGTGTCATAAGAAAGAAATACAATTTCAACGTAGGAGTAAAAGCTATGCCTCAGTACTCAACACTCAACTACAAGTACATGGGTAAAGAGTATCCTGAGATTGACAGAGATGTGTTCAACATCACTCCTACACTCGACTTCCGCTACAAGTTCTCCGATATCAGCCAGCTGAGATTCAACTACCGCGGACGTACAAGCCAGCCGAGCATGACCAACCTGCTTGACATTACAGACGACTCAGACCCATTGAACATCAAAAAAGGTAATCCAGGACTGAAACCGTCGTTCACCAACACCTTCAGACTGTTCTACAACAACTTCATTCCTGATCGTCAGCAGAGCTACATGACTCACATATACTTCAGTACGACAAAGAATGACATATCCAACATGATATCGTACGACGAGACAACAGGTGTCAAAACAACCCAGCCGATGAACATCAACGGAAACTGGAACATCGGAGGTATGTTCAACTTCAATACTGCACTCGACCACGACCACTATTACACAGTCAACACATTCACATCTGTGAGATACAACAATCAGGTCAGCTACCTCGATCCTCAGCAGTATGACATCAACAAGTCCAAGACACGCCAATTGAATCTTGGCGAAAGACTGTCACTCGGATACCGCAACGACTGGTTTGAGTTTACAATCAACGGAAACATCAACTATTCGCATTCGCGTAATAACGTTGTTGAGTCGAGCAACCTCGATACATATAACTTCTCTTACGGATTCAGCACAAACATATACATGCCGTGGGGAACAAAGATTGCCACCGACCTCAGCCAGAACAGCAGAAGAGGATACAGCCAGTCGTCAATGAACACCAACGAGCTTCTCTGGAATGCACAGATCTCACACAGCATGCTAAAGAACAATGCGCTGACAATTTCTCTTCAGATCTACGATATACTCGGACAGCAGAGCAACATCAGCAGAACAATCAATGCAATGATGAGCAGCGATACAGAGTACAACTCTATCAATCAGTATGCAATGCTCCACGTGATATACAAGCTCAATCTGTTCGGAGGCAAGACAGCCGGCCAAAACATGCCTGGAGGCGGATTCGGACCTGGCAGAAGAGGACCTGGCGGAGGCATGGGTCCAGGCAGACCACATTGAAAATAGCAATATGTAAATATAAAATCCTATCACCGCATGTCGGATGATAGGATTTTTTCATATATTGGTGCTTGATTAACAAAAGGCGTCAATATGGATCTGTTCTGGAATTCTATATACGGAATAATCACAGTACTGTACATGCTGTATATCATAAGCACTGTAGTCGTAGTTGTACTTGAAAACCGCAGTCCGGTAAGAACCGTAGCATGGGTTCTTGTCCTACTTCTGATTCCGGTTTTCGGACTGATCATCTACTTTTTCTTCGGTCAGAAGTTCGGAAAAGAACGCAACATCGCCAAACGTACGCTCCATTCCGACGACTGCAGTCCCACATGCTCACGAGCCATCCCCGAAGAAGAAAGAACACCAGCATATAGAGGTGTCATGTCGCTTATAAACAACACCGACCAGTCCGTCCCCCTCTACGGCAAATGCACAGACATGTTCACCGACGGACAGTCTTTCATAAACAGCCTTATAAACGACATACATCAGGCACAAAGTACAATCCACATGGAATTCTACATCATTGAAGACGACAGCATAGGCCGAACCGTCAGAGATGCACTTGTACAGAAAGCCAAAGAAGGCATCGAGATAAGATTCATCTACGACGATGTCGGATGCCTGAAAACCAAAGACAAATTCTTTCGTCCGCTGACAGACGCCGGCGGTCAGGTCTATCCATTCCTTGAAGTCCGCTTTCCCCGCTTCTCCCGCAAAGTCAACTTCAGGAACCACCGCAAGCTGGTCATCATTGACGGCAATAAAGCATATATAGGTGGGATGAACATCGCCGAACGCTACGCAAGCAGCAGATGGCGCGATCTTCACATACGTCTGACCGGCGACATTGTGTTCTCCATACAGGACGTTTTTCTGCGCGATTGGCATTTCGTCAGCCGCGAACACCTGCAGTCGCCGCACTTCTACCCGCAATCCCAATACGAAACAAGCGGCCGCATGCAGATGCAGATAGCTCTGTCATCACCGGCCGAACGTTGGAGAAGCATACGCCAGGGTCTCCTGAAAATCATTCTCGACGCAAAGAAATACATATACATCATCACCCCATATTTTCTGCCCGATGAAATCATACTCAGCGCCATGCAGACAGCAGCCCTGTCGGGGGTGAACGTGAAGCTCATGATACCAGAAAAAGGCGACAACCGCATCGTAAACCTCGGCACACGTTCCTACATCTACGACATACTCCAATGCGGAGCTGAGGTCATAATGTATAAGCCAGCCTTTATACATTCCAAGCTTGTTGTCTGCGATGACAGTTTCGTATCAATAGGTTCATCCAACATGGACTTCCGCAGTTTCGACAACAACTTTGAGGCCAATTGTTTCATCTACGATACACGACTGGCCGAAGCTTGCCGCGACATATTCCAAGGCTACATTCTTCAGGGGCGCACCATCAATCCAGAAGCATGGCGACGCAGACCTAAATACATTCGTCTGACCGAATCGGTCGTCAAAATGTTCTCTCCACTGCTCTAAACGACGAAAAGTCTTCCAATCAGCCCGCAAATACAGCCTTACGCCATATTGCACGTAACTTAATTTTTTATTACATTTGTCCCAACGACAACACAAAATCTTGTATAAGAAAAAAACAGAGCGACAATGAAAGATTCATCAAAGAAAATTACGCTTGAAGAGCTTAACAAGAGCAATATATGGACACTTGACGAGAACGAACTCTACAAGATATTCATGGATTGCAAGCACAAGGAACTGCTGAACGACGAAGAGGCACACTATTACAACATCGTGCGCACAGTTTTCGACATCAAGTATCTCAATCGTGACGATGCAAAGAACGTCAGCATACTCGAAAGCCAGCATTACATGATATTCTCTGCACCAAACGACGGCGACTGCAACGCCATCGCAATCAGAAAGCGTCCGATAGCAAGGATTACGGACCTTACGCTAGAAAATATCCAGCACACAACACCGCAGCAGGTGCTCGACCTAATAGAAAACAATATGGGTACAGGCTGGAAAGGACTTCCGCTTCAGATACAGGACATCATCGAATCGGCCTATTACGTCGACTGCAGCGTGCTTCCGGCCAACATTATGAATCGCCCTGGAGGAATAGCCGAAAAACGCAAGAACGACGGCTATGCATCGCTCGAGATAGCCCGAGGCGGATGGACCGAAGCTGTTTTCATCAAGCAGAAGCCGAAGACAGAAAAGATACACTGCACAGTAGACGCGGATGAAGAAATGGTCGATGACCTCGGCGACAGCGACATCGATGCAATACCTTCATTCGATGAATGACACAAAACAAATACATCAAACCCTTTAAATAATCAGAGAGACGGATCAGCCCAATTTGTGCATCAGCACAGGCCTATCCGTCTCTCTTTCTTTTTACCGCAAAAAGCTTTAAGAATTGCAGTTTCGCATACGTGTGTGCGAAACTGCATCTGAAAAGCAAATTATTTCACCACGATATTCTTCACCGGCTGTTCCTTCTTCTTATCCATAGGTGTGCTGGAATATTTCACCTTGGCGAAATTTATGCTCTTCAGATCAATTCTCCTTATCGTGCTGTCGTACATCGTACGGAAATAAATAACCTTATTCTTCACATCCGAAGCCGATGTCCACTGCGTTCCGCTAGGAATGTCTGCCGGCACCTCGCCCTTGGCGAACTCAATGCCTATAGGTATATCGAAGTTGTTCAGTATCTGAAAGCACTGCATGGCCGTCTCCTCACCGGTCTTCTTCTGCGGAGCCGTAGCCTGATAGAACGCAGCTCTTACGAATCTTGACGGAGGAGTAACATCACCAGGAATGCCGAGGAAACCGCTTCCGGCACCGAAAGCCTTCACGTCCACATCACCCAGCTTCATCTGAGGAGCACCTCCAGGAAACAGGTTAACGTAGTTGTTCAGGTTCGTCATCTGCCAGTTGAAATCAGGCGAGTTAGTCAGCACGCCCAAACGGTTCTCGTAGAATCGTGGCGTACCTCCATCGACAATCTCCAGCACCACCTGTCTTCCCGAAGCATCGGCAAAGCGCCAGTGCACAGTCTGCGCCCTAGGATCGATGGTAACGACCTTCAGTTCGGCCACCTTAGCCTTCACTTCGTCTACCGTAGCACACTCGCCCAGCACGAGCGCCACCAACTGCAGGTCGCTGATGCTCTTGCCGGCCATGCTTTCATCATACGTGCCGTAGTCGCCATAAGCAGGAAAGTAGAACAGTCCGGCCGACAGTCCTTGCTCGTTCAGTCCCTCGGCCACGAAGTCGCTCTGCTCCACCGACAGGCCCACATATCCGTAGCGTGCCGTAAACTCCATTCCGCGCTTGCCTCCAGGCAGGAAACTAGAGGTCCTATATCCGCGAGGCACAATCACGTACCGGCTGTTCAGGTCGCTTCCTCCCCACTCTATAGTCCTTGCCATCACAGGCGAACCATCGCCTGCCACCAGAGTAATGCCCGTACACGCATCAGCCGCACCGGCCATACAGAAAAGCGCCGACACAGCAGACAAAAGCTTTAAAAATCTTTTCATGTGAATTTTCTTTTTAAGTTCTACAATAAATGTTGCATCACACAATGTCACTATATAAGAACAAAAAGAAAGAGAAAAATGTTCGATACATACAAAAAAATCCGACTGCCCCTTCCGAAGAACAGACAGTCAGACTATCAAGGAAAGTTTCATGCCATCAGCTCTTTGCAAACATCACACCACATTCTGCAAGTTCCATAAAAGAATCTATAGCCGAAGCAGAAACTTTCCTATGTTCTGATAAAAAAGGCATCAAGCGGTATATACGCTCGTGTTATTCCGTGCCGGTTTACTGCAATACGGGTTCTCCGCCGTCCTCTTCGTAGCCGTCGTGATCGGCATTGACAGGACTCTGTTTAATATCGGTTGTGACATTGCTGTTTTCATCTGAATACATGTTTAACATCCTGTCCCAAAACTCCTTCTTGGTGTCCCACAATGTCAGGGTCAGTTGCTGATTATCTTGCTGGTTCCCGCACTTCAAATCCCCCAAATATGCGTTATTGGTTATATCGAGAGCCGTCATCTTGTTGCCATGACACCACAAAATTTCAAGCTCTTCCAAAGTACTGACATCCAACGAGACAAGTTGATTACCGTTGCACTCCAAATCCGTCAGACTGGTCAGCCCGGTTACATCAAGGGTAGTCAGTTGATTACCGCTGCACAACAAATTCTTCAGACTGGTCAGCCCGGTTACATCAAGGGCAGTCAGTTGATTATCGTTGCACACCAAAAACATCAGACTGGTCAGCTTGGTTACATCAAGGGTAGTCAATTGATTACCCATGCAATCCAAAGTCTCCAGATCGGTGAAGTACTCAATGCCGGCAAGGCTGGTAATGTTTTTATTTCGCAAAAACAAGAAAGGTCCCCCATTCCTTATTATTTGGAATTTGTTATACTCATCCAGGGATACGGTGCCATCGGGGTTCGCCCTCCATTGGATATTTGGGTTGAATTCTTTCACGGCATTGGCAAACGCCGCATTGAGGGCCTCGGTGAAATTGTCATCCTGTACCAGTGCGCCCAGGTTGGTAATCTTTCCGGCGGTGAAGGTCACCTCTTTTTGGGTGGTCTTGACGTATGTCTTGCCGCCTTCACCCATATAGTTCAGGGTAATGCCGCCCGTCAGCGTGCCGGGAGCCACGACGAAGTAGTACTCCTTGGCTGCCTCGAAGTTTCCCTTTATCGTTACCGACCGGGAAGCGCTTCCCGTGGCGGTCAGCGTACCATCGGCGATGGTATAGGTCAGCCCGCCTGACAGTGCGTCGCTTTCTTGGTTGGCGGTCAGGGTAACTTCCGTCACACCCTCTGCGTCCACGGTGAACTTGGCCAGGGCGCAGAGGTTCTGGAACGTCAGATTTTTGCTGCCGTCCGTCGCCTGTGCCCACGAGGGGTTCAGCCCTTCGGCAAAGCCGTCTGCCACGGCTGTCTGCGTGGCGGGCAGGGTGAAGGTGATGGCAGTGTTGTCGAGGGTCAGCGTCCCGTCGTCGGTGTAGGGATAGAAGGCGGTGTAGGTATCGGTCTCGGCTGCCTCGCCTTTCAGGGTGGCGGTGCTGCCGCTGACTTCGGTTGCTTCAAACTTGCAGATGGTTTCCGTTCCGTCGTAGATGGCTACCAGGTCGCCCTGCGTCCAGTTTACGGCATGGCCGTCCTCGCCCAGCGAGGTACGTGTCTGCGGCATTCCGGCGGTGAAGGTCATGTGTACCTTCCCCGTGCTGCCGCTTTCGTTGTTTTCAAGGATTTCTTCGTTGCCGCAGGCTGCCAACAGCAGGGCCAGTGCGGCGATAGTCATACATTTTATACTCATTTTCCCATTATTATAAATTACCAAACCACTTCGTCATCGTCTTCAAAACCACGGTGTTCTGCACGAGGGTTATAGTCATCACCACTGGCATCCAACAAACAATTACTGCCCTGCACTTCGATAATCTCACACTCCGGAGCCAAATAATCCTTACGCTCCGACAACGAAAAGTCATTAACGTTTTTCATCTGCTGTAAATCTGTTTTTAAATTTTCTAACATATAATTTCTTTTTCACTAAAAAACAAATGCTGTCACGGCATACATGCCATAGGCCATACAATGCCTACAGGCAAGGGCATACTACGACAAGAGCAGGAAGCCTTTCCTATAAGGCTTCCTGCTCTTGCATATTTTAATAAAAACGATATATTTACGCGCCCGTTAGCGTCTGCATGTAATGTGTGTGTTTATACAAAAATTGCAGACAGCCAAATTTTCAGGCAAGAAAATTGCCTGTGCAGAATCGGCGGAATTGCGTCCGATTCCAGAAACTGCATATATCATATAAAAAAAGCTGTGTGCCATTCTTCGTACAATATATATATATACGTAAACAATAAATCCTAGTCCGCCCTCGGGCTGCAACTTAAATCTGTGCAAAGATACAACAAAAAAAGCTCATGGCAGCCGACAAGCATGATTTTTTTCGTCCGCAAACAAAACGGCGGCGAAAGACGAGGGCGCAGAAACAAAATTGCGAGCCCTCGCGGACCGAACTGCGAGGGCTCGCAATTTTTGACGCGAGGGCCCGCAATCTACGATTCAGGCCTCCGTAAAGCAGAGAGGGTGCGCCTCCCGAAACGGAAGCACACCCTCTCATGAGATATTTGCGGTTGCCGCTCGCGAGCGGCAATCCTAAAGACCCAATCTAAAATGTCAACGCTTGATTACAGACTCTGTTGAATCAATTCCGTCTGCAGTTACCTTGACGTAGTATACACCGGCAGAGCATGCACTCATGTCGATAGTACGAACTTCGCCTGCACGTACAGACTTGGCAGAAGCTGTTGTCACAAGCATACCGTTGGCGTTGAACACTGCGTATGTTACGTTTGATGCATCAGCACCGAGAGTAACATTGACGCTTGTATTTACAGCCTTAGGATATACGTTGACAGCACGGTCTGCATCAACATCTTCGATGCCAGTTGCCGAAACGACATTAACCTTCACCTGTGCTGTAGTCTTAGCACCCAATGCGTCTTCTGCTGTAAGAGTGAGGTCGGCAGTTCCGATCTTGCGTCCGGAAATTACGAGCTCATCTGCAGAAGCGAAGATTGAAGCAAAGTCGTTGTCTGGCATAGATGCAGTGAATGTCATCTTGTCGCCGTCTGGATCAGTGAAGAGCGATGAGAATGCAATGACGTCTGTAGTCTTGCCTACTGCAACGTCGATTGTCTCAGAACCGACAAACTTAGGTTCGCGGTTTGTCTTCTCTACATTATATGCAACAGATGTTGCAGCTGCGTTTCCAAGAGCATCCTCTGTGTTGATTGTGAAGCTGTGCTTGCCTGCATCACCGAAATCAGGAGCAAGCTTGACAACAAGCTCGAGTGAGCTTCCAGCAGGAACATCTACTGTATTGTCTGCTGCGACAGCTTCAGCATAGTCAGAACCGTTGTATGTACGGCAACTTTCGATTGAAGCAATTCCATCTACATCAACGAGAGATGCCTTGAATGCATCACCTTCAGCATCTTCAACGCGGAGAGTTACAAGCGCTGTAGAGTTCTCCTTTACTGTTGGAGTTTCCTCCGGACCAGTAACAACAGGAGCTGCATTCTTGTCAAGATATATAGGATAGTTGACAATCTTGTTTGCAGGGTCGTTGCTCTTTACTACGAGCACAGCCTTATTACCTGTCTTGTAGTATGCGCTGGCTGCATTGATTTCGAAGTTCACAGGAACGCTTTCTCCGATTTCGAGTTCACCTTCTGTGTCAGAATCAGATGTAAGTGCAATCCAAGGTTTACCCTCTTCCTTCTCGACGCAAGTCATGAAGTAACCGATAGAACCATACTGTGACTCGAACTCTGATGCGAAGTCAACCCATCCCATGTTAGAGAGCCATCCCATGAAGCGTCCTGCGCTTACCTGGTCTTTCTTCTGCGACATGTATGCAGGGTGAGTTACACCTACCGGATACTTGACAACAACATAGAATGTGTCACCTGGGTTGATGTATACAGGGTTTTCAAAGTCAACCATACGAGGTACAGCAGTGTAGTTTCCGTTATCGTCTGGAGTCTCGCTGTCGATATGAAGGACTCCACGTCCGATATAGTCGTTAGAAGTGATATCGCTTCCGCGGAGCACTCGTACGTCGATGTCAACATTCTTCAGATCACCTACAGAAGATACGAAGTAGAGGCTTGAGAGGTTGAATCCGCGCTCAGGAGCCACGTATCTTGTAGCAGCATAGAAGTTGTCTGAAGTTGCACCAGAACCGATAGAGAATACGAACGGCTGCTCTACATCGAGGATAGGATAATAGAGAAGATCGTTGTAGTCTTCTTCAGGAACATCATAGATGATACCTTCATACTTCGCAAACGGTTCAACAGCAGGAGTGCTGAAACAGTTAGCGGCCAGCTTGTGCTGTACTTCAGAGAGATTACCAGCAAGACGGTTGCTTCCTGGAGCAATGCCACCTCCATCGTCAGGTATTACTTCGCCGTTGCCTGAAGGATCGAGTCTCAAAGAATATGTAAGCTTGTACTTACCTGTGTTGGAAATGTTGAGTGTTTCCTTTCCGACATAGTTGTCAGCCACACCTTCTATTCTTATTTCAGACTTGTCGAATGTGAGTGTAGGAACCTCAGTGATGTTGAGTGTATAAGGCACAGTAACCTTATCAAGACCATCAACACCTTCGAGAGTGAATTCGATATTCTCATTGATGAGAGCTACAGTCTGTGCATCGTAGTATATCACACGGAACGGAACCGGATCGAATCCGACCTTGAGATCCATACCAGGAGTATAAACTGTCCAACCGCTTATATAGCTTCCTGTAAGGAAGTCCCAGAATGTAGTGTAAACCTCAAGAACGGCAGCAGACATTCCCATTGGCGGCTGTGCATCGAAGAGCTTAGAAGCAACGTTAGTAATGTTGAATGCCTTGGCACCCTTGTTGGAAATTGTGAATTCTGTTACAACTCCAGAGTAGTTGTTTGCATCAGAAACAACTTCAGTCTCGAGTTTCTCAGGAATCTGAGGCAAAACCTCGCCAGAGATAGTGAACTCAACAGGAACGCTTACGTTTTCAGACTTAGGTACATTAGTATTCATGTCGAGGCTGAAACGGTATGTATCAGCAAGGCTGTCAGCCTTGATTTCTACAGGTATACCAACCTCTGCTCCTGGAGCTACATTGTAAGATACAGATGGATAGAACTCAACTGCATTTCCATCAGCAATGTACTGGTTTGGAAGCTGAATGCCTCGCTCTGCCTTTTCATCCTGGAGACCAGCCAAACCGAATACGCCGATCATCATTCCGTCAGAATCAAGATGGTACTGGTACTTGAAACGTCCATCTGAGTAAATTATGAGCTGGAAGTTCATACCAACCATCATAGAGTTACCGTAGTTGATGAATGACACAACAACATGGTCACCTTCTTCTTTATAGTAAATACCTGAATCAGAAGTAGTGCCCATTGTATGGTTACCCCAGAATGGTGCTATAATATTTGTATAGAACGTATTGGTATTAGGCAATGATGCCGGCGGTACTGGGAATTCCTTGTAGTCGTCATGCTGGCTGAAAGAAACAAATCCAGTATTGTAGATATACATTCTGTCGTATGTCTTTCCATAGAATGGGAATGGGAACGGAAGTTCAACAGCCATCGTGTCTGTCTTGTCGAGGAAATACGACATTGTTTCATGACGATCTGCAGAACCGTCTTCAAGATCAATCCAGCTGTAATCTACATCTTCGTTTTCAGAAGAAGCCTTGTAAGAATAGCTTACCTCGCTGTTGTCCTTTTCAGCCTGATCCTTGAGTATGATCCAGCTGTTAGGAACAGTAGTAAAGCTTAGTGTTTCATTTCCTGTATTCGATACAGTAACTACAGTGTCAACATTCTCGCCGAACGGTGTAGTCACTACGATTTCTGCAGGTTTCAAAGAAAGAGCTGGTGTACCGACAACTTCACCGCTTACAGCGATCTCAGTCTTTGTGTTGTCACCATAAGTAACGATTACGTTATCAGCAACCTTGCCTTCTGTTTCTGTAGGAAGAGTAATCTTGATATCCTTACCACCTCCAGCAGGAACCACAAAGCCAGATGCAACACTCTTGTCGATGATGAAACCACCGTTCTCAGAAACGACAGACTTAACAGTAAGGTCTGCATTACCAGTATTGCGAAGGAGCATACCACGCACAGCATCTGATGTTCTGAATACTTTTCCGAAATCGAGTGTGAGTGAATCAAATGTTACCTGCGGTGCAAGATCTGAACCTACAATTTCTGCACTGATCACGATGTTCTTGCTTGGAGTCTTCGGATCGTTTGTCAGAATTGTAAGATTGTTTACGAGTTCACCTGCATAAAGTCCTTCTTCAGCCTTCACGTTGACGCTGATTTTCTGAGAATCGCCGATGTTAATCATACCGCTTGCACTTGACACACCTGTAATCATAGACTGTGCCGGGGCAACAATCTTGAATGCAGAACCAGAAGTAATGCTCTTGTAGAGTTCGCTTCCAGACTCTTCAACATAGTCGGCGTCGGTAATGACAAATGGATCTGTGCATTCATCGTCGCTCACTCCGATAAAGGCGTTCTTACCTTCGTTGTGCGTTGCTCCGGCGTCGTAGCTGTCATAGTAGACCTCAACGCTTCCGTCGTTGCAGAGCGCCATGTGGTAGCTTACAGGAACGTTTGACTCCTGTGAATACATTGATGCAGGACAGAGAACATTGATGAACTTGACAATGAGCTTGCCGTCCTGGCGGCCATAGATAATCTTTGTGTCCTTACCGAACTTAAACTTGCCAGATGTGGCAAATCCTGAAATGTAGCCGAGTCCCTGTACGCAGGTTGACACAGGCACCATGCACTGGATGTCGACGTCGATTGTGTTGAATGCAATACCTCCATAAGAAGTTACATATACTTTGTCATAGTTCTTTCCGTAGAATGGAAACGAGAATCCAATCTTAATTGAATCAGAGATCCAAGTTGAATTATCGAACATTCCTGTTATATCAACAGAGTCTATGAGCTGCGGATTACCGTCGTATGCAAAACTGTCATCACCGTTGATATTAGACAGACTTGTATATCCGAAACGATGTGCGTCAACTCCACCGTCGATATTGTCAGTACTGAACTTAGGGAATACATACTGCAAAGGATACTCACCCTTATTTGTGATAGTGAACTCAACTTTCTTGCCTTCGCCACCAACCTCGAGCTCTCCAAGCTTGAAGCTGTCTTTGTCAACAGCTATCTCTGCAGGCATAGAAGAAACACCTCTTACGATGAATGTATGAGTTATGCCGTTCTTGTCTGTAAGCTTGACAGTACCGCTCTGATTGCCGGCCTTTGTCGGAGCAAACGTTACGGACATATATCCCTTGGAACGTGCAGAGAAACCTTCGTGGTATGTAGGAACTACAAACTGGTCTGATGTGCATGAGATGTTGGATTCGCTGAGTCCGAAGTCTCCTGTAAACACACCGTAACCGCTGTTTACGACTTCAACGTCGAGAGTCTTTACTTCACCTACAAGAAGATTGCCGAAATCAACGATTTTGGCAGTTGAAAGTACAGGTTTGTTGCCTGAAACATTCATCGAAACGCTTACCGGAAGATTCTTTCTGTCGGCTTCGTTGATACCGACATTGAGACGAAGAGAATACTGTCCGTTTACAAGTTTCTGTCCGTCGTTCTTTACAACGATGCTGTTCTTTTCACCTGAACGTACGACACCTTCAGAAGGCTCGATTGTGAGTACAGAACTCCAATCTGGATTAGAACTGATTGCACGAACGTCCCATGTCATGATGTCTGCGGCACTTGCAAGGTCGCCTTCACGGAGCACTTCACTAAGCTGCGTCCACGTCTTGCCGTTGTCGCTGCTGTAGAAGCTGTACTGCTTGGTTGCCTCGCCGTTGACAGACTGGCCGCCTCCAAGAGGATTGCTAAATCCGGCAGGGAACTTGGCAACAACCCAGAAGGCGCTTCCCGGCTCGAAGTAAAGCTGTTCACGAAGGTTTACATCGAACATATACATGAAGAAATCATATTCCACTTTCTGAAGAAGAGTGGCTTTCGATATTGATGCCGCACCGCTATATATTTCAATCTCGGGAGCAGGCTCTCCGCTGGTGGTTCCTCCGAAATTGAGTGCAGTAAGATTGAATCCGTTAGGGAATGAATCTGGATCTACATAGAAATACTGAGCAAGTGCATTTGGTTTGGTCAAATCGCTCTCGCCGACATAATAGAATATACCCTGAGAATATGTGAGAGTCTGAGGATAATCGTCAGCTGTATAGTCTGCGCTTACAACAGGATAAGCAGATGCAGGCATAACAGAGATGGCTCCATTAAAAGGTACAATCTTGCCTGGAGCAACAGATGCGGCTCCGTTGCTGAACATGCTTGGGTAAGCGCTGATTGTCTGTGTGGAAATATTGTACTTCAGAATACCTTCACCATTATTGACGATGTCGAAACTTGAAGAAGCAACATCTGAAGAAGAAGCATCGATGTTCAAATCAAGGTATTCTGCAGACAGGGATGCTTCAGGACCTGCATTAGTTGTAGCACTCTTGACAGGAGAAAGTTCGGAACCGTCACCCCATCTGTTATAAGCTACGATGGCAATATAGTATGTTGTCAACGGATTCAAGCCGGACAATTCGTACTGACATTTATCGCCTGATGTCTGGAACTTTGTATCAACATTCACATGCTTTACACCATCGAGGCTTGAAGCATCAAACGGTGTTGTGCTGTAATATACAGCATGATGGTCAACAGTCTTTTCTTCAGAATCAGGTATAATCCATTCAATCAAGATATTGTCCTGAGAAGGAGAAAGGGTAAAATCATCAACAGCCTGTGGAGCAGTTCCGGTTCCGACGTGCATAGCCTTGTATGCATCAATATATCCGCTACCGAACTTGCCTGTCACTTCAGGATTGTCAGTATAGAGGTCATTGACTGAAGTTACGAGCTGTGTACGCAATGTCTCGTTTGAGAAATTGGCATTACCATATTTTGACAAAATAAGGGCTGCTATACCTGAAACATGAGGACATGCCATTGATGTACCTTCACTGTATCCGTATGAACCGTTTGGCAATGTACTCAACACACCCTGCTCTTCACCGTAATCCATATCACCGCCTGGTGCAGAAACGTCGCACCAGTCGCCTCTTGAAGAATATGAAGCAGGAGTCTTCATGCAAGTGATTGCACCAACTGCAACAACCTTATCATAGCAAGCAGGCCAGTATTCACCTTCGTCGCCGGTGTTTCCGTTGGCAAAGATACAGAGACCTCCGCTCATCTTGTCGCCACCGCCTTCAGCTGTGAAATAATCAATGGCTTCGATGACAGCCTCCTCGTAATATCCTGACGTGCTCCATCCCCATGAGCATTGAGCTATGCTGGCACCCATATCGGCAGCATATACCAAAGCAGCCGCGTAGTTTGCATTTGCGTTTGAACGGCTGTCGAAAATCTGACAAGATAGCATCTTTACACCACCCTGACCGTTACCACCGGCAACACCGGCAACACCGAGACCGTTTCCATTGACTGCACCAACTGTTCCGGCAACGTGAGTACCATGATCGTGTGCACCTACATCCGCAGAATTGATGACGAAGTTGTATCCGTAGACATCATCAACGTAACCGTTTCCGTCATCGTCAACTCCCGGCTGTCCGTTAAGCTCGGCCTCATTCACAAAAACATTCTGAGCAAGGTCCGGATGACCGTACTCGATACCTCCGTCGATAACGGCTACGAGAACATCACTGGTTCCGGTTGCAATTTTCCAAGCTTCAAAGAGGTTAACATCAGCACCAGCCACACTTCCAGGCAATGTACCTTCGTTCTTGTAGTGCCACTGTTTAGGAAGAAGCGGGTCGTTGAAAGGCATTTCGCTTTTAGCTGAAGCATCGGCAGTCATAGCCTTAAGCTTATCCGAAGAAATGACCTTGAATCCCTTTTCTCCACCAATTGGAACAACTGGTACGACAGTTTCTACCTTCTGTACTCCTGCTGTAGACTTGTACATGCTCATGGCCGAAGCCGGAGAAACAGATGTTTCATCATAATAAACGTCATACCAAAGGTCGAGTCCATACTTGCGGTGTTTTTCCTCAAACTTAGGAGAATAAGGGAAAACACGCTTCATCTGAACGACCTTCAACTTGCCGCCGGTGTTGTCCAACGGCTCTACTCCAGTCTTAACGACACCGCCATTTGCAAAAGGTGCGACAGAAGCAATGCGGTCGGCAACTTCACGCTGGAACTTGACGCGCACCACTCCCTTCACAGGTTCTCCTGCATCAGACTGTGCCATTACATGCTCCAGACCAAAAAACATGGTCATCAACGAGAGCATGAGAATCAATCGTTTCTGCATAAATTAATTTAATAAATGAATAAAATGAATTGAAAATCCTAAAAAAAATAACTTTATTGAGTACAATTGTGACAAAACAGGTGCAAAAGTATAATTTTCCAGTAGAAACGGCAACATGCAATTCTATAATATTTACATAAAGTTTGTAAAAACGTAATATTTCAAATCACAGCGTCACATTTTTCACTTTTAGAAAAACAATTCATAACTTTGCAGCACAAATGAAATAGGGTCACCCTATCCTACAAAACAACCAAAGGCAAGATTGCTCAAAATTAGCCGGATAGCGTATTATGCCCCTTCGCAACACACTACAACACCAGACAGAATGGAAACTTACAGAATTGGTATAGACATTGGTTCAACAACAATGAAGGTCGTGGTTCTTGACAAATACCTCGACTTGAAGTTTTCAAAATACGTCAGACACAACGCACAAATTAAAAACACACTTTTCGACATTCTGGATTCAATTGCTGAAACCATCGGCGAATGCAAGGTTTCGGTAAGCATAACAGGTTCCATCGGAATGGGCATTGCTGAAAAGTGTTCTCTCCCATTCTCACAGGAAGTCATATCCGCAGCAAAATTTGTGGAAAAGTATCATCCTGAAATCAAAAGCATGATCGACATAGGTGGAGAAGACGCAAAAATCGTATTCTTCAGCAACGGAAAGGCTTCAGACCTGAGAATGAACGGAAACTGTGCAGGTGGAACCGGCGCATTCATCGACCAGATGTCACTGCTTCTTGGCCTCACACCTGACGAGATGGATGAATATGCATCTCGGGCAACTCAGATATACCCGATAGCATCAAGATGCGGTGTGTTCTGCAAGACCGACATACAGAACCTTATTGCAAAAAATGCAAAAAAAGAAGATATCGCGGCATCGGTATTCCACGCTGTTGCCGTTCAGACTGTTGTCACACTTTCTCACGGCACAGATATTTCAACTCCTCTAATCTTCAGCGGAGGTCCGCTTACTTTCCTCAAATCCTTAAGACAGGCATTCTTCAACTATCTGGGAATTGATGAATCAAAGGCTATGATAACGCCGAACAGCCATATTCTTACGGCTTGGGGTACTGCGTTGCAAAGCAAGCCTGAGGACAGTGTAACACTTACTCAACTGAGACTTAACATCAGCGAGAAGCTCGATGCTGACTCGTTCAATGGAGGTGCACTAGAACCACTTTTTGCCGACGACAAAGAGTATGAAGAATGGAAAGAGTCCAAACCTCAAGCTACGTCAATGTGTGCAGACATACATGAAGGCAAATACACAGCAACGCTAGGTATCGATTCCGGATCGACAACAACAAAAATAGTAATACGCGCCAATGACGGCACTATCTTATACTCTTACTACACTCCAAACAAAGGCAACCCGATAGATGCCGTCAACAACGGATTGTCTAAACTGGTGGAACTTTGCCGTGAGCGAAATGCAGAACTGACAATAACAGGCGGATGCTCTACCGGATATGGCGAAGATCTGATAAAATCGGCCTTCAAACTCAACAACAGCATTGTAGAAACAATGGCCCACACAATAGCGGCCAAATCTATAGCGCCAAATGTATCGTTCATCCTCGATATCGGAGGACAGGACATGAAAGCTATCTTCATCGACAACGGAGCCATCAACCGTATAGAAATAAACGAGGCATGCTCATCTGGCTGCGGTTCTTTCATTGAAACTTTTGCACGGTCAATGAAATACGATGCCGAAGAGTTTTCAAGACTTGCATGCACCTCACAAGCACCATGCGACCTCGGAACAAGATGTACCGTCTTCATGAACTCCAAGGTAAAGCAGGTTTTGCGTGAAGGCGCATCTGTAGCAGATATTTCCGCAGGACTTTCATATTCAGTAGTAAAGAATTGCCTATATAAAGTATTACAGCTCAAAAACATAGACGAACTTGGAGAACATCTGGTGCTCCAGGGCGGAACTATGCGCAACGACTCAGTTGTAAGAGCTTTCGAAAAACTTACAGGCAAGAATGTATATAGGAGCAAACGTCCGGAATTGATGGGTGCTTTGGGATGTGCCATCTATGCGACAGAAGCAAGCAGCAATGAAACCGGTATGTCGCTGACACAGATTCTCGGCAATGCTGAATATGAGACCAAGGCTACACAGTGTAAAGGATGCGAGAACTCATGCAGAATAACCACTTATAAATTCAAGGACGGCAAGAGATTCTATTCAGGCAACAGGTGCGAAAAAATCTTCACCAACAGCGGTGCTGATGCCGTAAAAGGAACAAACGCCTATACGGAGAAAGAGAAGTTGCTGTTCTCCAGAGCTGAAATAGAAATCAAAGACGCGAAACTGACTATAGGCATACCTAGATGCCTCAACATGTACGAAGAGTTTCCGTTCTGGCACAAACTTTTCACAGAATGCGGTCTAAACGTTACATTGTCAGGACGTTCATCATTCATACAATATGAACAGGGTATCCGACAAGTAACATCAGACAACATCTGTTTCCCTGCAAAACTAGTACACAGCCATATCAACGACCTTATCAACAAAAAGGTCGACCGCATATTCATGCCGTTTGTACTTTATGAAAAGAACGACGGCGGAAGCAACAGTTTCAACTGTCCAATAGTTTCCGGATATTCGTCAATCATAAAGAACATCAACAGCGGAAACATAAAGGTTGACACTCCTGCTATTTCATTCAAGGACGAAAAAGCCCTGCTCTACCAGTGTACCCAATATCTGAAGACCTTGGGTGTAAACGAGAAATTGGTAAAGAAAGCGTTCTTGCTCGCTCTTGATGAAAAGAAAGCTTTTGAACATGACATAGCAGAATACAACAAGAAGGTTCTTGAAGAAGGAAGAAAAAACGGCAGACTTACAATACTGCTTGCCGGAAGACCTTATCATACGGATCAGCTTATCCAGCATAAACTGTCGGACATGATTGCATCCATGGGAGCCGACGTGATAACTGACGACATAGTAAGAGGAATGGACATCGACATATCCGATGCACAGTTTGTTCCGCAGTGGTCCTATCCTACACGCATACTCAAAGCAGCAAAATGGGTTTCACAGCAAGGAAGCGATCTACAGCTTGTGCAGATGACATCTTTCGGATGCGGTCCGGATGCATTCCTTGTTGACGAAGTCGGCGCAATGCTTAGACGTATGGGCAAGACGTTCACAATACTTAAGATAGACGATGTATGCAACATCGGTTCTCTGAAACTGCGCGTCAGATCCATTATTGAAAGTCTGAAGTTCAGCAACGAAGAAGCAAAGAAACTTAAGGACAAATTCCTTACAACCCCGATATTCACAAAATCCGACAAGAAGAAAAAGATAATTGCACCTTTCTTCACGCCATTCATATCTCCGCTCGTGAAGCCTATCATGAAATATGCCGGATATGACGTGGATTCGCTGCCTATGAGCAGCAGCGAATCAGTTGAATACGGACTGAAATATGCCAACAACGAGGTGTGCTATCCTGCAACACTTATCGTTGGAGATATCATCAGAGCATTCAAGTCTGGAGAATACGATCCAAAGAACACAACGGCCATAATAACTCAAACCGGAGGACAGTGCAGAGCAAGCAACTACATATCGCTCATCAAGAAAGCACTTGTAAGCGCGGGCTACGGCGATGTATCCGTCATATCCCTGACTATGAGCGGAAGCCTTAAGAATGAACAGCCAGGATTCAAGGTAAACTGGCTAAAAGTTATTCCGCTTGCCTTTTCGTCAATACTCTACAGCGACTGCCTGGCATCATTCTACCACGCGTCTGTAGTACGCGAAAAGACCAAAGGTGCGGCCAAACAGCTCCTCGACAAGTATCTTGACATCATAAAACCGGAGATTGAGAAAAACAACCGCAAAAGTTTCCTTAAATTATTGGCAAAGGCGGCTGAGGAATTCAACGCTATCTGCAAGGACAAGATATGCGGTAAAGTAGGAATCGTAGGTGAAATCTATCTCAAGTTCAACCCATTTGCACACCACAGAATTGCAGACTGGCTGGCAGAACAGGGCCTTGAGGTCGTTCCTCCTATGCTGACGGACTTCTTCATGCAGAATTTCGTGAACCGCAAGACCAAACGAAAGAGCAGACTTGAGAAGTCAAATGTTCCGATGTTCATCTCCGACATGCTCTACAAGATTGCAGAAAAGCAGATAAAGGTGTTCAACAAAACAGCATCGGCATTCCGATACTTCACTCCTATCGAAAGCATACAGCACAAGGCCAAATGCGCCAGCGAAGTAATTTCGCTCAACGTACAGTTCGGTGAAGGATGGCTGCTTCCTGCAGAGGTTATTTCTATGGCTAAGCAGAACATAAACCACGTGATAAGTCTCCAGCCATTCGGTTGCATAGCCAACCAAATCATATCTAAAGGTATGGAAAAGAGAATCAAGGAACTTTATCCGGACATGCAGATGCTGTCGCTCGATTTCGACGGAGGCATAAGCGAAGTCAACATGAGAAACAGACTCCTGCTCTTTGTAAACGACCTTATAGGCGAAGAACAGAAGGTGCAGACAGCATCTCTGTAAAGGCCTGAGATACCAAAATAAAATAAGAAACGGACATCCGCATGAAGTTTAATACAGTCATGCGGATGTCCGTTTTTTATACAAGACTCATATCGTCACGCTTCACAAACGAAATCTAGCATCTCAAAGATGTCTTCTTTCGAAGCAGTCTGGTCCAGACGTATATCACCGATATCGGCAAGAAGCGTAAAATTGATTTTTCCTGAAGTATTCTTCTTGTCGTGCGTCATCAATTCATAAATCTTTTCATAATCCTTGCACGAGAACGGACAGCGTCCGTAGTTTTCTCTGATAAATCTTACAGTCTGCCTCATACGCTCAGTCGGGAATCCGGCAAATGCAGATGATAGATAAAGCTCTCCGACAAGGCCCCATGCCACTGCATAGCCATGAAGAACAGGATTACCCTTTGCAATAGAAAGACTTTCAAATCCGTGTCCCACCGTGTGGCCAAGATTAAGCGCCTTGCGCAAACCTTTTTCCCGAGGATCCTGAACGACAATGTTTTCCTTGACCGCAACACTTCTTGCAACCATGTCGCCCAACAATGCATAATCGACGTTGTCAAGATCGAAGTTCACCAATTCCGCCCAATGCTCGACATTGCTTATAAGTCCGTGCTTAAGCATTTCAGCATATCCGGAACAAATATTTTCATGGTCCAGGGTTTTAAGAAATTCCGTATCAAGTATCACACTCGAAGCAGTACAGAAAGTCCCCACTTCATTTTTAAGGCCATTGAAGTTGATACCGGTCTTGCCACCTACAGAAGCATCAACCATAGAAAGCAACGTTGTCGGTATGTTAATGAAATTTATACCTCTCTTAAATGTAGAAGCGGCAAAACCGCCAAGGTCGGTGACCATACCTCCACCAAGATTTATCATGAGCGAAGCTCTTGTACATTTTCCGTCAGAAAGCCTTTTCCATACGTATGCAAGTGTATCCAGATTCTTTGCTGCATCTGTTTCGCCGATCACTATTCGTTCAGCATTCTTAACGCAATCGAAGTTCTCCACCACATCCCAGCAACATTTACCGGTTGTTTCATCCATAAGAACGAAGAGTCTGTCGTGCTTGCATTCTTCAATCGCCTTCGTAAGATTTTCTTCCAGATTTCTCGAGATTATGACTTTCTGTTTCTCCATATGCCAATAATATTTCTTTATACCTATCAAAATGGCACTATTTATGAAATGCCATGCAAATATAGACATTTTATCAAGTTATTGGAAAACATCTGCATTTTTTGACATCCAAGGGTGATGCCACGAGATTCAACAGGCACAATTCATAGCTATGCAACGACTCACATAAGGCATAAATGACTATTTTTGCATTCAGATAAAAAATATCTCACTTATGAATGTAATCAAGACCGGTATAGAAGGAGTAGTAATAATAGAACCGCGCATATTCAACGATGCACGCGGTTACTTCTTCGAATCGTTTTCACAGCGTGAATTTGAAGAAAAGGTTTGCAAGACAACTTTCGTCCAGGACAACGAAAGCCGTTCTTGCGCAGGAGTTGTCAGAGGACTGCACTTTCAGAAACCGCCGTACACACAAAGCAAGCTCGTACGTGTCGTAAAAGGTGCTGTGCTCGATGTAGCAGTAGACATACGCAAGGGCAGTCCTACATACGGCCAACACGTAGCTGTAGAACTGACAGAAGACAACCATCGCCAATTTTTCGTACCCCGCGGATTTGCACACGGCTTTGCAGTACTCAGCGACGAAGCAGTCTTCCAGTACAAATGCGACAATTATTATGCGCCTCAGAGCGAAGGCGCAATAGCATGGGACGACCCAGATTTGGGCATCGACTGGCGTGTTCCATTCGAAAACCGTATCCTGAGCGAAAAAGATGCACACCATCCACGTCTGAAAGATGCCGAAGAGGTGTTCAGCTACTTTCAGACGCTATATCCAGAAAAATAAAAACCAATAATCAGCTATTATAAATCACAGGCGGAAAGATCATTCTTGACTACTTATACCTGAATAAACCTCAAGAATCTTCATTCCGCCTTCTCCTGGCACAAGTTCAATGTCAGCACATTCAGCTGGCACCAAGCAACTTTCGCCCTGACGAAGGTCCACAAAATCAGAAGCATCACGTCCTTCTACACGAATTCGGCATGCCCCATTCATGCATATATATATTACAAACGAACCCGTTGCAAGCATATTGCGGACTACAGATTTGTCAGCATCCAATATTCCGACTGTAAAATTCCTGCACGAAACAATGTCAGAAGCCTCATTGTGTTTTACAGTATATTTCGTCTTATAATCATCATGCACCTCGTAATCTATGGCATCCTTTGCAAGCTCCGTATGAAGTTGTCTAGGCTTACCGTCAAGTCCAAGACGATTATAGTCATAGATACGATAGGTTATATCACTGCTCTGCTGTATCTCCACAAGAAAAATTCCGGCACCGATAGCATGCACACGTCCTGCAGGAATGAAAAAGACATCTCCCTCATGCACCTCATGCTTGCTGATTACATCACATATAGATCCGTCCACCACTCCTTTCTCATATTCATCAGGAGATATTTTCTTACTGAATCCCGACAACAGAGAGGCACCAGGTTCGGCGTCAATAACATACCACATTTCCTCTTTGCCGAAACTGCCGTGGCGCGCCATAGCCAGAGAATCGTCGGGATGAACCTGCACCGAAAGATCCTTGGCGGCATCTATAAATTTCACAAGAATAGGAAACTTGCCTCCGAATTGTTCTGCAACAACCGGTCCGAGAAGCCTTTCCCCGTAATCGGCAACGAGTTCCTGCAAGGTTTTACCGGCCAGACATCCTTCTGCAACAACAGACTCCTTGCCAGGGACAGCACTTACCTCCCAACTCTCGCCAAGTTTTCTGTCATCGGCAGGAAGTCCCTTGTAAGAATTCAAGCGATTACCGCCCCACACATATTCATACATGTTGGGGAGGAATTTCAAAGGATAAAGTTTTAAATCCATAATATTAACTTCTTTACAAAACAGGCCTGCCCCAAAATCACCCATGCAAACATCGGCAGACCGCCGACAAAGTTAGTCTCTTTGACAACAAAAACCATAAGTAAATAAAAATAAATGGGAAAAACAGAGAGAATATCAAACGTTTAGAAAGATGCAAGCATAAAATTATGCAAAAAACAAGACTGACATACGGCTATTATCAAATGCGTTTCTGTCAATCTCAAAGTTTTATCATTATATTTGCATAAAGGGAAAACAATAAAACAACATTTAAAGCATAGAATCGTGAATATAGCTATTGTCGGAACCGGTTACGTTGGTCTCGTAAGCGGTACATGCTTTGCAGAAATGGGAGTCCACGTCACATGCGTCGATGTGGACAAAAACAAGATAGACTCACTGCTCAACGGGCAGATACCGATCTACGAGCCAGAGCTCGACGAAATGGTACTCAGAAACCATAGAGAGGGCCGCCTCAACTTCACCACTGATCTTGCGTCAATCCTTGACGATGTCGATATTGTGTTCAGCGCCGTCGGCACACCTCCAGACGAAGACGGAAGTGCAGACCTGAGCTACGTACTGCAGGTGGCAAGAACAGTGGGACAGAACATGAACAAGTACATAGTTCTGGTAACAAAATCTACCGTGCCTGTAGGAACGGCCAAGAAGGTGAAAGAGACAATACAGGAAGAGCTGGACAAGCGCGGACTCGACATTGAATTCGACGTTGCCAGCAATCCTGAGTTTCTCAAGGAGGGAGCAGCCATCAAGGACTTCATGAGCCCTGACCGCGTGGTTGTAGGCGTTGAGAGCGAACGTGCAAAGAAACTCATGGCCAAGCTTTACCGTCCATTCCTGCTCAACAACTTCAGAGTGATATTCACAGACATTCCAAGTGCAGAAATGATAAAATATGCAGCAAACTCCATGCTGGCAACACGCATCTCGTTCATGAACGACATTGCCAATCTCTGCGAACTTGTGGGTGCAGACGTAAATATGGTCAGAAAAGGCATTGGAAGCGACAGCCGTATAGGAAGCAAATTCCTTTATCCTGGATGTGGCTATGGCGGTTCTTGTTTCCCTAAAGATGTAAAGGCTCTCATAAAGACTGCCGAGCAGAACGGATATGAAATGAAGGTGCTGAAAGCTGTAGAGGATGTCAATGAAAACCAGAAGAGCATACTTTTCAGAAAACTCAGCCGATACTACAATGGCGACCTTAAAGGCAAGACTGTTGCCCTTTGGGGACTTGCATTCAAGGCTGAAACTGACGATATGAGAGAGGCGACCTCGCTGGTAACCATAAACATGCTTCTCGAAGCCGGATGTCGAGTACGTGTATACGACCCTGTTGCCATGAACGAATGCAAGCGCCGACTCGGCGATAAGGTTGAATATGCACGCGACATGTACGATGCGGTGCTTGATGCCGACGCACTGCTGCTGCTCACCGAATGGAAATGTTTCCGCATGCCTTCATGGGGCGTGATAAAGAGAGAAATGAAAGAACCTCTCGTAATCGACGGAAGAAACATCTACGACATAACAGAAATGGAGGAAGCCGGATTCAAATACTATTCAATAGGACGATAATCCTGCAAGACCTTCTTTACAGAAAGCATAAAGGCCTCAACGATGTTCACGAAGAGCATCTTTGAGGCCTTTTTTATAGCAACGGTTCGAAATATGTCAAAAGGACAGAAACAGTAAGTACTGCAACAAAAAAAGTCCGAACGCCCGCGTCAAACATTCCGAGCGCCCACGATGATTGTTCCGGGCGCTCGAAAAAATCTTTGCGAGCCCTCGCGACAAAGCTTATGAAGCGCCGCACAATTTCACACGAACAAATAATCCTAACGTTCTACAATGGTCATACCATTCTTCAATACTTCATTAAGATATCCATTCAGTGGTGCTACAACTGTTTCATCCGGATAGGTGCAATCTTCAGACTTTTCAATTTCATCAACTGCTTTTTTCATTTCTTCAGACGAAAGGTATTCATGATCAAGGACATATAGTTCATCGACAACTTCAACCATCTGCTCACGCAGATCCTTCTTGTATTTGTAGAAAATTTTTCTGTAATTACGCATATTGACCAAATCCATATAAGAAGGGATGCCATCTCGAAGACTATAAGTCTCCGTTTGCAGAAAATCAGTCAATCGGTTTGTAAATCCAAAAAGAGAGCCGTTTCGTTCGCCTTCTCCAGCAAGAACATCATAGGTACATACACACGTATGCCCTGTGGTGTCGAGTCTTACAGCCCCGTACTGTTTGCCGTCATGAGACAATGTGCAGAACAAGGAATCCTTGCAGAAGTTCCAACCACCATGCTCCAAACGTTCAGCTAAAGTCTGCTTTTCAAGATATGGAGTTGCAATATATTTGTCAACCATGGCTGCACCACGTTTTCTATCTTTTTCTGTTAAACTGCGATTTTCAAGTACACGCTGATGCGATACATATCTCTTTATCTTTTTATTCTTCAATCGGACAAAAAAGTCTGCAAATCCGTCTTTATAATATTTCAGACAAGAATCGTTTTGCTGATAACTGCGGAAATAAGTTTTCAGATGTACATAATCATTCTGCTTCACTGAAACTTCAATCTCGTCCAGAGAATAGCATCTCGGTTCGAGCGAAATCTTTGAACCATCACCAAGAGATCGGCAGACGACTTCTTTCGGATAATAAGCGACATGCATAACTGTCACTTTTCCAGAATCCAAATCTGAAGGAAATTTTCCATTGGCATCTGTAACTCCAATTGTCACCCCGCGACTGTTTACTATCTGTGCATAAGGCACAGGCTGATGGCTGTCACTGTCAACAACAAATGCCTGACCATATAGACATGCCGGCAGCAACAAACAAATGACAGAAAGAAATGCTTTAATCTTAATCATAAGCTTACAAAATATAAGATCTGCTCAAAATGCAAGCATATTGGGCAGATCAAAAATTACGGTTTGTTTTCTATAAAAAATCGACAATATTTTTCAATAGGCAAAACAATCCAATATCAAAAACACAGCCTATTGCACATATAGCGACATTTCACACGAGCAAATCGCGGTATGCCTCAATGGCTTTCTTTGCAATTTCAACAGCTTCAGAAAGCGGACATGTCAATCGACCGCCGGCGGCATTCTTGTGTCCACCACCGTTGAAAAAGTCTTCTGCCATACGGTTGCACGGGAAATCATCTACAGAACGGAGAGATACCCAGATGATGTCGCGTTCGGTGTCTTCACGCAGAGAAATGGAAAGTTTCTGTCCACGTATGCACAGAGGCATATTGACAATACCTTCAGCATCGCCCTTCAGATACTTGAAACGCTTGAGTTCTTCTCTGGAAATGTCGAATACAGACGCATGAGTGTCAGGGAAAACCTGAAGTTTGTTGAGGAGTATATGCCCCATAAGCCTGTAGCGAAGTTCCGTGTAGTTGTTGTAGAGTTTACGGTAAATCAAATCCTTATCTATGCCCAAACGCATAAGCTCGCTTATGATGACATATATATCGGGGTCGTTCGAATTGTATGTGAAACCGCCGGTATCAGTACACATTCCGGCATAAAGATCCTCGGCGCAGTGGAGCGTCATGAAGCGCATGCCTCCTATGGCGTGTATCACACGGAATACAAGCTCGCATGTGGAACTTGCCGTAGGACGTGAAATGCAGACGTCACAGAAATCTTCGGGATCGAGATGATGGTCTATCATTATTTTCTTAGCCGAAGAACGTCCTACAGCAATTCCCAAATCATCAAGACGGCTCAGAGCATTGAAGTCAAGACAGCATATCAGATCGGCATTTGCTATAAGCATATTTGAGATACTGCGCTGGCGGTCATAAAGGAAAATGCGGTCGGCACCATCCATCCATTTCAGAAAGTCTGGGAAAATTCCCGGCATAACGACATTTACATTCTTGCCCTTACGTTTGAGAAAAGCAGCCAAACCCAAAGATGAGCCTATGGCATCGCCGTCGGGACTCATGTGGGCACAAATGACGACATTTCTGCACTCATCAAATATCTTATTTATCTTTGAAGCCTCTTCGGCCGAAATAACCTGTCTCAACATATTATCTGTTCGTATATGGTCAATAAACAATTTTGAAAGCGCAAAGTTAACAATATTTCAAGCTCAGAGGCTAAATATTCAATGATTTTGCGTAAGTTTGCAGTTGTATGCCGTGGCCGTCGAGGCCGAAAGGCAACACTGCCGCTTCAAACGGCAGAAAAAGCTCTGGAAACCTTACAAACAATCATACAGCAATGCAGAAAAAGACACTAATAACAGCCATCATCATTTCAGTGCTGACTGTGGGAATCGGAATCATGGCCTATCTTCTGATACACCAGAAACAGAAAAACGAGGAATACATCGAACTTGCAGAACTCGACAAAAAAGAGCTTGAGAACCAGTATACCGAGTTCAACCTGCAGTATCAGGAACTGCAGAAAAGCATCACGAACGATTCGCTCATTGCACAGATTGAAGTGGAGCGCCGCCACACACAGCAGCTGCTTCAGGAGCTGAAAGATACCAAAGCGACAGATGCAGCCGAGATTGCACGTCTGAAGAAAGAAATAGAGTCGCTGAGAAAGGTGCTCAGGACATACGTGGCACAGGTCGACTCGCTCATGAGAATCAATCAGGACCTCACAGAAGAAAACAAGAACATACGTGCACAATACACCAGAGCAACCGACCAGATAAGCCAGCTTTCAACCGAGCGCAACGAACTGAAGGACAAGGTGGACCTTGCTGCACAGCTCGATGCCACAGGTTTCTGGGTAACTCCAAAGAAGAAGAGAGGCAAGGAAACACAGAAGGCAAAAGATGTGAAACAGATTGCCTTCGGATTCACTATCTCAAAGAACGACGTCACACAGAATGGAGAAAGAACTGTGTATGCACGCATAATGAAGCCTGACAACACCATCCTGCAGAGAGGTGGAGGCACATTCAAGTATGAAGATCAAGAGCTCCAGTATTCTATAAAGAAATATATACAATACGACGGAAAGGCACAGAGCATCACTCTCTACTGGGACGTTGACGAGTACATGGCTCCGGGCACATACAAGATTTTCATCTTCGTTGACGGACAAATGATAGGCGAGACAGCATTTACGCTGAAATAACTTGACAGGCAGGCCATAAAAAGCCTACATTCGAAAGAAGACCTTTATCATAATTATAAAAGACACAGTTTACATTATGAGCCAGATAGTAAGCCCATCACTACTCGCAGCCGATTTCACCAATCTGGGACGCGACATTGAAATGATAAACAACAGCAGCGCCGATTGGCTGCACCTCGACATCATGGACGGAGTGTTTGTGCCTAACATCAGTTTCGGATTTTCCGTAATCGATGCAATAGCTCCTATATGCAAGAAACCGATGGACGTACACCTGATGGTGGTCAATCCTGAGAAATATGTGAAAAGGCTTGCCAAATTAGGCACCATGATGATGAATGTGCATTTCGAAGCAACAACCCATCTGCACCGCCTGGTACACGAGATACATGATGCCGGCATGAAGGCAGGAGTGACATTGAATCCATCGACACCGGTGTGCATGCTTGAAGACATCATTGAAGACATAGACATGGTGCTTCTGATGACCGTTAATCCAGGATTCGGCGGACAGGCATTCATTCCGCATTCGCTTAAGAAAGTCAAGGCAATGAGGAAAATGATTGAAGAGTGCGGTTCGAAAGCTCTCATACAAGTTGACGGAGGAGTGACTGCCGAAACAGCACCGTTGCTGGCCGAGGCCGGTACAGACGTTCTGGTGGCAGGAAGCTATATATTCAAATGCGAGAATCCGTCTGAGCGCATAAATATGCTTAAGGCTCTTTGAAAAAGGAGCTGAAATCTTTAAAAGTCATTTACCTATGACATGGCAGAACGTACCGATGTTACGTCTGCTCATTCCTCTGATGACTGGAATGGGCACTGCATACATGTCTGAAGGATATATTTCTACGGCCAGTCCCCTGCTTATTGGTGGACTGGCCGTATGTGGTACTGCGGCAATCATGCTGTACCGGCAAAAGGGATTTAATTATCTTGATTATTCTTTCGGAACCGCCGTTTTCATTTTCACATTTCTCTCAGGGGTATTCCTTTTCGGCAGAACTTTCAACAAAGCCAAGTCGTACAACATTGAAAACGCATCATACATAGAAGGTATTGCAGGCGAGGCACCGAAAGAACACGCAAAGACATGGTCGGTGAAACTAAAACTTGACAATGGTTCTTCTGTCATAGCATACATTTCCAAGAAAAGCACAAACAATCCGAAAAACATCTGCATAGGCGATTCCATCAGGGTGGAAGTATGGAAAGCTGAAAACACCTATGTTGGTTATGAATGCGATAAGGACGATGTCATATCTTCATACAAGAAATATCTGTTTCTGCACCACGTTACAGGCACATGCTTTGCATACAATTGGGAGAAAAGTGGAGGCAAGGCCTCGACACTTGCATCAAGACTGCACTCCATGCAGCAGAAAATGGCAGAGAAATACAGCGAAGCAGGCTTCAACAAGGAAGAAGAGGCTGTTATCTCGGCAATGACGATAGGCGACAAAAGAGGAATGGACGCAAAGTTGAAAAGCCAATATTCGAAAGCCGGTGTGAGCCATGTTCTGGCCTTGTCGGGATTTCATCTGACAATAATATATTCCTTGCTCGACATTCTTCTACTAGGCCGATTTGCCGACAGACGGTTCCGATGGGTATCGAAAGGCATATCCATCGTTGCGCTATGGGCTTTCGCCATTATGGCAGGACTCCAACCTTCGCTCACCAGGTCTGTAATCATGTGTTCGATGCTGCTTATCGGTTCCATGTTCGGGATAACTTCTCACCAGTCGGTCAATTCGCTGGCGGTGGCCGGCATAGGAATGCTGATATATGACCCGTTCATGCTGTTTGACATAGGATTCCAATTTTCATTCATTTCCGTCTTCAGCCTATGTCTGTTTTCAGCAAGAATGAAAAAGTTCTTGTCCGGAATAAACAATGCCGTTATGAAATATCTAGCAGGAGCGGCATTCACATCACTTGTTGCGACCGCCGCTTCATTTCCGCTGACGGCATATTATTTCAATCAGATACCTATAACCGGCATCATAAGCAATATTGCAGTTACGACAATTGCTTCAGCAGTACTTATGCTGTCTATGTTATGGTGGGCCATATCGCCTTTTGGAAATATTCAGGAGTTCGTCACACGCATCCTTGACTGGATGCTAAAGCTTATGAACAGCATAACGGAATATATTTCATCACTGGACTTTTCGACATTGGAATGGAAAGCTTCAGCCTTGGATACTGTGCTGGCCTATGCGTTGATTACAGCTATATGGATGACACTCGAAAGTCCTACAAAGAAAAGATGGTTCGGCTTGGCTGTTACAGCAAACGTGTTCGGCATAGTATTGGTTTTAGAAGCATTCCTCTGACTATATACAAAAGAAAACTTATTTGTCGTCGGAAGAAGGCAAATATTCCAAGAAGCGGCGCGGAACGTATGCCGTACATGCGGCAAGAAAATCGGTAAGCTGTATCATGACACGCTTGCATCCGTGGTCTATACGGCATATTGTACCCTGAAAACCGGCAAAAGTTCCGCGGGTAACAAGTACACGCTCTCCCAACCTTACATTATGTTCACTGAGATTGATGATTTCGAACTTCATACCTGCACGAACTGAATTGATGAAGCAATCCATCTGCGCATCCGGAACGGTCTGATATGACGTACGGTCGGAATTGCGCATGATGCTGTAGTCGGCAGAATCCGACTGGCTGACATCAAGGAGATCTGCTATGCAGCCGCGCACAAAAACATAACCGCTGATGCAAGGCACAATGCTTTCCACACGCTCTCCACGAGGATTGAGCCTGAATGTTCGCCTCATAGGGAGGAACACTTCAAACGATGCATCGCGCAGCTGCGACTCCACACTTTGCTCATGCCCTCTTGCAGTACGTATAATATACCAACGCGGTCTTTCAATGTAAATATTTCCGCTGTTGAACAGATTTGAATTATCTTCGCTCATTTTGTCAGGAACAGATTTGCTCGTTTATAACAAGTATGCTCTTCACCCCTGCTTCTGCGTGTATGAAAGCAGTCGGAGTGCAAATGTAGGAATTTATAAGCTTACAAGTGCTATTAATAATTCATAAATCAGAATAATAGCATATTGCATAAAGGGAAATGAAACAAAAAAAGACTAACTTTGCAAAGTTCAAGCCTGACAAACAGGAATATGTATTACAAACATACAACATAAAACAAATGAGAAAAATATTTTCGCTGATACTTGCATTCATGTCTACCAGTTTCGCTATAGCAACTTTCTGCTCTTGCGATGACGGCGAGACTTATGCCGACCAGAAGAACAAGGAAAAAAAGGCCATCAAGAAGTTTCTCGAAGACAATGATTTCGTGGGAAAAATAAATGTCATCTCCGAGAAGGAATTCTATGCAAACGACAGTACGACCGACACTGCTAAAAACGAGTTCGTCCTGTTCAACGACGATGGTATATACATGCAGATTGTGGCCAAAGGCAAAGGTAGAAGCATGATAGAAATGGCTAAGGACGAAAAGGACAGCACTGTCAGCAAACTCATATTGTGCCGTTTCCTTGAATACGACATTGAGGCAGCCGACACTACTTACACCAACTATTATACTCCGTCAATCGTTGACAAGATGCAGTGTACGTATACTCACAAGAGCCGTTCATACACAGCGTCATTTACAGAAGGATATATGCAGTCAGGATATGGAGATGAGGTTCCTAAAGGATGGCTCAAACCGCTTGACTATCTGAAACTGTCAAAGAATCTTGACGGCATAGCCAAGGTGAGACTTATTGTTCCGCATTCATCGGGGACTCTTAACGCCTCAGGCTATGTACTGCCATTCTATTATGAAATAAGCTATCAGCTCGGAAAATGAGCACAATCATAAACTGTTCACGCTGTACCCCCCTAACGCAAAAGGAACGTACAGCGTGAACAGTTTTTTTTGAAGGCATTGAATTACTGAGTAAAACATATAAAAACTTTTTATCATGTCATTAATAAAATCCATTTCTGGAATCAGAGGAACAATAGGCGGAAATCCAGGTGAAGGATTGAATCCGCTGGACATCGTGAAATTCACATCAGCTTATGCAAAATTCATAAGAAAATCATGCACTTGCGGAAACAACAAGATAGTTGTAGGAAGGGACGCACGAATATCAGGAGAGATGGTGAGCAGCATCGTTTGCGGCACACTCATCGGCATGGGATTTGACGTGGTCAACATCGGACTTGCTTCAACTCCTACAACAGAAATAGCAGTGACTATGGAACAGGCATGCGGAGGTATTATCATCACTGCAAGCCACAATCCGCGCAACTGGAACGCCCTGAAACTGTTGAACAGCAAAGGCGAATTCCTCAACGCAGCTGAAGGTGCAGAGGTTCTCAAGATTGCAGAAAGCGAAGATTTCAGCTATGCAGAAGTTGACAACATAGGAAAATGTACATTCAACGATACTTACAACCAGAAACACATAGACATGGTCATGGGACTGGATTTGGTGGACGAGAAAGCCATAAGAGATGCTCATCTGAAAGTGGCTTTCGACGGTGTCAATTCTGTTGGAGGCGTAATAGTTCCTATGCTGCTCAAGAGACTCGGCGTTGAGGAAATAAAAGGCATATACGACGAACCTACAGGCGACTTCAAGCACAATCCGGAACCGCTCGAGAAGAATCTCGGCGACATCATGAGCCTCATGTCGGAAGGCAAATACGACTTGGGAATCGTTGTTGACCCTGATGTTGACCGTCTTGCCTTCATCTGCGAAGACGGAAAAATGTACGGCGAGGAATATACTCTAGTAACAGTAGCAGACTATATCCTCAAGCACACTCCAGGAAACACAGTAAGCAACCTCAGCTCTACACGTGCCCTGAGAGACGTTACAGAAAAATATGGCCAGACATATACTGCTTCTGCTGTAGGAGAAGTGAACGTCGTTGCAAAGATGAAAGAAACCGGTGCTGTAATTGGAGGCGAAGGAAACGGCGGTGTTATTTATCCTAAGGCACACTACGGACGCGATGCGCTGGTAGGTATCGCTTTGTTCCTTTCACATCTGGCTCACGAAAAGAAGAAAGTAAGCGAACTCCGCAAGACTTACCCTCAGTACTTCATGGGCAAAAACAGAATTGACCTCAAGGAAGGCACAGACGTTGACGCAATACTCAAAAAAGTAAAGGAGATTTACAGCAACGAGAACATCAACGACGTTGACGGTGTAAAGATTGATTTTGCGGACAAATGGGTGCACCTCAGAAAATCGAACACAGAACCGATAATCAGAGTATACAGCGAGGCAAAAACAGCTGAAGAGGCTGACCAGATAGGAAAAGCCATAATGGACACTGTATATAAGATGGAAGCATAAGTAGGTTTTCTTGATTCTATTCTACTAGAAAAACAAGAACATATAAATCAACAAGGCTGTATCGCAAAAGCACGATACGGCCTTTTTTATATGCCGTGCGGTGAAATAAATGTTCGGCAAAAGATCATCCTAAGAATCTCAATGAAGAAGCATTTCGGGAAACCTGAACTGTTTCCAAAAAATTCTGTCGGCGCAAAATGTGCGCTCTGTATTAACAACACCCCATAATCAGAGTTAACAATCCGACGATACATTGTTAGAACAAATGGGAAAGATTATTAGTACAGATGGAAAACTTTCGTAACTCTGTTGAAAACAAAAAGAAAAGAGTCCCGTCAGACTCTATTTCAGAGCAATGACAGGACTCATTATATCATATTTGTGTACATTCAGCAACGGCTTCTATACACTATGTTTGTGGCATCCGTTGACTTCTTCATGCCCAAATCAGTGCTGTGACAGAGGTGCAAATAAATCAGACTGCACGCAAAGAAATTCTTCAGACACGGTACTTTTCTTCAATGTCACCGTTGATTATATTGAAAACTTCGTCCATTATGACCTTAGTAGGTTTTCCCTTGCGCTCGGCAACTTCTATAGGTTTGTGTATTACCATGGAAATCTTATGACAGGTAACGAATTTGGCCGTACGCGAGAATGTGTCGAAAGAACCGTTGATGGTAATAGGAACGATAGGAAGACCGATTTCGTTGGCGAGCGTAAAAGCGCCCTTCTTGAACGACGACATCTTTCCGTCGTAGGTTCTGGTACCTTCAGGGAATATAACCATAGACATTCCGCCTCGCAAAGTCTTCTGTGCAAGCTTTACAGCCTTCTGAATCGAAGCAAGCGAGTTGCCGACATAGATATGTCCGGACTTGTCACAGGCATACCCTACAAAAGGAATTTTGCGCAGGTATTCTTTCATCATCCATTTGAAATTGTGTCCAAGATAACCATATACAAGGAAGATGTCAAAATAGCCCTGATGATTGGCCAGAAAAACGTATGAACTCTTCTTGTCAAGATACTCGTGTCCTGTAGTTTCAATCCTTATTAGAAAAAGAGCACAGGTTATTCTTGACCACAACTTAGGTGCATAATATCCGACATACTTGCTGTCCCCTAGAATGGAGAATATCGAAACCAAAACAGCGACAACGATGGTTACGACTACAAAAATCGGCAAAGCGATACAAATGGAATACACCCTATAAATGAATTTCATATATGTAATGTTTTTGAATAGTTTCTGTTAATATAAAAAGGTAAACAACTAAGGTTTTAAGATGGCACTACACCGTTCTGAAACTAATGTTTGCCCTCAGCCTTTCGCAAAGTTATAACATTAATCTCCGGCCAAGCACCGAAACGGAACGGGAAAAGCACACTTCCGATACCTTCACTCACGTTAAGAATCTGAGAGCCTTCACAATAAGCCCCACTCCATTCTTTATATATGGATGCAACAGGAGACCATCCGAACACCTTGAATTGTCCTGCATGTGTATGCCCCGAAAGCGTAAGCTGTATGTATGTTTTCCTGATTACTTCGCTTCGCCAATGAGAAGGATCATGGGTTATCAGCACAGAAAAACAGCTGTCGCTCAGTCCATTCATTGCCTTGCTGAGATTTCCGTATGAGGGGAAAGGAGGTTTGCCTGTGTTCTCAACGCCTATCACAGCAAGTGAATCTGCACCACGATGTATAACAACGTTCTCATTAAGCAACAAATTCCAGCCGTAGCTTCGCTGATTCTTCTTTATCCTCTCAACTTCCTTCTTTCTTTCGTTCTTGTCGGCATACTTGCGATACATGCAGTAATCGTGATTTCCTAAGACAGAGAACACACCATCCGGTGCCTTCAATGCTCCTAAAGCCTTGCCGAAAGGAGCCATCTCATCAGCCTGATGGTTGACAATATCACCAGAGAAGATTATTGCATCTGCGTGTTGAGAGTTAATAAGATCCACTATTTCAACAACTTCATTCTCATGTCCCATCAAGAATGTACCAAGATGCATATCTGAGAAGTGGACAATGCGATAACCGTCGAAACGCTTTGGAAGATCTGTAAAATAGAAAGTCTGCTTGTGTACAACGTATTTTGAACGACCGATGAAATATCCATAGTAGTGCATCATGAAAGAAAACATGGCCACGGTCATAGCCAAAATGCGGAATACGCGCCTTACAGTCTGTTGCCTGAAAAGATGACCAATGCCGTCTATTATTGCAAAAAATGCCTTTGCCACACAAATTGACAAGAAGACAACGAGGAACATTCCAATAATTGGTTGATTGGAAGCCCTCATGGAGTCGGAAGCCATTATCGTAACCATTGCCACAAGCAACAGCAATGACGGCAACCAGCATAGTATCCGCCATTTAACGCTCTTGGTCCACGACTTGACATATACCATATAAATATATATGTCCGGCAAAATGAGCAAAGTCAATAATATAACTATCAGTCTAAGCAACACAGCAGCTTATTTTATATATACAAAAAAGTATTTTTTACTATCATTCCGTCACGAATGCAGAGTCGCCTGCAACGCAATGAAACTATCGGCTGACCGTCATCGAAGTATTGAAGCTAGAAAACGCTTCATTTCCTCGGGCTTCACACCTCGACGGGCGGAATAATCACGCAACTGTTCATCATCTATTGCTCCGACAGAGAAATAGCGCGACTTAGGATGCGAAATCACAAATCCGCTCACAGAAGCATGCGGTCGCATCATACCGTTTTCAGTAAGACCAATACCGATTCTGGAAAAATCCAGAAGCTCGTCCAAGATGAAATTCAAAGATATATCAGGCAAACACGGATATCCGACTGCTGGACGTATACCTGTATACTTACAGGCAAGCAGTTCTGCAGGAGTAAAATCCTCATCTTCTGCATATCCCCACAAACTCTTTCTCACGCATTCGTGAAGTTTCTCAGCACAAGCCTCAGCCAATCTGTCCGCCAGTGTCTGAACAAGCATACGGCGGTAATCATCATTCTCATAAAGAAGCTCCATTTCCGCATCCACCGCAGTTGCAAACACTCCTATCTTATCTTCAATGCCAGATGCCACCTGTCTTATGAAATCACTGAGACACAAGCAGTAACCGTCACTTCCTGGAATCTGCTGACGAAGCATCGGAATACGCGTTCCTTCAACCAAGATATCATCTCCATCAGAATTGGCTGAGAACAATCGGAATTCGCAATTGACGCCATAATCCGCATCAAGCATATCGAGCATTCTGACCGCCTCCTTATACAACTGCATAGCCGAAGCTCCACGACCTCGCTCTTCCAGTTCCAGCCCGGCAAGCCAAGAAGCCCGGCAAGCATCACAACCATGTATGTTTGCAACTGCAGCCAACTTTGGAGGAAAGCCCCATGCATGAAAGAAATACATCCAATCGATATAAGGAATCAAATCTCTCACTGCATATCTTGCCACATACAGATTCTTCTTGTCTGAACATTCCATAAGCCTGTCCGACATATTATTACTGCATATTGAACCTAAGTTCCATACCTCTTACACCATCGACAATAAGCCCGTCGGCATAAACAGTAACACCGTTCACAATAGTACGTACAACCTTCCAGTCAAAGCTTCTTCCATCCATCGGAGTCCATCCGCATTTAGTATAATATTCTCCAGGAACTACAGTCCAAGGATCATTAGGCTTTACAAGAACAAGGTCTGCATAATAGCCATTCCTGATGAAACCGCGTCTGTCAATTCTGAAAAGTTTTGCAGGATTATGACACATCAGTTCAACAACTCTCTCAACAGAAAGAACTTTCTTATCCGCAAGAGCAAGCATAGAAACAAGCGAGAACTGTATCATCGGCATGCCCGACATAGCTTTAAGAGCACCGCCCTCCTTCTCACTCAGAAGATGAGGAGCGTGGTCTGTAGCCACTACGTCAATCAGTCCGTTGGTCAGTGCTTCTCTCAAAGCCTCACGGTCCTTAGGGCTCTTTACCGACGGATTACATTTCATTCTTGCACCAAGACGGTCATAATCTTCAGTTGTAAACATCAAATGCGCTATGCAAGCCTCTGCCGTTATCTTCTTCTCCTCTATAGGAGCGTTGCTGAAAAGTGTCAGCTCTTCAGCAGAAGAAACATGCGCGATGTGCAACCTTGCACCAGTTTCTTTTGCGAGTTTGACAGCCAGTGACGAAGAAGCATAACAAGCCTCAACATCTCTTATTCTTGAATGATACCTTACAGGGAAATCATTCTGTCCTTTATATGTTTTCTTGAACGATTCTATGTTTCGTTTTATAATACCAGTATCCTCACAATGCGCCATAATGAGAAGAGGCGAAGTTTCAAACAGCTTGATAAGCGAATTCTCACTGTCAACCAGCATATTGCCGGTACTGCTTCCCATAAAGACCTTCACTCCGCACACTCTGTGCACATCTAACTGAGGCAGCAGATCTGTATTGTCATTTGTTGCACCGAAGAAGAACGAGTAGTTCACACGACTCTTGGATGCAGCCAACTTGAACTTTTCTTCCAGAAGTTCCAATGTAGTAGTCTGAGGCATGGTATTAGGCATCTCCATGTAAGATGTAACACCACCGGCCGCCGCTGTACGGCTTTCGCTGCCGATATCAGCCTTATACGTCATTCCAGGCTCACGGAAATGCACATGGTCGTCAATCACGCCAGGCATAAGGTACATCCCCGTGCCATCAATAACATTATCATAACCTTGAAAATCAGAAACTTCACCTTCAATAACATCAGAAATAAAATCATCCTCAACTACTACTGAGCCGAGAAAGCTTCTTCCTTCATTTACGATAGTTGCGTTGCTTACAATTGTTTTCATCAGATATGCTGTAATCTTTCTTAACTATTCAACAAGAAGAACAGGTCCAATCACCATCTACAGTTTCCCCACATGCAACAGCACAATGGAGCATGACTGCATGCCAGCCTGCATCCTCAATGTATTTATCTGTCATTCAATCCACAAAAATAGTAAAAATAAGCAACAAAGCTAGTCAAAACCTATTCCATTTTAATGATTAATAAAATATTTAGGAAGGTAGATATACATATAAGCAGACACGTACACACAACAGAATAAAAAAACGGTGCGGAAACAAGAACAACCCTGTTTCCGCACCGCAATGTATCTACTTGACGTCTCAAATTCATAAAATTATTCAACAAGCATGTTGAAAACTCAATCTTTCGGATGAGGATATTTCTTGAACCAACCGTCGAGCCTCAACCGCATCACGCCGAATACAGCCTCGCCGAAAATACTGCTGTTCATCTTAGAAACACCTTCCACACGGTTCACAAAGACAACCGGCACCTCCTTGATCTTGAATCCGCACTTATAGGCTGTATATTTCATTTCTATCTGGAATGCATATCCCTTGAAACGGATCTTGTCAAGCTCTATAGTTTCCAGAACACGACGTTTATAGCATTTGAATCCGGCAGTCGTATCATGTACCTTGAATCCTGTAACAAGTCTCACATACATTGATGCGAAATAAGACATAAGTACACGTCCTATCGGCCAGTTGACCACATTAACTCCTGAAATATATCTTGAACCGATGGCAACATCGTAACCCTCGTCGGCACACGCAGCATAAAGACGAGGAAGGTCTGACGGTGCATGCGAGAAGTCGGCATCCATTTCGAATATGTAATCATATTTCTTCTCTATGCTCCACTTGAATCCGGCTATGTAAGCAGTACCGAGACCAAGTTTGCCAGACCTTTCTATTATGAAAAGCCTGTCACCGAACTCGGTTGCCATAAGGTTCTTCACAATCGAAGCCGTGCCGTCAGGCGAACCGTCATCAATCACGAGTATATGAAAACACTTTTCCAGCGCGAACACCGCACGGATAATCTTCTCAATGTTCTCCTTCTCGTTGTATGTAGGAATAATTACAATGCTGTCACTTCCGTTCATAATATATATTCAAAATACATGTGTTGTATATGCAAATATAATTCTTTTCAGACTCATTTTGTTCATAAGGCAGATCATTTTTTTCCGCTTTCCATCATATTGAGCACATATAATGCATGTTCAATGCTGCTCACATGATTTACCAGAAGCGAACGCTTGTCGCCATCACGCAGCTGGCAATCCCTCGGATGCCACGAAGCATAGGTAATGACCTTGTCGAAAGCTTCGCTCTTGTAGTATCGGCTTTCCTTGTCGGCAACAAGATACATAATCATACGTCCCTGCTTTATGACAATCTTTTCCGCGCCCAATCTGCGTCCTATCCATTTCAACGGCATCACTCTTATCAGTTCCTCCGCCTGTGAAGGAATCTTACCGAAACGGTCAATAAGCCTTTGCCTGTAATCTGCAAGCTGTCGTTCGTCGTTAAGCGAATCCAGTTCACGATACAGGCTCATTCTCTCGGTACTGCTAGGCACAAACTCCTCAGGGAAGAATATGTCCAAGTCACATTCGAGAGTACATTCCTCAACAAACGTAGAGCCTCCAATTTTTCCTCCTTCGGGAACATCCTTTTCCTCATACAAACCGGCAAACTCAGTCTCTTTGAGTTCGTTAACAGCCTCTGTCAACACCTTCTGATATGTCTCATAACCCAAGTCGGCAATAAATCCGCTCTGCTCGGCTCCAAGCATATTTCCAGCACCGCGGATGTCCAAATCCTGCATAGCGATGTGTATGCCTGAACCAAGGTCGGAGAAATTCTCTATGGCCTGCAATCTTCTGCGCGAGTCATCACTTAGCGAAGCCAGCGGAGGAGCCAGCAAATAACAGAAAGCCTTCTTGTTGCCACGTCCCACACGTCCGCGCATCTGGTGCAAGTCGCTCAATCCGTAGTTCTGAGCGCCGTTTATTATTATCGTGTTAGCATTCGGCACATCAATACCGTTTTCAACAATGGTTGTTGACAACATCACATCATAATCGTAGTTCATGAATCCGTACACTATGTTCTCAAGTTCCTTAGGGTCCATACGTCCATGACCGACGCACACCCTTGCATCAGGCACTGTGCGGTGAATCATATTCTCAATCTCCGGCAGATTGCTGATTTTGTTGTTCACGAAGAACACCTGACCATTACGGCTCATTTCGAAATTTATTGCCTCAGCTATCACTTCTGGGCTATACGTATGTATCTCCGTCTGTACCGGATATCGGTTAGGTGGAGGAGTCTGTATCACAGAAAGGTCTCTTGCACCCATAAGCGAGAACTGAAGCGTACGCGGAATAGGCGTTGCCGTCATGGTCAACGTGTCCACATTCACCTTCATCTGCCTCAGTTTCTCTTTGACAGAAACGCCGAACTTCTGTTCCTCATCGATTATCAGCAATCCCAAATCCTTGAATTTCACGGTCTTGCCTATCAACTTATGTGTACCGACAATTATATCTATCTTGCCGTCGGCCAAATCCTTCAGAACTTCTTTCAAGTCTTTCGACGACCTCGCACGACTCAGATATTCCACTCTTACAGGGAAATCCTTCAAGCGCGATGAGAATGTTTTGTAGTGCTGATAGGCCAGTACCGTCGTAGGCACCATCACAGCCACTTGCTTGCCGTCAGATGCAGCCTTGAATGCCGCTCTGATTGCAACTTCTGTCTTGCCGAATCCCACATCACCGCACACAAGTCTGTCCATAGGCCTGTCCTTCTCCATGTCGGCCTTGACTTCCTGTGTAGCCTTGAGCTGGTCGGGCGTGTCTTCGTATATGAAGCTTGCCTCAAGTTCGTGTTGCATATAACTGTCTGGACTGAAGGCAAATCCCTTCTCCTCGCGTCTCTGCGCATACAGCTTTATCAAATCGCGGGCTATGTCCTTGACCTTCGTCTTTACACGGTCCTTCATCCGCTCCCAAGCACCTGTTCCCAGCTTGTTCAGACGCGGAGGTTCGCCGTCGCGTCCGCGATACTTTGAAACCTTATGAAGCGAATGGATAGACACATACACCACATCGTCGTTCTGATATATAATCTTTATCATCTCCTGCTCGGTACCGTTGTTTGGTATCCTCACAAGACCGCCGAAACGACCGACACCGTGGTCTATATGCACCACATAGTCGCCAATCTCAAACTGGCTCAACTCCTTGAGTGTCAGCGCCACTTTTCCGCTTCGCGCCTTGTCGCTCTTGAGATTATATTTGTGGAACCTGTCGAAAATCTGATGGTCCGTAAAAATGCAGGACTTCACATCCTTATCCGAGAAACCACTGTGTACGGTCTTGCCAACCGGTACAAATGTTATAGGTACATAATTCTCGCCTTTCTTGTCCGCCTCAGCCTTTTCGCCACGACCCATTTCGTCGAATATATCCTTCAGACGGTCAGTCTGCTTCGAACTGTCTGCAAGAATATAAAGTTTGTACCCCTGTTCGATGAAAGCATGAAAGTCCTTGCTCACCAAGTCGAAATTCTTATGGAATGACGGTTGCGGAGAAACCGCAAATTCCACTGTGGCATCTGGCGTTCCCGAAGGCGACGCACCTATCTCGACACGCCTGAAAGCCGAAAGACCGCGAGCGAAACTCTCGCCGTCGAGCATCATCTTGTCCCTTATAGCCTTGGCCGACCTGTCGCTTCCATCATAGTCCTCAGCCAAAGATGATACGGCCTTCACGCCCTTATGCTTCTGAGTCTCCAGATTAGCCTTTTCTTCAGCCAAAGCCTGTGCAGAGAACCCTTCATCGTACATTCGTGAAGCCTTGTCACAAACGAAAGCAAGGTCGCGCACCACAACGACTGCGTTTTCAGGCAGAAATCCGGTAAAAGCTTCATATCCGTCACTTTCGGCATGCAGTTCCGGCACAATGGCTACAGCATCAGCCTTGCCTGTTGACAACTGGCTCTGCACCTCAAATGTTCTTATGCTGTCGATATCGTCGCCGAAGAAATCTATACGATACGGACACTCTGAAGAAAAAGAATAGACGTCGAGTATCGAACCTCTTATAGCAAACTGCCCCGGTTCATACACATAGTCTGTCCGGCAGAATCCAAGACTTAACAGCCTTTTCTCCAATTCTGTCACATCGTAAGCCTCACCGACACGCAGGTTTAAGGTATTCTCCTTTAGAGAAGACTTCGAAGCAACCTTCTCTACCATTGCATCTGGATAAGTGACGACATACAGCCGTCGACCATTCTCCTCAGCCAATCGACTGAGCACTTCCGTACGCAGAATCTCGTTTGCTGAATCTTTCTGATTGTATTTCATGGCACGCTTGTACGACGACGGGAAAAACAACACATTTCCGTCGCCGATCATCTGCACCATATCATGATAGAAATAACCTGCATCCTCCAAGTCGTTGAGAACAAAAAGATATGTTCCGCCGACAGCAGAATCCAAAGCCGAGAATGCCAAAGGAGCTGACGACCCGGTCAGTCCGCGCGCATGTATATGTCTTAACGAACTGTCGGCCAGAGCCGCGCCCAGCGCCTTAACCTTTGGATGGCGTTTCCACAGTTCAATAAATGATTTAGCTTCCAATGTTCAGTTCTTTGAATTAAACATGTATTCCATACTTCATATACTCAAATACGTAGATATGAAGCACATCCACAAAAAAACCTGTCCGCCCATGCACACTGCATGGCGGACAGTCTATTCTTCCGCACCTATTCCCCGCCGGCTCACATTGCCGAAAGGCTTTCCTTACCTACCGTTCCTACCTGACAGGCACGGGCAAAAAGCCTTATCAGAAATATTGAGTCCTCACCGGCATGAAGTTTCGGTTTCTTGACGACCTTGAGAGTCGTTTTCCCTTTTTCGTTCCCATTTCTTTGCGTAAAATGTTTCATAGGCATCGGCTTTATGTTCTTACATAGAGACAAACGCTCGTACTTACATTTTATTATATGGAAACGTATGCTTTTTTATCTGTTTCATTTCAAACGTACCTCAACCGGATGGTCCAATCCGTCTTTCCACGAATCCATGGAGCCGAACCAAGCCTCAGCCGAGTGGAATCCGTCTTTTTCCTTGTCAGCACAGAAAGTCACATAATATTTCATAGCGGTCTTTCCTTCAGCGCCTACAACAAACAAATAGTTCAAATCATCTTCTACTGTTTTCTTTATATATTCCTCAGGAACATAGACACCCAATCCTATTGCTTCTGGCGGATACTGGTCCTTCATACCCATATCCGGATAGTCGCTACCCCAAGAATAAGCCAGTCCGTCTTTTCTCACAGTTCCTTTCGGTGTGGCGCCGACTTTCTGCACTCCGGTACAGAACACCTGATTTCCAAGCGGTGCATCAAATGTAACACTGACCTCGCATTCTCTATGTCCGGCATACTGTATTAGATATTCCTTCATATTGAGAGGTTCTCCGTCGCCATACTGCCAACCCATATCCTTCACTTCCACGACCGTGCGAAGTGGTCCAGAAGCTATAATTCGCTGTCCTCTCACGGCCACACTGTCCAGATTTACAGGCGTTTTGCCGTTCCAGCCCTTAAACGAACCGCATCCGATACTGCCGCCGGCCCACAAAACGTCATTGCCGTAACGTTCTTTTTGCAATTCTGGCGAAGAGTAAAAGCCTGTCTTTTCAAGTTCCAGCCTGCGGTAATACTTTCCGTATAGGTCTATATTCTGACGTTCATCTATATATATTCTGTATGCAGTCAGTTCCGACTCGAAAGCGGCACCGTGATGGTATATATCACTGTACACATAACTGTCCTGCGGAATTTCTACTGATGTAACCTTTGGATACCTGTCAGCCTTGTCATTGAGTTTTATATCCGCATAAACGCGTGGAGTAAAATTCTCTTTTCGTGCACTTGCCGAAAGTTTCAGTTTGAAAGTCTGCTTTTCTTTCGCTCCTATATTTGTAAGGAACACCAGTTCGTCAGCCTTCATGTCGCCATCCATATCGTCCAGCTGATAAGCCAGCCTCTCCCCTTTCGCATCAGTCACGTCAGCCGAACGCACAACAAAATTCAAACCTTTCACTCCATCCAACCTGATTACAACAGGCTCATCAGTCTTTCCATTTTTCCATCCGTTTTCCACCTCAACAGTCAGAATCTTCTCCTGTCCGAAAGCACAGGCGCATACCGACATGGCAGAAAGCAGAAACAGATTTCTCTTAAGTCCAATCATAAATTATCAAGTGTGTTTTTATATTAAGTGTCAACATAAGTGCACGTCAACCGAAAACACGCCCAACATGCACATCAGTCACAAAAATACAAAAATCACAGACACAGAGCATCAGCAAACCGTAAGTTTTACAATTCCTCATCGCAAATACGGATTCTTTACAGGATGAAATGCAAATTTCACTTTTTCTTCGGTTCAAGATTCAACCTATACATCACGCTGAGCATCACGTATCGACCGAGCATATTATGCCATGATTCTGTCTGCATTTGGGCATTTATCGCATAATGGACGCTTGAAATCTGATTCAGGATGTCATAGGCCTTCAGTTTGAATGTCAGGTTGCCGTTCATTATAGACTTGCTCAGAGACATGTTCCACACCAATTCATCTGTGTTGAAACAGTTGTCCTGATATCCGCGACGGCTGCGCATTGAAATATCTGTGCTCAAATCCATGTCCCAAGGGCTGACTGTATATGAACCAGACAGACCGTAACTGTAATTGAACGTGTTCATTGTTTCAAAGCGTTCACTTTCAGAATGATTGTACGAGAAATTCGCCTTTAAGCCGCAAAGCAAGCCATTAATCTGATAATCAAGCTTAAATTCATCGCCGATGGTCGTCTGCCTAACAGTATTGCGCAAACTATTCTCTTCGCTGCTGAGACTTATCATATCGACATCATTCAAGTAGGCTACGCGGAAATTATTCCTTATTCCAAACATCTTATTTTCTGCCGAAGGTCTGTTGAATTTCAGATTAGCCACGATATTCCAATTACCATTCACGGTTTCAGGACGATATGTCCTGACGCCAGTAATCTTATTATACGTCATGGACTGGCACAGCCGGTCATTTATACGCATATATTGGATATCGGCATTGATATATCTGTTCCTTCTCGATTTGTAGAAATGATGCCAAAAGTCGAATTTCACAACATGCGTATGCGAGTCGGAAAGCAGCGGATTGCCCTCCCTGACCATTAAAGGAGAAGAACTGTCGCGATAATCTATAGAATACAGCAAATCGGGAGATGACGAGTAATAACGATAGTTCAAAGCATAACCGGCTTCCACAGGACCGCGCTGCACCTTAAACTCCAATCTAGCATCAGGCTCAACGAAGAATCTGTTCCTGTATGCCAATGTATCGGTTTCACTTCTGGCATAATCCAGCTTATCCCTTTTATGCCTAAGCTGGACATTGGCATCGAAATTGATTTGAAGAATGTCCTTATAATCATTAGTCATCTTCTTGCCTTCGTGATAATGATTGAAATTAATGGCTAGCTTTCCCTTGTGCTCCATCTGCCATTTGGAAGAATAGTATGAATTCTCGGCATTCATAAATTCCTGAATCATGCTTCGCGATGAAGAAAGCTTGTCGATACTCCACGTTCCGAATTCATCAGCCTCATCAAGTATATAATAAGGACGCGAAGCCGAATTGTAGCTCTGACTGTATTCATACTGAGGAGACAGCGAAATGGAATTGCTTCCTCCGTTGCCCGACTTTCCAAGCGACACAGAATAATCATAACTGCCGCCGAAGTGATAGTTGTAATCAGAAGATGAGTTGTGGCTGAAACGGCGCTGAAACTCATCAAGACTGCTGTCCGTGCCGTTCAATATATCCGTGCGGCGGAGTCCGTCTGCACTTCCGCTTCCGTATGACGCATCTCCGAATATGCGTAACCTGTCGAAAGAAGGGAACTTCCATTCTCCGTCAAAGTCTACATCAGCCTTGAAATCGTGCCCTTTATTCCAGAACGAACTGCGCACACCGCTTATCAGGATATTCCGATACTGTCCTCCGCCACCATATATAAAGAGACTGTCGAGCGATTCACCAAAATAATTCTCATAGAGTTCTTCCGAGAAGTCTGCATCCATAGTTCTACCGCTGTTGTCATAACGGTCATACGAAACATTTGGCTTGACTGTCAGAAACCAGTTATTGTTGTTGGTCAAATCCAGTTTGTTTTCACTTCTTATTTTAAGAGAATAGTCGGTTGAGTGCGAAGTACTGCGACCGAACACGTTGCCGTCCTCCAAGAAACTGATATCGGACTGATGTTCCTCATTCTTCGTCTTAGTATGACCGACAGTCAGCGTACTGTTGAGCTTGTAGCGCTTACGCCTGTCGTTGATGAGCAAATCCAGTCCGCCGGCCTTCGTATTCGTCTCGCCGCCCGAACCGATTCCGCCCTGCCACATGCCCTGTGAATTTGAATACGAATTGTCGTTGAGATCATTTACGTTGGCATAAAGAGTCAGACGCGAATGGTCGGAAAATCTCAATCCGAAAGCACGTCCCATATAATGGTCGTCCGTACCATAACCGCCTTCTGCATTGGCAATCCACCCTATTCGGTACTCACGCTTGAGATTGACATCCATCACCAACGGATATGAAATATTTTCTTCTTTTTTCACACCGAATGCAATGTCCCTGTCCGACTGCTTCTCATATACCTTTATTTTATCAACCATGTATGCCGGCAGATTTTCCAAAGCTATGCGCGGGTTGCCCTTGAAGAAGTCCTCACCGTTGAGCAGCAGACTGCTCACCTTGCGCCCGTTCACATAAATCTCGCCACCGTTGAGCAATTCAACACCGGGAAGCATCTTTACCAAGTTGTCGAGCATAGAACCGTGCGACAAATTAAATGCCGCGGCATTATATACCATGGTATCACCTTTGATCACCATCTTCACCAACGTTGCCTTGGCCACAACTTCATCAAGCATAATCTTACGTTCCTTGTTCACCGGTATCTGTCCCAAATCCCGAACATACATACGCCCTTTCATTACCCTGACAGACACATTGTCTATCACCTTGTCTTCATACCCCTTGGTCTTTATCACCAGCTTATATTTTCCAGACTTCGGAAGGTTATCATAAAAGCTCCATCTGCTCCACCCGCTCATATTAGACGTAAGAACCACACTGTCGTTCTTGTCTACATAATCGACAGTGACAGAATCAAGCTTTTCATAAGTGAAAGAATCAACAACCCTACCTCGTATTGTCTGCGACTGAAGGCCTGTAAACGGAATAAAAAGCAGTATTAATGGAATTATGTTTTTCATATCATAAGATTTTATACAAACAATAAGAATGAAAATTACACTATGCCGGTGTACACATAACTCTTCATATATAACGCGCCAAATTGCAAACTGGAAGGCAAACATAAAAATCCACCATAACCACCCACTTTTAAATGTTTTTCATAAAAGTCCCAATAAGGCATACATTATTTTAAGATGCTCAATTTTAATAAAAATAAATAATCCATCACATATTTACATTAAAAAAATAAGTTTTCCACAAAAGAAATTAACATATCACTCTCGTAAAATACTTCAAAATACCAAGATGTCACCTAGACAGCAACATAAAAATATTAATACTAAACCAAACAGATACAGAAATAATTTCAAGGGAAAGAAATGCGAAGGCTCACGATTAAAATTCCGAGCGCTTGCGACAGAAATTCTGAGGGCTCGCAGACATTCAGAAACTTAAGCATTTTCCGGTAGACATACAACCACAACAAGAAAGATACAGTCAACAGGCTTTTTAACTTAAAAGAATGAACATCTTGCAGTTCTGGTTTGTTGAGTATATAGAATTGAAAACTTATATGCTTTAAATATAAGGCGCAGACTTATTTTGAAACTGCGCTGTCAAGACGTGTCATATTTCAGGATTTATTGCAACAGATTTTAAAGTGTTTTGCCTATGGTTGGATGTACTGATATGCCTAAACTGAACATTCCCGTCCCGTCGCTCAACAAGGTGGTGAGAATCGTTTGCCTGTACAAGCAGAAGATATGGCTGTGCGGGCGCTGGGGTAAGAATGACCACGAAGCGGGAAAGGTGGACATTCCCTGCGAGGCTGAAATGGGGCTTCGCGAAACTATTGACAAATGCATCGGCAGGGCTTTCAGCCGTGTGCACGGTGCAGATCTGAAGTCGCTGAGATTCTGTATGAAATACATGTATGAAAGAATGGGCGAACGGCGCCTGGTATATCTGTTCCTGATAAACGCAGACAAGGAGCCTGACGTGACAGCCGGTACGGGCAAGCCGTGGACTATAGGACAGATTGAAAGCAACCTGGGCCTAAATTATTTCAGCGACTATTTCGAATATGAATTTCCTCACCTGCGCATGCTGGTGGATGTATGGAAGAAATACGGCGGAGGCTGATTCTTGAAATACCTTATGTCGGCAGGCACCTGCAAACAAAAAAAGAAAAATATTACATGTGATAGTAAAAATATCCATTTTTCCACGTATTTATCTTCATTTACTTTGCAGGAGACAAACATTGTGAGGAATAAGTTTGGTTGTTCGGTAAGAGCTTCAGGCTAATAATTATTTATACCCTTGTGTTTCCGGCCTGAAGCTCTTCCTTTTATATCCGTTTTATCTGCATCATTCCACCCAAGATAAAGCAAAATATCATCTCTTCAGCAAACGTGTTCTGTATTCCGTAGGTGTCATACCTGTTATTCTCAAAAATGTACGATTGAATCCTGAAGCAGATTCAAAACCGCATTCAAGACCAATTTGAGATATGCTGAGATTGCCGTCTGCCAATAGACGACAGGCATAACCAATCCGCATGTCTGCAATGTGACGGCTCAACGTCTTGCCAGTCTTTTCATGAAAATATCGGCAAAACGCAGACGGATTCATAGCTGCGCACGACGCTATATCATCAAGATTTATCCGTTTCGTATATCGGTGGCTGATATACGACATAACCTTTTCCAATTTGGCATCACTCTGTTCTGACGGTAACTGCCCGCAATGAGCAGAAGCGACAACAGTTCTTGCCGGCAATTCTGCAAGCATCTGCAGAAGTTCAAGCAAATCTATAATCTGACGGAAACCTTTTGCATTCGGCATTCCGAGTACCTTTCTGCGTATCTCATCATGCGATGCCACATCAATACAGATTCCGCGGCAGGATTCGGCAAGCAGTGAATTTATCTGTGCAAACTGCACATAGTTTGAAAAAGAATATTGCATGAAATCCTTTTCAAACTGCACAATTACTCCATCGACACGACGCAATCCGCTGTCATAGGAAGAGTCGTTCTGCATACAGTGAGGAAGAGCCGAACCGAATATCAGAAGAGAACGGTCGCTGTAGTCGACGGCACTATCGCCAATGAGGCATTTGCCCGATCCGTTCTCTACGTATATCAATTCATATTCACCATGACAGTGCCACGGGTAGGTAAATTTAGGATAATCGTAGGTTCTCGCTCTTATCGGATTATGATGGCTTATGCACAGCTGTTCTTTCAGTATTCTCATCTGCTATTAGTTTTACCGCAAAACACAAATGCAAATATATGCACACATTGAGCAAAAATAAGCACAAATGTTAGAGTTTTAGATATTATTTTTGCATTGTAGATATTATACATGAAACACAACCAAACAACAATAGAAATACTATGAAAAAGTTTTTGTTGATTTTGACTACCGTACTGGCACAAAGTGCTTCTGCTCAAATTGAAGTGAACAAAGGTAAATTCACATGGGACACATCGTTTCCTATCGTTACATGCGACAAGGAATCAGCTTCTTTACTATATGACCAGAACGATTTCAAACCGGTCGGTACTGCTGTAGGAATGCTGGCTGAGGACATAAAGAGGACAACCGATGCAGACATGCCGATTATAAACAGCATCCCGCAAAAGGCCAAAAGCCTGATTGTTGCAGGAACCATAGGCAAAAGCCACTTCATAGACATGCTCGAAAAATCGGGAAAACTGAACACCGATACTATTGCCGGACAATGGGAAAGATTCATTATAAAAACAGTGGAAAATCCGTTTGAAGGTGTTGACAAGGCTCTTGTAATTGCCGGCAGCGACAAAAGAGGAACAGCCTACGGCATTACCACAGTGTGCAAGGCCATAGGTGTTTCGCCATGGCATTTCTGGAGCGACGTGCCGGTGAAGAAACAATCGCAGCTATATCTGCAGAAAACGACCTACATATCGAAGAGCCCGTCGGTGAAGTATAGAGGAATATTCATAAACGATGAAGACTGGGGTCTGCATCCATGGGCAGGAAAGAACATGGATAAAACAGTAGGCGACATCGGACCAAACACGTATGAAAAAGTGTTTGAACTCATGCTCAGACTCAAAGCCAACATGGTGGCTCCAGCCATGCACGAGTGCACAAAAGCGTTCTACACCGTACCCGGCAACATGGAAAAGGCGGATGAATACGGCATTATGATGACTACAAGCCACTGCGAACCGCTTATGTACAACAACGCCAGCGAATGGGATGAAAAAGTCCATGGAGAATGGGACTACAAGACCAACCGCAGTGAAATAGACAAGGTACTTGACGAACGTGTCGCTCAGGCAGGGAAAATGGAAAATATATACACCATCGCACTGAGAGGAAAACACGACTCGGGCATGAAGGGAAGCATGGAAGAAAAATTCCAGCTCTTAGGCAGTGCTATCGAAAGCCAGAGAGGCATTCTTAAAAAACACATAGACAAGCCGATTGAAGAAATTCCACAGATATTCGTTCCTTACAAGGAAGTACTCGACATATACGAAAAAGGACTCAAGGTTCCGGAAGACATCACAATCGTATGGCCGGACGACAACTACGGATACATAAAGAAACTCAGCAATGCCGATGAAAGGAAACGCAACGGAGGTTCAGGAGTGTACTACCACATTTCATATCTTGGTTGGCCGAACGACTATCTCTGGTTGAACACAACTTCTCCGGCACTGATGTATGCAGAAATGCACAAGGCATGGTCGCTCGGCGCAGACAGATACTGGCTTCTGAATGCAGGCGACATAAAGCCAGGCGAACTTGGCGTGCAGCTATTCCTCGACATGGCTTGGGATTTCGACAGCTTCACATTTGAAAATGTGAACGAACATAACGCAGATTTCCTGGCTTCAATATTCGGCAAAGACAACGAAGAGGAGTTTGCATATATCCTCGACCGCTACTACCATCTTGCTTTTGAACGCAAACCGGAATATATGACATGGGACTGGAGATGGAACAGTCTTTTTGCGGATACAAAGATTAAAGATACGGAATTCTCATTCGCAAACTACAGGGAAGCAGAAAACAGAATGGAGGAATATGCCGACATTACGAGACGCACAGACAAAATCATGAGCAAGCTGTCCGAAGAACTGAGACCTGCATTTTTCGAACTTTTGTACTATCCTGTAAAAGCATCATATTTCTACAATATGAAAATGCTCACAGCACAGCAGAACAGATGGTATGCAACTCAGGGACGAGCAATGACAAACCAGCTTGCAGACAGAGCTGTTGCTTATCACGACAGTGTTGCGGACATCACAGAAAAGTTCAACAACCTCATGGACGGCAAATGGAACGGAATCATCACAGCCCCAGGATTCGTACCAAAGAAGAAATATGCTCCGACGAAACATATCGAGCTGACAGACAAGGCCGACATGGGAGTATTTGTTGACGGAGGAAAGGCCGACGCAAAAGAAAACAATCTGCCATGCTTCTACGAGACTTCTGACCGCAAACATTACATAGATGTGTACAATAAATGCAACATGCCAATGACGTGGTCGGCAAAAACCGATGAAGATTGGATAAGGCTCAACGTTGACGGCGGCAAGACAGACACGCAGGAACGTATATGGGTATCCATAGACTGGAGCAAATGCAACAACAAGAAAGGCATGGAAGGCGAAATCGTTGTGAAAAGCGGAAAACAAAAGTGGAGAATAGGTGTAAAAGCTGTAAGAAAAGACAAGGATGCCTACGGGTATGTTGAAGAGAACGGTGCCATATCCATCGTTCCGACAAAATACCAGCGCAAAACAGAAAACGGCAACATTGTATTCCAAAACATAAATGGCCTCGGATACACAAACTCTGCTCTGCAGCTCGGAAACACAAGATATGACGAGGGCGAAGGCTCATTCGTGGAATATGATTTCCACACAGACAGCACAGATTCGTTAACAGTAGTGACATACATGCTGCCGCTGTTTCCTAAAGACAAGATGCACGGCACAGAATACGGAATACAGATAGATAATCAGGAGATTGCCGTAAAAAGCAACAATCCGAAGGAATATTCCAACGGATGGGCCAGAAACGTATTGAGAAACAGTGCTGTAAACTACACCAAATTTGCTCTGGTAAAACCGGGCCAGCATACTCTTAGGATATATGTCAAAGACCCTGGCATGATAATTCATAAGATAGTCATAGACTGTGGCGGTATGAAAAAATCATACACAGGGCCTGAAGAATCAGCATTCATGTAAAAAGCGTAAAACCTTAACAACTATACCCAAAAGCCGCAACGGGCACTCATGCCCGAATGCGGCTTTATTCTTATAAGATAGGATTGTAAAAACATTATTTTCAATGCTTCATCAAGAAATAACAAAACAAGGCATGATGTAAGAAAAATGAGATAAGAAAGTTGAAAACAAATTATTATATTTATATTTGCGTATCATTATTGATACTATGACAAATAAGATTTAAGAGAAAGGCAAAAATAGACTAGAAAGGCAGTAGACATAGACATAAAGTATACAAAGATTCTTTCGATTAAACCTAAACAAAATTTACATATATGAGAAAATCATTCAACCGGGTCATGCGCTCCATAACTATGGGAGCCATCGCATCCATTTCTATCACACTGGTCACAACCGGATGTACTGAAGACATCGACAAATCAGACCTTTACACGTTTACCGGACAGACTATGACGGACTATTTCGAAGACAATTCGGAAGAGTTCAGCAGTTTCCTGACAATTATCAGCAACGTACACACTAACAAATCTTCACAGTCGACCATACGCGACCTTCTTTCTGCACGAGGCAACTACACCTGCTTTGCGCCTACGAACGAAGCTATAAAGATTCACTTGGACTCACTGTATAGAATAGGTGAGATAGAATCAACAGACATAACAACACTTTCCGACTCCATCGCAGAATCGATTGTTTTTAACAGCATCATTGACAACGGAATGGAAGAAGCTTACCACTCGACAAGATTTATCGAGGGAGCTTTCACCAAGACCAACATGAAAGACAGATATATAAGTATAAATTTCGGCAATGATCCTCAAGGAAAATCAACCATCTATGTAAATAATGATTCTAAAGTCTTGACAAAAGACATCGAAGTAACTAACGGATACATACACACCATAGACAGGGTAATTTCACCTTCAACATCAACAATATCAGACCTTGTCATCGGCACAGACAACCTGTCAATATTCGCCAGCTTCCTGAAGGCAACAGGCTGGAACGAAAAACTGACCGCATACAGGGATGAAAAATATGAAGAGTTCGACATGCGAGGAGAACAGACAACCGTCATAGAAGATGCCGGATACTATCCTGAACACAGATATTTAGGATACACGATCTTTGTCGAACCGGATTCAATATATGAGCAACACGGAATTCACGATATAGAATCACTTAAAAAATGGTTGCAGGACAACAATTTGTACAGTGACTGCAAATTTGACGACGATTACAGAAATGAAGATAACGCTGTAAATCAGTTCGTAGCATATCACCTGCTGCCTCAGATTCTGATATGGAATAAACTCGTAATATTCTGCAACGAGAAAGGTTTCAACAACAACACGCCTAACGACGGTTCGCAGTTTGCAACTAATGTATGGGAGTATTACGAGACAATGGGCAAAAAAAGAAGGCTCATGAAGATAACCGGTATAAGAAACGGCAAGATGATAAATCGTCATGCAAAAATGAACGTGAACACTTATGCCGAATCTCACGTGGACATTCCAGGAATAGAAATCAAGCAGACCAACGGCAAATACGACAACAATGCACTGAATGGATACTACTATCCTATCATGGATATTCTTACATGGAATGACGAAGTTAAAAATGTCGTTCTCAACGAAAGAATGAGATTTGATATTTGCTCACTGCTTCCTGAGTTGATGTCGAACAACATAAGACAGAACAAAGCATACAACTGGAATTTCCCTCCAGGTTATTTCGACAATGTGGTAAACATGTCGAATGAAACACTTTTCAGATATCAGCCTAACTATGAAAACCTCGGAGGTACATGGGGATGGATCAACTACCAGTCTGACGAATTCAGTATCAGAGGTATATACGACTTTACAATGAAGTTGCCTCCTGTACCGTTCTCAGGAACATACGAACTGAGATACGGAATAAGTGCAAACGGAAATAGAGGTATGGCGCAAATTTATATAGGTACCAATCCTAGCAATCTGCCTCCTCAGGGTATTCCTTTGGATTTGAGAATTGAAGGTCGCTCGACCTACCTCAACTGGAAAGCAGACAAAGACCTTGGAAGTGACGAAGAAATTGATGCACACGACAAGGCGCTCAGAAATCTGACATACATGAAGGCGCCAAAATACTTCTACCCTACACAGGGTGTATGTGCTCGAGATTGCCAAAGTGCATTGAGACGAATAATCTATACAGGACAGTTCTCAGAAAACGAGACATATTATATAAGATTCAAGTCTGTTCTCAACAACAGAATGTCAGAATTCTTCTACGACTATCTTGAACTTGTACCAAAGAGCGTATATTCTGGTATCGAAGCAGAAGACAAATGGTAATTCTACATAGAAACAGAAAAAGAACTATATATATAATAAAGGTGCGGCAACTTATTTATGCCGCACCTTTATTATATATATGTACTATGTGTTATAACATAAGGTCAGACATTATGCCGTCTGACACAAAAATGCCTCTGGTGGTAAGCCTAAGAACTTTTGAGCTCACATCCTTGCGCAATACAGGTTTATAATCCTGCAGAAGTTCCAAAGAGCCGTCTGCAAGATGTTTTTCAGCAGATTTGAGACAATATTCAAGCCGTTCATTACCGAAATCTCGCGACAAAGCGTCAAGGTCAATACCATCACAAGTGCGCAAAGATGTCATAACACGTTCATCGTACTTCATTGACAATGAAAGTTCTTCGCGTTCGTATTCTAGTTTACCAGCTTCTACCGCCAACATGTATCTATCTAATGAAGCAGGATTCCACTGACGCGAGAATCCGTCATAAGAATGTGCCGAAGCTCCAATACCTAGATATTTCACACCAGTCCAGTATCCTGAATTATGACGCGAATGAAATCCGGGAAGTGAAAAATTGGAAATCTCATAATGAATAAAACCAGCATCATGCAGACGCGACATTAGGACACGGAACATCTCAAGAGAAATTTCATCATCCAACTGAGAAAGCTTTCCTTCATCAAGCATTCTGGTCAAAGCTGTACCTTCTTCATACATCAATGAATAAGCCGATATATGCGGAACACCAAGATTGACAGCTTCTGAAATATCAGAGTTCCAGTCTGCAATTGTCTCATCAGGAAAACCGTAAATGAGATCAATACTTATATTGGACAAACCTGCATCTTGACACAACTTGACGGCATTGCATGCTTGAATAGAGGAATGACGACGATGCAGAAACGCAAGACGCGAATCGTTGAAAGTCTGTACTCCCATGCTCACACGATTGACATTCATGGCACACAGTTCATGGACATAGTCGCCAGTGACATCATCAGGATTCATCTCAACCGTTATTTCTGCATCGTAGGATACACGGAACAGACGGTGTACAGTTTCAAGAACAGACGAAAGCATAGCCGGTGACAACAGAGAGGGAGTTCCTCCACCAAAATAAATGGAAGAAACTTCTTCGTCAAACGGCAGATAACTGCGACGCATCTCGAGTTCGTGTTTTAGACACTCAACGTAACGCGATCTTTTTCGGGCATCGGTGGTTGAATAAAAATCACAATATATGCACCTGCTCTTGCAGAAAGGCACATGGATGTAGACTGACGACATATCAGAATGTTTTTAAACCTGTATATTAAGAATCGCAAAGGAAAAAGCTTTGCAGGAAAGCACTGTAAAAACGTTATTATAATGCAAATTTAGCACATTAGTTTCACAAACTATGCAAATAATGTTTTACAACATATCCGGAACAAGAACAAGGTTGCAAGTTTTTGTGTATTTTGCACACAAATATTTCAAAAACCTTTGAAAAGGCATTCCTTTTTGACGGTTTAATACACAACCTTTAAATCATAATGATATGAAAGTTTACCAAACAAACGAAATCAAGAACATTGCTCTTTTGGGCAATGACGGTTCCGGCAAGACCACGCTTACGGAGGCGTTACTGTACGAGGCAGGACTAATCAGTCGCCGCGGTAGAATTACAGCCAAGAACACCGTGAGCGACTACTTCCCAGTTGAACAAGAGTATGGCTATTCTGTTTTCTCAACCGTATTTCACGTTGAATGGAACAACAAGAAGCTCAACATAATAGACTGTCCAGGATCTGACGACTTCGTAGGTGCGGCAATAACAGCACTAAACGTCACAGACACCGCAATACTTCTGCTCAACGGACAGTACGGACCTGAGGTTGGAACACAGAACCACTTCCGCTATACAGAAAAGCTTGGCAAACCGGTAATATTCCTCGTAAACCAGCTGGACAGCGAAAAATGCGATTTCAACAACGTGGTTGAACAGCTGAAAGAAATCTATGGAAAGAAAGTTGTACCGGTACAGTATCCGCTGAACGAAGGTCCTGAATTCAATTCGCTCATCGACGTACTCTTGATGAAAAAATATTCATGGGGACCTGAAGGAGGAGCACCTACAATAGAAGATATTCCAGCAGAAGAAATGGAAAAAGCCCACGAAATGCATCGCGCACTCGTAGAGGCTGCAGCAGAGAACGATGAAGCCCTGATGGAAAAATTCTTTGACACCGATGCACTCACCGAAGATGAGATGAGAGAAGGTATCAGAAAAGGATTGGCTACAAGAAGCATTTTCCCGGTATTCTGCGTATGCGCATACAAGGACATGGGTGTACGCCGCCTGATGGAATTCCTCGGCAACGTGGTACCTTTCGTAAATGAAATGCCTAAGGTACACAATACAAGAGGAGAGGTGGTTGAACCGGATCCAAACGGACCTACTTCACTCTATTTCTTCAAAACAGCAAACGAACCGCATATCGGAGGAGTACAGTACTTCAAGGTGATGAGCGGAAAAGTTCATGAGGGTGACGACCTCACCAACGCCGACAGAGGTTCGAAAGAAAGAATGGCCCAGCTATTTGTATGCGCAGGAGCCAACAGAATAAAGGTTGAAGAACTGGTTGCAGGCGATATAGGATGTACAGTTAAACTCAAGGACGTACGTACCGGCAATACACTTGACGGCAAGGACTGCGAAAACAGATTCAACTTCATAAAATACCCTAATCCTAAATACATCAGAGCTATAAAGCCGGAAAATGAGGCTGATGCCGAGAAGATGATGGCCGCAATTCAGAAGATGTCTCAGGAAGACCCTACATGGATTGTAGAGCAGAGCAAAGAACTGAAGCAGACTCTAATGAAGGGACAGGGAGAGTTCCACTTGAGAACTCTCAAATGGAGATTGGAAAACAACGAAAAGATAAAGATAAAATTCGAGGAACCTAAGATTCCATATAGAGAAACCATCACCAAGGCTGCCAGAGCCGACTACAGACACAAGAAACAGTCGGGAGGCGCCGGACAATTCGGTGAGGTTCACTTGATAGTAGAACCATACTACGACGGAATGCCTGATCCAACAACATACAAATTCAATGGACAGGAATTCAAGATTACAATAAAAGGCAAAGAGGAAGTAGACCTTGAATGGGGCGGAAAACTCGTATTCATAAACAGTGTTGTCGGCGGAGCAATCGACAACCGTTTCATGCCTGCAATACTTAAAGGTATTATGAGCAGAATGGAACAAGGCCCTCTGACCGGAAGTTATGCCAGAGATGTACGCGTAATTGTTTACGACGGAAAAATGCATCCGGTAGACTCCAACGAACTTTCGTTCATGCTCGCCGGTAGACATGCTTTCAGCACAGCATTCAAGGAAGCAGGTCCAAAACTGCTCGAGCCAATATACGATGTTGAAATTTTCGTACCTGGAGACAAGATGGGAGACGTAATGAGCGACTTGCAGGGCAGACGAGGAATGATTCTTGGAAGTTCAAGCGAAAACGGATACGAGAAACTTGTTGCCAAAGTCCCTCTAAAAGAAATGTCAAGTTACTCGACAACTCTCAGCTCAATTACAGGAGGACGCGCATCGTTCATAATGAAGTTTGCAAGTTACGAGCTCGTACCTACAGATTTGCAGCAGAAACTTATGAAGGAATTCGAAGAAAGCGACAACGACAACGATTGATAATTCACATATCATCAACTAAAAATCCGCTATATGTTAAATATAGCGGATTTTTTATTTAATTTTCTCGAAAATACAAAGAAACATTTTGGTATAGAAATAAGTTTTTAGTTATTTTGTGCAAAACAAGTTTATGTTCTTTATTGTTATATAAATATAAAATACAATAGCACATAATACTTAACAGGAAGCAAACAGAAACTCAAACTTCAAAGAAAGCATAAAGATGAAAAAGACAACAATTCTCATATTGGTCATTGTAATGGGAATATCCTTCATCAGTCTTCTATATCTGCAGGTCAGATATATAGAAGAGATTGTCAATATGCGCAAGGAACACTTCAATGAATCCGTCGAACGAAGTTTGTATCAGACCTCACACCAGCTTGAGGTGGCGGAAACCGCCAGGTATCTGGAGAACGGCATTGTTTCTATTGAATACAAAGCATACAACGACTCAACAGACGATGAAAGCGAAAATTCGCTCTCACAATCGGAAGCTGACGAAGACTGCATAACCGAAAACAGCTTTACAGAAAGCAACAAAAGCGGAATTGCCGGAGCGGAACAGACCATGCAAAACAAATATTTCACAAAGAGAAAAGGTCCATTTTCAGACAGGCACAAGTCGCTCAACGATATATTCAAAAGCAGATATTCATACGAAAAGAGGCTCATAGACGAAGTGATATACAGCCTTTTGTACGATGCAAGCGACAGACCTCTGGAAGACAGAATAGATTTCAGAGAACTCGATCAGATACTCAAATCGCAGCTGCACAACAACGGCATTGACATACCGTACCATTTCACAGTACTGACGAGCAACGGACAGGTGGTTTACAGATGTCCAGAATACGAAAAGACGGGCGAAGAGGTAAGCTTTACAGAAAGCCTGTTCAAAAACGACCCAGTACAGAAAATCGGAGTACTGAAGGTTCACTTCCCTACCCTGAACCAGTACATATACAAATCCATCTGGTTCTTGGTGCCTTCATTGACATTCTCCCTGGTACTGCTGGTGACATTCATCGTAACGCTGGTACTTGTATTCAGACAGAAAAAGTTGACGGAGGTGAAGAATGACTTCATCAACAACATGACGCATGAGTTCAAGACACCGATATCGACCATATCTCTGGCAGCACAGATGCTCAACGACTCGAGCATAACAAAGTCGCCACAGATGATAACAAGACTGTCGACAACCATAAACGACGAGACAAAAAGACTGAGATTCCAAGTTGAAAAGGTTCTGCAGCTGTCTATGTACGAAAACCAAAGTGCAAACCTGAAGATGAAGGAGGTCAACGTAAATGAACTTATAGCTGGAGTAATACATACATTCACACTGAAAGTTGAAAAAAACGGAGGAAAAATAATATCCAACCTGCAGGCTGAAGATTCGACAGTACTTGCTGACGACATGCACCTGACAAACGTGATATTCAACCTCATGGACAACGCTGTGAAATATCGCAGGAACGACATTGATCTTGAACTGCAGATAAAAACATGGAATGAAGAAAAGAAGCTGTGCATTTCGATACAGGACAACGGAATTGGCATCAAGAAAGACGACCTGAAGAAAATTTTCGAGAAGTTCTACAGAGTGCACACAGGCAATCTGCATGACGTGAAAGGATTCGGCCTAGGACTGGCATACGTGAAAAAGATCATAACTGATCACAAAGGCACAATCCATGCAGAGAGCGAACTGGGAATAGGAACAAAATTCATAATTAAATTACCACTTTTAAAAGACTAGACTTATGGACGAAAAATTTGAAGATGTAAAGATTCTTCTATGCGAAGACGATGAAAATCTGGGTATGCTTCTCAGAGAGTACCTGGAGGCAAAAGGATACAAGGCTGAACTGTGCATAGACGGAGAGGCAGGATACAAAGCATTCAAGGAGGACAAGTTCGATCTGTGCATACTCGACGTAATGATGCCGAAAATGGACGGATTCACCCTTGCAACGAAGATCAGAGAAAGCAACTCTGAGATTCCTTTCATGTTCCTCACAGCAAAGACTCTCAAGGATGATGTGCTGGAAGGATTCAAAATCGGAGCAGACGACTATATCACAAAACCATTCTCGATGGAAGAGGTCGTATTCAGAATCGAAGCCATCTTGAGAAGAATAAGGGGCAAGAAAAACAAAGAAACAACAATACATCAGATTGGAAGCTTCACATTCGACACACAGAAGCAGATCCTTTCTAGAAACGGCGAGCAGACAAAGCTCACAACAAAGGAAGCAGAACTGCTTACATTGCTCAGTTCCAAAGCAAATGAGCTTCTGCAGCGCGACTATGCCCTGAAAACAATCTGGATTGACGACAACTATTTCAATGCGCGAAGCATGGACGTGTACATCACAAAACTCAGAAAGCATCTTAAAGCTGACAGCTCGGTAGAAATTCTGAACGTACACGGCAAAGGATACAAGCTGGTGATATCCAACCCGGAAGGCAACAAAGAGGAAACAGAAAACAACTGATTTCTATAAAAGCCCTACCAAACAGGACTGACGTAAAAGTCCTGCTGTAAGGATTTCACAAAAAGCCTGAGGGAAAGGCCATTTACACAAAAAAGGCCTATACCGAGAAAAGAAATAGAAGAAAACATCCGAAGCAAGTCCAGCGTATTGAAATAATAAAAGACATTCCAAAATGTCTAACAATAAAAAAATGGCGTATGCCGAGAATCACTCACGATTCCGACATACGCCATTTTCGTGCCAAAAACATGACACACAAAAAAAGAGACCCGTAAATTACAGGTCTCTTCATGTCAATCGAATACTTAAAATCTTATTCTGTCTTGTACTTGTTTATCAAGATGTGGGCAACAAGACCTATAATCATCAATATAAAGCTTCCGCATGTATACCAGTTATAGTCTACCATGTCTTTAAAGACGAAAGCGCCCAGGGCAAGCAGAACTGCACCCACTACAATAAGTAGTACGCCAAGATTTTTCAAAAATTCCTTACTTGTATCCATTATATTTGTAATTTTAATTATTTCTGTTTTTTCACATCGCAAATTAAATCAATTATTGTCAAATAAAGAAACATTTCCCGAAAAAAAGCAAGCAACGACGGCCTAATTATACTCTATTCGTACATGATTGAGCAACAGTGATATTACATTTGCAAGATTGGAAAGACATAGGAGCCACAGTCGCCCAACAAAAAAGTCGCTCAAAATATTGCAGTTAAGCAAAAAAGCACTACCTTTGCACCGCATTTTGCAAAATTAAAAATTCAACATTATTAATTTTATGAATCAATACGAAACCGTTTTCATTTTAACTCCCGTTTTGTCTGACGCACAGATGAAGGAAGCGGTAGACAAGTTCAAAGATATCCTCACCAACATGGGTGCAGAGATCATCAATGAAGAGAACTGGGGTCTAAAGAAATTGGCTTATCCTATTGAAAAGAAATCAACTGGATTCTACGAATTGGTTGAATTCAAGGCTGAGCCAACAGTGATCGCAAACTTTGAGTTGCAGTTACGTCGTGACGAGCGCATACTCCGTTACTTGACAATCAAAATGGAGAAGTATGCCATCGAATATGCTGAAAAGCGCAGAAACAACAAAAAGAAGGAGGACTAATCATGGCAACACAGCAATCATCAGAAATCAGATATTTGACTCCACCTACTGTTGATGTCAAGAAAAAGAAGTACTGCCGTTTCAAGAAGAGCGGTATCAAGTATATCGACTACAAGGATCCTGAATTCCTCAAGAAATTCCTTAACGAGCAGGGTAAGATTCTGCCTCGTAGAATTACAGGAACATCTTTGAAATACCAGCGTCGCGTTGCTCAGGCTGTCAAGAGAGCTCGCCACTTGGCATTGCTACCATTTGTAACAGATTTGTTGAAATAAAAATTAGGAGGAAAGATAATAATGAAAATCATATTGAAGCAAGACGTTCCTGGCGTAGGCTACAAGGACGATGTTGCCGTAGTAAGAGACGGTTATGGTCGCAACTATCTTCTTCCTCAGGGCAAAGCTGTACTGGCAACAGAACATGCATTGAAGTGTTTGGATGAAGAACTCAAGCAGCGTGCTCACAAACTTGAAAAGATCAAGGCTGATGCACAGGCTATCGCAAACAAGTTCGAAGGCGTATCTTTGACTATTGCAGCTAAAGTTTCAAACAACGGTACTATCTACGGTTCTATCGGTGCAGCTCAGATTGCAGAAGAACTTGCAAAGAAGGGTATCGAAATAGACAGCAAGATCATCGCTATCAAGGCTGTCAAGGAACTTGGCCACCACACTGCTACAGTTAAGCTTCACAAGGAAATCTCAGTTGAAGTTCCTTTTGAAGTTGTTGCAGAGGAAGAAAGTGCTGAATAATTTCCATACAGGAATATATAAAAGCATGAATTTGTTCCGTCGGATATACCGATACGAACATATAAATATAAAATGGGAGGGAAACATTGGTTTTCTTCCCATTTTTCGTTTCTAGCCATGTATTCACATATTTTCACCCCATAAAGCTTTGCAGTACTCAAGATTAGGGCTCAATTATACATTAATGGACTCAAAGAGAGTCGAACAAGTCTCATAAGACTAATTTTATACTAGCCTATTGAAAGCCAACTAATTCCACGCCTATTCTATCATAAAAGCATAACAATCATATACACAGCAAAATGATGAATGCTACAAAAAGCCCGGAAAAGCAAAGCTTTATGACATGCACCCCGAAAGTTAGACAAAAAACTTTCGGGGTTTTGTTATGTCTAAAAAGTACAGGAAACATGGCTATGCAGAACGACTAAAATATATGCATATGCTAGAGAATGGCTTTAGCCGAAATTATATTGAGCGCCGCTTTGGGATTAGCGGGGAGCTTCTTGGATATTTATGGACACGATACCGTTCAGAAGGTCCAACGGGATTGTTGAAAAAGCAAAATGTAAGGGCGGATTATGCCTTCAAGCTTGAAGTCGTTCGTGATGTTGAAGAAAATAATATAACTTTGCTGGATGCTTCGTTGAAGTATAATGCAAGTGCCAGTCAAATCAAGGTATGGCTAAAAGTCGCCAGGACTCAAGGTTATGATGCTTTAGCTATCACCAGGCCAAGAGGCCGCCCACCAAAGAATGCCATGGGAAGATCAAGGAAAAAGAAACCGGAAGAAATGACAGAGCTGGAACGTCTCAGATACGAGAATGAGTGCCTGAGGGCTGAGAATGCTCTGCTAAAAAAAGTGAAAGCCTTAGTAGAAGCAAGAGACGCCCGTCTCAAAGAGATTGGGCGGAAGCCATCCAAGAACTAAGGCAGGAGCATGATCTCGAGATTCTTCTGGAGAAGACAGGGATGGCCAGATCCACATTCTACTACCATACGAAAAGGATGTTAGAACCTGACGGCTACAATGATGCAAGAACCGCAATCCGAGAGATATATGATCGTCACAGAGGACGTTATGGCTATCGAAGAATAACTGCCCAGCTGCGTAATGACGGTATGCACCTTAACCACAAGACCGTACAGAAACTTATGGTAGAGATGAACCTATATGGCAAGCGAAAGACGGCAAAGTACAAGTCATATAAAGGTGAGATCGGAACGGTTGCGCCCAATGTCATTGACAGAAACTTCACGGCAACTGCACCTAACCAGAAATGGGCAACTGACGTGACAGAAGTCAAGATAAAGGACAGGAAGATATATCTTTCTCCTGTCCTGGATATGTTCAATGGGGAGATAATATCTTACACAATATCATATCGTCCGGACCTGGAAATGGCAATGAAGATGCTGGATAAAGCGTTCAAGAAAACTGATATACCGGAAGGACTCATACTACACTCTGATCAAGGATGGCACTATCAGCATCTGAGATATCAGAAGGCATTAAAAGACAGGAATATCGTGCAAAGCATGTCACGTAAGGGCAACTGCCTGGACAATGCCATGATGGAGAACTTCTTCGGACTTTTGAAGAATGAATTGCTATATTTGCAGGAGTGGGACAGCGTTGAACAGTTCTCAAAGGAACTGGTTAAGTAGGGATATTCAGTAAATGTCCCTAAAAAGTAATATGGCATATAAAGTCGATAG
>OKRU01000059.1_pt1 | contig 80703 bp, 85 predicted proteins | sample 1601131 | NCBI WGS metagenome assembly OKRU01 (sample SAMEA3541558, study PRJEB24748) | human gut metagenome | biome: human gut; feature: human-associated habitat; material: faeces | place: China | collected 2012
AATGATTTCATAGACACCAAGTTCTACTGCCTTTTCAATCACCGTTTCCATCCGAGCGAATATTTGGCCAGAAGCGCGCATTTTTCCATATTGCCGCCGATACCGATGCCAACCGTTACCGGCGGGCAGGGGTTCGGGCCTGCTTTGCGCACGGTATCAAGCACAAAATCAATTACGCCCTGCACTCCGTCGGCAGGCTTCAGCATTTTCATGGCGCCCATGTTTTCGCTGCCGCAGCCTTTGGGGGCAACGGTAATTTTTACTTTATCTCCCGGCACAAGGCGGGTATGAATAATAGCAGGCGTGTTATCCTGCGTATTTTTGCGTTCAAACAGCGGGTCATCAACGGAAGATTTACGCAGATAACCCTTGGTGTAGCCTTCCGCCACACCGGCGTTAACGGCTTCTTCCAGCGCGCCGCCGGTAAAATACACTTCCTGCCCTATTTCCAGAAACACCACTGCAAGCCCGGTATCCTGGCACAGGGGCACATCTTTACGTGCGGCAAGTTCCGCGTTTTCAATAATGGTTTCCAAAACTTCCCTGCCTAACGGCGATTCTTCCGTATCGCGGGAGGCTTTAAATTTTTCCAGCAAATCCTGCGGCAGATAGTAGCAGGCGTCGCAGCACAGTTTGGCAACGGCTGCCGTAATTTCTTTAACGTTTAATTCGCGCATGGCCGCTCCTTATCTGCCAATGCGTTTTAAAGCATTGGCGCGTACAACTTCAGGGTCAACTTTTACGCGGGCCACGCCGGTTTCCATAGCGGCTTTGGCAACCGCTGCGGCAACGGCAGGCGCAACGCGCGGGTCAAAAGCGTCCGGCACAACGTAATCGGCGCGCAGGTCTTTTTCGTCAATAAGGTTGGCAATGGCGTAAACCGCCGCAACCTTCATTTCTTCGTTAATGGCTCTTGCGCGCACGTCAATGGCGCCGCGGAACACGCCCGGGAACACCGTTACATTGTTAACCTGGTTCGGGCTGTCGCTGCGCCCGGTACCGGCAACTGCCGCGCCAGCTGCAATAGCGGCTTCGTAGCTTGTTTCCGGCACGGGGTTGGCAAGCCCAAAAACAATGGATTTATCCGCCATGCTGCCGATAATTTCTTTGGTAAAAAGGTTCGGACCGGATACGCCTACAAGAATATCCGCACCTTTGGCAACTTCTGCCAGCGTGCCCTTTTCCATATTCGGGTTGGTAACTTCCGAAAGGTAACGCTGAATTTTATCCAGCTTGGCATCAATGCCTTTATACAAAGCGCCCACACGTTCCACCATAATTACATTCGGAAAGCCCATGCTTACAAACAGCCTGCCGATGGCAGAACCGGCAGCGCCGCAGCCGTTTACAACAACTTTAACGTCTTTAATATCTTTTTTTACATAACGCAAAGCGCCCATAACGGCAGAAAGGCAAGCAATGGCAGTACCGTGCTGGTCGTCGTGGAACACCGGAATGTCGCAGATTTCACGCAGGCGGTCTTCAATTTCATAGCATTTCGGCGAAGAAAAATCTTCAAGGTTAATGCCTGCAAAAGTCGGCTGCAAACGGCGTACCGTTTCAATAATTTCTTCCGGCTCTTTGGTGTCAATGCAGATAGGAATGGCGTCAACATCGCCAAAGGTTTTAAACAGCACTGCCTTGCCTTCCATAACAGGCATTGCCGCTTCCGGGCCTATATCGCCAAGCCCCAGCACGCGCGTGCCGTCGCTTACAATGGCAACAGTATTGCCGCGGCAGGTATATTCAAACGAAAGTTCTTTATTTTCCTTAATGGCTTTGCAGGGTTCGGCAACGCCCGGCGTATAAGCCAGCGCCAAATCCTCGCGGTTATTAAGAGGCACCTTGCTTGCCACAGCAAGCATGCCATTATGTTCAGCATGAAACTTCAACGCATCTTCTACAAAAGACATAACAAATTACTCCCCTCTGTTTTCATTTAGTATATACTATATATTTATATTATACACTTTGTTTTTAAAAGAGCAAGCATTTAATTTACGGCTTTGCAAGGCGTATTATTTCTGCGGACGGTTTTTCACCTTCGTTAAGCGTCAGCACGCCAAAGGTAGGCCCGTCCATGCTGCGCGGGCGCGAAGGGCTGCCGGGGTTAACCAAAAGCACATCGCCGTACCATTTTACAAGCGGCACATGCGTATGGCCGAAAACAACAATGTCCGCCTCCAGGCGGTGCGCCCACCACACCAGTTCCTGCGGGCTGCCGCCGTGCAGATAGCGGTGCCCGTGCGCCAGCCAGATGTTAAAGCCCTGCAAATATAAAAATTCGTCTACGTTAAAATCCGTTTCGCCCGCGTCACAGTTGCCGCACACAGCCGTTACTTCAAGCCCGGTCTGGCTTTTAAGGTACAGGCTGTCGCGCGCGTAATCGCCGGTATGCAGCCACTGTTCAACCGGCGGGGCAGCGGCAATAACGCGGCGCAGGTTCTGCATGCTTCCGTGGGTATCTCCGGTTAAACCTATTTTCATTTTATTTTCTTCCAGTTGGCAATAAGTTTTTTAACGGCTTTGCCGCGGTGGCTGATTTTATTTTTTTCTTCCGGCGTTGCTTCGCCAAGGCCCATGTGCAGCTCGGTAGACCAAAAGAGCGGGTCATACCCGAAGCCGTTATTACCCAAAGGCTCGTGCAGCAGCATGCCTTCGCAGATGCCGTCCGTTTCCACAAGTACCTTGCCGGCGGCGTCAGCCACGCACAAAGCGCAGCGGAAACGGCAGGTACGTTTAACCTGCAATTTCATGTTTGCCAAAAGTAAATCGTTGTTTTCCTTGTCGGTTGCCTTCTCGCCGGCGTAACGCGCACTGCGCACGCCCGGTTCGCCGTCCAGCGCCTGCACTTCAAGCCCGCTGTCATCGGCAATACAGGTCATACCGGTTGCCTTGGCATAGTACGTAGCTTTTAAACGAGCATTGGCGGCAAAAGTACGTCCGTTTTCTTCCGGCGCTTCAATGCCGGGCCATTCGGCAAGATAATGCAGTTCAACCTCCATATCTTTTAACATTTCCTTAAATTCTTCCAGTTTGCCCGGGTTGCTTGTAGCTATTACAATTTCTTTCACTTTATAAACTCCAATCTTCCGTTAAATTGTTTCCACAACGCCCGTATCGGGGTACTGCAATAAAATATATTTATATTCACAGCTTTGTTTGGCGCGCAGTGCGTCATCATAAGCCGCTTTTTTACAGTTTTCACAGGTATCACGCAAAAGGCATACAACATAAGCGCTCTGGTCGCCGTAACGGGTGCCGCGCGCATTAGTGGCAACAGTTATGTAACCGCTGCAGTTTTTGCAGTAGTGCGCAGTTTCCAGCTGCTCCTCGCGGATACCTTCTTCGTCATAATAAATTCCCTTACGCCGCTGCCATTTGCCGCCGCATTTATCAAACAGCATTCTGCCAACTTCCCTGCGGGTACGCCAGATGTTGCCTACCTGCTCGATAAGCTGCTCCACGCGCGTCATGCAGCGCGGGTCAGGTCTGCGCAGGGCGCTGATGTCCGGCTCAATAACCTTGCTGTAATCCATTTCTGCCATGGCAAGAATTATGCCGGTGTTAACATAAGGCAGCGCCGCTTCGATAGAATAGCCGCCTTCCAAAACGGCAATATCTGCCTTTAACTTATCTGCCAGTGCCGCATAGCCGTGTGCCGTAACGCTCATGGAAGCAAGAGGGTCGCTGAAATGGTTATCCTGCCCGGCAGAATTAATGATGAGTTCCGGTTCAAAATCGTCAAGAATAGGTTTTATCAGCCCGTCAAACAGGCGGTGTACTTCCTTATCGCCGCTGCCGGGTAAAAGCGGCAGGTTGATGTTATAGCCCCACGCCGCCGGGCTGCCTGCTTCATCCGGGAAGCCCGTGCCCGGGTACAGCGTGCGCCCGTCCTGATGGAACGAAATATAAAGCACGTTGGGGTCGTGGTAAAAAATATCCTGGCTGCCATCGCCGTGGTGCACGTCCGTATCGACAACGGCAATTTTTTTAATGCCGTAGCGGCTCCGCAAATATTCCACCATTACGGCTTCAATATTAATGGTACAAAAACCGCGGATGCCATGCACTATACGCATAGCGTGGTGTCCCGGCGGGCGTACAAGCGCAAACGCGCGCTTAACTTCGCCGCTCATTACAGCGTCGGCCGCCGTCATGCACCCTCCGGCAGAGGCAAGATGTGCAGGCGTAATCAGCTTTGCTATCGAAGGCACGCCGACGTGTGCGCGCTGCAAGTCGTTAATTTCTGCCATGCGCAGGCGGTATTCGCGTATTTCGGGGCGGTCAAACAGTCCTTCTTCCGTCAGCTGGTCGCGCGTATATAACAGCCTTTCCTGGCGCTCCGGGTGCCCGGGGCTGATCATCCAGTCAAAAGCCGGGAAAAATATCAGTCCTAAATTTGCCTGTTTCAAAATGCCACCTCCCTGCCGGTAATTTTATACAAAATGCCGGGTTTAAGCTGCATGCGCAGGTAAATAATTTCGCCGGTATCGTAATAACCGTGCAGCGTGCGGAAATATTCGCGGCTGATAACTTCGGTTTCGCTGCTCTCCATCTGCCAGCCGCCTGCTTTTTCGTGCAGCCAGGCACTTAAAATTTCTTCTGCCGCCTGCATATTAAAGCGTTTGGGCAGGCGTTCGCGTTTGCCGCTTTCCGGAATTAAATAATAGCCTTCGGTTGTATCGGCGCGCAGGCTTGCTGCCACTGTCGGCCTTGCCAGTGCCGCACCGATGGCGTTTGCCACCATGCCGCCGGGCGGAATTACAACCGGCAGCCCCATGCGCCTGCCAAGAGCGTGAATAAGCCCCGGCGCACCGCCGCCGACGCCTACAAGCTGCTGCGGGACAAAATCGCTGCCGCTTAAAACATCGCTTACCGTATAAACAGGCTGAATGCTCCACTCATGCAGCATATCTTTAATGGCGTTTTCAATAACATCCAGTGCCGCGTCCAAAACAGCCTGCGCCGCCATCTCCGGTGATTCGCCTTCGTGACACAACGCACCCAAAGCCTTAAAGGAAGCACCGGCATCGCCGAACGAAGCAAGCCCCAGCACAATCAGCGCGTCAGCCAAAGTTGCCGCTCCGCCGCCTAACGCTGCCGCGCGCCCGGCACGCTCCGGACCAACCTTAAAGCCCTGCGGCAGTTTGGTTATGACACTGTCGCCGCCAATGCCAACACTGCGCATATGGAAAGAACGCACTGCTGTCGGATATTTGCCAATCATTGCGCCTTTTTTCGCCAAAAGCGGCTCGCCGTTATCCCAAAAGGCAATATCGGTCGTGGTACCGCCAACATCAAGCGAAATACACTTGCCCTCCGGCGCCGCGCCGAGTGCTTCAATGCCCAGCACGCTTGCCGCCGGGCCTGTAAATACCGCTTCAACAGGCTGCTTAAGCGCCGCCTCCAAAGGCAGCGTACCGCCATCGGCCTTTAAAATCTGCACCGGCGCGGTAATATTACGCTCCTTCAGCGCCCATTCCACCTGCTTGCCGAAAGCTTCAAAGGTTTTATCTACCGCCGCCGCAAAATACGCGCTGTTGGTGCGACGTATAAAATTCAGCTCGCCGCTGAGTTCCGAACCCAAAAATACTTTTTTATAACCGCTCTTTTTTAATTCGTGCGCCAGCACATATTCGTTTTCCGGGTTGCGCACAGCAAATTTGCCGCTTACCGCCGCGGCCTGCACGCCGGAAGGTTTATCCAAAAGCCCGTAGTGTTTGTTAAACTCGGTACGCGCTGCAATTTTGCCGCGGTGGTCAACATAGCCGCTTACCAGATACGGCTCTACCGGAAAACACCCCTTTACGTTCATGCCGGGGCCGGTCATAACTGCCAGAAACACAGGCTGCGTTTTGCCTTCCGTAAGCGCATTGGTAACAATGGTGCTGCTTATAACCACACGCTCAATCTTTGCCGCGTCCGCGCCGTCCATAACGGCGTCCAGCGCCGCCAGAATGCCGCGCAGCACCTCGCCGTGCGTTGTAGGGCGCTTGGCCTGCGCATGCACAGCACCGTTATCTACCAAAACGGCATCCGTAAAAGTGCCGCCAACATCTATACCTAAAAGCATAATCTCACCTCTTTCCGTAAGACTCAACGTGTAATAATTCAATATGCAGGCAAAAAATACCTGCCTGCTATGAATATTTGCTTTTATTTTTACCGTTTTTCTTATTAAATATTGCTAAAAACCCAATGCCGCATTTCACTGTGTCGTACTTTTATTTTATTGATTATACATAGCCGCACAAATATTAACTACGCACCATAATGCAAATTGTTCACTAAAAACGAACATAATATATAGCTAAAGCATCAAAAAAATTCACCTTTGCTGTCTTGACAAGAGAGTAAAGCTATGCTAACATACAATCAATAAGATTTACTATTTAGTTTCTTCACGTATTTGGAAAGGTAAATTACAATGACTGCCTCTAACGACAGTGACCCTCACCGAAAGAACGGTGCTAAAAATTTAAAATTACTTTTTTCAGGCATAACCTGCGTCCTTTAAGGGCTGCGGGCTATGCCTTTTTCTCTGCCAAAAGAGCGTACAGCGCACAAAATAAAATTAAATTTATGAAAGGAGTGATGAATCCTTTATGGATTATCACAGTAAAAACACCCACGCACAAAATTTAGAACAAGTTTACCACACCTTGCAAGGTTCTGCTGAAGGGCTTAGCGATGTGCAGGCAGCAGAACGCCTGAAACAGTACGGTTACAACGAGCTTAAAGCCAAGCCGCCAAAAGCTATTACGGCGATGCTTAAAGAACAAATTACCGACCCGATGGTATTGATTCTTGTCGCCGCCGCAGGATTATCATTTTTACTTGGCGAAACAATTGAAGCGGCAGTAATTTTTACTATCGTTATAGTTAATGCTTTTATTGGTATTGTACAGGAGAAAAAGGCACAATCCGCACTTGAAGCGCTGCGCGGCATATCAGCACCCACAGCGCGCGTACTGCGCGATGGCGAAGAAAGCGTTATACCGGCAAAAGAAGTCGTACCCGGTGACATTGTGTTTTTAAGAGACGGCGATATGGTTCCCGCCGACCTGCGCCTGATTGACAGCGTTAATTTGCAAATACAGGAAGCTTCTTTGACCGGCGAATCCGTAGCCTCCACGAAAGACGCTGCCGCCATACTTAAAGAAGAGTGCCCTCTTGGCGACCGTGTTAATATGGCTTATGCTTCTGGCATTGTAACCTATGGGCGAGCCACTGGTATTGCTGCTGCTACCGGTATGCACACCGAAGTCGGCAGCATTGCCGCATTACTGGACGGACAAGACGAATTTGACACACCGCTGAAACGCAAACTGAATGCCGCCGGTAAAGCATTAACCATAGCGGGCCTTATCGTTTGCGTGCTCATCTTCGCCCTTGGCGCATTTTATGACAGACCGCTGGTACCGCAGTTTTTAATTGCCGTTTCGCTTGCTATTTCCATTATCCCGGAAGGCTTGCCCGCAACTGCAACCATCGTAATGGCACTGGGCGTACAACGTATGGCTAAAAAGAAGGCACTGGTACGCAAACTCCCCTCCGTTGAAACACTCGGCAGCGCAACCGTAATCTGTACGGATAAAACCGGCACATTAACGCTGAACAAAATGACAGTAACGCAGCTTGCCATGAACGGCGATTTTAACAAACAAACTGCCATAGAAGCTGATGCCGCAGCTATGAAGCACCCCGAAGTTTACCGCGAACTTATTTTTGCCGCCGCACTTTGTAATGACGCCAGCTTCGACCCTGACCGCAAAGGTGAAATTATCGGCGACCCAACGGAAGGTGCGTTAATTTACCTAGCTCAAAAATTTGGCGTTAACCATGATGATTTAGAGAATAAATACCCTCGCTTATTTGAACAACCGTTTGACTCCGCACGCAAACGCATGACAACGGTACATAACATCAATGGGCAGCTTACCGCTTATACCAAAGGCGCTGTAGATGAAATGCTTCCGCTGTGCACGCATATTTTAACGGCACAGGGTGTACGCACAATTACAAATAAAGACAAAGAAGCTATACTTGCGCTTGCCACTAAAATGTCGCAGCAGGCTTTGCGTGTGCTTGGTTTTGCCAGTAAAACGCTTACTGCCGTACCGCAAAACAGCAATGAAAATCTTGAACACACTTTAACCTTTACCGGCATTGCCGGTATGATAGACCCGCCGCGTAAAGAAGTTGCCGCCGCCGTACGTACCTGCCGCGAAGCCGGTATCCGCACAATAATGATTACAGGTGACCACGAAATAACGGCGGCTGCCATTGCCCAAGAACTCGGCATCTGTCACAGTGGCAATGAAATTATCAGCGGTAGCAGGCTTAATGCCATGAGCGATGCTGAACTTGACCTTGCAGTAAAAAAAGCTGCTGTTTTTGCGCGCGTATCCCCTACCGATAAACTGCGCATTATTCAAGCGTTAAAACGCAACGGCGAAATTACCGCCATGACCGGTGACGGCGTTAACGACTCCCCGGCTTTAAAAGCTGCCGACATTGGCGTTGCCATGGGCATTACCGGTACTGACGTTGCTAAAACTTCTTCGGATATGATACTTTTAGACGACAGCTTTACCACTATTGCTTATGCAATTAAAGAAGGCCGCCGCGTATACCGCAACCTACAAAAAGTAATTCAGTTTTTACTGGCAGGCAACATTGCCGAAATTACAACGCTGTTCATTGCCACTCTTTTTAACTGGAACGCTCCGCTTTTAGCAGTACACATTTTATGGGTTAACCTTGCCACAGCCACGCTGCCTGCGCTTGCATTAGGCGTAGACCCGGCAAGCAAAAATATAATGAAGCATAAACCTGTAAAAAGCGGCACGCTGTTTGAAAAAGACTTGCTGACCCGCGTTGCTGTACAAGGTATTTTTGTGGCTATCCTTACATTAACGGCTTACCATATCGGCAGCAGCACGTTAAGCCACGCCGTCGGTCAAACCATGGCGTTTTGCGTACTTGCGTTTTCGCAGTTATTGCGTGCTTTAAACCAACGCTCTAACACTGAATATATCTGGGTACGTGCCGAAGGGCATAACCCTTGGCTGTGGCTGAGCTTTACTGCCAGCGTTGCATTGATGGCTGCCATTTTACTAATACCTGTCTTGCAGCAAGCGTTTAAACTTACCGATTTAAGCTGCGATATGTGGTTTGTTGTTTTTGCGCTCTCCCTGCTTTCGATAGTACAGATTGAAGTTTGTAAACTTATCGCCAAGATTTTAAAACGTGCAGTTTAATACTAATTTAATCTGTATGTGTTATTATAAAAATAAAAACAAGGCGCAGCCGGAAAGGAGGAAGGATGATGGCTTACCTGGCAGAACTTGACACACGCCTTTTGCTTTACATACAGGACGCCCTGCGTTATGAACCGCTGCACAGCTTCTGGCGCGGAATCAGCTTTTTGGGCGATTTGGGCTGGTTTTGGATTTTTACGGGCATTCTTCTTGCCCTTAATTCCAAAACGCGCACCGCAGGCATAACAGCCATTGCCGCACTTGTGTTAAGCACGTTTATCAGCAACGTTATTTTAAAAAATGCCGTTATGCGCCCGCGCCCGTTTGAAGTGCTGCCGCAGATTATTCCGCTTATTACGCACGCTTCTGGCTACTCCTTTCCTTCCGGGCACACCACCGCCGCCTTTGCCTGCGCCTTTGTGTATTACCAACTGCTGCCCAAATTTTTTGGCCTGCCCATTATGCTGCTGGCTGTAATGGTTGCCTTTTCGCGCCTGTACCTCGGCGTGCATTACCCGCTTGATGTTTTGGGCGGCATTGTTACGGCCTGGTTTGGCAGTATGCTTGCAATTAAATCGCTGCACCGCTTCAAGCAAAATTAAAATGCCGCTCCGGCGGCTTTTTTCATTTTGGCTTCCTCTATCAAAAATATTGTATACAATTTTGTTTTTTATTATTTTTTTGATATAATACAAATTTGTTATAATATATTTTTTACATATTTAGGAGGCTTTATAATGAAGTTATCAACAAGAATTATGGCAGCACTGGTGCTTGGCGTTGTTGCCGGGCTGCTGCTTGGCGCAGACGGGGCCGAATTTGCCAAAACGTGGATTGCCCCCTTCGGCGCTATTTTTATGAACATGATTAAAATGACAATCGTACCGATGGTTTTTGCTTCGCTCGTTATGGGCATGTGCAGCCTGGGCGATATTAAAAAAATCCGCCGCATCGGTATGAAAACCGTTATTTACTACCTTGTAACAACGGCGTTTGCCATTGTGCTGGGCCTTATTTTGGGCAGTGTAATTGAGCCGGGCGCAGGCATGAACCTGCCCGCCGAAGGGCTTGTTGCCTCCGCCAAAGACGCGCCGCCTTTAATGCAGGTTATTGTTAATATTTTCCCCACTAACCCGATAGAATCCATGCTTAAGGCAGATATGCTGCAAATTATCGTTTTTGCACTGTTCCTCGGCCTTGGCATTTCCATGGTTGGCGAACCTGCCGATACTTTTAAAAACACCATCAACGGCCTTGCCGAAGTATCTTACAAAATTGTAGGCATTATTATGGATTTTGCCCCCATTGGCGTATTCGGCCTGATTACCCCGGTAGTTGCTTCCAACGGCCCGGCCGTGCTGCTGCCGCTGTTAAAGGTTATCGTTGCCGTTTACCTTGGCTGCTTTTTGCACGCTGTATTTGTATATGGCGGCATGCTGAAAGTTATCGGCAAATTCAGCCCGATTAAATTCTTTAAAGGCCTTGCACCGGCGCAGCTGCTTGCTTTTACCAGCTGCTCGTCCAACGGCACTTTACCGGTAAACCTTGCCTGCGTGCAGAAAATGGGCGTTTCCAAAGAAGTTTCCAGCTTTGTGCTGCCGCTCGGCGCAACCATTAATATGGACGGCACTGCAGTTTACCAGGGCGTATGTGCTTTGTTTGTTGCCCAGCTTTACGGCGTAGACCTTAACTCTGCCCAGATGCTTACCATCGTGCTTACCGGCACACTGGCATCTATCGGCACAGCAGGCGTACCGGGCGCAGGGTTTATCATGCTTACCATGATTTTAACCGCCGTTGGCCTGCCGCTTGAAGGCTCTGCCCTTATCGCCGGTATCGACCGCATCCTTGATATGCCGCGTACCTGCGTTAACATCACCGGCGACGCCGTAGTTTCCTTCCTTGTAGACAAGGGCGAAAAAGATATCGAAGCGCGCACCGGCGTTAAATTAGTACATTAATACAGCAAGTTAAAAATTCAGGCATGGATTTTGGTCCATGCCTTTTTGTTTGCAGGCAAAATTTTCATCCGCAGCGGCGGCAGGCTTTTTGCTGCGCACGGCGAAGTATTATAGTAGCAATAATTTTTACGATTGTGAGGTGTAATTATGAAACAGGGTTATTTTAATACGGCCGACAGTGCCCATTTGTATTACGAAGTGCGCGGCACAGGACGCCCGCTGGTGTTAATTCACGGCTGGCAGTGCTCGCACGTCTTCTGGCAGCGCAACGTGGATGAACTTGCCAGGGATTTTACCGTTGTTACGCTGGACCTGCGCGGGCACGGCAATTCCTCCAAAGGACTGCACGGCATTACCATTAAACAGTTTGCCTGTGATGTTTATGACTTAATTAACTACCTCGATTTAAAAGACGCCGTTGTTATGGGCTGGTCTATGGGCGGGCCGATTGTGCTTTCGTATTTTGACCAGTTCGGGCAGGAACAGATTAAAGGCCTCGGCCTGATTGACATGACGCCGTTCCCCTTCAGCCCCGAACCGTGGAATACGCAGGGACTGCACGGCTACAATATGGACGGCTTTAACGTTATTGCCCAGCGCCTTGCTTATGACCGCGAAGCATATTTTGAAACCTTTGCCAACAATATTTTTAAAGACGGCAAACGCCCTGCCGGAACCGACTGGGTAATTGAGGAATTCAGAAAACTGCCGCCATGGATTTCGGCAGCAATTTATTCGGATTACCTTTCCAGCGATTTTACGGGCGTACTGCCCACCATTGACGTGCCCGTAATTGTTATGAACGCCGACGGCCCGGTATTTACCGCAGGCATTAAGCAGGGGCAGCACATTGCAGCGCAGCTTCCTTACGGCCAGTTTGAAGCCTTTACGGAAAGCGGGCATATACTGTTTTATGAAGAAGCAGCTAAATTTAATGCATTAGTGCGCGATTTTGTTACTAAATGCAACGCATAGGAGGTTAGCGGCAGCGCCGCAGATTGATAATGAAATTAGTTTTACAGCGAGTTAAAAAAGGCAGTGTTGCCATTGACGGAAAAATTAAAGGCAGCATCAGCTGCGGCTTTGTTGCACTTGTGGGCTTTGGCCCGAATGATGACAGCAGCGTTTTGGCGCCCATGGCAGACAAAATGCTGAACCTGCGTGTTTTTGAAGATGACGCAGGCAAAATGAATTTAAGTTTGCTGGATGTAGGCGGCAGCGTGCTTTCCATATCGCAGTTTACGCTGTACGCTTCCTGCCGCCATGGCAGGCGCCCCAGCTTCAGCGGCGCGGCAGAACCGGGGCTTGCCTCCCTCCTGTACGATGAATTTAACGCCATTACCGCTGCTAAAGGCGTAAACGTACAAACCGGCGAATTTGGTGCGGAAATGCTGGTAGAAATACACAACGACGGGCCTGTTACCATAATTTTGGACAGCGATACCGATTTGGCAAAAACAAAATAACTACACAGCAAAAAGAGGGTATACCGCAAAGGATATGCCCTCTTTTATTTATGCCTGTATGTATTTTATGTTAAGCGGGCGGCATCACAAGCAGCAGCGTGCCAACCACTATGCACACCAGCCCCGCCATGCTGCGCAGCGTCAGCCTTTCGCCAAAAACAAGCCACGCAAAAGCTATTGTTACCAGCACGCTTAATTTATCTACCGCTACAACAACCGATACCAGCCCGTCTTGCAAGGCGTGGTAGTAACACAGCCACGAAGCACCGGTTGCAAGGCCCGAAAAACAAATAAAAAGCATTTCTTTTGCTTTTATCTGCCCCAGCAGTTTGCGCTTGCCCGTTACGGCAACCATGCCCCACGCCATTACAAGCACCACCGCCGTGCGGATAGCAGTACCAAGGTTGGAATTGATGTTTTCGATGCCTATTTTGCCTAAAATTGCGGTTAAACTGGCAAAAATTGCCGAACCTGCAGCGTAAAGAAGCCAGCTTTTATTTTGAGGCGCGCTTTTTGCAGCCTGCCTTTTTTCTATCATCAGCAGCGTGCCGATGCCTGTTAAAAATACCGCCGCTGCCGTAATTAAAGTAAAAGGTTCATTAAAGCAAAGTGCCGCCAGCACAATTGTTAAAACGGTGCTGCACTTATCAACCGGCACCACTTTGTTAACATCGCCTTTTTGCAGCGCCTTAAAATAGCACAGCCACGAAGCACCGGTTGCCAGACCCGAAAGCAGCAAAAACAGCCAGGTGCGGCAGCTTATACCGCCAATGCCGCTTTGCGCCCCGGTTATAAAAACCAAAAGCCATGCAAAAACAAGCATAATTATTGTACGCACGGCCGTTGCAATATCCGAATCGGCGCCCTTTACGCCATATTTGCCAAAAATGGCAGAAAGTCCGGCAAACAATTCCGATGCCGCCGCAAATAAAATCCACATAATATCCGCCCCAAAACAAAAAGCAGGTGCGCAAAAAACGCACCCGCCTGTAATTTAAGCTATATTGTGGCGCGCCGCTTCGGCAAATTCCGGGTTATCGTAAATATTGCCGATAACCGTAAAGCCGTTGCCGTTGGCGCGCAGGTTATCCAGAAACTGCACGGCGTTAATGGTAAAAATACCGTCTGCAGCCACCCTGAACCCTTCATGGGTTTCTTCAATAAGCACAACGTCATGCGCGCAGGCGTTGTCTGCCGTCTGCTTTTTGGCAACCGGTACATTAAACCGTACATAATCACCGGCAAACACCGGCATGCCTTCGCTGTCTTCCACACCGGTGCAAAGCCCCAGCGTATTTCTTTCAATGCCTACTGTTTCAATAAGATGCCCTTTTATATCAACGCCATCTACTTTTTTACTCATCTCGCAGATAGCAGCGTCGTCCGGAATCATGCACGCTCCGTCCAGCAGCGGCAGGTAAATTCCGTAAACCCAGCTGCCGTTGTCAGTTCTTTTGGCGCGGTAAAAATTATCCATGACTGTTCCCCCATTCACAAACAAAATTAAGCTATCTTTTTACGCTTTTATTGTAACGGCAAAAGCTGAAATTTATATTAAAACAATGTTAAGTTTTGCCTGTCAGGCGCTTTTTAAAATATACCAGCCGCCTTTTTCGCCGGTTACCAGCCATTTGCCGTTACTGCCGTTTAAAAATTTGCCGGCTTCGTTCTTTTTTACCAGAAGCAGCTGCCCGCGCCTGCCGAACGAGTTAATGCCTTCAAATGGCATTACGTTTTTTACCTTCCAGCTGTATGCTTTGGGCGCAAAGTTTGCCAGGTCCTCATCGGGCACCAGCTTGATAATTTTTTTGCCGGAATAGAACACTGCCGATGTGGAATATTTGCCGTACACGCCAATTTCATCAACAGCACGGTAGCTCTGCGCAAGTTCCAGCCCAATTTCCTTATCGGAACGCAGGCTGCTGAACGGCACTGCAACTTCATTAATAAGCAGCAGGTTAAAAGCAAGCGCAGTTACGGCGATAACACCTGCGGCCGTAAGCCCGTTTTCAAGGCTGATGCTTATCCAGCTGATGCCGATAACGGCAAGCACCGCCGCGCCGATTAAAATTACCGTGCCAATGCTGATGATACTGTTCCACCAGCACCACAGCGCGCCGCCAAACAGGGCAATGTAAATAAGGTCGCGCACAATTAAAGTGCCTGCCGTTACGGCGTTCCATTTCTTTTCCGACAGGTATTTGCCCAAAAGCAATGCCAGAGGAAACAGCATTGGGTAGGTATAAGTTAAATACTTGGTTGCCATGTTCTGGAAGAAAAAGAACACCGTTGCCGCCCAGATGAGCAGAAAGCCTGTTTTTTCATCAGGCCTGCGCCATTTGCCGTCTTCCCGCAGGGTGCGCCACAAAAAGCGCGGCAGCAGCCCGCTCCACGGAAAAAGTGCCAGAAGCAGCACCAGAGTATAATAGTAAAACACGTTATCGCGCGGATGTTCGGAAACGGTGGCGCGCAAAAAATTATGCGTGCCGAAGAACTGGTCTATAAACGCGCTGCCGTGCAGGTTATACATGGCCACATACCACGGTGCGGCAATTAAAAAGAACAGCAGCCCGCCGCTGAAAACCTTCATGTTTTTAATTTCGCGCCAGCCGCGGGTAAAAACCAGAAACAGCACCATAATAAGACCCGGCAGCAAAAAGCCTATCGGCCCTTTGGTTAAGGTTGCCAGCGCCATGCCTGTATACATGCCGTAATAGTAATTTTTCTGCTGCGTGCTGTACCCAAGGTAGAAAAACACCAGCGCCATACTGAAAAAGAAAAACAGCGTGCTGTCGGTAATAACCGATTTGCTGATAAGGAAAAACTCCGTGCTGGTCATTAAAATAACGCCGCTCCAGAACGCAGTTTTTTCGCCGTAAAGTTTTTTGGCGGCGTAAACCAGAAGCCCAAGCCCTGCCATGCCGAACAGCGCCGGGAAAAAGCGTGCGGCAAATTCGTTAAAGCCAAAAATTTTAAAGCCTGCCGCTGTAAGCCAGTAAAAAAATACCGGCTTGTCATACCAGTAATTGCCGTAAATCTGCGGCGAAATCCAGTCGCCGCTCAAAACCATTTCTTTGGCCGTCAGCGCATAGTTCGATTCCACGGAATCGGTAATCCACAGCTGCCCGTTGCCAAAAAACAAAAGCAGCGCCGCCAGGCCCCAAAACAACCACCATCCATAACGTCTCATAAAAAATCAACTCCCTAACTTCAGCTTGTCTTAATTGTACTTAAAGCCAATTAAACAAAACTGAAACAGGGAGTTAGTTATATGAAACCAATCTTAAATTTCAGCGGTACAACGGCAAACGTACCGTAAAAATGCTTCCGTGCGGGCTGCGCGCCTTAACGCTTACCGTTCCGCCGTGGCGCACCACAATTATGCGGGCAATATTAAGCCCAAGCCCAAAACCGCCTGCCGCGCGCGAACGTGCCTTATCGACGCGGTAAAAGCGTTCAAAAATTTTCTGCGCGTCGCTTTCGCTGATGCCTATGCCTTCATCCATTACTTTTATAACGGCGTGCATCGAATCGGCGTCAACCGTAACCGTGATTGTGCCGCTTTCCGAATACTTAATGGCATTGTCGATAAAAATTATAAGCAGCTGCTCCATTTTATTCTTATCGCCAAGTATGAACACCTGCGGCGCGTCACCTGCAGCATATTCCAGCCCCAGCCCTTTTTTGGCTGCCAGCGGGCGCATTTTATTGCATACCTTAACGGCAACCTCCGTTAAATCTACCTTGGCACGGGCCAGCGGCGTATTTTCTTCATCGCCGCGTGCCAAAGTCAATAGCGCTTCAATAAGCCTCGACATATACTTTGTTTCGTGCTGCATATCGCGCAGAACCTCCTGCGCAAAGCCGCTCAGCTTGCTTTCGTCGTCATTCTGCAAACTCTCCACGCCAAGGCTAAGCACCGTAAGCGGCGTACGCAGTTCATGCGAAGCATCGGCTGCAAATTCATGCTCGCGCGCAAATAAAATTTCCAGCGGCTTAATGTTTTTGGCAGCCATGTAATAGCCGCCGCCTGCCGCAAGCATAATGCAAACCGCGCACAGCAAAAACAAAAAGTACATGCCGTCCACGGCCATGTCGTAATAATCTTCCAAATTTAAAAAGGTGTACAGGCGTGCCTGAATCTGTCCGTTTTCCCAAAAAGTGCAGCCGCCTGCCAGAAAGAAATGCAATGTGCCATTTTTATCCCTGAAATACAGCAGCTCCGTTTCGTTCTCGGGCTCCGGCCACGAAGCACGGATTGCGGTTAATGCCGCTGCGTAAGGGCTGTCCGTCATCTGGTCAATAATGATATTGCCGTCAGCGTCATACATCAGCGACATCATTTCGCCTTTTTTTACAAGCGCCGGGTCTACCGGCAGTTCGCCGCTGCTAATCCATTCGCGCCATTCGTCGTAAATATCGGCAATAAGCATGTCCTTTTCCGTTCTTAAAACGGAAATACAGCCGATAGCCACCGTTACTGCAACGACAAACACCATTATTAAACTGAAAATGCCTGTATAAATAAGGGTCAGGCGTTTTTTTAATTTATCGAACATTATCGTCTGCCTCTGCCAGATAACCAACGCCGCGGATGGTTTTTATAAGTGTTTCGCCCTTTATTTCCTTAAGCTTGCGCCTTAACGCGCCAATGTGTACATCAAGGTTGTTTTCGGTAATATCGCTTTCAATGCCCCATACACGTTCCAAAATTACGTCGCGCGGAATTATTTTGCCTGCGTTGCGCAAAAGCAGTTCTATCAGCTTAAATTCGCGCGGGCGCAGCTGCACTTTGCTGCCGCCGTAGCCGATAGTGTAATCGCCGCTGTTTAAAACAAAGCCCTTGTACTCAACATTTTCTTCCATGTAGCTGCCCTGGCGGCGTACCAGCGCATTTAAACGCGCCAGAAGTTCGGCAACGGCAAAAGGCTTAACCAGATAATCATCCGCACCGGCGTTAAGCCCGTTCACCTTGTCGTCCAAGCTGTCGCGCGCGGTAAGCATTAAAATTTTGCCCTGATAATCTTCGCTGCGCAAAATGCTGCACAGTTTTATGCCGCTCATGCCCGGCATCATCCAGTCCAGCACCAAAACATCATAACCATCGGCATAACATTCGTCATATGCCGATTCGCCGTTTGTAACCCATTTTACATTGATGCCGTTTTTGCTTAAAATTGTTTTCAGCATTTTTCCGAGGCGCAAATCGTCTTCGGCCAGTAAAATTTTCATTATATATCACCTGCTTTTTATAAGCACTATAAACATATAATCTTAAAATAAACTGAAATAAACCTTAATTTTACGTTTTAACGGCATTTGCTTTTACGAAGCTGTAATTTTTGTGTTTCAACGCCGTTATACCTTTATTATAATGGCAAAATTGCCCCCAGTAAACACTAAAGCCCCGCCAAAAGGCAGGGCTTTAATTATTTCAGCAGCGCTTTTACTTCGTCCGCACTGATGGTTATAAACTTTTTAACGGTGTACAGGTTTTCGCGCCCGCGGCATTCCCAGAACAGGGCAACGTCAAAATCGGGCAGGCCGTTTACGGCTTCTTTAAGGCTTGCGCCATGCATGGGCGTAAGCTCAAATTTGGCAGTCATGGTTTTATTACCGCCCTTGGGCATTACCAGCGCTTCAAAATAATCGTCGTCGCGCGGTACATCTTTTAAATTAATTTTGCCGCGCACCAGAGCTTTGTCATACTGCTCCTGCGGCAGGTAAATACGCATAAAAGCGTCAAGCACAAGCCCTTCGTCGCCGCCTTCGTTGGTAAAAGGCACATCAACGCTGAAACAAAGTTTATTATCGGTTTTATCCGTAAGTTCCGCTTTGGTGCGGTTTTTAACATCAAATACAAATCTGTGTTTGGGCTGCATCATAATAAATACTGCCACAGCCACAACGCCCAGCAGGAAAAGCCCGGCGATAATTTCAATTATAAACAGCATCACAAGCCCTCCTTATTTGGCGTAATTTTTAATAATAACAACAGGCGTTTTCTGGCTGCCGTTGCCGAACGGGTTGTCAATTAAAATTTTGGCAACCTTGTCGGGGTCAACGCCTTCACTCCAGCCAAGCACCGCAGCACGCTTAAGGTCGTTAACATCGGCAATGGCCGCGCCGTAAGCGCCGGTGGCTTTTTTAATACTTTCGCTTACTTTATGTGGTTCAAACGGGCCGTAAACAATGTGCTTGTCGTACGGCGGCATGGTACCGGTAACGTCGTCAATCAGGCGCGCCTGGTATCCTGCCATCTGGTAGAACACGCCGCGTTTGCCAACGCATTTAGCGGCAAAACCACAGATAACGGCAATAATTACTTTCATTGCACCTTCGGCATCCAAAAGAGCCTGCATGCTGTACCAGCCGCTGATGCTGCCTTTTGCAGGGAACAAATGGCACAGAGTTTTAGCTAAAAAGCCGGGTTTAAAATCTTCGCAGCGTTTGGCGCCGTCCTGCGTAATGGCAACAACGCTTTCGGCCGCACAAACAACGTCATGCGGGCCTATTTTGTCTTTGCCGTATTCCAAAATGGCGTCAACTATATTATCGTGGTGCGTCAAAATACGTGTCGGCACCGGTATAATTTCATATTTTGCTTCCATCAGTGTTTCTCCTCTGCCTGCTCTTTTTGGTAAAAAGCATTAATTCTGTCATAAAAATCGCCGCTAAGGCGGATAATATGCCCGTTATTATCGGTAAACACATTGCGCGAGCAGCCTTCTGCCAAGAGTGCGCCGTCTTTTTTGCGGATGATGCGGTAAGTAAAATCCATTTTGGCGCGGCTGAAAGCGGTCATTTCTGCGCAAATTTCAATTTCGTCATCATACAGCGCCGATTCTTTATAATTGGCTTCTACATGAGTAATAGGGAAAATTATGTTGGCGTTCATCAGCTCCCACAGCTCCACGCCAGCAGCGCGCAGCCAGGCCACACGCCCCATCTCAAACCAGCGGAAGTAGTTGCTGTGATGCACAACGCCCATCATATCAGTTTCTACATAACGTACACGGTCACAAATGCTTACCATATAAACGCTCCTTATATTTCAGTTATTTCAAATTCATCTTACAGATATTTTATTATACCACTGTTAAATTTAAGGTGCAATTATGCAGTGTATTAAAAAATTTACTTATGCTGAATTAACCGCTTCTTTACTGCTATATAGAGCAAAATCTGTACTTTACTTCATTATATATTTTTTATCTGCGCCCAGGCAAAATTAAAAACCGGGAGCAATATCTCCCGGTTTTTATGCCCATATTTTATAAGGCAGCAATAGTTTTACGTTTTATTGCAGAGCAGCAAAATTTATTTTACAATTACAACCGGTACCTTGGCATAGTGTACAATGTGGTTGCTTACACTGCCAAGCAGCAGTTCTTTAATGCCGGAAAGGCCTCTGGAGCCCATAACAATCATACCGGCACCGGATTTTTCGGCTGCGCTCAAAATCATTTCAGGCGGATAGCCAACCTGGTATTCATATTCTGCTTCAACGGAACCGCCGATACGTTCTTTAGCCTGAGCCAAAAGTTTGTCGCCCAAATCATCAAGGCCGGAAACTTCTGTTGCCAGCATCGGGTCGTCCATATCATACATGGCAAGCAAAGCACCGCTGTCGCTGGGTTTTAAAGCCGTATAAACAAACAGGCTGCATTTCATGCCTTTTGCAAGTTCTGCTGCGTAATCAAGTGCTTTCCATGCGTGTTCACTGCCGTCAATTGCAACAAAAATCTTTTTCATAGTAAATGCCTCCTTTAAAAAGGTACAGCGCTTTTAATCCCCCAACAGGACAACTCCTGTTTTCACTTATAATGTAACACCATTTTACATTTTTGTCAAAAAAATAAAAAGAAAATATTTGTACTTTTAATTTTGCGTAAAGTGTTTTTCAAAAGGATTTACCAGATATAATATTCTGCAATTTTTACCTATAAAAATAAAACAGGCGCGGATAAAATCCACGCCTTAATTTTTTATTGGAGCCATCAACAGGATTCGAACCTGCGACCCTCTCATTACGAATGAGATGCTCTACCAGCTGAGCTATGATGGCTTAACGGCAATATTATAATATAAATACTGCTTAATTGGCAAGCAGTATTTTAAATTATTCGGCAGCTTTTTCTGCTTCAACCAGTTTTTTGGGTTTGCGGCCGCGGCGTTTCGGTTCGCCTGCATAGCCGTTCTTTTTAACTACTTTTATAAGTTCGGTAATAAAATGCAGTTCTTGGGCAGAGCAGTCTTTTAAGAGGTCAGCCAGTTCATTCTGGAAGATTTTTTCGCTGCGTTTAATGTTATCGCATAAAAGTTCATCCACCGATACATCAAGTACATTCGCCAAATGAATAATGGTCGGTAATCCCAGTTTGGTATTGCCGGTTTCAATGTTGCTGATATGAGGGGTGGACAGACCAATGAGATTGGCGATGTAGCCCTGAGTAACGCCTTTACGTGCACGCGCAGCTTTAATTCTTACCCCAATCGCTTTGTAATTGATATCCATATTCCCAACTCCTTTGTATTTAATTCCGACACGTACCTTCTATCAGGATAAACATGTGGTTTAAATTTAAGTAAAATAGTAATTCTTAAAGCTTATTACATTATACCCTAATATTTACCATTAGGCAATGGTTAAATTAATAAATTTATAAATTTGTTGTAATATTTTATTTTTTAGGTATAGAAAGCAGTATAACGGTAATAATGATGCAGGCCATGCCGATTAAATCTACCGCCGTAAGCGGAGTTTTAAGCCACAGCACAACGGCTATAATTGACGCCAGCGGCTCTGCGCAGCTGATGAGGCTTGCTTTGGTAGAGCCTACAACTTTAAGCCCCACCAAAAACAGCGAATAGCTCAAAACCGTAGCGCCGATAACAAGATAAATAAAAGCAATTACCGCGCCGGTATCCCAGCTGCCGGTAGGTTCAAACGGGTTTACAAAAAAGCACAAAAGTGTGCCCGAAAGAAGCTGCCCCCAGCCAACCACCAGCGTGGTGCTGAATTTTTGCAGAAGGCGCATGGGCTGCACTGTATAAAACGCCAGCGATACGGCCGATATCAGCCCGATTACCAAAGCCTCCGGCGACAGCACCACATTATTGATATCGCCGTGGGTGGATATTAAAAACACGCCCACAAGTGCAAAAATAATACCTAAAAATTCGCGCCCTTCCGGCAGGCGGCGGCTTTTAAAACTCATCCACAGCATAACAAACACCGGCGAAGTGTATTGCAGCACCGTTGCCGTTGCCGCATTGCACAGCGAAATGGTGTAGTAAAAGCCAAACTGCGCGCCCAAAAGCCCCAAAAAGCTGAAAGCAAGCTGGTCTTTAGTATCGCGCGCATCCGCAAAAATGCGGAAAATATTTTCGCCGCGCAAAAGCAGATAACCTAAAAAAATGAACCCTGCCAGCACCTGCCGCACCGCAATAAGCCACGGTGCCGTAACGCTGTGAAACTGGTACAAAAACTGCCCGCATACGCCGCCCAGCCCCCAGGCCGCTGCCGACAGCAGAATTAATATGACGCCGCTTTTAAATGACAAGTTTAATCTCCTTAACTATCTTAACTATATTATAAAACAAATTGTGCCAAATTACAAAAACTGCACTGCAAAAGTTACTTGCCATAACCCTTGCGGTGCAGTTTGTTATGCCGTTAATAATGCTTTATTACAAAAGATACAGCCATGTAAGCAGCAGGAAGGTTGGGATTAAAATGCAGCCGGACCATAACAGGTAACCGAAGAAGGTAGGCATTTTCAGCCCGCGTTCCTGCACAATGGAAAGCACCATGAAGTTAGGCGCATTGCCGATATAGCTGTTGGCACCCATAAATACCGCGCCCATGGAAATAGCCATTAAAGTTTTGGCACCTTCCGTCATCAGCACTTGGGCTTCGCCGCCTGCCATGTTAAAGAATGCAAGGTAGGTAGGAGCGTTGTCGAGGAAGCTGGAAAGCGCACCGGTCATCCAGAAGTACATGGCGTTGTTGGCACTGCCGTCGGGGTTGGTAACAAGCGCAACAACCGGGGCAAAAGCACCGTCAAGCCCTGCACGCAGCATTTCAAGCACCGGCACAATAGTAACAAAAATGCCAAAGAACAATTTGCCTACTTCCAGAATCGGGTCCCAGCCAAACTGGTTTGCTTCGCGCACTTCTTTGCTTGTTAATTTAAGCGACAAGCCTGCGGCAATCAGGAAAATAACGTCGCGCAGCACGCCTTCGCCGCTTAAATGCACGCCCAGCACGGAAAACTCAATGCCGGAATGCCAGATGCCTGCCATTAAAACAGCGCTTACGATAACGGCGAGCAGCAAAAAGTTAATTTTACCGTCGATGCCGAACGGTTCTTTCGGATAGTGGGATTCTTTTTCAAGGAATTCTTCTTTTTCCTTATTAAAGAGAATGGTATCGGCAATGAAATAAATGAGGAGCAAAAGGCCTACTGCCGTTGCCATCGGCACAATTAAATGCTCGGTAGTCCAGAAGAACTCAACGCCGCGCAAAAAGCCCAAAAACAGCGGCGGGTCGCCCAAAGGCGTAAGCGAGCCGGCAATGTTGGCCACAATAAAAATGAAGAACACAAAAGTGTGCATATCGTAACGCCTGTGCGCATTGGCCGCAATAAGAGGACGGATTAACAGCATGGCCGCGCCGGTGGTGCCCATGATGTTGGCACATACAGCGCCCAGTGCCAGAAACGCAGTGTTAACCGCCGGGCGCCCGATAAAGCTTGAACGGATATGAATGCCGCCCGCAACCGTATACAGCGAGCCGACGAAAATGATAAACGGAATATAATCGGCAATAAGCGCATGTGCGATGGAGTTAACCGCCACACCGCCGCCGTAGGAGATAAACATCGGCACGGCGCAAGCCAGAGCCCAGAAAACTGCTACCTTGCCAAAATGATGATGCCAGAAATTTGGCACAACCAGCGGACAGACTGCAATACATAAAAGCACGCCTATAAAGGGCACGGCCCACACAAATGACAGTTCGCCGCCGTTAAGCCCCGCTGCAAATGCGGGCTGCGGCAGCATCATGGCGCTGAATGCAGCCAGTGCAGCCAGATTATTGCGCTTAAACATTAAAACCACTCCCCACAAATTTATTAAACCAGCGTATTAATAACAATACTGATATGTATTTAGACAAAATTTTATAAAATCCTGCATATAGCTTATGTATACAATCAGCTTTACCTCAGGCTTATTTCTTCAAAACTGCTTCTTTCCATGTCAAGCATCCGCTCCGCAATGGCTTTGCCGCGGTTTAACTCGGCCGTAAAGCAAACCCTGCTGCGCCCCGTGCCCTGCATTTTTAAAAGCCCTGCGCGTTCCAGAAAAATTCTTGCCTGCAAGGCGGTTGCTTCCGCCGGGTCTAAAACCATAACGCTTTCGCCGAAGCCTTTTTCAATTTCCGCACGGATAAACGGGTAATGCGTGCAGGATAAAAGCACCGTATCCACACCGGCCTCCTTCAGCGGCGCAGAATACCTCGCAACGGCGTCTTCAATTGCCGCCCCGCTGAACACACCCTGCTCAATCAGCGGCACAAAATCTGGGCAGCCCTGCGCAAAAACTTCCGCGTCCGCGTCAAGCGCGTTAACGGCAGCCTTGTGCGCGCCGCTTGCCACGGTAAAAGGCGTGGCCATTACGCCGATTTTTTTGTTTTTAGTTACGCCAAGCGCCAGTTCCGCGCCCTTGCTCATGCCGACAACGTCAAACGCATAACCGTTTCTGATGCTTTCCGTTCCCAAAACGGTAATGGTGTTGCAGGCCACAACCAAAAGCTTAATGCCCGCCTTGTCAAGATAATCCGTCAGGTCATGCACCATGGCGCGAATTTCTTTTTCCGGGCGCTGCCCGTAAGGTGTGCGCGCCGTATCGCCGATATATAAAAAATCCTCGTGCGGCAGCATTTTTTGCAGCACTTTTAAAACGCTTAAACCACCTACGCCGGAATCAATAACGCCGACCGGCAAATTTTTATCCACAATATCTCCCCCAAAACGAATAAAAGTATAACTTTATTATAGCCCTTTTGCTTATATTTTTATACAAAAATTTTACATACAAGCCATATTTTATAACCGCCGCTTATTTTTGTAATGTTTTTAACAGTTTTGCGTTGGAAGATTTATATAAATAAAAACAGGGAGTTTCAACTCCCTGTTTTTTACATGCTATGACAGATACAATAAGTATTTCTACCTTTCATGCTTTACAACACTATTTACATAAAACACAAAAACTTAATAACAAATTTTACTTATATGTAGCATAATCAGCACAGAGCACGCAAAGCATACAATGCAAAAATTTTTGCTGCATTGGTCAGTTCTTCAATATTAATGCATTCTTTATTGGTATGAGCAACAGACATAGAACCAGGTCCATAAAATACAGCTGGTATGCCAGCTGTAATTGTCCAGTACGCATCACCAGCAGATAAAACCCCATTAAAAGCAGTCGGCGCGCCAGTAACTTTTTCAGTAATATCCTTTAGCAGACGCATTTCCCCAAGCTGTTGGTCAACTTCCTGCGGCTCCCGTCTTTCAAAAACTTCAAATTCCATCAATTTTATGTCAGAGTCTTTAGCAGCAACATCGGCAATAACATTACGCAACTCAGCTTCAATCTCTTTCGATGTCTGAGGCGCAACATAGCGGTAATCAATAGTCAGCGTACACGAATCAGCTACTACATTTGTTTTTGTACCACCGTTAATTGTCCCTAAATTAATTGTATCAATACCCATTAACGGATGTGTCATACGTTTCATAGCCAAAATATCTGGTATCAACTTATTCATTTTTTCAATAGCATTAATTCCCGCCGAAGGATTACCTCCGTGTGCTGATTTACCTGCCAAAGTAATTTTTATCCACATTCGCCCTTTAAAAGCTACACATAATTTCAAATCGGTTGGTTCTCCTAAAATATGAAAAGTAGGAGGTGCCCAACCAAAACTTTGCAGACCTTTCCCAATAACATAACGTAAGCCCATGTTACCAGCCGTTTCATCATCTACAGTTGAAAATAAATACCAATCTCCTTTTAGCACAGCACCAGCCTTTTTTAAGGCTTTAGCCGCAATATACTGCGCAGCTAAAGAACCTTTCATATCAGCCACTCCCCTGCCAATGAGCAAACCATCACGTATCTCCGGTTTCAGTGGATTCTTGATATACCAACCACTACCAATGGGCACCACATCCATATGCCCACTTAAAAGCAAGATATCATCTTTTTCTCCAGTTCCACGCCAACGTCCACCCACATTCGGTTTGCCTTTTTCACCCATAAAAATATGTGTTTCCAGTCCAAGCCCTTGGTACAACTCCTGCATCAGCTTTGATGATACAGAGTAATCAGCAGGCGGGTTTTGAGTATCAATTTCAACTAAACGTATAGTTAAATCCAAAAGTTCCTGTTGGTCAATACTACTTAAAACTTTTTCTTCCATTCCCATAACTAACCCTCTTTTCTTAAAAACACCGCCAGCAACTGCAAGCGGTGTTTAAATTCTATTATAATTTATCCCAAAATTCTACTAATAAGCTTTTCGTGCAGCTGAACACCGTTTTCCAAATATTTAGGATCAAAATACATTTGCGGATGATGCATGCCAGGCTCAGCACCGACACCTAAACCTACAAAGCCTGATTTGATATTTGGGCGGTTAACGGTATATACAAAAAAATCTTCTCCCCCAGATGTTTCAAAAGAAGGAATAACATTTTCAGCGCCAACAATTTCCGCTGCACATTCCGCAATCAACTTCGTCAATTCCGGATCAGGATTATCTCCCGCAGGTAGATTAGAATAATATTCATATCCTTCAACAGATGCGCCTACTGCAGCTACACCATTTTCAATAGCATTTATGGTTTTCTCCTTCAGTCCATCCATAACATTGTTGTTCTGCGCACGCATATCAAATGTAATTTCTGCAAATTCCGGTATTGCATTAAACGCGCCTGCATCTGCCTGAAAACGAGTACATTTAACACTAAACGGAACTCGCGGATCCATATGGATAGCATTTACAGCAACAATTGCGTTTATAGCAGCATCTATGGTATTAATGCCCAAGTGTGGACGCGCACCATGCGCCGGTGCGCCTTTGATTTTTGCTTTAAAAATGCTGGTTGCCGAATACAACATAGAAGAAATTATTTCTCCAGCCGCACATTCTTGTTTGGGACGCACATGCATGCCAACAAGGATATCAATATCGTCAATAACCTTACTTTCCAAAATTTTCAATGCACCAGTACCCAGTTCTTCCGCAGGCTGGAAAATAAATTTAACTCGTCCTTTTTTTACAAGCTTTTTCTGCATAACTTCTTCAGCAGCTGTAAGTAACATAGACATATGTCCGTCATGACCGCAGCTATGAATAAATGTTCGTTTTCCATCAATGACATGTGCCAGCGCGTCCATATCAGAACGCAGTCCAAATACCGGTCCTGGTTTGCCGCTGTCATATTCTGCAACAACCCCTGTTGTATCACCAACATTTCTAGTTACTTTATAGCCTGCCGCTTCCAGTTTTTCTACCAGATAAGAAGATGTTTTCACTTCTTCAAAACCATATTCAGGAATAGAATGGAGATATTTGTAGTGTTTTATAACCTCTGACATTTTATTTCTCCTTTCCGCACTTTAGTCAAGATAAGCTGACGCCAGTTTCAATGCAGCCTTCAAAGCAAATTCAACTTTATTTAGTCTACGCACGGCAGCTACCGTTACCATTTTCCATTCATCGCTGCCATATTCTACGTTTTTATAATTATCTAATACCGTCAAAACAGGCATATCATTACCCCTTATAGCAAGGTCATGCTCAAAATTATCTCCTTCAACATAGTTCAACGGAACTAAAATTCTGGACATTTCCATAATATATTCATTATAACGTTCCGAACCTATTTTTACTTTGCGGTCTGCAATTTTTTCCGTTGCTTCCACTAATTTTTCAGCTCTCATCAGTGAAAGCGTCATATCCAACTTTCCTTCGGTTTCTGCCGCATAACGTTTAAGTATTTCATAAATATCAGCAGCGGCTTTTTCCTGGTCGATAGGTAAAAATTCATCACTGCAGGCGCGGTAAACAGCCAACAAGTAAATCTTGCAGTCACGCGCTAGTTTTGCCGGGTCTATTTTATCAATCGTATCTTCGGAAGAATGCCACCACCAACCGAAGCCGCCAGTTTTGCCGTTCCCCATCAGTTCAGCAAATGATTTTGCTGCCGTCCCTTCGCCGATTGGTTGTTCAGACAGTCCCATAAACAGTGATGGCGTACCAGTACCCCAAAAAGACTGATCACCTGCCCTACCGTAACGGCAACTGTTGTAATCCTGTCCGGCAACCGCTTTAATCAGCGGAGTAGCCAACCCTTTTGTTTCTGCCATAGAATTTGACTCCGTCAAAATATCCGACCCTTTTGCACCTAATGAATCGGCATTAATATGTAGAAAACAGTTTTCATACAAATCCTCGTAATGAGTATCACAGTACCAAGTTGAGCCAGCATAACGGCCATGCGAATGTCCGGACCAGAAACATATTTTAATAGAACGTTTCAATACATCACTATGAGCATTCAGTGTTTTAACAACATGCATTAAGGCAGCATTAGCCGAACCATTGTCCATTGCACCATAACCCCAACCGTCAACATGACTACTAAGCATCAAATATTTTTCCGGCGTTTCTTTGCCCAAAATAGTGCCTACCAAAGTCGGTAATTTACGCCATCTGGTATCAACAACAGTTGTCATAACTGCCTTTACCTCACCAGCATTCAGTGCCGCACGGATTTTTTCAGCTGAAAAACTATTAACGCTTAAAAAAGCAATTTTGGGCAAAATACCAAAATCTTCAACAGAAGGGCTACCCCAAATACGCGATCCAATCATATTGTGTATATGTTCGTCATTTAAGAAAATTATACCTTTTGCACCATTTTCTTCGGCAGCTTTCACAGGCACACCCATACATAAACCTTCAACTACTACAATTTTTCCTTCGGCGTCTATTCCAATATAATCTTCGGGCTTACCCTTACCTGCATAAATAACCTCTGCTTCCATATCCGTTACAGATACAGACATGGAATGAGTCAAACATTCATATTCTTCGCCGTTAACAGTTAATTTAGCTGATACCGGCAGGCTAATATAGCCATCAGAAAACATCAATTCTGTACTGATACCGGCTTTATTTAACTCACTTTCAATGTATTTAAAAGATTTCAATTCTTCTTCTGTACCGGAATCACGGATGAATTTAGCGATACCGTAATTGTACTCCATAAGTTGTTCTTCACTTACTTCATTGATGAGCTTTTTTTCAAAATCAGTTAATAAGCATTCCATAACAATTCCTCCTTATGCCTGTTTGGATTTAAATACACGCCCAGCAGTATAACCACCATCTACAAATAAATTTTGCCCTACTATAAATTCCGCCTTATCGCTCGCTAAAAACAATACTGCATCGGCAATTTCCGAAGGCAGCCCCGTCCTAGCAATTGGAATCATTGTAATTTTTTCCAGATGCTCTTTCTGAGCTTCTTCAGTATTTAGTGAAGCAAGTAACGCTTCCGTTTCAATAAGCCCCGGTCCTACTGCGTTAACGCGGATACCTTTACGGATCCACTCAAGTGCCATACCTTTTGTAAGCATAACAACTGCCGCTTTAGAAGTAGTGTAAGGAATAGCACCTGGGCGAGCATTTTGCGCTGCACCGGAAGAAATATTTACAATAACACCTTTTTGTTTTTTGCTTACCCAATAGCGTGCAGCAGCCTGTCCCATAAAAAAGTAACCTTTAACATTTAAATCAAAAATTCTATTCCAGTCATTTTCCTCCAAATCCAATAAATATTTGGATGGATAAATCCCGGCGTTATTGATCAAAACATCAATACCACCAAATTTATCAATAGCGTCAGCAACAATATCCTTTCCAACCTCATGCGCTTGCCGTAAATCAGCTATAAACCCTTTTGCCTTACCGGTAAATCTTTCTGCAAAACAAGCCAGCGTTTTATTCAGTAATTCTTTATTAAAATCCACGAGCAGCACATTTGCCCCATTTTGTAAAAACGCTTCAGCAATATATCTTCCGATACCAGCAGCTGCTCCTGTTACAATTACGGTTTTCCCAGCAAACATTATTTCCATAACAAACACATCCTTATTTAACTACATAATTCATACATCTTTAAAAAACGGTAAAAGAGCTTCGCGCGGAAGTGGCTTAGTAAATTTAGAAACAACATAATAAACTATACAGGAGAATACAACTCCCGGTATAACTTCGTGCAATCCCAACGGATTGCCAATTTCACGCCAGATAATTACTGTACAAAAACCAACAATCATTGAAGCAATGGCACCAGCCTTCGTTGCTCCTTTCCAATTAAGCCCGATAGCAACTGCCGGAAAGAAAAAGGCCGCAATCAAAGAACTTTGCAAAATAATGATAAACTGTACCATATCAAATGGGCGGATAGCAAAAAACATAGGAATAACGCCTGCAATAAGACACCATATTTTATTCATACGCATTTTTTCTTTATCAGTAGCATTAGGCTTAAGTAATCCATAAATATCATGCGAAATAGCCGACGACGATACAATAATAACCCCGGAAACCGTACTCATAATAGCTGCCAGAATTGCAACAACCAGCAACGCCCCTACCAGAGGTGGTACGACGGTAGCCGCCATCAGCGAAGATGCAGCATCGCCAGTGTTTAATGTAGGGAATAAAGAACGCATTACTGTACCACTTAAACTTACCGATAAAGCAACAATCGCTTGAAAAACCATACCGAAACCAATGGCAAGACGTACCGTACGCGGCGATTTAAGTGTATACATTTTAGCCAGTTCATAAGGCATAACTGCCATTGACACACCAAAAACCATAGCAAAACCAAACAAGTCTTTAACTGAATAATAAAAACCTGTCAATCGCGGATCAAGTTCTGTTATAAACGCAGCAATATGTTCCATGCCGCCTGCCTGTATAACCAGAATTGGCACAGCCGCAAAAAAACAACCTGCCATAATTAAAGCTTGTACAAAATCGCTGTAAGCAGATGCTTTCATGCCGCCTTTAAAGGTATAAATAATCGTAATGGCAATAGTAATAATACTGCCGTATAACATCGGAATACCAAATACTGTCTGCAATAAAATACCGCCAGCAACGTATTGCCCTATTAAACTTACTGTTAATGCCACAAAAATAAGCACAGCTGCTATACCTTTAGCAAGTTTACTGTTATAACGCTGACCGATATAATCGGGTACCGTTAAAGCTCTAAATTTCTGCATTTTAGGAGCAACCCATAGAGCAGAAACCAGCCACCCCAACCATAAACCAGGCCAAAACCACTGATAGCTTACACCAGTCATCCAATGTACGCCCATTGAACCCACAAAAGTACCGGCGCTCATTTGCGTTGCAGCAAGAGCTGCACCACCTACAACTGCACCAATGGAACGCCCGGCAACCAGAAATTCTTCACTATTTTTACTTTTATCTCCACGGCCTGTCCACAAGCCAATTCCTAAAATAATTACAAAATAACCAATTAAAACATAATAAAAAGTATCGCTAATATTAAACATTTATGTCACCCCTTATTCATCTTTGGTATAATAAGCCCAAATTAAATAACCGCCTATAAAAACTATGGCATAAATAACAAGGCCCCAGTAGACCATTCCTAAATCAAACATTTATTATGCCTCCTTTATCAATTTTTATCACTGTTAATTTCTGTATAAATCCATTTTGCTATAATGGCAACCAACGCAAAGAAAACTAAATATGATATAACGCTAAACTCGTTGAAAAAGCCTTCTTTTTCTGCACCAAATTCAAATTTAATGTGGCTTGGTATATTAGCCATCGGTATAGTCTCGTGATTACCTTCTTCCATGTGTGGCACTACGGGGAAAGAATTGCTATAAATATACATTCCTTCGGGAACAGTAATATTCAAAGTAACAATACTTTCTGCGCCCATGCTTGCATAAATGGGTACTAACATTGGTACTTCAAAACAATCTTTTTTTAAAGCAACCGTATATTCAGCTTCAACATTAGCTTCTTTAACATCATTTTTAAAAGGTACGCTTAATTTGACCAATGCTTTTCCTTTATTGATGTCTGGCGTTAGAGTTTCACCATTAATTTTAATAACCAAATTTTCCACATCAAGATCATTGATTCTGGAAAGTGTAAATTCAAATTTTTGATTCTTGATCAAATCCGTATTGGTAACAACAATATGTTCTGTAACTTTGGCAACCTTATTAACATCTTCAACAACATCAATTACTGCTTTTTGCAAAACGGGCTGCGGTGTTTTAGGCGCTGCCTTTACATAATCCGGCAGCATAAAACAACAAGTAAAAATAATAGATAACAAAAATACAAACTTTTTCACTAAAACCCCTCCTCTAATATTGTTGTACTATTTTTTATGGTATTCCCACCATAACGTCATAACATTATAATGTTACTTAAATTTTACTATATTATACATACTTGTCAATATAAAATAAGCCATCAGAGACATTTTGTTGTCTCTGATGGCTTATTTTATAATTTTTTGTAATATTTAATACAAATTTTACCTGTTAAATTTTTTATAACAGAACTATCAATTATTCGCTATTCTAAAAATTACTCCCTATATTGTACCCTGTAATGCCATTTTCTTGTCAAAGTATAATAAATCATATATTCATACATTTTATTGGTAATATCATAAGCACCTCGTTTAATTTTTAGCACTGGTGTTTTATCACTAACCGACATTTTTTCTGCAATCATTTTTGGTAACGGAACTGCTTCAATCTCTTCTCGCACTGTTTTAAGATAAAGACCATTTTGAGCTAAAAATAATGGCATATCATCAATACTACCAGCTCTTAATACTTTTTCAACATCTAACCCTTTGATATAATGCAGTAAATATTGATACGCCTGCCCATTAATCTGTCTCATCCTCTCAATACGTACAACACTTTCATCTGGAGCGGTTTCTAAAAGCTCACTTATTTTTTTATTAGGTATAATCTGCTTAACGCTTAAAACTATACACTCTACCTGCTCAAACTTCTTTAAAAACTCTGAACGAAATCCACCCAAACTAGCCAGCTTCCAAAATTGCCTGTTAGCAACAAAAGTACCTTTTCCAGATCTTCTTACAATAAGACCTTCATTTTCCAATCGCCCCAACGCCTGACGCACTGGTGCGCGACTTACACCATAGACATTCTGCAACTGTAATTCTGTTGGCAGTATATCATCTTCTTTGTAAATACCTGTTTCAATTTTTGCTTTTATATCATTATAAATTCTGGCATTTAGCGAAATTTCCACAAAAATCCTCTTTTCATAAAAAATCTATTTAAAAATTTCTTTTGACATATACTATTATTACATTTATAAACCATTTTAGCAAGTTAAAAATACTATCCGTAAATTATACCATTTATAACATAGAAACTTAATAGAAAAACATGCTATAATAAACCCAGCAAATTAATTTACGCAGAAACGAGGCGCAGACATGCCTGCTGGAAGCACCAAAAAATACGAGCTGCTTTTAATAGCCGTTATCGCCGCCAGGGCAACAAGCTTTATTTTCAGCAAAATGATTTTGGAAAGTCTTGCGCCTTTTAACCTTTTGGCAGTGCGTTTTATAATTGCCTTTGTGCTTCTGGCGCTTATTTTTAATAAAGCAGTGCGCAGCCTCGCCGCGCGCGATTTACTTGCGGGCACAGTTATTGGCACAGCCTTTTTTATTACCATGGCGTGCGAGATGATTGCCCTGACGCAGGCGGCATCGTCGCTCGTATCGCTCTTGGAAAACTGCGCCATTATTTTTGTGCCGCTGCTTGAAATTCTTTTATATAAAAAGCTGCCCGGCAAACTTACAGTAATCAGCACCGGCATGGCCATGCTTGGCGTTGTGCTTCTGGCACTGGGCCAGGGAGAGTTAAGCGGCGGATTTACCTGGGGGCTTGCAGCAGGCCTTTGTTATGCGGCGGCAATAATTGTAACGGAGCGTCTTTCACACGGCAGCACCGCCACGCTTGGCATAGGCATAGTGCAGGTTGGCACTATGGGCGTGCTTTCGTTTTTAGCCATGCTGCTTACGAAAACGCCGCAGCTGCCGCAGTCCGGCTCGCAATGGCTGATGCTTGCCATGCTTATAATAGTATGCACCGGCTTTGGCTTTACCCTGCAGCCCATGGCGCAAAGCCATGTCAGCGCCGCCCGTGCGGGATTGTTCTGCGCTGTAAGCCCTGCCATAGCCGCACTTTTAGGCGTAACTGTATTAGGCGAACCCTTCGGCGCGCTTGACGTTTTGGGGCTTGTTTTAATACTCGCCAGCATCGTTATGCCTTATGTGAGAAGATAATAAAATGCAAATCATAAAAGTAACCAGCAATAAAAAACAATATTTGCCGCTGCTTTTACTGGCAGATGAAGAAGAAGCAATGATTGACCGCTATCTGGAGCGCGGCACCATGTATGTGCTTGAAGATGGTGGCGTTATAGCAGAATGCCTTGTAACAGATGAAGGCGACGGCATTTTGGAAATAAAAAGTCTTGCCACGCTGCCGCAGTTTCAACACCGCGGCTATGCCAAAGCGCTTGTTAATTTTATAGAAGCAAAATACAAAGACCGCTTTAAAATTTTGCAGGCCGGCACTGGCGACAGCCCTGCCACCGTGCCTTTTTACCAAAAGCTCGGCTTTGTACGCTCGCATATTATAAAAAACTTTTTTACCGATAATTACAGCCGCCCCATCTATGACGGCGGCGTACTGCTGACAGATATGGTTTATCTGCGCAAGCGGTTATAAAGGAGGATTACCATGGATTTACAGCTTTTACCGCTTACCCCGGCCGATTTGCCGCAGTTTAAGAACGATTTGCAGGAAGCTTTTCAAAAAGCGGCTGCGGCCGAATTTAAAAATTTAACAGCCACCGTGCTGCCGGAAGCCGATATTAATAAATCGCTTAACGCGCCGGGCGCGGCAGCCTATAAAGCCGTAAGCGGAGGCAAAATGATTGGCGGCGCGATAGTTAACATTAACGCCGCAACGCAGCACAACCACCTTGATTTGCTGTACGTTAAATGCGGCACCCAAAGCCGCGGCACCGGCATAGCCATCTGGCAGATGCTGGAAAAACTCTACCCCGATACCAGAGAATGGGAAACCTGCACACCATATTTTGAAAAGCGCAACATTCATTTTTACATTAACCGCTGCGGCTTCAGCGCCGTGGAATTTTTCAACCCGCACCACCCCGACCCAACCATAACGCCTGATTTGGTTGGCGGCGATTACTTTTTCCGTTTTGTAAAAAAGATGAAATAAAGGAGAAGCGTTATGCAGCTATACGAACTTGTCAATAAATATCATGTAGGCACAACTTTAAGCTGCGCCGAGGCTATGTTTAAAGCCTGCAACGAATATTACGGCTTAAACCTGCTGGAAAATACGCGGAAAATGTTTTCCATTATGGGCATCGGCATGCAAACGCAGCTTTCGTGCTGCGGCGCCTTTACAGTTGCCGTTGGCATTATCGGCCTTGTTACCGCACAGGACGGGCAGGAGGACAGCGAGAATTTTCATGGTTACAGCATGGTAACGGAACTGACGGACTTTGTTATTGAAAAGTTCGGCACGCTGCAATGCGCCACCCTGCACGATATGCAAATTGCAGGCTATGAAAACCCCTGCCACCTTATTGTGGAAGAAATTGCCAAAAAACTGGAAGAACTGCTTGCCAAAGACGAGCTGCACAAACATTTTAACAACAACCTGCAATAACCAGGGCATACAAAAAAGCACTACCCAATACGGATAGTGCTTTTATATTGCCATCTTAAGGCTTTTAATCAGCCTTTTTTAAAGATTCCGAGCGGTTTGCCCAGCGGCCAGAATACGCGCCCGAAGAAATTATTTAAAAATACCGCGCCTGCGCCGTACATCGAAAGCAGCGAAATCGCCAGTTCCGAATAAGCTGCAACATCGTGCGCCCAGTGCCCGCCGATACCAAGCGTATCAAGCCCCAGGCACAAAAGCAGTACATCAATCAGGAGCATATCCACAAATAAAAATGTGTTGGCTTCCGCTGCGGCAATAGTGCCGATGCACGCAAACATAAAGTACGCCAGAAAGGCAAAGCCCAGCGCCTTGGGGTCTACCCCCGCTGCCAGCCCCGCACCGAAGGTGCCGGCCTTAATCATCCAGCTCATCGCTACGCCCGACCAGAAAAAGCCGAATGCGCCGAAGATTGATGCTCCAAAAATATTCTTGTGGCAAAAATCGAAATAGGCGGCGAGCAGTTGAGCAAATGAACCGCAGACCAGTGCCCAGGGAATGACCCACGAAACATCGCTGACCACACCCAGCTTCTGCATGGATGCAACAAACGTCACCACGGAAAGTCCGAACAATCCGAGCGGCGTCGGGTCGGCGACGGCAATCTGCACCTGCCTGGTTTCATTGTTGTCTGAACTCATCGTTTATTCCTCCTTATTAAATTTTGTATTGATATGCCTTGGCATAAATACCTTTAGTGTGCCTTACACGAGATACAGCCATGTCAGCAGCAAAAAGATGGGGATTAAAATGCCCACCGACCACAGCAGGTAGCCGAAGAAGCTCGGCATTTTCAAGCCGCGGTTCTGCACAATGGCAACCACCATAAAGTTCGGCGCATTGCCGATATAGCTGTTGGCACCCATAAATACCGAGCCCATGGAAATAGCCATCAGCGTCAGCGCGCCTTCCGTCATCAGCATGGAAGCATCGCCGCCTGCCATGTTAAAGAAGGCAAGGTAGGTCGGCGCGTTGTCCAAAAAGCCCGAAAGCGCGCCCGTCATCCAGAAGTACATGGCGTTATTGGCCGTGCCGTCGGCGTTGGTAACCATTGCCACCACCGGCGCAAACGCGCCTGCCATACCGGCTTTTAACATCTCAAGCACTGGCACAATGGTAACAAAAATGCCGAAGAACAGCTTGCCGACTTCAAGCACAGGCTCCCAGGTAAACTGGTTCGCGCTGCGCACATCAGCAGGCGTTAAAGCCAGCGAAAGCCCTGCCGCCGCGAGGAAAATCACATCGCGCAGAACGCCCTGGCCGGTTAAATGCACGCCCAGCACGGTAAATTCCATGCCGCTGTCCCACACGCCGGCCATTAAAACGGCGCCAATAATTACACCCAAAAGCGCAAAGTTAATTTTGCCCTCCACGCCAAACGGCTCTTTGGTGCAGGTGCTTTCCGCAAGTAAAAACTCATCCTTTTCTTTATTGAACAAAACGCTGTCCATCACAAAATACAGCGCCAGCAAAAGGCCCACAGCCGTCAGCATCGGCAAAATTAAATGCTCGGCCGTCCAAAAAAAGTCTACCCCGCGCAAAAAGCCCAAAAACAGCGGCGGGTCGCCCAAAGGCGTAAGCGAGCCTGCAATGTTGGCAACAATAAAAATAAAAAATACAAAAGTGTGCATTACATAGCGGCGGCGCTCGTTAGCCGCAATAAGCGGACGGATTAAGAGCATTGCCGCGCCCGTTGTGCCCATAATGTTGGCAAGCACTGCGCCCAGCGCCAGAAAACAGGTGTTGGTAAGCGGCGTGCCGGTAAAGCTGCTGCGGATATGAATGCCGCCCGCCACCGTGTACAGCGAACCTACAAAGATAATAAAGGGAATGTAATCACCAATAAGCGCGTGCGCCACACTGCCTGCCGCAACACCGCCGCCGTAAATTACAAACAGCGGCACAGCGGTTGCCAGCGCCCAAAACACAGCTACCTTGCCGTAATTGCCGTGCCAGAAATGCGGCACCGCCAAAGGGCAGATGGCAATGCATAAAAGTATGCCCGCAAACGGCAGCACCCAGCCGATAGAAAGTTCCGCGCCGTTAAGCCCGGCTGCAAAAGCAGGCTGCGGCAAAAATAGCGCCGCCGCAAATGCCGTTAAGGCTCCCCAGAAATTTTTTAACATAGCGTAATCCTCCTGTAAAATAAGACTGCGCCTGTAATTAATATAACTCAAACTGAAAATTAATATTAAATAAAGCTGCGCACCACTATTTTACTGGATAAATTCCTACTAAGTCAATAATATTTCGGCAAATTTTCAGAAAAATTTTTTAAAGTGCAACTTCCTTCCTATATATAATATACAGCAAAAATAAAAGCTGCCGCCTGTGCCGCACATATGAATAAAATTCAGGCAAATACTTTACATGCCGCAAATATTGACAGATGCTGCTTACGGTGCTATGCTGAAATTTATAAGCACCGCAATGCAAACGGCAGCAAAGCGCTGCCAGACAACAGGAGGCAAAGCAAATGGTTGAAAACTGCTCGCATAACTGCGAAGGCTGTACCGAAAATTGCAGCGAACGTACAAAAGAAAGTTTTTTGGAAAAACCTAACGAAATGAGCCACATAAAAAAAGTAATAGGCGTAGTCAGCGGCAAAGGCGGCGTCGGCAAATCGCTCGTAACCTCGCTTCTGGCAGTACTGTCCCGGCGCAAAGGCTATAAAACAGCAATTATGGATGCCGATATCACAGGCCCTTCCATCCCCAAGGCTTTTGGCCTGCACGGCCACGCCGAAGCAAGCGAATGGGGCTTGTTTCCGGTAAAAACCGCGGCAGGCATAGGCGTTATGTCGCTTAACCTGCTGATGAAAAACGAAACTGACCCGGTTGTATGGCGCGGCCCGCTGATTTCCGGCGCCGTTAAACAGTTTTGGACGGACGTAATCTGGGACGATGTTGACTATATGTTTATCGATATGCCGCCCGGCACCGGCGACGTGGCGCTGACAGTATTCCAGTCCATTCCCGTAGACGGCATTGTTATAGTTGCCTCGCCGCAGGAACTTGTAGGCATGATTGTTGAAAAAGCCGTTAATATGGCTAAAATGATGGATGTGCCAGTACTGGCACTGGTTGAAAACATGAGCTACATTACCTGCCCCGACTGCGGAAAGGAAATACATGTTTTCGGCGAAAGCCACATTGATGAAATTGCCCAAAAACACGGCGTTGAAACCGTTGCCCGCATGCCGATTGACCCGGCACTTGCAGCCGCCTGTGACGCAGGCACGATAGAAAGCTTTAACGGCACATGGCTTGACGGCGTACTTGAAAAACTGACAACTGAAAATAAATAATTAAAAAAGCAATTACTGCCCCATTTTTAGGACGGTAATTGCTTTTTAGTTGCGTTATGTTATAATAATTACTGCAAAAAGAGAGATTTCTGATGGTCGGTTCCTCCATTTTGGAGGTGATAGCATGAGCGTTTACGAAGCATTATCGTTAATGATAAGTTTTGGTATCCTCATTGCTACCATTATTTCAGGCAAGCGCTGATTTTTTACAACTTTGGCGTAAAATGAAATAAGACCGCCAAAGTCTGGCAGCCTTTCTTTCAAACTCAAAATTTACAAGGAGAGGGCTGACGGGCAAACATCAGATTATCTCTCTTTTTGTATTATACAACAAACAAACGGCATTTGCAAACGGCTTTTAGCATTTTGCCAAACTTACATTACCAAAATATACACGCAGCCCAACAGCAGCAGCCCGGTAATTACGCGCATGGCAATAATCATAATGCGCCCTGTATTTTTATTTATCTTTGCAGCATAATAGGTAAATAAATGCCAGTTAAAAATCCACAAAGTAAATGCAGGCAAAATAACGCCGCTGTTAAAAAATACGCCGTAAATAACCACAAGCATACTTAAAATATTTAACAAATTGGAAAATAAAAATAAAGTATACGTTCCGCCGCCGTTAAACATTTCCCGGCGGCTGTTTTTTAACTGTTTTGCCGAATTTAAAATCTGCGCAGCACCAATCAGCGCCACCAAACCCCATACTTGTTCCATAACCAAACTCCAAAAATTTATTTATCGATAATTTGCGGTACAAAAATAATGTGTAAAGCTTCTTTTGTAGGCTCAGATAGACTTGTTAAATTATCATATAACCAATCAACGAGTTTTTGTCCATCTATACAAACAATATTATTTTCATACGCTTTTTCTATTACATCATCTGATATTCCAGCAGTTGTAATAAACACCAACTGAAAATCTTTATTATCTTTATCCAAAATATTTTTTGCTGCTTTTAATTGTTCAAGCCCCCAGTCACTGCTCTCTCCCTGATGATGTTTAACTTGCACAAATAACTTTTGTTCTCCAAAGAACTGGTCTATTTTTTCTGCTTCAATATCTACATCTGCTATACCGCTGAAAGTACTTTTACCCAAAATCTTAGTTTTGTACCCTTCTATCTCCAGCAATTCGCTAACAAGTTCTTCTAATCCACGCCCGCCTGCTTTTAAATTTGTATGACCATTCCTTATATTATTCAGCAGAGTTTTCTTAAAATCAGTTATTTTCTGTTCTTTTTGACTTTCGTGAATATTTTTATATGAAAATTTACCGGAAGCAAAAATAGTATCTATTTCATTTTTAAATTCAGAAAAATCTGTTACTATAGAACCAAGCACACGCAGTTTTCTCTGCATATTTTCAGGCAAACTTGCTCTCGGTATTTTTACTAATTTATTATCTCTATCATACAAATATTGTACTTTTTGCTGATTTGCCAAATCCAAATTAATAACTTCTGGTTTATATATTTGTTCACCGACAGCTTCTGCCAGAATTATATATTGATGGTAAGGCACAACAATATAATCACCTTTTTTTATACAACAAAATCTAAAACTTTGATTTCTCCATTTTCCTTTAACAGATGGTGCTAATTTACTGTTTTTAAAATATACTTTTTCTAATTCAGCATCAAACTTTTCTCTGTTATCTTTACACAATGTGAAATCTATGTAACTCCAGCCAACAGCTACTACTTCATTTTTTAAAAGTTCGTTAAAAACAGCTTCGCTGGAGTCCATTCCTCTTACCATATAATAATTTCGTGCCAATTATATCACACCTTTTGAAAATTATATCACTTCGCCGTCAGTCCGCCGTCTACGGTGACGATGCTGCCGGTCATAAAGCTGTTGGCAGGGCTTAAAAGCGAGCAGATTACGTGCGCCACTTCTTCCGCACGCCCAACGCGCCCCATAGGGTAGGCTTCCGCAACATCCGCCAGTGTATAGCTGCCGCCTGCCGCTTCAAGCTGCTGCTGCAAAAGCGGCGTATCAATATCGGCAGGGCATACGCAGTTAACCCGCAGGCGCGGCGCTGTATCCAGCGCCAGGGCGCGGGTAAACGCCACCACCGCCCCTTTGCTGGCGCAGTAGGCAGTACAGCCGTAGTTGCCACTCACCCCTGCGTCCGAAGCTACGTTTACCACCGCGCCCCCTGCTGCCATGTATGGCAGCAGCGCCTGCGCTAAAAATACCGTACCTTTTACGTTCACGCCAAAAATTTCATCAAACTCACTTTCCGTCAGCATTTCCATGCTCTGCTCACGGTAAATGCCTGCACTGTTTACCAAAAAATCAACGCTGCCGGCATTTTTTATCTGCGCCGCTGCAGCTTTGCAGCAGTCAACATTTGCAACATCACATTGTATAAAATGCACTTTTTCTCCGTAGTTTTCTTTAAGCTCCGCCAAAAGCTGCGGCCGTTCCGTGCGCGCCAAAAGCCATACTTCCGCGCCATCCGCCAAAAGCGTACGCGCCGCCGCAAGCCCTATGCCACTGGTGCCGCCGCTTATTACGGCGCGCCTGCCGTTACATCCGTAATTCATTTTCCGCATCCTCTCCTGCCGGCGGCAATATCATAATTACCGCGGTTTCTTCATCAGGCACGCTTTCCATGCTCACTTTAATATTGTGGCGCAGGGCTATTTCCCGGGCAATAGCAAGCCCAAGCCCGCTGCCGTTTTTATTGGCTTCGCCGCGTGTTTTATAAAAACGTTCAAACACATACGGCAAATCTTCCTGTTTTACGCCGCAGCCGTGGTCCGTCACCGTCAGCCTGTCGCCCAAAAGGCGCAGCTCCACAGTGCCGCCTTCGTTGCTGAACTTAATGCTGTTGTCCAAAAATATCATCAGCATCTGACGCAGGCGGCCGTAGTCGCCTTCCATAAGGTAAACATTCCTGTCCAGTTTAACGTCAACATGCACGCCTTTTTTCTGCCCCAGCTGCTTGCTGGCACGGGCGGCGTCCTGCACTACGTCGCACAAATTAATATGTTCCTTTTCAATGGGGAAATCCGTATTCTGCAAGCGCGACAAATCCAGCAAATCATTAATCAGCCGCTGCAAAAACAGGCTTTCCTTCAGCATTTGCCGGTAATACTGCTCCACTTCTTCCTTATCGGTAACAACTTTGTCGTTCAGCGCTTCCAGGCTGCCGCGGATAACCGTTACCGGCGTGCGCAGTTCATGCGATATGTTGGCAATGAAGCTGCGGCGCAGTTTTTCCAGCTTGCGCCCTGCCTCGTCAGCATCCAGAAGGCGGCTGCCAAGTTCGTCAAGCGTGGCGGCAAGCGCGCCTATTTCGTCATTCTGTTTGATGTTGCAGCGTTCCGTATAATCATGCTCGGCCATTTTCTGCGCCACTTCCTTCATGCGGTTTAAGGGGCGCGTAAACTTCCAGCTGAACAGCACGCTTAAAAACGATACCAGTAAAAGCGCAATGGCGCAGGATAAAAGCAGTATTCTTACGCCTTCCCACGTTGCGGACTGCAAGCCCTGCACTGGGTAATGCAGAAGCACTGCCGCCTGGATAGCGCCGTTTTCATCGTATACAGGCGCAGCGGCGCAAAGCATGGTTTCCTCACGCACAGGGTTAAAATCTTCCGCTACCGATACCGTACCGGCAAAAGCCTGCTCCACGCAGTTGCGGGTAACATCAGACAGCTGCTCAAAAGTAACGCTGCGGCGCGGAAACTCCTTCAGCGGCGGCACCTGAGCCTGCGTATCTGCGTGCATCATCCGCCGGTGCATGCCCATATGGTGGTTCATGCGCTGCGGCAGTTTCAGTTCGCGGTCACTGTTAACAACCCACACGTCTTCCATGGTGATGTTGTTAATGTAACTTATAAAGCGCGTATTGGCAATGCCGCCGCGCCTTTCCAGCCAGCCTGCATTTTCGCTCAGCACTTCGGCAATGCGCACGGCGCGCTGTTTAAGCTCCGTGCTTTTTATATCCACCGTATGCTCGCGGAAAAAATGCGCAAAGCTACCGCCTACCACCAGTGCAAACACCAAAAGCACTGCGGCAAAATACAATGTAAGTTTTAAAGCTATTTTGTTATGCATTTGCTTTCTCCTCAAAGCGGTAACCTACACCCCAAATGGTTTTTATTTCCCAGCCGGGATGCTCAAACTTATCCAGCTTGGCACGCATACGCTTAATGTGTGAATCCACCGTGCGGCTGTCGCCGTAATAATCGTAGCCCCACAGGCTGTCCAGAAGGTTATCGCGCGAAAAGACCTTGCTGCTGTTTTTGGCAAGAGTCCATAAAAGCTCAACCTCTTTTTTCGTCAGTGGCACCTCGCTGCCATTTACGTTTACGGCATATTTGTCCAAATCAATCATTAAATTGCTGTACCTGTAAATATTATGCGCAGTTTTTTCCTCGCGCGGCTGCATGCGGCGCAAAATTGCACGCACGCGTGCCATTACCTCGCCCGCGCTGAAAGGCTTTATAATATAATCGTCGGCGCCGATATCAAGCCCCATGATTTTTTCAAAATCTTCGCCGCGGGCTGTAACCATAATTACCGGCACCAGCGATTTTCCGCGCAGGCGGCGGCACACTTCAAAACCGTCCACTTTCGGCATCATAACATCCAAAAGCACCATGGCAATATCAGGTTCATGCTCGTCAAACAGGCGCAAAGCCTCCTCGCCGTCAAGGGCAACTACCGGTTCAAAACCTTCTTTGCGCGCATAGTTGGATAAAATGGAAGTAATTTGTTTATTATCATCAGCAATCAGCATTTTTGCCACTGCCATCACCTCTCTGCACAAAACTTACCTATATTATACATATTTTTGCGCAGAAATTTAACCCTTACATCAGCCCAAAGGCGGCAGTTTTTTTACTTTTTGCTTTAATTGCTGATATAATATTAGCAGTAAAATGTGGCTAAAAAACCACAAAATAAAATATTTTTGCCATAATTTTGCCACAAGCACACTGTACAATAAAGACAAGCTAAAGAGCATAACAAATAAGCATAAATTAAAGGAGTGACCTGATATGTTGAAAAGCAAATTATTCAAATCCTTAGTAGTTGCAGGTTTAATCACCGCCATCAGCGTACCGGTTTTTGCGGCAGGCCAAACCGAACAGGTTCAGCCCACCATGCGCGATAAAGTAGAAAAAATTCTGAGCGAAGGCGATACCGATGCACGCCGCCCGATGCCTCTGCGCCGCGGCACTCCGCTTACCCCCGAACAGTGCGCCGAGCGTGATGCTGCAAGGCTGGCATGGATGGAAATGACCCCGCAGCAGAAATTTGAACAGCGCCAGAAATGGCATGACGAATTTTTAAGCAAACTGCCGGCAGAAAAACGCGAAGCTATCGAAAAACGTGAAGCCGAAGCCAGAGCAAAATGGGCCAGCATGAGTGAAGAACAAAAACAGGACGCACTGAAAGATATGTTCCGCGGACCGCGCGGCAACTTCCGCGGACTACACTGCGGCTGGGGCCCGGGTTATGGCCGCCACCATGGCGAAGGACGCTATGACCGCGACCGCCACTATGACCGCTACCACCACGACGGCCACTGCGACTGGGGCGATGAATGCCCGTTCTACAACGAGGATAAATAACCACATAACTAACCAGACAGCACAATAAAATAACCTAACAGCAGATTTGAAATATCCATAAACCTTTCCCCTTCTAACTAAAAACCGGCATCATAACGATGCCGGTTTTGTTGTTTTACAACGATGCTATTTTAATGGTTTTGCCCATGGCGTGCAGGATTTTAAAAATGTTATTTAAACTTGGGTTAATTTTACCGTTCTCTATTTTTGCTATGGTCGACTGGGAAATACCAGTCTTTTTGCTTAAATCAATCTGCGTTAAATTTATCGCCTTTCTTGCCTCAACAATTTGCAGCAAAAAATCTGCGCGTTCTTTAATTATCTCTAACTCATCAGCAGTATAAATTTCATTAAAAAAATCATCTACACTGCTTCCAGTATATTTGGTGTTAATTTTAACATTTACTTCTTTCATTTTACTCACCTCTTTTATCTGGCAATCAATAATTTATATCTGCTCAATGCTTTTTGTATATCTTTTTTAGGAGTTTTCTGCGCTGTCTTTTTAAATATATGAAGCAAATATATCTGATTTTCTAAAATACAGCAATACAAAATACGCCTGTTTTTTGGACGCAGTTCCCATATAGGGCCTTGCAAATGTTTGATATAAGGTTCACCCAAAGCATTACCCTTGGCTTTTAACATCATTAATAATTCTGATATTGTGTCTAATGTATCACGCGTAACTTTTTCATTTGTCAGTGCCATGTCTTTCAAATATTCTCTGACAGGTTCACGTCCATTAGCCGTTTTAAAAAATTTAATTTCAAAATTTGATTCCACACAACCCTGCCTTTCCGTATCCGTTTTTATTCTCTTCAGGAATATTTTAATGGATATTTCACTAAAAAGCAAGAAAGAAAAAACTATTAATATTTAAGCAACAACTGCATAAATTTTGAACTTATCATAAAAAAACAGTTTCCAACTTGCATTTTTCTTAAGAATTATTGCAAGTATACTTATAATAATTGCCGGTAATTATTTATTTTTCGGCATTTTATTAGATTATGTAACAATTAAATAAAGTTATTTATTTGCCACAAAATATATGCAGTGCTATACTAAATTATATACACTCGCCGAAAGGATGAACGCAATGGAAAAAGAATTTGAATATGTAGAATCAACTTCTTCCGGACAAATTTTACGCAAAAAAACGCAAAGCACACGCATACCTTATGAACACCAAATAAAAGCTATGCAATGCCTTGATAAAATAAACGAAAGCCCGTCCTTTGCTACAATGGTAGTTTTGCCTACCGGCGGCGGCAAAACTTACACGGCTTCCGTATGGCTGTTAAAAAACGCTATCGACAAAAAGAAAAAAGTTTTATGGATTGCGCACCGTCAGATGCTTTTAGACCAAGCATTAGATTCTTTTTCCAATCAGGCATATTTAACTAATCTGCCGCATATTTCTTCTTTTAATTTCCGTATAGTTTCCGGAGCGGAAAGACACGGTAGAACCATTGACATTACCGCAAATGACCAGCTTGTAATCGCCAGCAAAGACAGTATAGGCAGAAATTTAAAATGCCTTGATAACTGGCTGGCAAATGAAAATGAACTTTATTTCGTTATTGATGAAGCTCACCACTCTATCGCTAAAACATACCGTAAAATAATTGACCACGTCAAAGAACTTGTACCGAATTTAAAAATTATCGGCTTAACTGCAACACCATTCCGCACAAGTAAAAAAGAAGAAGGTTTACTTTCTAAAATTTTTACTGACGGCGTTGATTTAAAGGAAAATTATATTGTTTACGGCGATTTGGGTATAGCCTACGCCATCAATTTAAAAGAACTTATTAAAAGGCAGATTCTTTCAACACCAATTTTTGAACACTATTACACTGAAGAACGCTATGGTGATGATTTAAGCGTTGATGAATGGAATACTATTCAGCATTTTGACAGTATACCAGAAAAAATTGCCCAACAAATGGTGCAAAGTAAAGAACGTAACAATCTTATTGTAAGAACCTATAAAGAAAAACAAAAAGAATATGGGCAGACACTTGTTTTTGCTGTAAATATTGCCCATGCAATACAATTAAAAACATTGTTTGAACAAGCCGGAATTAAAGCAGATTATATTGTATCATCACTTACAATTTCCAGATTACTTATCAATTTAACTAAAGAAAATGAAAAAAAGATACAGGCTTATCGCGATGGCAAACTTCAGGTTTTAATTAACGTAAATATTTTAACCGAAGGCGTAGACCTGCCGCAAACACAAACAGTATTTCTTGCCCGCCCTACTGTTTCAACAATTTTAATGACGCAAATGGTTGGCAGAGCTTTGCGCGGTGTAAAAGCAGGCGGCACGGCTAATGCCTATATTGTTTCTTTCATAGATAACTGGAACGAACACATTGCCTGGGTTAACCCGGAAAGCCTGTTTGAAGGCAGTAATGATTTCTTTGACAAAGACCCTGGCAAACGTATTAAACGTGATATGATGATGATTTCTGTTGCCAAGCTTGAAGAATTTGCAAAAATTCTTGATGACACAGTAGACACAACAAAACTTGAAAACGTGCCATTTTTAGAGCGTATACCTTTAGGTATGTATACATTCAGTTATACCGAAAACAGTTCTGACGAAAATCAAGATATTGATTATACCTGTGAAGTAATGGTTTATAACAGTACAGAAAAATCCTATCAGGACTTTATCAATTATCTGCCTGAACTTTTTAAAAAATATAATTCTAATAACACAGATACGCTGCCAGATGAAATTTTATTTAAAATGGAAGCAGAATGCCACGATAAATTCTTTAAATACGAAACTATTCCGCCTTATGCCGAGGAAGATGTGCTGAATATTTTAAAATACTATGACCAGTATTCTGTTGCACCACAATTCTATTCCTTTGATTATATTGATAAAAACAGACTTGATATAACGCAAATAGCGCAATATATTATTAATGCTAAATTAAGTCGTATCCAAGAAAAAGAATATATAACTGCACTTTGGAACAACAATGATGAAAACATTTTAAAATTATTCTTTGTGAATAAAACTATTTTTAAGCGTCATATTGATCTAGAAATAGATAAAATCTTAGAACCGCCTGAAGGAATAAATATATCCTATCCTAAAATTCCTTTAATAAATTTACCGCTGTATGAAATCGGCAAAATATTTCCTCAACACGAACAATATCTTCGCGATACTGCATTCGAAAAATCAAAAAATCCAGAAGGTAAATTCCAATGTGCACACTGCGGTTTAACAGGTGATAACAGACTCGGCTTTGAAGTTGATCATATTACACCTATGAATAAAGGCGGCAAAAGTGTTCCCGAAAACCTGCAAATACTTTGCAGAAGCTGTAACCGCAAAAAGAGCGATAAATAATGGTAACACTTAAAGAGTTAAAACCATTTTACTATACTGCTCTTGATATAGGAGTAATTTTATCAAGTGCAAACTTAACAGTTATCGAGTTCTCTAATACTTTAAAAAAGATATCAGAAAACGAAAAAGATTTAATTGCGCTTAAATACAAAAATGACCGTCGGAAATTATTTTTAGCGGCCTCATATTGGAGTTATTATTTTGTCGATAAAGAAGCACTCGATGCTGAATTTCCGGCAATCAAAAAGCTATTAGGCACTAAAGACATAGAAATTTCAGACGGCGATTTTACTGCCGATTATTCTGATTTGGATTTGTTTTTCAAAAGCATCCGCTTGCGCATACTTTATATTGGCAAACAGGATTATGTAAGAATAAAGCTACGTACATTATTAAAACGTTACGGGTTAAAACGCCGCTCACAAAAATTTATTGATAAGTTTTTACTATGTATATGGTTTTATCAATTGCAAATTTATTTGCCTGGTAATAAAGAATGTGACATTCGAAAAGTAAATGTTGATGATACTATTATTTTCCGTATAAAAAACTAAAAATCAGCACCATCTTATCATAAGGTGGTGCTGATTCTTTATTTCATACTATTTTGTTTTAGTCTCTATTTATTTTCAAGTTTTTATACTTTCCTCAATACCCAAAAACTTCTTTTGCCTCTTTCATGTTCGCAACGGGGTCAACGGCGAAGGGGCAGCGTTTGGCGCAGGCGCCGCAGGCAATGCAGTCACCGGCGTGGGCTTTAAGCGCTGCATAGTGCTCGCGTACGGTTTCCGGCACTTCGCCCTGCGCTTTGGCAAGGTTCAAAAACTTGGTTACGTTTGCCACGTCAATGCCTTTGGGGCACGGCGCGCAATGTCCGCAGTACATGCAATGCCCTTCCCAGCTGATTTTGGGGAAGCTTGCAAAAACTTCTGCATAGTCTTTTTCGGCTTCGCTTGCCTTTTCGTAATCAAGCGAGGCTTTTAATTCTTCCATGGTACGCGCACCGCTCATAACAGCCACTACCGCCGGGCGTGTCAGCGCATAATGCAGGCACTGCACCGCCGTCAGCGCCTTGCCTGCCGGACTGTACTCGCTCAAAAGGTCGCCGCCGCCAAAGGCTTTCATAACGGTAATGCCCACTCCCAAACGCTGGCAGGTTTCGTAAAGTTCCGCACGTTTGGGGTCAAGGTTCAGCAAAGGCTTTTTGTAGCTTTCTTCCGCCCACAGTTTTTCCACGTCATCCGTGCCGGGCAGCAAATCGTAGCAGGGGTTTACGCTGAACATCAGCACCTCCACCTTGCCGCTTTTTACGGCTTCCAGCGCTGCCAGCGGATTATGGCTGCTTACGCCGATATGCTTAATTTTGCCTTCGGCCTTCAGTTCCAGCGCATAATCCAGAACGCCGCCGCTTTCAATCGTGCGCCAAAGTTCCGGCGAATCTACGTAATGAATCATGCCGATGTCGATGTAATCCGTGTTCAAACTTTTCAGCATAGTTTCAAACGCAGCTTTTACACTTGTAATATCGCGCACAGCCTTATACTGCCCGTCCTTCCATTCCGTGCATAAATGCGCCTGATAAATAAAATCTTTGCGGCGGCTGCCAAGTGCAGCTGCAATATTTTTGTGCATCTCCGGGTTGGGGCTGTATAAATCCATGCAGTTTACGCCCGCTGCCAGAGCAAGTTTAAACATTTCCTGCGTAAAAGCTGCGTCTTTGCCGTTAAAGCCTTCGCAGCCAAGGCCTATTTCACTTACTTTCAATCCTGTTTTGCCAAGTTCACGGTATTTCATGCCGGTTCCTCCTTTAAAGCATTTTTCCATATAATTATTGTAGTTAAAAATTTTTAAACGCGCAAGTTGAAGCATACTCCCGCCTGCACTTCATGCCAAAAACGCATGTTGGCGCATAACAATTAAGCATTAGACGCCATGCCCTGCGCTTTTTATAATTAAACTATACAAATAAAACGGAGGGATACCTATGAAAAAATTACTTTTACTGTTAAGCGCTGCGCTGACGGCACTTGCCGTTTCCGCCTGCGGCGCTTCCGCGCCAGCAGCACAGCCTGCACAACAAAATAATGCCGCGGCAGATGGCCACAAAGCAGTGCTTGTTATTGACGAAAGCCGCCTGCCGGTTACGCTGCGCAATGAACCGAGCGCCAACGATTTATATAGCCGTCTGCCGGTAACGCTTTCGTTTAAGGATTTTTCCGGCATGGAAAAAATTGCTTACTTCGACAAGCGCCTTGACGAAACCGGGCAAAAGGTTGGCTGCCATCCCCTTGCGGGCGATTTATGTGTTTATCAGCCATGGGGCAATTTAAGCATTTTTTATGTTGATTTTAAAGACGACAGCAATTTAATTCCCATCGGCAGGCTGGAAAGCGGGCTTGATATTGTTAAAGCCCACAACAGTTTTACCGCAACGCTTGAAAAAGCAGAGTAAGTAAAGGAGAAGCACCATGAAAAAATTATTATTCTGCGCAGCCATGATGCTGCTTTTAGGCTTGCAGGCACTGCCGGTAAACGCCGCAGCAGCCGCCCAGCCCTTTGTGCGCTGGAGCGTATACAGCGCTGCCGCCGGTAATGAAAACTCCCTGCGCGCAGCCGTTGCCGCACTTAACACCGCACTGCAAAACAGCGAAGGCGTGCTTGCTGTTTACGGCGGCGAGGACGAAAACGGCGTAATGCGCTATTTGGAAATTTATACGGATGAAACCGCTTTTAATGCCGCACAAAAGAGCAGCAACGTAAAAACAGCCGCCGCACAGGCGCTTAAACTGGCGCAGGTACATAAAACCCTTGCCGCCGATGCCTTTAACCTGCAAAGCAAAAACGCTGGCACTGCCGATAAGGCACGCATGGCACTGCTTGTTATCGACCCGGCGCAGCTTGATGCTTACAAAAAAGTGCTTGCCAAAGAAATGCAAAGCGCCGTTGCAAGCGAAGAAGGCGTACTGGCACTGCTTGCAACAACCGAAACCGCACGCCCCAACGTATTCCACCTGCTGGAGCTGTATGCCGACGACAACGCTTACCGCGCTCACATTGACGGACCGTATTTTCAGGAATATAATAAAGCCGTACAAACAATGGTTACGGATAAAGTTCTTATCGTCAATAAGCCGCAGGCAGTAACGCTCAGCGGCAAAAATTTAAAATAAGCTGGTGACCCTATGAAAAAATTTATTGCCCTTTGCCTTTTGGCCTTTAACATAGCCGCGTCCGCACTAGCGGCGGAAATACCCTATATCGGCCGCGTGCAGCCGGAATACCGTGCGGCGGCAGAAGGTTATCTTATTGAAGCTACATCGCCGCAGGACGTAGAGCGGCGCGTAAAAAACTATGTTCCTGCCCAAAGCAGCATTACCTTTGAAACCGTTAACGCCAAAAGCCTTTACGGCGCAGCGGATGTGCCGCTTTATATTTACCGCCCCGCCCAAAGCAGCGATGCCAAACTGCCGGTAGTGTACTACGCCCACGGCGGCGGTTATTTGTTCAGAATTTCGCTTGACGACCGCGAACGCTACCAGAACATTGCCAACGCCTTAAACGCTGCCGTTATTACGCCGCGCTACCGCCTTTCGGTAGAAGCGCCCTTTCCCGCGGCACTTGAGGACGCCTACAGCGGCTTAATGTACGTTAAAGAAAACGCAGACACACTCGGCCTTGATGCCGGAAAAATTATTTTAATGGGCGACAGCGCCGGGGGCAACCTTGCCGCAAGCCTTGCACTGTACAACCGCGATAACGCCAACCTCCCCATTAAGGGGCAGGTTTTAATTTACCCGATGCTTGATTACCGCACCGCAACGGAAAGCTCGCCCTACCATGCGCAGCAGACCGGTTATATTTGCTGGCCGCGCAGCAGCAACAAGTATGCGTGGGAGGTTCTGCGCGGCGGGCAAAAACTCAGCGGCAAAATGCTGGGTTATTATTCGCCCACCTTTGCGGAAGATTTTGCCAACCTGCCGCCTGCGTTTATTTATGTCGGCGGGCTTGACTTATTTGTTAATGAAGACATCGACTACGCCGCAAAACTTACGGAAGCAAATGTCGATACCGAGCTGCACGTAATTCCCGGTTTGTACCACGCTTTTGAAATTGCCGCACCCGAAGCCGGACAGAGCAAAATTTTCTGGCAGCGTGTTTACGCCTTCAGCGCTGAAAAACTGGCAGCAGAAGAATAACAAACAGCCAACTTAAAATTATAAAAATTTTACCCTGCTTACAGCATTAATGCTTATAAGCAGGGTATTTTTATTTCTGTTTTTGCTTTTATTTTTTCTGTGTGGCTTTTTGTATTTCGTAACGCAGGTAATTAAGACGGTCAAGCTGCTTTTCGCGGAAATGTATTTCGTCAAGCATGGCGTTGCGTCTGGCGTTTAATATGGTCAGCCGCCCCGGATCAGTGGCATCTCCCTGCATATCATTCCCCTCCTTAAGCTTTTTATGCAATAAAAAATGCAGGTACAAATTTCTTACACCTACATTGTAATATGGCCGCTTTAAATAAGCTAATACCTATATTTAATTACCGGAAATGCCCAAAACGTATGAATGCGCCGAACTGATAAACTCCTCCACCGCCGGTGCCTGCCGCTGGCTCTTTTTCCACGCCAGCACGCAGCCTGTTGCAAGCGGCGGCGCAAGCGGCACAAAACGCAAATCGTCGTAAAAATCGGTGCCCATGTTAAGGCACAGCGCCGCACCAAAGCCGCTGTGTACCATTACTGCCGCATTCATCAGCATTGTATAATTAACGGCAAAATCCATTCTGTCATTTAAACTGCCAAACCAGCTGGCAAGTTCGTTTTTAACCAGGTCGCGCTTGGGCATTAACAGCGGAATGCCCAGTAAATCCTGCGGCATCACCGCCTGTTTTTCTGCCAGCGGCGAATCTTTTCTTATTAAAACGCCCCATTCTTCCTTATGCGGCAGGCGCACAAAGCCGTATTTGGAAATATCCACGGGCTCTGTCAAAAAAGCTATATCCAAAAGCCCGTTTTCAATGCGTTCTTTAATATCATCGGCAATGCCGGAATAAAGCGTATAATGCACCAGCGGATATTTCTGCCGGAAATAATTCATCAAACCCGCCAATACGGAAATACTGCTTGCTTCGGCGCAGCCTATTGCGATTTCGCCCATTAAATTTTCGCTGCTGCGCGATACTTCGCGGGTTGTACGCTCGGCAAGCTCGGTAATTTCCTGCGCGGCGCTTTAAAAGCAGGCCTTCGTCGGTAAGCGTTATGCGGTGCTTGCTGCGGCAAAACAGTTTTACTCCCAGTTCGTCCTCCAGCTGCATTAACTGGCGGCTCAGCGTAGGCTGCGTTACATGCAGCAGATTAGCCGCTCTGGTAATGTTTTCTTCGCGGGCCACCGTTAAAAAATATTTTAAAATACGCAGTTCCACTTGCATTCCCCCTCACATACGCATTTATATTTTTATTGTACTTAAAATAAACGTATTAAGCAAGGTGAAGCATGGTTAAAGGGTAAAAAAATCCCCGCAGTTATATTCTGCGGAGATTTATAAGTTTTGCTTTTAGTTAAATTTCCGTGCCCAGTTTTTCAGCTTCGGCAAGCTGCGCCTGTTTACTTAAAATATCGCCCGCCGCAAAATTGCCGCCTGCATAAACAATGCCGCGGTTTTTCCAGCCAAGATGCCCTACCATGCCTTCGTAAAAGGCTTTTACCGGGGCAAAATTGTCCGCCGTATCACCCTCTGCCGCCATCAAAAGCGCGCACTCCTTAATGGGGTTGGCATAACCGGGCATACATTCTGCCACCGCAAACAGGCGGTCAAACGCGCATTTAAGCTGGCCGCTTACGCCCCAGTAGTACATCGGCGATGCCAGCACAACCACATCCGCCTCGCGGTAAGCCGGGTAAATTAAAGCCATATCGTCCTTCTGCACGCAGGGGCTTGCTTCATCTTTGCCGCCCATGCAGCAGCCAAGGCAGCCGTGAATATTCATTTTCTGCAAATCAAAAACCTGCACGGTGTTTCCCGCACTTTCAGCACCTTTAACAAAAGCCTTTACCAGTTCTTTTGTGTTGCCGTTTGCGCGCGGGCTGCCGTTTAAAACAACTATTTTTTTAGCCATTTGCTCCACCTCCGTCTTTCTGCTATAATTATAGCAATATATAAATCAAAGATGAAGTACGCACATTTTTGTCAGATACTAACTAAAAGGAGAGTATAATGATTAAGAATTATATCGAAAAGGCAAATTTCGAAGATACCGGCTTCAGCTACACGCTGTCGCTGATTAACGGCAAATACAAAATGGTTATTCTGTACTGCCTGATGGAGTTTGGCGTAGTGCGTTACAGTGAACTTAAACGCTACATCCGCAGCATATCGCACAAAACACTCAGCCTGTCGCTGAAAGAGCTGGAAAAATACAGGCTCATCATCCGCACCGAATATCCGCAGATTCCGCCCAAAGTGGAATACAGCCTGTCGGAGCGAGGCAAATCGCTTATGACGATACTCGACCAGCTTTGCACATGGGGCGAGGAAAATAAACCTGCTAAAAAATAAAGCCGCCCGGTGCTTGCGGGCAGCCCTGTTTACTCAATTTTTAATTCTGCAAAGATAACCGGCGCACCGGCACCAGCTTATTCTGCTATACAAAACCCAAAACTTACATCAGCTACAGCGTCTGCCAATGCAGGCGCTTTTTATATTTTTACGTATTCCTGCCAAAACGGGTATGTACTGAGCGCAATTACCGCCAGCAGCACAACGTAATCGGCAAGGCCGAGTTTTTGCTGCGGCATGTTTTTATAGGTGTTGGCACCAAAGCCCTTCAGCTCCATACTCAGCGCCAGCGTTTCGCTTTTGGCTACGGCGCGCATTACCAGCGGGCGTATAACTACAACGTAGGACATCAGCCTTTTAATCGCGTTGCCGCGGTTGGAATAGCCACGGCAGCTTTGCGCGTCCAAAGTAATGGTGCTGTCTGCCAGAAAGTTAGGCACAAAGCGCAGCGCCGTTGTAAGCATAAAGGCATATTCGCACGGCAGGTGAAATTTTGTTACCAGTGCCTGTGCAATATCCTGTATGCGCGTTGCTGCCAGCATGCACAAAAAGGCCATGGTCATAACCAGCATGCGCAGGCCGCCGACCAGTGCAATTTCAAGCGGCGAACCGAACAGAAGCTGCAAAAGCACCATCAGCCCGGTAAACACCGCCAGTCCGCCTATTGCCGCCATCGTCATGCGGTCGTGCTTAATGGAAAGGAGCAGCGCCAGTTCCAGCACTAAAATGGTGGCAACAGCCATTACCGGCAAAATAAATACCCATGCCGTTACGGCTACCGTTACTATAATCTGCGTAAATGCCGATATTTTCATGCCTGCCGCTCTCCTTTCATGCTAATGCTGCTGCAAAAATCCTCCGGGCTGGTTGCCGTAATACCCAGCGCGTTGCCAACTGCCGTTGCCGTAGGGCAGCGCAGCCCCCAGCGCTCTACGTTAATGCTGCCGTCAAACAGCTTTGCGGGCGTACCGTCAAATACTAAATGCCCGTTATGCAGCACAATGGTGCGCTGCGCATAGCGGCGCACGGTGTCCATATCGTGCGAAATAAGCACTACCGTAATGCCGTTTTCTTCATTAAGCGCCTTTAAATAACTCATCATGCGCTCTTTTTCCACTGCGTCCTGCCCGTTGGTTATCTCGTCCAGAATAAGCGTGCGCGGGTTTAAGGCCAGTGCAGCCGCCACACCCAAGCGGCGCTTTTGCCCAAAGCTTAAAAGGCGCGGGTAAGCGTCTGCCAAATCCGTAAGTCCCGTTGCGGCAAGCGCGGTTTCTACCTGGCGTTTAACCTTGTCCTCGTTCAATTTTTTGGCACGCGGGCCGTATGCCACTTCGTCAAAAACCGTGTCCTCCAAAATCTGTAAATCCGGGTTCTGGAACACATAGCCTATTTTATCTGCCAAATCGGCGGGTTCCATGGCGGCAATGTCCGTGCCGTCCACCAGCACCTGCCCGCTGCGCGGATGAATAAGCGCCATGAACAGGCGGCTCAGCGTTGTTTTGCCGCTGCCGTTGTGCCCCAAAAGCGCCACGAATTCGCCGCTTTCAATTTTAATGTCGATGTCGTTCAGCACCGGCTGCCCGCGCAGATACGCAAAATTAACCTCTTTTGCCTCCAGCATTACGCCTCACCCCCTGTAAAACCATTTGCCTTCAGTTCCGCAACGGCTTCTTCTTCCGTGCGCCAATTACCCAGGCTTACGCCGAATTTTTCTTCAAGCCCCAGCTTAATGCGCCACAGTGCCGGCACAAAATGCCGCAGGGTTTCATCCTTATACATAACGCGGGCGGCGTTTTCAAACTTATCGGCCGCCACAAGGCGTCCTTTTTTAAGTACAACTAAATCCGTCATATACGGCAGCAGATAGTCAATGCGGTGTTCTACCACCACAATGGTTGTGCCGTATTCCTTATGTATTTTGTAAAGCAGCTTATACAGCGAATTGGCTCCGTCCGGGTCCATGGCCGATACAGGCTCGTCCAAAACGATAATTTCCGGATGCACCGCCAAAACCGAAGCCAAAAGCAGCCTCTGGCGCTGTCCGCCGCTGAGTTCGTCCAGCTGATAGCTTTCGCGCCCCGGCAATCCTACATCTTCAAGCGCCCTGCGCGTGCGTTCTTCAACTTCTTCCGGCTTAAAGCCGTGGTTTAACAGGCTGAAGGCAACTTCCTCGCCCGCAGTAAGGGAAACAAGCTGGCTTTCGTAATCCTCCAGCATCAGCCCCAGGCGCATAGCAATATCCGATACCTTTTTGCCTTTGGTGCTTTCGCCCAGCACCATTACTTCGCCGCTGTACGCGCCGCCCATATAAAACGGCACAATGCCCGCCATAGCCTTGCACAGCGTTGTTTTGCCGCTGCCGCTCGGCCCTGCAATAACGGTAAAAGAGCCTTTTTCTATTTTAAAATCAATATCGTGCAGCACAAGGTTATTCTTTTTGTAAGCAAAATAAAAATGCTTTAATTCCGCAACCGTTTCCATCAATTATCTTCCTCCTGCACAAAAAACAGCCTGCGCACCGGCCCGTACAGCAAAAAGGTAATGCTGCCGTTAAGCACGCCTATTACCGCTACCACCGGCAGCATGGCATACAGCCATACGCTGAAGGGCAGCCCCAAAACTATTTTTAAAATAAAGGTAAACACGCCGCCGCTTACCATTGTTGCCACAAGGCCGGCAATAAACGGGCGCAGGCGCCATTTTTCAAGTTTAACGGCAAGCATGGCCTTAACCAGGAGGCAGCACACCACCGCGCCGCAAACCTCGCTGGCAAGGTTGCCCAGCGGAAAAGCCGATTTGGAGGACGGCACAAGCGTCATGCCGGAAATAAAGCCAATGCCCAGTGCCTGCGGCAGCGAAGGGTTGGTAAGGTTAATTACAATAGAATACATGGCAATGGTCCAGTTCGGCGTAACGCCGCCAACATTGGGGCTTACGGTATGAAGAATAATGCCTATTGCCAGAAGCATTGCCGTTATCGCCACCCAGCGGTAACCGTCCTGCGTTGGTTTAACCTCCGTTAATGTTACTATCTTTTTTTCTTTTTCTGCTGCTTCCATGCCGCTCACTCCTTAACAGGTAAATAAAAAAGCCTTCCATCCCTGTAGGGACGAAAGGCTGTAAACTTTCGCGGTGCCACCCTGCTTGACTTAAATAAGTCCGCTTAAAAGATACGGGCTAATGCCGATATCCGCTTTTATGGTAACGGGCAAAGCATTCCCGGCGCTGCTACCCCTTGCGGCTCGCAGTGCGCCTCCAAGGCCCATTCCCTTTAATGCACGCCGCCGGACTTTCACCGCCACCGGCTCGCTTTAGGCTGCCTTTTAAAGGTACTTTTCCTTATCATCAGCTGCAAATTTGTAATTACTAAAAGTTTAACATTGTAAAGGGCGGTTGTCAATACAATCCCAAAGGCTTTTCGCCAAGGTTAATCATAATATTTTTGGTCTGGCTGTAATGCTCCAGCATTACTTTATGCGTTTCGCGGCCAATCCCCGATTCTTTATAACCGCCGAACGGTGCGCCTGCCGGAATAGCGTTGTAGGTGTTAACCCACATTCTGCCGGTCTGCACGGCTTTTGCCACACGGATGGCGCGGTTAATATCCTGCGTCCATACGGCGCCGCCAAGGCCGTAATTGCTGTCGTTTGCCATTTTAACAACTTCGGCTTCGTCCTTAAACTTAATAACCACAGCCACAGGCCCGAAAATTTCTTCGCGTGCCACGCGCATATCGTTGCTAACATTGGTAATCAGCGTCGGCGCAAAGAAGTTGCCTTTATCAAGCCCGTTTTCCGTAAGTTTATGCCCTCCGCAGGCAATAGCTGCGCCTTCTGCTTTGGCAATATCAATGTAGCTGGCAATTTTGGCAACCTGTTTCGCGTCAATCTGCGAACCCATCTGTGTTGCCGGGTCGAGCGGGTTGCCGACTTTTACGGCGTTAAAGCGTTTAACCGCTTCTTCAACAAATTTATCGTAAATTTTTTCGTGTACAAACACGCGCGAGCCTGCGCAGCAAACCTGTCCCTGGTTGAACAAAATGCCCAAAAGCAGGCCTTCCATAGCCAAATCCCAGTTGCAGTCATCAAAATAAATGTTTGCAGATTTGCCGCCAAGCTCCAAAGTAGCCGGAATTAATTTATCGGCGGCAGCCTGTGCCACGCCGCGGCCAACTTCGGTAGAACCGGTAAAGGCAAGTTTGGCAAAACCGGGGTGTTCCAAAACATACTGGCCGGACTTGCTGCCCTTGCCGGTAATTACGTTAAGCACGCCTGCCGGCAGCACGCCTTCAATTAAACGCACAAGCTCCAAAACGCTCAGGCTGGTAGTGCTTGAAGGTTTAAGCACAATGCAGTCGCCTGCGGCCAGTGCCGGAGCCAGCTTCCACGCAGCCATGAGGAACGGGAAGTTCCACGGAATAATCTGCCCTACTACGCCGATAGGCTCGTGCAGGACGAGGCTTAAGGTGTTGTTGTCCAGCATGGTGGCAGTACCTTCTTCCGTGCGGATGGCGGCCGCAAAATAGCGGAAATGGTCTGCGCTCATCGGAATATCAATCATGCTGGTTTCGCGGATGGGTTTGCCGTTGTCCAACGATTCAACTTCTGCAAGGTGCTGGGCGTTGGCGTCGATAATATCGGCAATTTTGTTTAAAATAACCGCTCTTTCAACAGGAGTGGTATTCTTCCAGCTTTCCCACGCAGCGTGCGCAGCTTTTACCGCAGCGTCAACATCTTCGCGAGTTGCCTCGGCGCAAACTGCCAGTTCTTCGCCGGTAGCAGGGCTGTAAGTTTTAAAGGTAGCGCCGTCGGAGGCGGGCTGCCACTTGCCGTTAATGTAAAGTCCGTATTCTTTCTGTAAATTTTTCATTTTTCAATACCTAACCTTCTATCTTATTTTAAGAGATCACTGTTTTTGCGATAAATCTTATGTAATCAATTATAATTATTATTTGTTTTTAAGTCAATATAAAATAACGTTACAATAAATACACTTTAACAGTTATTTTGTAAAATATTTGAGAAAGGTTGGAAAATATAAAGCCGTACAATTTTTAATGTTCTAAATCAATTTAATTACGGCATAAAAATTGCAAAACCGCATAAAAAAAGAGCAGCTCTAAAGCTGCCCATACTGTAAATATTATTTTAATTTAACGGCAGTGCCGCTGACGCTTACCATCAGCATGCCGTTTTCTTTGCCTAATACTTCGTAGTCAACATCGACACCGACAACGGCATTAGCGCCTAATCTTTCGGCACGCTTGCACATTTCATCAATAGCTTTTTCACGCGCTTCCTGCAATTCGTTTTCGTAAGTGCTGCTGCGCCCGCCAAAAATATCCGTAATTCCGGAGAACAAATCCTTAACAAAATTTACGCCGGATACCACTTCACCAAAAACAATGCCCTTATATTCGGCAATCTGCCTGCCTTCAACAGTTTGTGTAGTTGTAACAATCATGGGTGTGACCTCCTTAAAAAATAAGTAATTAAATACTTAATTAAGTATTTAATTACTTATTTCAAAACACCATTAAAAACATATTCTGTTACACCTTTTTTATAATAATCTTTTAATTTTTCATATTGCTGAAAATTATAAAATTTTAAAAGTTTCTCAAAAGATTTTAAATTATTATCAGAAATAGTAATCAACGGATAATCTGTTTCAAGGAATTTAATAGATTCATCCATTAATTTATATGCTATTCCAGTATCTCGAAAATCTTTTAATATTCTAAAAGTACATATTTTTTTTTCATCTTCATATTTCTTTAAAACAGCTATGCCAGATATTACTCTCTTTATTTTTTCTACATTTTCGCTTTTCACCGTAGATACAGCAAGTAAAATTTCTCTACGGTCAGGCTTTTGTTTTAATTCTAATAAAACTTTATCATTATACCATTTATAAAAATTAGGATAAGTAGATTCTAAATCATTAATATATTTATAAGTTTCAATGACATCTCCAAGATAATCCATGAATAATTCACTTATTGATTTAGGGCGTATTTCTGACACTTTTACAAAAGTAGTATCTAAGATTTGATCTATAGACACAAAATACACCTCCCAACAATAAAAATCTACCATTGTTAGTTTATCACAATTTATTCATATCTGCAATTAAAAAATTTTTAACAAACAATCATATAAAAAATTTGTTGCTAATCCTAGCAAGATTAATACAAATAAATATATAATAAATTTATTTCTATTCGTTTCTTCCCTCTGAATTTTTATTACAGCATTAAAGCTATCTATAGAATTTTGCTCAGATGCTTTTTTCTTAATATGATAAGCAACCATATTTTCTTTAAGACCATCAATATACTTTTCCCACAAATTATATTCTAATAACCTGCATTGCATAACATCTCCCTCTATATAAATACTATCAGTAATATTTCTCATAATAAGAAAGTTTATGGATTTTATATCGAATCGAAAATTTCTAAAAAATCTATCTTTAATTTCTGGATTAAAACTTCTTATATCATTTAATCGAAAATCTACTACTTCAGTTTTGAAAAATGAATCTCGTAAAGGATTATTATAATGTACTTTTTGCGTAATAGCAAAAAGTTTATTTTTAGCTACACGTATCCTAATTCTAAAATAGTATTCTTTTATATTTTGAATTGATTCATCACTATTGCATACTAAATTTTCAATTTTTAATTTAATTATAGTACCTTCGCTAACTTTTTGTGTTAATTTTTTATCAGGTTGATATAATTGTTGTTTACAATTTTCTAACTCTATTTCATTATTTTCTTCTAATGAATATATAATAAACTGTTTATTCTCATTTGTTTTTTGACTATTATTTCTATCCACAATATAACGTTTAGGTTGTCCACCTGTTGTTATATAATTTTCATTAAATATTGCATCTACTAATTCAGTATTTGATATTTTAGCCCCAAGATCATAAACATTTAAACTATTTCCATTCTTTTTTCTATAAAAAATGGGCAATACAAGTTTATTGAAGCAATATTAGAAATATCATTAACTAATATACCAAAATCAAAAAAACAATTATCTTCTTCATTCAAATAACTTAATTGGCTCCAAAAATTAATATGAACTTTAGCTGTCACTTTATTATTATCTATATTTTCTCTTTTTACTTTAGTATCTAATTCATACCATATTGCAAAGCTTCTCATAAAAATAACTTCCCATCTATATAACAAAATGATTGAGGTGGATTAAAATTTTTAATTATACTTTTTGGATCAATTTTCATTTTCAATTTAATAAATTCACTAATTTCGATAGCATAAGCTATTTTTTTATTTTTAAAATAGTTATCATAAAGTTTTTTTTCTATTCCCGCACTATTTTTTATTTTTTCCCATAATATATTAGGCTCGCCATATAATATATTTTTTGAATAAAAATATCCAACAATACATTTTTCCGGTGAAGAAGAATATATAAAATAGCGTTTACAATTTATTTTAGGTATTCGTTTTCTCAACTCAAAAGTTTTTATACCCGATTCAATTTTATGTACATATTCAGGTTTAATAGAAATTAAAATATCCATGTTACATTCGCTCTTTTTGTCTTAATTAAAAATATATTATTTATACTTCTATATTATTTACATAGTATTATATCATTTTTTTACTAACTTGTATAGAAAGCATTCTTGCATGTTCTTTTTGTATTCAACACTGAATATTATAAAATAAAATTACTTTTTATTTATATAATTATACTTAATATTTTAATTGCAGAATAAATAATAAATTTATTATAAACCTTTTTCAAAAAAATCTAAATGGTGTTAATTTTTTTTTACTTTTAGTTAAATTACATTGACTGCAAAATTTAAGTATGTTATATTTATTAAGCAGGGAGGTTTCGACTATGAATACATGTCCAATCAATACTATTATAAACGGTGATTGCATATCTGAAATGAAAAAATTACCAAACTCATGCATTGATTTAATTATTGCAGACCCACCATATAACCTTTCTAAAGGTAACGAATGGAAATGGGACAATAGCGTTGAACTTCAAGGAATGGGCGGTAACTGGAATAAAGTTATCCAAGAGTGGGATAATTACACCTTAGAATCTTATATTACATTTACAACCGCTTGGCTCACTGAAGCCAAGCGGTTGCTTAAACATACCGGTTCTATGTGGATTTTCGGAACTTATCATAATATTGGTATTATAAATGTAATTTGTCAAGCTCTTGAGATTGAAATAATAAATGAAGTGATATGGTATAAAAGGAATGCTTTTCCTAATCTATCGGGAAGAAGATTGACAGCAAGCCATGAAACAATTCTATGGTGTAATAAAAGAGAGAAAAAAAGGGAATACTTTTTTGATTATGACTATTCAAAATACGGCGACTTCTCTTATGATAGTTTAAAAACACCTGGAAAACAAATGAGAACTGTATGGGATATACCGAACAATAAGAAAAAATTTGAGCTATTATATGGCAAACATCCTACGCAAAAACCACTTAGAATCCTTCAACGAATAATCAAACTTTCTTCGAAAAAAGGTAATATTATGCTTACTCCTTTTTCTGGTTCCGGAAGTGAATGTGTTGCTGCAAAAATAACTGGAAGAAAATATATTGGAATTGAACTTGATAGTAATTATTGTGAAATAGCAAAAAATCGTTTAGCACATTCTATAGAAAACGACAATCAATTAAATACCATTGATTCAAATCTATTTAAAAGCGAGGCTTCAAAATGAAAAATATAATAGTTAATAAGAAAAAGCTTCGTAAAAAAATGATCGATTTAGATATTAAAACAATCAATGAATTAGCAATAAAATCAGGAGTGTCAAAACCTACAATATATGAATATTTAAACGGAAAATCTCCTCTTTCCGCAACATTTATTCGTTTATGTAATTATCTAAATGTAGATCCTTATGAAATTTTAATAGAAACAGAAACACCATCAACGGAGGATTAAAATGTTCAAACCAGTTATTAAGTGGAGTGGCAGTAAACGTAGTCAATCTGCAAAAATAAAAGATTTTGTACCGAAAAAATTCAATAGATATTATGAACCATTTATTGGAGGTGGATCTATGTTATATGCAATAAATCCATCTAAGGCTATTTGCGGCGATATTTGCATACCTTTAATTAATTTATGGAATAAAATCAAAAATCATCCTTTAGAATTATCTGAATCATACAGAATACGATGGTCAAGGCTTCAAACAGAAGGTTATCAAGCTTATTATGATATAAGAAATAATTTTAACAAAAATCACTCACCTGAAGATCTTCTCTTCTTGACTAGAACATGCGTTAATGGTCTAATTCGGTTTAATGCAGATGGCAATTTTAATAATTCATTACATCATACTCGGCCTGGCATATCTCCCGATAGTTTAGAAAAAATTATTCTAGATTGGTCTAAACACATTCAATGTGCAGAATTTATTTCTGGCGATTATACTGTTACAACTAGAACAGCTAAGGTAGGTGACCTTATATATTTAGACCCTCCATATTTTCATACGAAGGGTCGTTATTATGGTACCATCGATTTTCAAGCCTTTTTTTCTTACTTAGATCACTTAAACAGCAAAGGAATTAAATACATTCTCTCTCTTGATGGTATCAGAGGAGAAGATAACTTCACTATTGAATTACCAAAAGAACTGTACAAACGTCATGAACTCATTCCATCTGGCAATTCTAGCTTCAAAAAAGTTATGAATAAAAAAAATATTCCAGTTTTAGAATCATTATATCTCAATTGGTAGTTTAAAAGACAATTATGTCCGAATAATTATTTTTCTTAATTTTTTCACAAATAAATTCTTTCAAAATTTTACCTTTATAAGTAGCCGTAACAATTTCAATTCTCCATCCTTTTTTAATTGGTTCCATTATAAAAAGCATATCACAATTACTACCATCAAAAACAATATGCTCATTTTGTGCATATTTACGTAAGTAAGCAGCAGCAGAAATTATTTCAAATGCATCAAAATCAACAAAAGATTTTGATCGATTCCATTCCCCAACTTGAGGATAAATAGGCCGTTCAACATTAGGAATATAATTCATAAGATATTTAATATAGTTTATGAGGCCGTTTCCAACATTTCTTTCCAAATCAGAAGATCTTTCCTTTGATTCAATAGAAAGTAAAACAGGAAAATTAAATACCCCAAATAATTCTAAAACATGATCGGGACGTTTACCGGCAACAGACTCACTTATACGAGGCAAAGACAACCACCGTACTTCGCAATTTCTGTAAAGAACAGAAAGTCCACTCCAATCACCGCCTGGAGGATTGCACATACCTTCAAAACAAACTTTATTTAATAGATGCGAAAAAAGAAAATGAATCCCTGTATCAACATCATCCTCATGAAAAGATTGTGGAACACTTGGAAAACAATTTTGTACTAGACTAACTTTATTAGCTGTTTGTGTATAGTGATTTTTCAATCCAGATGTATCTAAAAGTAGTTTTGCGTCATAAGAATGATTAGCAAGAACTGGAACATCCAGTGCAACAAAATTACTCAATGCCAGAATAGATCGCCAAAATCCGTTAGAACCAGCAAGTACTCCTGGATTTGTAACAAGTAAATTAAAATTACGTTCAATAACTGGTCCATAAATGTATGTCAAAACTTCTGTATTAGTAGAAGAAAGCATTGCAATTAACGGAAGAATTCCTCTATCTGGTCGATTATCATCACCGCCTGGCTTAAACCCTTTAATCATGCACAAAATTAAATCCGTATCATTTGAAGCAATACGATCAAGTATTTTATTATCATAAGACGGATATAATTTATACATTTCTGATACTAATCTTTTTCTATTTAAAGCTGGAATAATTCCAAATGGAATGTCTTTAGATCCTAATCCAACGCTAAACTTTCCTACCAAATCTAGAAACTTAGCAGAAAATCCATGGTGCCCTTTAGTTGTAATGATTTTTTGAAAGTTAAAATTCGAATTATTTAATGAAAATTCTACTATTCCGTTATGAGATTTGTATAATTCTTCCCATTGCTTTGACGTAAAATTTGTTGATGAACGAGAATTACGTGCAAGAAACAAAACAATATTAAAATTCTTTTGAAGAATAATTTTTTCTTCAATCTTTGTATCAAAGCCACACATTCGTTTAACCATATACCGATAAAGTTCTGATTCCGCAAAGTTATTTTCATCAAAATCCTTTATAAAAGAATCTAACTGCTTATCAAATTCTTCTGAACGAATATAAACTTGAGCTACAAAATTATTAGTGTTTCTAGAAAAACTAATATAACTATACGGAACTACAGGATTAGGAAAACGAAGAGCTTTTCTTTCACGTGTACGACTATTCAATTCATATTTTACAAAATCTACAATATATAAATATGGACACCCTGTACGCCCAGTTGAAAAAGCTCGTCCGCTTCGTTGCCATGCTTGATTTCCCGCTTGTAATGCACTACAAAACTCAATTGCATAAAGAATTGTTTCTTGTCCATTTTCTACATAAGTAACAATCGCATCTGGCGTTTCATCAAGAAAGCTACCACAATTTTTAAGGATATTAAAAATATTACTTTCCCATCTTCTACGTCCAGCTTTATTAAAACCAGGAAGCAATTCTATCTGCCAATCAAAATAGCAATTTAAATACTCAAATTTTATATTATAAACAATAGTAGATGGTGAAATTAACGAAATTTGAATATATGGAGGATTAGTTTCATCTATAATAATCTTAACTATACGTTCACATTCCACAATATTATCACCATGTATTCTAAATCTCTTTGGCATAAAATAATCTCCTATCAAAATAAGATAACCACTAAACTGATACATGTATCATCATATTATAAATCAATAAAATTATATAAAAAAGCAAAATAAGATTCCTCAAAAACTTTGTTATAGTTTTCAGGAATCTTATTTTTTATATCACATTATTCAAACTCTATCGTTGCGGGCGGTTTGGTTGTGTAGTCAAACAGCACGCGGTTGATATGTTTTACTTCGTTTACTATTCTGTTGGCTGCGGTGGTAATTGTTGCAGGAGGCAGCATGGTAACTTCCGCCGTCATAAAGTCGGTGGTGGTTACGGCACGCAGGGCAATGGCGTAATCGTAAGTGCGTTCGTCGCCCATAACGCCTACACTGCGCATGTTGGTCAGCGCCGCAAAATACTGGCTGGGGCGCTCTGCCAGCGGCAGTTTGTCCACTTCTTCACGGTAAATGTAATCGGCATCCTGCACAATGGCAACTTTTTCTGCCGTTACTTCGCCGATAATACGGATGGCAAGCCCCGGTCCCGGGAACGGCTGGCGGGTTACCAGATATTCCGGAAGGCCAAGTTCTCTGCCGGACTGGCGTACTTCGTCCTTAAACAAATCGCGCAGAGGCTCAACAATTTCTTTAAAATCTACAAAGTCGGGCAGGCCGCCTACATTGTGGTGGCTCTTAATGGTTGCCGATTCGCCGCCGAGGCCGCTTTCAACAACGTCCGGGTAAATGGTGCCCTGTGCCAGATAATCGACTGCGCCGATTTTTTTGGCTTCTTCTTCAAACACGCGGATAAATTCTTCGCCGATAATTTTACGTTTGGCTTCCGGCGCGGTTACGCCTGCCAGTTTGCTGTAAAAACGTTCGCGTGCGTCTACGCATACAAAGTTAATGTCAAACAGGCCGCCTTCGCCGAATACGGAGCATACTTCTTCACGTTCGTTTTTGCGCAGCAGGCCGTGGTCTACAAATACGCAGGTAAGCTGTTTGCCGATGGCTTTGGCCAGCATTGCCGCGCAGACGCTGCTGTCTACGCCGCCGCTTAATGCGCACAGTACTTTGCCGCTGCCGATGCGTTCTTTCAGCTCTTTAACGGTTTCTTCAACAAAGCTGTCCATTTTCCAGGTTCCGGCACAGCCGCATACATTATATACAAAGTTGCTCAGCATTTTGGTGCCGTTGTCGGTGTGCAGCACTTCGGGGTGGAACTGCACGCAGTACAGCCCGCGGCTTACGTCCTCTGCCGCCGCTACCGGGCAGTTGGGGGTATGCGCGGTAATTTTAAAGCCGGGCGCTGCCGTTTCAATGTAGTCGTTGTGGCTCATCCAGCACACGTTTTTGTCCGGTATATCTTTAAAAAGAAGGCTTTCCGTATCAAAGTCAACCAGTGTTTTGCCGTATTCGCGTTCCGGAGCTTTGCAAACATGCCCGCCCAGCATGTGCATCATCAGCTGGCTGCCGTAGCAGATGCCTAAAACAGGCACGCCCCAGCTGTAAATTGCCGCATCAATAGTGGGCGAATCTTCTAAATAAGCGCTGTTTGGGCCGCCGGTAAAAATAATGCCCTTCGGGTTTTTGGCTTTAATTTTTTCAAGGCTCTGCCTGTAAGACACAATTTCGCAGTAAACGCCGCTTTCCCTTACGCGGCGGGCGATAAGCTGGTTGTACTGGCCGCCGAAGTCAATTACTAAAATCATTTCCTGGTTGTCGGTTTTCATAACGGCTTCATCCTCCTGTAAAGTTTTTTACGTTTTTCTTTATCTTTTAATTTTACAATATTAAGTGTAAAAAAGCAAACAAAATGCCCGCTTTTGCAAGGGTTTACAGGCTGTTTACCCTTCTTTGGCAATAACGCGGAAATCGCCGTCAATATCGCCCGTAAGCAGCTTGCGCAAAATGCTGTAACCGCCGCCAACAACTTCAATCGTGCCGTCAAGCACATCTACAAGCGGCTTCAGTTCGTCAACAACAACCTGCGTATTGTAAGTGCCGGTATCCACAACGTAAAAATGCTCAAAGCCCTTAAACATTTTGCGCAGGTAAGCCTTTCCTTCTTCCTCACCCTTTTCGGCAATCTGCGTTTCAAGGTTCAGGCTGCCGCTGCGCATAAAATCAAGCCAGCTTTCCGTCATAAAAATGCCTTTGGGCGCGCGGTTAATGCTTTTAATATCCGTTTTGGAAAGCAAAATATCCACACAGTCGCGCGTTTTAGGTATTACAAGTTCTGCCGTAGTTGCCCTTAACTTTGCCGTTCCGCCGCCGCAGCCGCTTACGCAGATTAAAATGCGGTCTACGTTGGCAAAACTGTCGATAGTGTTCTGCAAATATTCTGCCAGCTCCTGCGGATTGCTGTGCAGGCGCTTCGGCAGAAAATACACCGGCGTATCGAGATTCAGTTCATCAATTAAATGCAGTATTTCTTTTTTTAGTGTCGGGCATGATAAAATTACCTGTTTCATGCTGATGCTCCTTTTATACCCTTCTGTAATAAGTATAGCACAGAGCAATGCGGCGTTAAACGCAGTTTTGTAAAATATCGCACCGGAGATTGACCGCGCCCTTTTGGCAATAATATAATAAAATTGTAAATTTATAAATTTATAAATTTTAAACCGTTACCATACTTTAAGCGAGACTTTTATGAACACCAGATTTTTATTTACGCATATGCCGCCTGGCAGGCTGTTTTTAATTACGGCCGGGCCGGGAGCGGTTGGCATGCTGGCTTCGGTGCTGTTTTACATGGTAGACGGCATTTTTATCGGCCGCTATCTTGGTGAAACGGCGTTTGCCGCGCTGAACCTTGCTTTGCCGTTTGTAATCATTAATTTTTCGCTGTCCGATTTAATCGGCGTCGGTTCTTCCGTGCCTATCGCCATTAAACTTGGCGAAAAAAGAACCACACCGCCAACAATATTTTTACCTGCGCCTGCGTGCTTACTTTTTTAACAAGTATCGGCGTTGGCGCGCTGCTGTATTTTGGCTGGCCATACCTGCTTTCGCTGTTGGGCGCAAAGGGCGAGCTGCACGCGCTGGCGTTAAGCTACCTGCGCGTTTATGCATTAACGGCGCCTGTTACCACCATTGTTTTCGGCGCAGACAGCTACCTGCGCATCTGCGGGCAAATACGCACCAGTATGTTCCTTAATATAGGCATGGCAGTTATCAGCTTTGTGCTGGAATTTTTATTCCTTGCTGTTTTCGGCTGGGGCATTTGGGCAGCGGCGTTTGCTTCCAGCCTTGCCATGATGGCAGGCGCGGCTGTATCGCTGTACCCATTTTGGCGGGGATATTTGCAGCTTAAATTCTGCCGCCCAAATTTTTCAGCGGCAATGATTGCCAATATTTTTGTATGCGGCTGCCCGATATTTTTAAACAATGTTTCCGGGCGCTTAACTTCGATAATGATGAACTTTTTGCTGCTGCGCTTCGGCGGCACCACGGCGGTTTCGGTATACGGCGTTTTAATGTATGCCGACAGCTTTATTACACAGTTTTTGTACGGCATGTGCGACGCCTTGCAGCCTGCGGTGGGCTACAACTGGGGAGCGGGCAATTCGCGGCGCATCAGCCAAATAGAACGCTACTGCTATGGAACGGCGGCCTGCGTATCGCTTATATCGGCAGCGGTGATGATACTGTTTCCGCTTAAAATTACGCAGTTTTTTGTGCCCAATGGCGACAGCGGGCTTCTAGCCCTTGCCGCTGCTGCCGTGCCCATATTTGCAGTAGCGTATCTGACACGCTGGGTTTCACTGGCAACCGAAAGTTATATGACGGCGGTTGGCAAATACTTGCAGGCTTCGGTTATTTCCGTTGTTACGGCGTTTGCCGCGCCCGCGCTGATACTTATTTTGCTTTTCCCGCTCGGGCTTGACGGCTTATGGCTTAACTACCCGCTGACAGCAATAGTCTGCGCCGTGCTTTCCGTTGTAATTATCAAACGCTTCAGCAAAGATTTGCTTGCAAAAGCGAAGCAGAAACATTCCTAAAAAATAAAAGCAGTTTCAAAATTTCAAATAAAAGATCCCGCAAACAAGCGGGATTTTTTATTTGAATAATATCGTCAAAAAATTAAATCAATTATATATTAAATTGTTTATTGCAAATGCTTGTGATATAATTTTACTATTAATAAAAATACAGCAGCATGTTTTTAAAATGCACCTGTAACAAGCAGGAGGAAATAAAATTGATTACCTTAAAAAACGGTGACGGCATCAAATGGCCGCACGGCAAGCGCATTGCCGTTTTGCTGACCTTTGATTTTGACGCCGAATACCTGCGTTATTCCGTAACCGGGCAGAGCGCGCTCGGCTTTTCGGATATTTCGCGCGGGCAGTACGGACCGCACGAAGGCTTAAAGCGCTGCCTTGACATGCTGGCGCGCCAGAACATTAAAACCACGTTTTTTGTGCCCGGCATTGTTGCCGAAAAATACGCGGACGAAGTAAAACAAATTGCCGCCGCAGGGCACGAGCTTGCCTACCACGGCTATGCGCACGACGCACGCCCCGGCATCCCGCTTGAGGAAGAAGAAGCCAATATGGCAAAAGCGGAAGCCATTCTTGAAGCCATCAGCGGCAAAAAAGTAATTGGCCACCGCGCCCCGCTTGATACCTTGCAGACTTACGGCGTTAAGCTGATGCAAAAACGCGGTTATTTATACAGCAGCACCTTAAAGGACTGCGACTGGGCATATATCCACGAAGGTGAACACCCTGTTGTGGAACTGCCGACCGAACCCGGCTTTGACGATTTTTCGTTCTTTTATTTTTCGTACGCCGATGCGCACACCATTACCTGCAGCTACCAGGCAGAATATGTTTACAATATGTGGAAAGATGCCTTTGACGAACTGGCAAACGAGGGCGACAAAATTATGTGCCTTAAACTGCACCCGCAGCTGATTGGGCGCTCAAGCCGCATCCGCATGCTGGAGCGACTGGTGCTTTACATGCGCCAAAACGGTGCGTGGATTGCAGGCTGCGAAGAAGTTGCGCGCTATGTGCTGGCGCAAAACGGAAAGGAGGCTGACGCCGATGCTGTGGCCAAATAACAAACGCCTTGCGCTGATGCTTTCTTTCGATATCGATGCCGAAACGCTGTGGCTTACGCGCAGCGAAATCAATAAAAACCACCCCGCCAACCTAAGCCGCGGGCTGTATTCCGTAAAGCAGGGCATTCCCCGCATTTTGCGGATGCTGGAAGAAGAAAACCAGCACGCCACCTTTTTTACCACGGCCTACACGGCAGAGCTTCACCCGGAAGTTATTAAGTGCATTGCCGCCTGCGGGCACGAAATTGCCTACCACGGCTACCTGCACGAAGTTTACGATACTTACGAAAAAGAAAACGCGCTGATGGCAAAGGCCGAAAACATCATTAAAGGCCTTACCGGCAGGCAGATGGTGGGCCAGCGCTCACCGGACGGCTTTATATACGATTTTCACCTCCAGCTGTGGCTGGACAGGGGATATATTTATTCCTCCAACTGGCGCGATAACGACGGGCCGTTTCTGCACAAAATAAACGGCAAAACCGTGCCCATTGTGGAACTGCCCAAAGACGGCATAGTGGATGACACCAGCTACGATATGTACACCATACAGGCGCCGGAACACCACTACCTGCGCAGCGGGCGCGAAATGACCGGCATTTGGATGGAAGAATTTGACGGGCTTGCCGACGAAGGTCGCATGATGAATTTTGTAATGCACCCGCAGTTTATTGGCCGCCCCGGCTATGTGCGCGCCCTGCGCGATTTTATACGCTACGCCAAAGACAACGGCGCCTGGATTTGCACCGACGAACAGGCCGCGCGCTGGGTACTGGCACAGAACGGCTTTACCGAATTTGCCTGATTTGGGCGCTTGCGCCTGCAATAAATAAAAAGATGAGAGGGGTTTAAAAAATGTTCAGCAAAAAACTTACCAAAAAATTATTAGCTTTAGGTGCGGCAGCAATGCTTGCACTGGCAGCAGCCGGCTGCGGCGGCAGCGATAAGGCCGACGCTCCGAAGGAAACGGCAAACGGCAAACTTACCATTGCCATTAACGCCACCTTCCCGCCGTTTGAAAGCGTTAAGGAAGGCACACACGATTATGTCGGCGTCGATATTGATATTGCCCGTTATATCGGACAGAAGCTTGGCAAAGAAGTTACCTTCACCGACATGAAGTTCGCTTCCCTTGTGCCCACCCTGCAAAGCGGCCGTGCCGATATGATTGTATCGGCCATCAGCCCTACGGACGAGCGCAAAGAAGTGCTTGACTTTACCGAACCTTACTACTACCCGATGAAAGCCATTATCTGTCAGAAAGGCGCAGGCTACGACAGCTTTGAAAAACTTAAAGGCCAGAAAGCAGGCGCTTCCATGGGCACCACCTATGTACAGGAGCTGAAAGACGCAGGCGGCATTGAAGTTGTGGAACTTGACAACACTCCGCTGGTTGTGCAGGACATTTTAAACGGACGCCTTGCCGCTGGCTTGTTTGACGCAGCACAGGCTGCCGTATTCATCAGCCAGAACGATAAACTGGAAATGCACACCTTAAACCTGCCGATTGTTTACGCCGATACTTTTGCCATTGCGCTGCCGAAGGGCTCTAAAGATGTTGCCACGGTAGACGGCATTTTAAAAGAAATGCAGAAAAACGGCGAAATGCACAAAATTTTGGTTAAGCACCTTGGCGAAACGGCAACCAAACAATATGAAGAAGCCATTGCCAAACTCGACATTGCAAAATAAAACCAACCCGGCAGTGCGCTGTACTGCCGGGCTTTAACTTAAGGAGCAACATTATGCTTGATTTTTCCGTACTCGACCCATACCTGCCGCTTTTGGCTTCAGCCGTATGGATTACCATTAAATTTACGTTCTTTTCCACCCTTATCGGCTTTTTGGGGGGATTTATTTTAGCGCTTATCACGCTTTCGCACAACAAGGTATTTTCCTTCCTTGCCAAAGCGTACATTTCCGTTTTCCGCGGCACGCCGCTTCTGGTTCAGCTTATGCTCATTTATTTTGCAACGCCGCAGCTTACGGGCTACACCATCAGCGCGCTGGAAGCAGGCGTGCTTTCCTTCGGGCTGAACTCCGCCGCCTATATCTCTGAAGCGCTGCGCGGCGGCATCCTTTCCGTAGACCGCGGCCAGTGGGAAGCCTCCATGTCGCTGGGCGTGCCTACTCACCGCTTTATTCTTGACGTTATTCTGCCGCAGGCAATTAAAAACGCACTACCCTCGCTCGTTAACGAAAGCATCATGCTTTTGAAGGATTCCAGCCTTGTTTCCGTTATCGGCGTGGCCGACACCCTGCGCTGGGCGGATTTGATTCAGGCCAAAACCTTCCGCGCGTTTGAAGCCTTTATTGTGGCCGCCGCAGTTTATTATGTGCTGGTAATGCTGCTCAACCTTTTGGGCGCATACCTTGAAAGGAAGGTGCGCGTAAGTGATTAAAGTTGAACATCTTGCCAAAAGCTTCGGCACGCTGCAAGTTTTAAAGGATATTTCGCTCAGCATTAATAAAGGCGAGGTTGTAACCATTATCGGCCCTTCCGGCAGCGGCAAATCTACGCTTTTGCGCTGTTTAAATCTGCTTGAACGCCCCGACAGCGGCAAAATTATTTTTGACGGCACCGATATTTTAAGCGGCAAAGTAAAAATTGAAAGCATCCGCAAAAATGCGTGTATGGTTTTTCAGCATTTTAATTTGTTTGCCAACATGACGGCGCTGCAAAACGTGGCTTATGCGCCGCGCGTTGTTAACGGCCTTAGCCGTGCCGACGCCGAAGCAAAAGCCCAGAAACTGCTGGAAAAAGTAGGCCTTGGCGATAAATCGGGCCAGTACCCCAGCCGACTTTCCGGCGGGCAGAAACAGCGCATTGCCATTGCCCGCGCCATGGCTATGGAACCGGAAGTACTGCTTTTGGACGAACCTACCTCTGCGCTCGACCCGGAAATGGTAAAAGAAGTGCTTGATGTTATTAAAGGACTTGCCAACACCGGCATTACCATGGTGCTTGTAACGCACGAAATGGGCTTTGCCCGCGACGTTTCGGACGTTATTCATTTTATGGACGAAGGCTATTTAATTGAAAGCGCGCCGCCGCAGGAATTTTTTGCGAACCCCAAAACGGAACGTGCGCGTAAATTTTTATCCACCATTTTATCGTGAGGCAGCTTATGAAAATTTTAATTATCAACCCCGATTACGGCATGACGCAGGAAGAAATGGCTTTGCGCTGCCGCATTCTGGAAGAATACACGGCGCCCGATATGCAGCTTGCCATGGTGTGCCCGCAAAACTCCGGTGTGGAGCTTAACTCTGCCCTTGATGTTGTGCTTGCCGCACCCGAAATTGTGCAGCTTGCGGCAGACGGGCAGAACGCCGGTTTTGACGCCGTTGTTTTGTACTGCTTCAGCGACCCCGTTATCGACGCCTGCCGCGAAACATTGCGCATTCCCGTTATCGGCGGGGCGCAGGCCTCCTGCCTGGCAGCGCTTAACGTGTGCCGCAGCTTTGGCGTAATACTGGCAGACGAAGCACGCCTGCCGGAGAAAAAACTGTTCCTGCGTACGCTCGGCGTCAGCCCGGAACGCATCGGGCAAATTGCCGCCGTTAATTTAAACGGCATCTCGCCCTGGGCGGACAGAGAAACAACCTTTAAAAAGCTGCTGGCCTGCGGGCAGAAAATGATGCGCGAAACGCACACCGAAGCCATCGTTTTAGGCTGCCTTTCCTTTTTAGGGCTGGCAGAGCCTTTAAGCCGCGTGCTTGGCATACCTGTTATCGACCCGGCCGTCGCCGCCGTAACAACCGCTGAAAGCATTGTGCGCCAGCGCCTTTTTACCAGCAAAGTAAGCTACCCGCTGCTGTGCAGCAAAGCACGGGAGATTATAAGGGAAATTTAAAACCTTAAATTAAAACCACATAAACAGCAAAAACCCCGCGGTAAAAACCACGGGGTTTTGTTGTAAGGGGAAGTTCTATGAAAAGTTTGAAAGGATGTATTTTAGCTGAAGTTCAGCTAAATGTCATTACATCATGCCGGGCATGCCGCCGCCCATAGGCATTGCCGGTGCTGCTGCTTCTTTGGCAGGTTTGTCGGCAACGATGGATTCGGTGGTAAGAATCATAGCGGCAATGCTTGCTGCATTTTGCAGTGCGCTTCTGGTAACTTTGGTCGGGTCAACGATACCGGCTTCAATCATGTCAACATATTCTTCGGTAAGAGCGTTGAAGCCAAAGCCTTTGCGGCTGCGTTTAATGGTATCTACAATAACTGCGCCTTCAAGGCCTGCGTTGTAAGCGATTTGGCGTACAGGTTCTTCAATAGCGCGTTTAACAATTTCCACGCCGGTTTTTTCGTCGCCGGTTGCTTTAATGCGGTTCAGTGCGGGCTGTACTTGCAGAAGTGCGGTGCCGCCGCCTGCAACAATACCTTCGGCAACTGCTGCGCGGGTTGCGTTAAGAGCATCTTCAATGCGCAGTTTTTTATCTTTCAGTTCAACTTCGGTTGCAGCGCCAACTTTAATTACTGCTACGCCGCCGGCAAGTTTGGCAAGGCGTTCCTGAAGTTTTTCTCTGTCGAATTCGGAAGTGGTTTCCGGAATCTGGGCACGGATTTGTGCAACGCGTGCTGCGATTTCTTCTTTGCTGCCGCCGCCGTCAACAATGGTGGTGAGTTCTTTGGTTACGCGAACCTGGCCTGCGCTGCCGAGGTCTTCCAGGGTTGCGCTGTCGAGTTTGCGGCCAACTTCTTCACTGATAACGGTTGCGCCGGTGAGGATTGCAATATCCTGCAGCATAGCTTTGCGGCGGTCGCCGAAGCCGGGGGCTTTAACGGCAACTGCTTTGAAGGTGCCGCGCAGTTTGTTTACAACGAGTGTTGCCAGTGCTTCGCCTTCAACATCTTCAGCGATGATGAGGAGTTCACGGCCGCCTTGTACAACTTTTTCAAGTACAGGCATAATGTCCTGAATTACATTGATTTTGCGGTCGGTAATAAGTACCAGCGGGTTGCTGAGAACAGCTTCCATTTTATCGGTATCGGTTACCATGTACGGGCTGATGTAGCCGCGGTCAAACTGCATGCCTTCAACAGTTTCAAGGCAGGTTTCCATGGTTTTGGATTCTTCAACGGTAATAACGCCGTCGTCGCCAACTTTTTCCATAGCGTCAGCAATCAGATTGCCGATTTCTTCATCAGCTGCAGAAATGGAAGCTACCTGAGCTTTTGCTTCTTTGGTTTCTACTTTTTTGCTGATTGCTTTCAGTTCGTCAACCAGAACGTTTACTGCGTTCTGAATGCCTTTTTTAAGAATCATCGGGTTTGCACCGGCAGCTACGTTGCGCAGGCCTTCATGTACCATAGCCTGTGCCAGAACGGTTGCGGTGGTGGTGCCGTCGCCTGCTACGTCGTTGGTTTTGGTTGCAACTTCTTTAACAAGCTGTGCGCCCATGTTTTCAAACGGGTCTTCCAGTTCAATATCACGGGCAATGGTTACACCGTCGTTGGTAATGGTCGGTGCGCCGAATTTTTTCTCCAGCACAACGTTGCGGCCTTTAGGCCCAAGGGTTACTTTTACGGCATTAGCCAGTGCGTCAACGCCGCGTTCAAGGCTGCGGCGAGCTTCTTCGTTAAATTTTATTTCTTTAGCCATTTAAAATGCACTCCTTTAAATTCTTTATCAATTACAGTACGGCAAGTACATCGCGTTCGCTCAAAATCAAATATTCTTTGCCGTCAAGTTTAAATTCGGTTCCGGAATATTTTGCAAAAACAACTTCTTCGCCAACTTTAACTTCCGGAGCAACGCGGGTGCCGTTATCAAGCACGCGGCCTGCGCCGACAGCAATTACTTTGCCGGTCTGCGGGCGTTCTTTGGAAGCAGTATCGGGAAGGTAAATACCGCTGGCAGTTTTTTCTTCTTTAGTAGTAATTTCTACAACAATGTGGTCTGCTAATGGTTTCAACATTTGTAATTCCCCTTTCAATATAGTTACGTTAGTATTAATTTCGTATTATCTTGTTAGCACTCTCTTTCTTCGAGTGCTAACTACAATTATTATTATATCCGTTATTTGTAAAAATGCAAGTACCTTTTTTGACAAAATAGTGAAAAAAAGAGGTAAAAAGTTTTTTAACCGCCTTTATAAGTCAAAACGGAGCATAACTTTTGATTATGCCCCGTTAATTGCTTTATTTTATTTTCACATCAATAAAGTATGTGCTTTTTGCTGCCAGTCCTCCGTGCTGCTGCCGCTGCCCTGCGCAAAATCGGGCTTGCCGCCGCCGCGCCCGTTAAAAATTTCGTTTGCTTTTTTGCAGTATTCGCGGCAGTCGGCGTTAACGCTGTCCGAGTGGCCGAACATGTAGTTTACCCTGCCGCCGGCTTCGTAAACTATGCCTACCAGCAGGTTTTCCATAGCAGTAACCTTTTGCAGCAGCAGTTTGGCTTCCGCCGCGCCGGTATCTTCAGGTGTTACCACAACAAAACGGCTGCCGTCCGGCAATACGCGCGCCGTGCTTAAAAACTGCGGCAGCTGCGCGTCATAAAGCGCCATTGTTTTTTCTTTAAGGCGTGCGTTCAGCTCGGCAATTTCGCCTTTTAAACGCTGCACCGCGTCAGGAACCTGCTCCGTTTTAACCGAAAGCATCTGCCCTGTTTTGCGCAGCGCGGCATTTTTGCGGCGTGCATCCTCCAGCGCCCAGCGCCCGCACAAAAAACTTATGCGCTGTCCCTGTTTATGTTTTTCCGCGCTTATAATGCGAATGCTGCCCACCGCGCCCGTTCTGTTCGGGTGTGTGCCGCAGCAGGTGCAGATATCGCCGCCTTCCACGCTCACCAAACGCAGCGTACCCGTCAGCCTGGTGTTCTTTTTGCGCATGGTGTAGTTATCTAAAGCTGTGTGGGGCACATAGCTTACGCTGATGGGCTTATCCAGCCAGATTTCACGGTTGGCAAAATCCTCCGTCTGCGCCAGCTCATCCGGCGTCAGTTCTTTGTCGAGGTCAATCGTTACCAGCCCTTCGCTCATATGAAAGCCGATATTGTTTGCGCCAAACAGCTTCCACGCCGCGTAAGACAAAATATGTTCGCCGCAGTGCTGCTGCATATGGTCAAGGCGCACCACGCCGTCAACCACGGCTTTAACTGTGCTGCCAACGGCAAGCGGCTTATCGCAAAAGTGCAGAATGCGCCCATTTTCTTCCGCCACGTGCGTAACGAAAGCCTCACCCAGCTTGCCGCGGTCGCTGAGCTGCCCGCCCCCTTCGGGAAAGAACACCGTTTTGTCAAGCTCAACGGCAAAACCGTTTTTGCAGGGTTCGCAGGCGGTAACCACAGCCTCACATTCCCATAAATAAGCATCGTTTTCAAATAATTTTTCTGTCATTTTAAACCCCTCACTTGTAAAACAATCTATGCTTATATTATAATTACTCTTGTAAAAATAGCAAAGGAGTAATTTCATGTTTAAATATATTTTCTTCGATTTGGACGGTACTCTCACCGATTCTGCCGAAGGCATAACCAAATGTGTGCAGTACGCACTTGAATCGCGCGGCATTAACGTGCCGGATTTAAACACCCTGCGCCCCTTTATTGGCCCGCCCTTAATTGAAAGTTTTATGAAATTTTACGGCATGACGGAAGAAGAAGCCCGTTTATGCACCGCCAAATACCGCGAGCGTTTTAAAGACACCGGCATTTACGAAAACAAAGTGTACCCCGGCGTGCCGGAAATGCTTGCCCAGCTTAAAGCAAACGGCTTTACGCTGGCCGTTGCCACCAGCAAGCCCGTGGAATTTGCCCGCCGCGTAACTGATTATTTTAATTTAACCCAATACTTTACTTATATTACCGGGCCGGATTTTAACGGCTCGCTGCCCACCAAGGCCGATGTTATAGCCGATGCCCTGAAACACTTTGGGCTGGCAGGCACAGCCAAAGCGCAGGCGCTGATGATAGGCGACCGCAGCCAGGATATTACCGGCGCTAAAAAATGCGGCCTTAAAACCATCGGTGTGCGTTACGGTTATGCCGCGCCCGGCGAACTTGAAGAAGCAGGCACCGATTTTATCTGCACTGCGCCGCAGGATGTTGTAAAACTTATCTGCGGGCAAAACAAACTTGCATAACACAGCTTATCAACGCACAAAACCCGTCCATAAAAATGGACGGGTTTTATTTTTCGCTCTAACTTACTTATTTAATTAAATCCATGCCAATTTGCAGAGCCTTGCGGTTTTTGTCCTCGGTGCCTTTCGGTACGCGGTTCAAAACTGCTTTTTCAAGGCTTTCTGCGCTTACAACGCCGGTTAATTTAACCAGTGCGCCAAGGGCAACAATGTTGGCAAACAAAATTTTGCCCAACCCTTCGCGTGCACTGTGGGTAATCGGCAGCTCGTAAACTTTGCCGCCAAAATCGGGCACTTCGCTTACAAACAGGCTGTCGGTAATCATTACGCTGTCTTTGGTAAGGTCATGAGAATATTTATTGGCAGCTTCCTGGCTCATGGCAAGCAGCAAATCGGGTTTGGTAACCTTCGGGAAGTGAATGGCGTCCTCGGAAATAATAACTTCCGATTTAGAGGAGCCGCCGCGTGCTTCCGGGCCGTAGGACTGCGACTGGATAGCAAGTTTGCCGTCCAAAAGTGCTGCTTCGGCTAAGATAATGCCGGCAAGGATAAGGCCCTGGCCGCCGGTGCCGGATAAACGTAATTCATGTTTCATATTATTTACCTCCCTGCGCCATGGCAATAAGTTCATCATAGGCTTCGGTATATTCTTTTCTGCCTTCTACCTGATACAAAACGCCAATCGGGAATTTGCCCTCGCGTTTTTCTTCCGGCAGCTTATCCCAGGCAGCAACCGGAACGGCATGGTCGCGCTGCCACATCATCATTTCGGCAGGGCCGCCCATTTTGTTCTGGCGTCCGAAGGAAATCGGGCAGGCAGATACTGCTTCAATAAGGCTGAAGCCTTTATGCTGAATGCCTTTAACGATAAGGTCGCTCAGCATCTGCGCATGGAAGGTTGTGCAGCGTGCAACAAAGGTTGCGCCTGCTGCTTTGGCAAGCTCGGCAAGGTTAAAATCAGGTTCAATCATGCCGTAAGGCGCGGTGGTTGCCCTGCTGTGATACGGAGTCATCGGCGAATACTGGCCGCCGGTCATGCCGTAAATGCTGTTGTTGTAAACAACAACAGTAAGGTCGATATTGCGGCGGCACGCATGAATGAAGTGGTTGCCGCCGATAGCGGTAGCGTCGCCGTCACCGGTAAGAACAATAACATTCAGTTTCGGCTCTGCCAGTTTAACACCGGTTGCAACCGGAATAGCACGGCCGTGAGCAGAATGTACGGTATTAAAATCAAGATAG
>OKRU01000073.1_pt1 | contig 76935 bp, 89 predicted proteins | sample 1601131 | NCBI WGS metagenome assembly OKRU01 (sample SAMEA3541558, study PRJEB24748) | human gut metagenome | biome: human gut; feature: human-associated habitat; material: faeces | place: China | collected 2012
CATCGCCCAGAAGTTTAGCGATGTGCGTGTGGTGCAGTCTGAACTGGAAGCCATGATGCAGGGGCCGCGCCGTGAGGCCATCACGATGATGTTTCTGGTGGTCGCCAATGTGCCGCTGCTTTACTTCCTCAACGAAGACTGGTTCCATACGCTCATCTTCACCACACCCGGCAAAATTGCCCTGGCGATCTGCGCGGCCATTATTCTCTTTGCCCTGACGCAGATCATGAAGCTGAGCAAGCCCATTGAATACGGAGGTGACGGCGCATGACCCTTTTGGCACTTGTGGCGATCATCTTCTTTGGTTTTGCCACCTACAGCTTGGCCTGCGCCTTTGTGGATATTCCCACAAAGAAAACCTCCAGCATGATGATGCTGGCCCGCAAGCAGCAGGGCGTAAAGGCCGAGAAACTGCTGGATGTCTACATCACCAAAATCGCTGGGCTGATCGCCCCGTACCTGAAGCTGGATAAGCTCAAGCGGAACAAACTGCAGCGGGCGCTGGATATTGCCGGCCTGGAACTGACGCCGGAGATCTACACGGCCCGGGCCTGGGTCACGGCGGGCGCCGTCGGCCTCTGCTCTGTCCTGATGGTGTTTCTGGTGCCGCTGATGGTTCCCGTGCTGATCGGGCTTGCGGTGGCGCTGTGGTTCTCGACCTATTACAGCGTCTTCGATTTCGTTAAGAAGCGCCGCAAGCTCATTGAAAGCGAGATCCCCCGGTTCGCCCTGACCATTGGGCAGAACCTGGAGAACGACCGGGATGTGCTGAAGATCCTTACCTCTTACCGCCGGGTAGCGGGCAAGGACTTCGGCGCGGAGCTGGACCAGACCATTGCCGACATGAAAACCGGCAACTATGAGAATGCCCTGATCCGTTTTGAAACCCGCATTGGCAGCCCCATGCTGTCCGATGTGATCCGCGGCCTGATCGGCGTGCTTCGCGGCGATGACCAGCGGATGTACTTCAAGATGATCTGCTTTGACATGAGGCAGATCGAGCAGAACAATTTGAAAAAGGAAGCGGCCAAGCGCCCCAAGAAGATCCAGCGTTACTCCATGATGATGCTCATTTGCATTATGATTATCTATCTGGTGGTCCTCTGCACCGAGGTCATGAGTTCCCTGGGCGCTTTCTTCGGCTGACAGGTATCCGCCCACGCCTCTGGTGTGAGCTTTACATATACCCGCTCCCATCCGGGGACGAATCTACGATGGAGGTGATGTTTTGTACCGCAGTGGGTTCCCATAGCAGCCGCTATGCCGGCTGCCTTCCATCCATTTCCCCAGGGCCGGCCTGCTCCCAGGCCGGTCCTGAACCTATCGTCTGAACAGGAGAAATCCATGTCGAAGAAAAAATATATTCCGCCTGACGGCGAAGATGTGCGGCGGCGCCGGTTCCGGTGGCTTTTGCGCCAGAAGCCGAAAGCATATCCGGACAGGCCCCGCTCCAACAAAAATAGCCTGCTCAAGCCTATCCGCCGGTCCTGACCGGCCATAACCATACCCAAATCCAATATCACATTTACAGGAGGTATTTCCATGAAGAAGTTTACCAGCTGCATCCGCAGCAAAGCGAACGGCCTCGCGCTTCGGGCCCGTATGGCGCTCTCCAACCAGCGCGGCGATTTCTACATCTCTGATGCGGTCAAAATCATCATCGCCGTTGTGCTGGGCGCCCTGCTGCTGGCGGCCCTGACCCTCATCTTCAACGATACGGTCATCCCCCGGATCACGCAGGAGATCGAGGGCCTGTTCGGCGCGGCCAACTAAGGGCTTGTTCGCTTAAATGCCGTCAGCGGGGATCAGCTTGTGGACATCCACAGCTGGTCCCCGCTTTTTTATTTTTCAAAATGTAGGATAACGGAGGTGCAGACATGAAAACATCCTGCAAATTTTATTCCTTTCTGCGGGCCGTCCGTGGGAACTGGCGCAATGCCATCTTTGTCAGCTGTGGCTGCGATGCCTGTATGTATGGCCGGGAGAAGCCCTGTTCCGGATTCCTGCTGACAGTGGATGAGTGCGGGCAGGTCATGCTTCTGCCTGCGGAAACCATCCATGAACTGACCGGCGAGGAAGTAGAGCCCGCCGAGTGCAGCGCCGTCCTGTCGCGCCGCTCTTTTGACGCCGCTTTTTCCAAGTACATCGAATGGCATACGCCGGACCCGTCCGCATGTACGCTTAGGCAGCTTTGCCTGGACCTCAGCTGCAGTCAGAACAGCTGATTTTTTACACAGAAAGACGCCATCGCGCCGCCATTGGCGCGTCTTTGGAGGTGATGATTTTATGATGAAGCAAAAACCGATCAAATGTCCTTATTGCCATGCCAATGCCTCTCTCCGTCCGGCGAGCGTGGTTTACGGCTTAAACCGCCGGTCCCAGGGGAAATTTCTTTATCTCTGCGACCGCTGGCCCGCCTGCGATGCCTATGTGAGCGCCCATGGCAGGACGCACCGGCCTATGGGGACTTTGGCAAACGGAGATCTCCGGCACAAGCGCATTTTGGCGCACCGGGCATTGGAGCAGCTGCGGCAGAGTCGGCACATGGAAAAATGGGAGGTCTACATCTGGCTCCAGGCGAAGCTGGGGCTGGATGAACGGCAGGCCCATATCGGCCAGTTTTCCGAATGGATGTGCGATGAGGTTATCCGCCTCTGCAGGCAGGCCTCAGCTCCTTCTGCCTCCGGACAGGCGGCAGCCTGATGGGAGGTGAGCAAATGACCAGCCTGACGAAACAGCAGCAGGAACTCGTTGCTCAAAACCTGCCGGTGGTGCATTGGGTGATTTGCGACTATATCCATGTGAATCCAACCATTTGTGGCCTGGAGTACAGCGATCTGTTCCAGGAGGGGTGCGTCTGGCTCTGTAAAGCCGCGGCCACCTATGAGGACGATGGGCGGGCGCAGTTTGCCACCTATGCCAAAACAGTCGTAAAAAACGGCCTTCTGTCCTATTGCCGGACGATCTGCAACAGGGGCAAGATGTTCAGCCGGCTCATTATTGGGGAGCATGGGGAACTGGCCGCCGATGGCGAGGCCCTGGAGCCGCAGTCCGATGCTTTTGACGCCCAGGTGTCCCTGATGGAAACGCTGTCGCTTCTGGAGGCCAGCAAGCAGGACTACGACGGTGTGGCCCGGCTTGGGATTGAGGCTCTGGCACTCAAGCTTCAGGGAATGCGGGTCACGGATATTGCGGAACTCTACCAGGTGCCGCCCTCCCATGTGGGTGCATGGATCTCGCGCTCAGTCGCCAAGTTGCGCAGCGATCCCCGCTTTCTGGCAAGCCTGCTTTGAATTTGTTGAAAACCACGGCCTTCCCGCAGTAAAGGATATATAAAAGGAGGCATTGATCAATGGAACAGAAAACCTTATATACTGCAATCGGCCGTCTGGAGCGGGAAACAAATGGCTGCGGCCGGTCCTGCCCGATCATCCGCCTTGGCGGTCAGCCCTATATGGTGGATATGCAGGAGCTGGTCGTTTGGACTGCCCTGAATTGGCGGATCTCCAAATGGGAGGATATTTCTTTTCAGTGCGATAAGCTGGCTTCATCTATGGGCGGTGCTGTCAGCCGGCCCTGGGACGCCTGTGTGAACCGTCTGCTTACCCGCGGTCTGCTGGTTTCCGGCTGCGGGGAGACCGAATACGATGCGCTGTATGATCTGTTGAGTTCCCTGGGCATCATTCCTACCAGCGGCTCTACCCTGGTGCGCGGCGTATCGTTTATAAAGCTGGTATTCAGCCGCCGGGTTTCGGTCAGGCAGGCGCTGAAGCTGTTTCGCAAAGACCGCCGGACCGATTATGAATCCCGCGTCATGCGGCTTTCCCGGCAGGCCCTGCTTTCCACTGCGGAAATCATCAAATGTGTGGAGCAGGATGTCTTCTCCCTCCCCAGCGAGCGGGTCCTGATGGAGAAGGTGTACGGCGACAGCGAAACTACCTGCCAGAATATCGCCAGCCTGATGAAGAACAGCCGGAGCAGCCAGGCGGTAACGCTGGCCGTTGCCAACCTGTATCTGCGCCAGCAAATCATTTTTGAAAGGATCAGCACATGAAAAACCAATGGAGTCAATTTCCCTTTGTCCTGCGGCGCAAGATCCTGCTGACATTCCTGGCCGGGATCGCCAGCATAGCAGTCAGCCTCGTGATTTTCACTGTCGCCGCAGACCGCATACTTCTGGTGCTGGGTGGACTTATTTTTGCCGCTTCTCTGGTGCTGGGCAGCAGCCTGTGGCGCACCGCTGCCCGGGGCCAGTACGAAGTGGTGGAAGGGATCTGCGCCGGCGTCAGCACCCCTATGCTGCGTCGTTACCGCAAGATCCAGCTGATTGATGAACAGGGTGCGGAGCGCACCTTGCTGTTGAGCAAAACTGCCAAGTTCCAGATTGGCGCCCGCTATCGCTTTTATTTTCAAAAAGGGAGCCGGCCTGCCGTCGGAAACGACTATCTGGATGCCGCTCTCTCCACCAACAGTTTCCTTGGATACGAGGTATTGGAGGGCATAGCCTCCTGTGATGAAGAGATGGAAAGCAAGGAGCAAACACCCCATGAGTAAGAAATATGCGGCACCGTAACTAACTCGGTGCCGCATATCGTTTACAGAAACTCAATAGGAGCTACAAATTGATCGTACACATAATTTAACTTTACATCTGTTCAATGAGTTGAATTTAATTCCTGAACTGTACCATAGTCTTTTAATTTGCTTTCTTCAAATGTTGCCTGTACTTCATTTACATCTGCAAACAATATATTGCCGCTTGAGATCAATGGTAGCAAACATGTGTCGATTTTTAGCGTTTCTGAAGGCGTATTCACTAAAATTACCAATGAATTTTGGGCTTCGATTGGCTCCGCCGCTCCCAATGTTACATTGACAGGGAAAGCGAGTAGCCCATCGCCATCATATTTATATAGCTCTATACCAGTGGGTAATGCCTCTCCAGTAACGGTTAATACGCTCATTTGGGCTTCCAAAAATTCCTGCATTCCACTAGATAAATTCTTATATTCAACAGGTTTTAGTTTATCCATATTTCCAAAGCGTTCAATCCATTGAGGATTTGTCATAATTAAGTGTTCATAACTGCCAAGTTCTTCTGAGATTTCAATATTGCTGTCAACTACATAAGAGAGCAAGAGGTTAGTATCTACTGATGATAAAAAATTGTCCCCCTCTTGAATCAGCACTGGATCTTCACAGATTGTATCAATATCTGTGTATGCAATGTATCCAAGACCATCTGTTTCATATGAGCTTAACTGATCAGTTTTCCCACACCCTGATAAACATACCATCAATGCGAAAATGTTTAATATCAACATTTTCTTTAACATAAATCTTTCTCCTCGTTTCTTAAACTTAATGTACCGCCTATTGCCGCCTCAATCCCTTATGGGGCATCTTGGTCTGAGTCTTTATTTACTATTTTATCCTCAGTCGATACCCATGTCCTCGTACCGTCTCAATAGTGTCTGGTCCCAGCTTGCGTCGGAGTTTATAGATCATGCTAGAGATTCCTGTCCAACCGACATCAAAAGAATCTGTTGCGACGGCCTCATAGATTTGCCGGGCGGAAAATACCTGCCCAGGTCGGTGGGCCAGTAAGAGCAGTATATCAAACTCCATCGGGGTTAATTCAATCTTCACGCCCTGTTGATACACCAAACGCTGCCGTGGAACAATTTGCAAAGTTCCATGCAAGAGTGGCGTGTCATCAGAGGCGTTCATTGTTGAGAAATATTTGATAGAAGAGAGTGCTGCTATAGAATCAACAAAGGCATCTTCCTCATCATTATTAAAAGATAAAATTATAAACTTCCCATGTGTACCACAACCTTCCTTCTTCATACTTCAATTACGTTCATCAACCGTTTCAAAAACTTTTAGCCAAAATATCAATAGTCCTTATTTCTTGGTTTTTCTTAACGCAATTGCAATGAAAATCAACAATGCACAGACTACAAAACTGCCTATAATATATGTCCAACCAAAGAATGATACACTGAATATATTGGGTGCCGCCGGATGAGTGAAGAAATTGGTATAAGGTTCGTTTGACGCAATTCTTTGCAAGGCACTGCTAACATTCGCAGGATCTACGCCATAGAGAAATGCTCCCATAAGATACAGGACGATTTTCTCTATAATGTTTGGCAAAGCAATTCCCAATAGATATATCCAGATATTTGTTGTCCTTGTTGACTTATAAAGATAAATCGTGCTTATAAGGTATGGGACAAAGGCCAAACAACCGCCTAAAAGACCGGCATATAAATGGAAACCAAATATGATAAATATAAGCCGCAGCAAAAAATAGGTGCCTAAAATAATCAACCAGCTTATGGCTAAAGAAAGAACGGGGCTTTTCACCTTTGCTGCGTGTGTATTAGTTATTTGCTGCATCACTACACCTCCTCGTATAATAAGATTCAAAGTTAATAATTTCAGGCATCAGCAGGCATTGAGATGCCCGTGATACAATAGCTGTAGGACAGCAGGGTCAAGCTCTCCACCTCCTTGTTGAGCCACAAGGCTACTTCATTTTTAGTCTGTTCCCCTGAGCCGGAAGTCAGCTGCAAACTCATTGGCTGTTTGCCGGAGGCAAGGCCGCCCTTTCAGCAGTGAGGGCTTTCGCATTGGTCTGCCCCGGAATGATTCTGATACGCGAGGTTGCGGATGCTTCGGTTATCATGGGTATCTCAAAGCCTGCTGGCCTGAAATCTCCATGTGGGGAGGTGAAAATTATGAACCCACTATTCGTTGGCATTGATGTGAGCAGCAGAAACAATGTGGCCTACCTGATGAAACCCGACGGCAGCAAGCACTCCAGCTTTTCCATACAGAACAACCTGGGTGGTGCTAAACTGTTATCAGAGAAGATCGTGTCGGCACTGCGTTCCATGCAGCTCAGCGATGTGGTGATCGGCCTGGAGGCCACCTCCATCTACGGAGACAGCTTGGTTTACGCTCTCCGGGAGGATGGCAGCCTGGGCCGGTTCCAGCGGAAGATCCATGTCCTGAATCCAAAGCAGGTCAAAAAGTTCAAGGAAGCCTATCCCGACCTGCCCAAGAATGACTTTGTGGACGCCTTTGTGATTGCCGACCATCTCCGTTTCGGCAGGATCGCCAAGGAGGTCTATATGGACGACTACCGCTACCAGGCGCTCAGGACCCTTACCAGGGCCAGGTTTGACGTGATCCAAAACCTGACCCGGGAGAAACAGAGATTCGCTAACTACTTATTCCTCAAATGCTCCGGCATAGCCCAGGACAAGGACATCCAGAACACCAGCGCCACCACTATCGCGCTCATGGAGCGGTTTGAAACTGTGGATGATCTGGCAAACGCCGACCTGGACGAACTGACTGCCTTTCTGGATGAGAAGGGCAGGAACTTCGCTGACCCGGCTGCCAAAGCCAAGGTTATTCGAACTGCCGCCAGAGACTCTTACCGCCTGCCTGTTACTGTGAACAATTCTGTAAATCAGGCGATGGCAGTCTCTATTGCCTCCATGCGGGCTCTGGAAAAGCAGGTCAAGGTGTTGGACAAGGCCATTGAACAGCAGTTTGAAATCATTCCCAACACCCTGACCTCTATCCCTGGGATTGGCAAGGTCTACTCCGCCGGGATCATCGCCGAGATCGGCGACATTCACCGTTTCAGCTCTCAAGCCTCGGTTGCCAAGTTCGCCGGCCTTGTCTGGACACAGCACCAGTCCGGTGAATTTGAGGCTGAACACTCCCGGATGATCAAGTCCGGCAACCGCTATCTCCGCTACTACCTGCTGGAAGCCGCCAACTCTGTGAGAAGATGCGATTCCGAGTTCCGGCGCTACTATGACCTCAAGTATCAAGAGGTCAACAAGTATCAGCATAAACGCGCACTCGCTCTCACTGCCAGAAAACTGGTTCGGTTGATCTTTCGGCTGCTGAAGGACAACCGCCTGTATATCCTGCCGGAGGGCTGATCGTACCGCTTGCCGCTCTGGCGCATAGGCCCTGTTTCAAAAAACTCAGGGACAGGGCTTGGATTGGCGTTGTCTTTTTCCTGCCTACATGGTCCTTTTTACTCATTCCCATTTGAAATTTTCTTGCATCACCTACTTGACTTCATACCATTGGACTAACAGATGATTTTACTTTCGGGAATATCAAAGATACTGTTGTTCCACACTTCAATTCTGATGTGATTTGTAAATCTATTGCTAAGTCCGTCGCCATTTTCTTTACCAAATACAATCCCATACCTGTTGACCGGCTCATATAGCTGCCTCTGTCGCCGGTAAAACCTTTTTCAAACACAAATAGCAGGTCGGAGTTTGGAATGCCGGGGCCATTGTCGGTAATTGAAAGAACGATTGTTTCCTCTCCAATATTTTCTCTAAGTTGGAACAACAATGTAGGTGACGATGTTTTATCGGCATATTTAACACTGTTATTGATAAGCTGTCCCAAAATAAACATCAGCCCTTTTTTGTCAGAGAAAACATTGCAGTCATGTCCCCCAAAATCAATCGTAAATCCCGCTTCTTCCAACAAAGTCTGATTGTCGGAAATGGCCTCTTTGCAGACAGTGAGAACGGAAAGCGGTTCCCAATAATAATCCTTGTGAGTTGCCCCCAATCGGGAAAAGTAAAGAATTTGTTCCACATCTTGCCGTATGTGGTCGCGTACATGGAGCATACGAGAATAAACAAGGGGCGACAATTCTTCTTTTCGATTATCTAAAACAAGCGTCATCAAGGAAAGCGGCTTTTTGATCTCATGTACCCAGTTTTCGATATAACTTTCATAGTCTACAAGTTGAACACCGCTATTATCAATCTCTGCTTGTCGGGATCTTAAATTATCACCCAATTCATGGATAAAAGGGTGCATAGATATAGGGGCAGCTTCACATAAAGCGTATTCGTTCGCTTCGTCCGGCTCCGTAAGAAAATGGTGAAATACGGTTTGCAGCTTGTGGTGCCGTTTCACTAAAATAAACAGTGGGATAAAGGATGTCCCAACGGAAACGGAAATCATCAACCATATAAGGCTGTAAAATTCTTCTGGATATGCAAACCATGCAAAAAAGATAAACAATACATTGGCACAAGCTAAGGCAATCAACCATATTTTACAGGATGAAATATACGCTAATACTACTTTTAGTGTTTTCATATATCCACCTGCTCTTTCAAACGATACCCCTCTCCGCGCACTGTTTCTATGCGATCATCAAGTCCATAATTCCGCATTGTTTTCCGTAAACGGGTAAAATTAACTTGCAGGGCGTTTTCATCTATAAATTTATCAGTTCCCCATAGCGCATGAAAAAGTTCTTCTTTTGAAACTGTACGGGGATAGTTCATTAAAAGAGTCAGTAAAATTTTCCCCTCATTAGGTGGCAGCACATACGAAGTTTTTCCCACATAAATAGTGAATGTATGAGGATCAAGTAAAAATCCATTCCCCTTTAGCAAATCATGTTGTATCTGCTGCTGTTCTGTCCGCCGCAGCAAGGATTTTATGCGCGCCAGCAGACGTTCCATATTGCAAGGCTTAGTTAAATAATCATCTGCTCCCAAACCTAATGCGTGTATTTCATCCTGTAATTTGTCCCGTGCGGTCAATACCAGCACGCCCCCGATCCCTTTCGCTTTCAATTCCCTGCATATATCAAAACCCGATTTGTAAGGAAGATTGATGTCCAGCAATATGAGATCCGGCGCAATAGCCTGAATTTGGGAAACAACGTCCTCAAATTCCGATATAGGAAATGTATCGTAACCGGATTTACTCAAAAGGTCAATTAGTTCCTCTCGCATATATAAATCATCTTCTACAACAACAATTTGTGCCAATATGACCGCCTCCTTTCTTTCATTTTATTTCCCATCAAGAGTTGGGCTTCCAGTTTAGTTTTGCAATTTCCCGGTCTGCGGTTCTGGCAACCGCAATAGCGTACACTGCCAATATCAAAATGACAATTCCAGCCATGATGCCTGCCAATAAATAAAACGGAGCATCGCTCGCCACCGAAGGGGAAAGGTATTTCTGCATAACGTAAAGGCCAACAGTGCCGCTAACACAAGCCAGCCCCAGAGGTAAAAGAAAATAGTATAGCACTTGCCTGTGCATTGACTTTTTCATTTGTTCACGCCTTGCCCCCAGAAGTGAAAGCGTGAGATACCTTGCTTTTGTTGCCTGCATTTGCGTCAAAAATTGTAACGCGAGTAATGCACAAGCAATAATCAAAAGCATAAAGCCCATATACAGGGTAGTATAACTACTGGACACGATATAAAAGAGCTGCCGCCCGAAATTATTTAGGTAGCTTTCAAAGACTAAACCAGATGGCCGCAAAATATCGTTTACTTCCATAATCGACGCCATTAAACCATCTGCTTCAACTCGATCTTTCGGAATACAAAAATTCCATGATACCGTAATGCTATCTGGGTTTATATAGCTTTCAAATACATTATCAGATACAATGAGCGCAGTAAAAATACGAATGTTTCTATCCGCAGTCAATCCTTTCATCGGCACAGAGGGAACCAGAGTAAATTCCTGCCCATCAATATAGATGAGGGGCTTTTCTTGTGAGGCACCGATTATTTGGTTCAACAATTTTTCCGCCTCTGCTTGCGCACTCCCAAAGAAATCTGGATTGAGATACAAAATAGCCTCGTTATCGTTTAATGTTAAAGTATCTTCCCCCGAAGCCTCCAAAAGCTGATTATAAGAAGAAGCCCGCAGAAGGTAAGGGGCTGATCCACTCGTATCAATCAACGCTAATAGATTAAGGGCTGCCGGATTATCGGCGTCAATCTCATAGCTGACAGCGCCTTGTGTGGCCGGATCTTCCACGTTACTTGGCAGAGCATGAACAATCTCCTTGCGAAGCAGTGACCAATCCATATAAGAGCTTAGTCCACCGTCTGGCCGTTTCATAACCCCCGTTTCCATACGGTTTACATGAGAAACATAGGGGGCCATTTTTTCAGATGTTAAATATTGCTCCACTGTCTGATCTTCACCGGATATAGTAAAGTCATAAACAGAGGCCCCCCGTGTCAGTTGGTCGCTGGATGACATAATACGGACAGAGCCATCCGCGATCAACATAATCGTCAGCATCATCAAAAGAGAAGCAACGGAAATGGATACGAATTTATTTACTATATTTTCCTGCAACTGCCGTAGAGTGAAAGTATAAAGCCCTTGTGTAGATTTCTTTTTATTAGAGCCTGCCAACAAGCTCAATAATCTTGCCAGTCCGCGTATAAAGAGTATTGTCCCCATAATGCCTAAGAGAACCGCCAAAAACAGCATTGCCCCTCCTGCGGCCATAAAATGGTTTAATACGAGCCAATAGGCAAAAAGCAAAAGTACCGTGCCGAGAATAAGAGTGACGATACTGCCGCCGGTTTTTCCTACTTTCTGCTTTTTTGCTATTTCGCCATAAAGAAGCTGATGGATTTCTTGACGGCATAACCGGCCACCCAAAATAAACAGGGCGATTGCCTGAACAAGCATAAATCCCAATACTGTCCAGACAACAGCGCTCACGGAAAAGCTGGACTGGTGAGAAATAATATCCTGACCTACTAATCTGGATGTCGCAAGGCTGATGATCTCTGACAGAAATCCGCCGCCAACAATCCCGCCACAAAGAGCTAAGATAGAAGTAAAAAGCCCTTCCATCAAGAGTTGGAGAAAGAGCCGCCTTCTTTTCATGCCAAAGAGCAGATAAAGCCCCAGCTCTTTACTGCGACACTCAAGTTGATATTTGTTTGCAAAAGTCACAAGAAAAAACACAAATAATAGTGCGCACAGATATACTGCAGGCATCATTGTCGTAAGCAAACGATTGACAGCATCACTCTCAATTTCTGCCAGAAACCGTATTACATCTTGTTTTTCCAAAGAGAGCATAATATAGAAAGCTGCAACGGCAGTTATCATTGTTAGAAAATATATCAAATTTTCGCTGCGATTTCTCTTGGCATTTCTCCATGCAATATTAAAGAACATTCGCACTTCCTCCCCCCATTTGCGCCATTACTTGCAGGATACGTTCATAGAACGCTTCCTGTGTTTCCGTTTGGATTTGTTTCCTGATTTCGTGAAATATCACTCCATCTTGTATAAACAAAATTCTGGTACAAAAGCTGGCAGCATTGGGGTCATGCGTCACCATTAAAATTGTCCGCTGTTGTTTTTGATTGATTTCCTGCAATTTTTCCATGAGCTGACGCGCCGATTTGGTATCTAAAGCCCCCGTAGGCTCGTCAGCCAAAATAATTGAGGGGTTGGAGATCAGGCAGCGGGCCGCAGCGACACGCTGTTTCTGGCCGCCGGACATCTGGGACGGAAACTTTTCAAGTACATCCCTAATTCCCAAAAAATCCGCAAGGTCAAACAATTTCTTTTCGGCAGTAGACGCAGCTACGTTATGAATGGATAAAGGCAGAAGAATATTTTCCTTTCCTGTAAGATTATCCAGCAAGGCGAAGTCCTGAAAAAGATACCCTATTTTAGTGCCACGGTATTCTGCCAAATCACTTCCGCTAAATGCGCTAATATTTTCGCCAGAAAGCATGATTTGGCCGGAAGTTGGTTTTATGATCGTTGCAATGCAATTTAGCAGCGTTGTTTTTCCCGAACCGCTGGCCCCCATTATTCCCAAATACTCACCGGGGAAAACGTCAAAAGTAATGCCATTCAAAGCCTTGGTCGGTACGCCGTCTTTGTTATAAAACTTTTGAAGATTGCGTACTTCTAATAATTTTCCTGTATTCATAGTAAGACACCTCAAATCTTTTTTGCCACCGTCACTGGTTACAAATTTATTATACATAACCGAGGTGAGCGTTACTACTTACATTACTTGTAAGGTTAAAATCCCGCTGTTTGTAGCGGGGAAATTCCGGGGCAAGGCCAACAGACTTTGCAACTGGCATTTTCTTAGGAGATAAGAGTATCAATATAGGTTATTAAGGGGTGCAGTTGCTTCTTTTGAAACATATTTAGCAGTTTGTCCTGATTTACCCATTGCACATCCACGACTTCTGTTTTTTGTAACACCATTTCCTTGATGTCAATATCTGCATGGAATAACCACACATCATAAAAATCCTGCATATCCTCCCGGCGAAATTGATAGATAAGTTTTCCCTGTTCAGGGGCAAGCGTTATTCCTAATTCTTCTTTTACTTCTCGGACAGCTCCTTGTAAACTATTCTCACCCGAAAGTACAGCGCCGCCCGTACACTCCCAATAAAGAGGGTATTGCTTGTCTGGATGGCGCTGGGACAAAAGGTACTGTCCCTGCCGATTAACAATCCATGCACTCACAACCAAATGATACAGCCCCTTGGGGATATTCTGTCCGCGCTGCATAGTAAGCCCTGTTTTTTCGCGTTTTGCATTATATAAATCCCATTTTTCCATTGTCACACCCCTTTTCGTGGTATGGGAGCCAGTTTGAAATCAAGAAGGTAAATGTCTGCAATCTTTTCGATTTCTCTGCGCTGATCCGCAGAATATTTATCATAAACGCCGCCTGCCAACATCTTAGCCTGTTTCGCACTTCTAATTGCTGGGAGAACATCGTCAAAGACAATACAGCGTTTAGGAGCAACGCCTAATTTCTTGGCGGCATATTCAAAAATATCAGGATATTCTTTCCCACGATGTACTTCATCTGTTGAACATAAGGCGTCAAATAGCCCCAGAATAGAGTTGTTCTTTAAGCATGGGATATATAATTTCTCTGGTAAACCGGTGGCAACTGCGAGTTTTATCCCTTGTGTTTTTAGCTGTGTTAGATAATGCAGCGCATACGGAAGCAATTTAACGTGATGGGCATATTCATAAAGTGCCATATCGTTCCATTCATCAATGATACTATCTACACTTTCCGGTAAGCCGAAAAGCTCAATCGTATATTGTGCAGCTTCTTCAAAACTCCGAGCGCAGATTTCTGTTACATAACCGTCTGGAACCGGGATATTTCTCTTTTGCAAAAACTGAATGTCTATGTGTTCCCACACATCCATTGAGTCTAAAAGAGTCCCGTCTAAATCAAAAATTGCCGCGTCAAAGTCCATTTTTGCTTTCCTTTCCTGAAAATATAGCTTTCAGTTCCTCTGTGGCAACTTTTATATTCGGCTGCGCTAAAATAGCGGAAACAACGGCCAGTCCGTCAATCCCTATGGTCTTAAAGCAATGGGCATTATCCTTGTTGATACCACCAATTACAACGATTGGCAATGATACGGCTGTACGGATTTCTTTTAAGTTCTCCATTGATACAAAATCTGCGTCTGTTTTTGTTCCAGTAGGAAACATCGCACCAACGCCTAAATAATCCGCACCGTCCTGCTGTGCCTTTATCGCCTGTTCAACTGTGGAAACAGAAACGCCTACTAACATATCCTTACCGATCAGTTTTCGTACAGCCGCCGCAGGAATATCATGCTGCCCAATATGCACCCCGTCCGCCTGAACAGCCATCGCAATATCTACACGGTCATTTATGATAAGGGGAATATGATAGCTGTCCGTGATCTGCTTGATTTTTATTGCCTGCCAATAAAAATCCAATGAGGACAGTTCCTTTTCCCGGAGCTGAACCATTGTGCAGCCTCCTAATATTGCTTGTTCAACTGCTTCTGCGAGTGTTTGCTTGCCCATAAATCGGCGGTCTGTAACAAGATAAAGGGAATAATCCATTTTCACACCTTCCTATTCTTCCGACAAACCGTGTTGATACAGTTCATAAAAATGGTGTGTGGGGCCACAGCCTTTTCCAATAGCAAGGGAATGTTCAATCGCCATTGTGACATAAGTTTTGGCAGCCTTAACAGCATCGGGAACGCTTTTCCCTTTTGCAAGTTGAGAGGCGATTGCAGAAGAAAAGGTGCATCCTGTACCATGTGTATTTTTGGTATCAATACGGGCAGTTTCAAAATGATAGAAATTCCTACCGTCAAATAAAGCATCGACAGCGTTTCCTATATGATGCCCGCCCTTAACGACAACTGATTTGCAGCCCATAGAATGTATCTTTCTTGCCGCCGTTTCCATATCGGAAACCGTAGAAATCTGCATATCCGCTATTTTTTCCGCTTCTGGAATGTTGGGGGTAAGTACATCTGCAAACGGAATAATAGTTTCAATCAAAGTAGATACAGCAGTGGGTTCCATAAGAGGACAGCCATTTTTGGCATACATCACTGGATCAATCACAACATTTTCCGGCTGGTACTGTTTGACTTTTGCCGCAACTGCTTTCATACATTCTGGCGTGGAAAGCATACCAATTTTCACAGCGTCTACCTCAATGTCCTCAAAAACAGCGTCTATCTGTTTTTCAATCATATCCGGGGTAACATTTTGAATATCAATCACTCGGCTTGTGTTTTCTGCAACAACCGAAACGATTACACTCATCCCAAAGACCCCATGCGCAGAAAATGTTTTCAAATCAGCCTGAATACCAGCACCACCGCTGCAATCTGATCCGGCAATAGACAACACCTTTTTCATTTTTTGTTTTCCTCCATTTTCTCATTTTTATAAGCCATCATCCAGAAATCCAGCTCCAATAAACTTGCCTTTTCAAAAATATCTGCCAGATTTTTTTGCTTCATTTCCGGGATCTGATTACATTTCTGATCTGCAAAAGCACACCACTCTCGACAACTATCTGCATATTGTTCATCGGCATAATCCCTGATAAAGTCCCAATATCTTGATTGCCTGCTTTCGGGTTCAGCAGCTAATTTGCGGAAAATATAGCTGTAACTAAGCATACATGGAAGAACAGCCATCAGTATTTCTGCGTTTTTCCCATGTTCCGCAACCTCAAACATGAAATCAATATACCTTTGATTTTCTGGAAGGGGAGCGATCCCCTCAATATCATCATCGTTCATACCAAATTGCTTCAAATAGTCTAACCGCACTTCGGACTCTGTATCGTTCACAAAGTTCAGCATGGAATAGTAACGTTGAATTTCTTTTAATGTATCCGCATGAAATATTGCCTTTCCGTATATGCGGGCATAGTTTTTTAGATAAATGCTGTCCTGTATCATATAAACCTTGAATTTTTCAAAAGGCAGCGTTCCGTTTTGCATTTCCCGTACAAAAGGGGTTGCTGCACATCGCTCCCAGATGGGAATGTTGTGAGCCAATATGCTTTCCATGAATGTCATTTCCATTTCCTCCTAAGATAAAAAAATAGAGCCTCTAAAAATTAGAAGCTCATTCTGACGCAATACAAGCGTAAGAAATTGCTTCCCTACGCCGGTATTAGCCGACAGGTCAAGAGGTCAGGTCTTACCTTTTTCAACTTGTTCAGTTCCCTCGCAAACACATATCATATCTTATTCAATTAAAAAAGGACATTCCCAAAACAGAGAATGTCCAAAAAATACGAATCTGTATTCTTTAGCTCCCTGCGTTGGTATTAGCCAACAGGTTCAAAGGGTCAGGTTTTAACCTTCTCAACTACGAGGTAGTCCCCCTGCTCATAGAATATTATAATTTAGCACATCCAGAAAGTCAAGTTCTCACACTTCCATTCAATAATGAAGCGCCAGACAAATAGTACCAAAATCTCGTATTGGCTTCAATAAGCAGCCTATAGCCAAATACCTTGTCTAAATATGAAACAATAATCTTTTGAAGTAGCATCTACTTTGCAGAAAAAAATAAAAAATGCCCTATTTAATAGGCGGAATACTTAAAAGGAGGTCCACCCCAATGTATAAGCCCCATACCATTGAGCAATACAAGATCCAGCGTTTTCTGGACGAAACCTTTGCGATGGAGCATTTCCTGGTCTCACCGCTGTCCCGCACCTCGCTCTTGCTGGAGGATGAAACCGGCGAGCAACTTGCTTTCGGCTTTTTAGATGACGAAGTGCGTGAGATCCCGCTCCCGCCGCCGGCCGCCCCGGAAGAAATCAAAGATTTCATCCGGCGTTTCCGGGCCCTCAATCCCAAACCGCGTCTGCGTACCTTTGAAGATATTACCCGCTGGTGGCTGGGTCACCCCAATCCTCTGACCTACCAGCAGGCGCTGGGGCTGTCGGACGAGCTCTACCGCCATTTTCTTTCCCACCCCATGATCGACGAGGATGACGCTTATCGTCTGGCTTCTTCCGGGCTTGTCAGTGAAGATGATTACCGGGATATTCAGCTCTGGTATCTCGATGGCAACACCATCTCCCACTGGCTGGGTCCCTTCGGCGTGGATGGGACAGGCAATCTCTATCGTCTGATATTCGGCTACGGGACGCCGGCAGCCCGAGCACTCAAATTCTATCTGCTGGATGATTACTACCGCGACATGAACCATATGTTGTGATTCGCCTCGCTCAAATATCTATATATAGTATAATATCGCTTGACAAACACAAGATATAGTGTTACACTTATCTTGTAATTGATTTTTGTGCGTTTCCCCTTGTGGGATACAGACTTAGCTTCTGTACCGCAGATTAAAAATCTGCATTGCACACGCAGTCAAGGTTGTATGCTGTATCAAGTGTCAGTGGTATTGCCGCGCCCTTTCAGGGCTGGTATCTGCTGACACTTTTTATATATAGATATTAACGCCAGAGGCGAAGAAAGGAAGTGTTATGGCACAAATCGTTGTATTTGGCCGAGTCATGCACGAGCTTGTTCCGAAAGAGGGCCAGTCAAAACAGCAATATGTCTGTTTCGACCTGATGGAGCGTTCCGGCAATAACCCGCCGGACTACTACCAGGTATGGGCCCGCGGTGACGACGTTACCCGGCTCATGCGGCTCAAGGTCAAAAAGGGAAGCATGATCTGGCTCACCGGATCACAAAAACTGGTGGATGTTCGCCAAAAGGACGGAACCACAGTCAAGAAGCTGAAAATATGGCTGACGGACTTTGGATTTCTCCCCGGGCAGTCCTCCAAAGCAAAATCCGAAAGTGGACAGCATGACCCTGACGACGCGGCGCCTGTTCCGTCACCTCCCGAGGTGATGAATGGCGACCGCGAACCCCTGCCGGAATAGCTCCCGGCATCCAAGAGGGACCGTATCAAGTTTTCAGAATGATCTGAAGCTTGGTGCGGTCCCTCTTTTTTTGTTTTCAGGCAAAAATCTAAAGGAAGGACGGTAAGAAAATGAGTAATGACAAGGGACTTTTGAGCGGCAGCATCACCATCTTGATCGGTGCTGTCATCGCCATCATGGCTCTGGTGCGCGGGCCGTGGCAGGCGTGGCTGCTGATTGGGGTATTCACCCTTTGGGGGCTTTGGGTCGTTCTGATTCTCCTGCTCCCGTACATGCAGCAGGCCAAACGCCGCCGACAGCGCCAGCAGAGAGAGCGCCGGCTGCACGCTGAAGGCATTGCCCAGAGCACATTCCAGGTCCCGGAACTGGAGGAACCTGTTTCAGACGACCTGCTGCTCCGCTATGCCAACCACCGGATTCTGGCCTATCTGCGCTCGTCGTATTCTGACGCCTGCTTTGAGTGGTGTGAGAAGCGGCCGGCAGAGCTGATCTGCACCAATGGCACTGGGCGCATCCGGCTTCACAATGTAGATGGATTCGACCATGCAGACATCACATTCGGGCAGGATGCGACCATCCAGTGTGACCTGCTCAAAATCGTGCCTCTGTCCAAGGCTGGCACAGAACAGGGCGATGAGGCCAATATCCCGCCCAACAAGCAGCCCATTGATCCGCGCATTTGGTACGAAAACTGTGGGCGCGAAGTCATGGAAACGCTGATCGCCGACCTGAATTCCCGTGGGCACAGCAAGCTCACGCTGCGGGAAAACGGCGACATCTGCATCCAGCAGGACGATGAACTGGTGCCGCAGGAACATCTTGCGAACTTTCCCGCGAAGGTCTACTGGCCCCGCTTGGTGGAAGTGTTTGAAAGCAAGGGCCTGTCGGCTGAAACCACGGCGCAGGGCATCCAGGTCTCCTGGTGACCGCCATCACCCAGAGAGGGGAGTGAAATCACAATGAAATCAGGGATCAGTCTTGTAGACATGGCAAAGGAGATCCAGCGCCAGGCTGATTTGAAAGCCGACTATATGCTGGACACCCGCAGCCTTCGTCTGGAGCCTTTTGACTCAAAACTGTACCTCAACGCCTATGACCAGTCCGGTGTTCCGGCGCTTGAACCGCTGGAGGTCAATTCCATTGCCCACCGGCAGATCGGCACACACCTGAAGATCCCGGCAGCCTACTATGACAAGATGCTGGAGGAATATCCCCAGCTGCTGGCGCAGAATGTGAACGCCTGGTTCCAGCGGGAGCCCTCTGTCCGTATGATCCGCACCATTGAGGGTACGGCACGGGCATTTTTGAGCAACCGCTACCGGCGCATTGACAACCTTGATATTGCGAGCATCGTCCTTCCCGTCCTGCAGGATATGGAGGGAATGCACTTTGAGAGCTGCCAGCTCACGGAAAGCCGCATGTATATCAAGGTAGTCAACACCCGCCTGGAGGCCGAGGTCGTGCCAGGCGACATCGTTCAGTCCGGCATTATCATCAGCAACAGCGAGGTGGGACTCGGTTCGGTGAATATCCAGCCGCTGGTCTATCGGCTGGTGTGCAGTAACGGAATGGTCGTAAACGATGCTCAGACGCGCCGCAACCATGTGGGCCGCGTCAACGAGGCTTCGGAGAACTATCAGCTGTATTCGGAAAAGACGCTGGAGGCAGACGACAAAGCCTTTGCCATGAAGATCCAGGACACGGTGCGGGCCGTGGTAGACGAGGTGCGCTTTACCCGTGTAGTCAACATGATGCGGGAGGCCAAGGAGGCCCGCATGAATACCACCGATGTCCCCGGCATTGTCAAGCTGGTCAGCAGGGACTTCCACATCACCGATGAGGAAAGCTCCGGTGTGCTGCAGCGGCTGATCGAGGGCAACGACTTGACGCTCTATGGTTTATCCAATGCGGTGACCCGCCACAGCCAGGATGTCCCGGACTATGACCGGGCGACTGCACTGGAGGGCATCGGTTACAACATTCTCTCCATGCCGGCAAGGCAGTGGAGCCGTATCAACCAGCTGGCCGCCTGAGTGGCTGCCAACCATCCAATTTTAAGGAGGAACGAACTATGTACGAACAGAACACTTCTATGATGAACACTCCTGAGCGGAACACTTTCCTGCTCCCCGCGATGGTGGAGGGTGATTTCAGCAGCGATGAGATCGCGGAGGATGCGGACGGCCTGCAGATGATGAGTTTCCAGCGGGTGAAAATTCCTGCCGGCGGCGCCCTGCAGTTCGAGATCCCCACGGAAGACCCCGACAATCCGGATTATGCCCGGACCCTGGAAGGAGTCATTCTCTACAATCATTCTGCCTATACCCTGTGGCCGGAAGGCAGCGAGTATGACGAGGACACCAAGCCTCTCTGCTCTTCTGTGGACGGCAAGACCGGCATCGGGGAGCCGGGCGGCGCCTGCGCCACCTGCCCGATGAACGCATACGGTTCGGCCAGGGACGGCGGCCGCGGCAAGGCCTGCAAGAATATGCGGGACATCTACCTGCTGCGCAGCGGCGAGTATATGCCTCTGCTGATTTCTCTGCCGCCTACCAGCATCAAGCCGTTCAAGGAGTTCCTGAACCGGGCCTTTGTCTACCGCCGGCGCGCCACCTATGGCAGCCTGATCCAGATTGGGCTCAAGAAGGAGAACAATGGCAGCAACGACTACAGTGTTGCCACCTTCCGCCTTGTGCGCGACTTCCAGGGCGAGGAACTGGCTCAGATCCGCGCCTATGCCAATGGTTTTAAGGAGCAGATCAAGGCCATCAACATCCAGCGGGCCCTGATCAACGAGGAGCAGCGTGCCAACGACTGCGACTATGTGATCCCGGAGTCCGCTACGGCACCCGGCAGCCCCGATGGCAGCTATGTGGTCGGTGAGATCAACGGCAACTACGAGAAGCTGCCTGCGTAATGAGTTTTGTTGCGGCCTCAGCCGCATGACATGTCATCAAGGGATACCTTCGGCTCACGCCGGGGGTATCCCTTTTTTGCTTTAGACTGGAGGAAATATATATGTTGTGTGAAGTACCGTTAACAAAGGAGCAACAGGAGTTTGCCGCTGAACATCACGGCTTGGTCTACAAATTTTTGAACGACAACCATCTGCCGGACGACGAGTTTTATGATGTGGTCATCTTTGGCTATTTGAAAGCCGTTCGAGATTATTTTTCCAGAGAAGCGTTGCGTCAATATTCTTTTGCCACGATTGCCTGGAGAGCAATGTCCCGTAATCTGTCAAACCATTTTAAGACGCAGGCCCGCAAAAAGCGCAACGCTGACATCCTCAGCATTCACATCGGCCTGTACCCGGACGGCGTTCCCCTGGAGGAACTGCTGCCGGCGCCGGATGATCTGATGCAGGAATTTGAGATGAAGCAGCTGCTTCATGACCTGGCTGGCCGTGTTTCCAGGCAGCAAATGAACATCGTCCGCATGAAGGGCTGCGGCTACGGCATCCGTGAGATCGCCAGCCGTGAAAAACTTCCTATGAAACGCATCAAGGAACTTCTGGAAGAGGTCCGTGCGGTGTTTCTGGAGTTGTGCTATGAGTAAATGCCTGCCGTCCCTGGCAGGCCAATATCAAACTGAATGGAGGCTGAATAGTATGACGAAATCGAAAAAATCCATTGTAATGCACGGAATGCTTCTGGCTCCGCTGGTTCTCGGCCACTGTGCCTACCTGCGTGCCAACGGCTCCGACTATCGGACCTCGCCCGTTGTGGCGATCCATGAGCAGTCCGGGGATCTGGTGCATTTCGAAACGCTCAACTCCAACTACTTCCTTTCGATGGCCCCTTTCCCGCTGGCGGCCGCCAGCCCGCTCCCGACGGTTCTGGCCGCGTGCGCGTAGAGAAGTCAAAACAATAAGGGGTAATGCCCCATAGGTCCCGGCCGTGGCAGGCACACTTGTCTGCCGCGGCCTTTTTTATGGAGGAATGTATGGAACAATCCAAAACTCTTGCTGTTTCCGTAAGCGCCAAGGAGTTTGTCACATATCAGTGCAGCCAATGCGGCCATTGCTGCCGCCACATTGAGGGCTGTGTCATGGTAGAAAGCCTGGACGCCTACCGAATCGCAAAATACCTTCGAGAGCAGCATTGCGATGTCAGCAGCACGGATGATGTGCTTCTCCAATATTGTGAACCCACGCCGCTCACCGATGAAGGATACCCCATTTATACGCTCAAAACGGTTGGAGCAGAAGCATCCTGTGTTTTTCTACAGGGCAGCCAGTGCAGTATCTATGGCGCCCGTCCTCGAACCTGCCGCCTTTATCCGTTTTCGGCGGGACCCGGTAAGCGCGGTCGGGATTTTGAATACTGCCTCTGTTTTGATGATAACCAGCAGTATCACTTCAACAGCGGGAAGGTACTTGTCAAAGACTGGCTGTACCGCAACTTCCCCCGGGAAGACAAGGAATTCTTGAAGCAGCAGTACCGGGCCATCCCGGAAATCGGCAAGCTGATGCGCCGCATACCAGAGGAACTGCATCGGGCATCTGTGTTCAAGATCCTGTTCTATCACTATTACAACTTCGACCTGGATCAGCCGTTCCTGCCCCAGTATGAACAGAACAACCGCAGCCTGCTGCATGATCTTCGTCAGCTGGCGCTTCTGGACTGATGCGGCACCTATGCTGTATGCACTGGAACACTTTTCAGCCCATGGAACTGGCGGCCGTCCATGTCGCTGCTGGGTACAGTACGCTATCTGTGGAAAACATGAAATTTTAGAAAAAGTCTGCCAAAACCAGCGCCGGCCGGAGGAATGGCGGGTAATTCCTCTGGCAACAGGCGTACCAGAAGAAAGGAGTGCCGCATGAGTACCAATCAATACCAGGAGATGCGCAACCGCCAGCAGGCGGAAGTAAACGCATTTCCTATGTTCTTCGCTTTTAATAAGCAGCAATTTGCTGAAGGAATGCGCAAGCTGGGCCAGTCCCCGTCGGACACCCGTCAGGTGTGCCGTATTTTTGGAGGCGGCTACTGCCGTAAAAGCGATGTCGCAAAACTGAATGAAATGTTCACCCGACACCGAAAAGAACTGGAAAATGCCATTGCTGGCGACAAAACCGGGCAAGGTTTTATCTGTGATATGTTCCTCCAGGAGTTGGAGAACCATGAGTACAGTTATACCGGCGATGTGCAGGAAACGCTTGATGCTTTGGGCATTACGGCCCAGTATATGGAGGCTGTTCCGCAACTGCTGGATGGCCTGGCTCTGGCCTGTGAAAAGGCTATGCAGGACGATTGTTTCGACTGATCCAGAAAGAAACCATGCCCCATCGGAGCCTGAATCAACAGCCGCCGCAGCTCATATGCCGCCGGCGGGCTTTTCATTGACAGGAGGTGCAATCTTTGAATTTTCACGAAACGATATGCGGCCGCCGCTTTTTTGACGCCCAGCTGCCTCATCTCATCAAGGCTCTGGAATGCATTGCCGACGGCCTTGCCCACACGGAAACTGCCCCGCCGCAGGGTATCGCCCCTGATCCCAATTTTCTGCATGATCTCTACTACGGCGACTATGAGCCGAGTGTGTTCAAGAAGCAGAGCAGCGGGCAGAAGGAACTGAATCAGGCGGTTTCCGCAGCCGAAGCGGCCCTGCGGGATGTCCTGCAGCAATCTCCGGCGGCTTTAAAAGCGTTTGAGGCATATCAGCTCGCTGTTGGGGAGCAGCACGGCGCCGTTACCGAGCAGGCCTTTGAATCCGGTTACCGGACTGCGATGCAGATGCTGATGGCCGGACTCGCGTGGCCTGAAGGCAATAATGCTGCTGAACTTCCTCTTACAACGCAGGAACTCAGAAAAATGAATGGAGAATGGGTGTTTTGCCTTGAAATGAACGAGGAAGTCAAAGTGGTGGCCTATAAAAAGGGATTCATCCGGGTCACCAATGACAAAGAGAGCCACCACATCAATGGCCTGACCTTATACCGGCGCCGGCCGAACTGGTGTGAATAGGACAGTCAAAGGAGGATGCAGCATGAACATTTCCGAAGATGAAATCAAAAAATTCCTTGAGCGCCTTTTACCGCTTCAGGAATCGGAGCAGCAGACCCTATGCCCAAGGTGCGGCCTTCATGAACTCTATACCGGCGGGTACTTTTTCCTGAACTCATTGAGCCGATATGCTCATGTATATATCTGCGAAAAGTGCTGGATGGACGAAGCGTTGCGGGAAATAGACCACCAGCCGATCCCGCTGCGGCTATGGAGCGCAGTATTCCCCTCGGTTTTAAGCGGAGAATTGCCGTCATCTATGGAACAATCGACTGAGGGCCGGCGAATATGAAGCATGGGGACTATAAACTGCCCGGCGGCAGAGATCTCTCTACCATTACATTTGAGGACATCCGCTGGCAATATGGGGTGTTCCATTGCAACAGCACCGGCGCCGGCCGGGATAAAAAGTATTTTCCGTGGCGCGGCGCAAAAACAAAACTGGGAGAGATCGAAGAGCATGACTGGTGCCAGTTGGCAGAGGCCGTCATTGAGCAAGCCGGGGAAACAGATCTGCTGAAACAACTGATTCAGTGGTGTACGGAACACAATTTCACCGGGGACTCCGCTGCTGAAATACGCAAAGAAGCCCTGCAGCTCCATACGAGCCGGATCTTTGATAATCCCCAGTGGGTCGGATACTTGCCTTTCAACAAAAGATACCGCCCAGAGGTTTGGGGCGCGGCGAACATTGTCTTTGTGCGCATGGAATGCTGCCCTGAACCTGGAGCTGTTACCCAGGAGCAGATTGACCGTAGTTATATGGGCCAGATTGCCTGCCCCCATTGTGGGCGCTGGAACACATTCACCATTTTAGGAAACCGTTCAGGCTCCGGCCTGATAAGCGGCCCCATTCCTCGCAGCGATTGTGAACCGGATGCCAAACACTTGATTTCAGGAAAGGACGCTGATGCAGATGACGCAGACTCCCCTTGGGAAGAAGACGATGATGATTAAGAAAGTGCCCAAAGACGGTACTTCCAGCCGATTCCGCTGGTGGCCTGACCCTCAAACCGGCAGGCTACAGGCATACCGCACCTTTGCTGCCATGCATCGCTATGTGCATGAGCGGTGCCGCCACTTCCGGCGTGGGTGACAACAATCTATAGGCGGGTTCAGGCTGCTGCTCTGGACCCGCACATCAAAGGAGAGAATGAAATGATTTATAATAAGCCTGGAGAAGAATTTTGGCATGAAGGCGTCTGCTACAAAGTAGGCGGACGCATTGTTGCCAATGAAACGAGCGATTACGCAGGGCTCTTCGGAAATATCCTTGAAATCCGCACCGAGGATGACCGGGAGACGGAGAACGACACGCCGGACATCTACTGCGCGTTTGAAGCGCCGGTGCTCTCTGCGGACCGTCTTGCGCTGGAGCAGACCTTTTCACAGCTTTACCGTGAGCAGAAACACATCGAGGATCTGGGTCTGGATATGGTCATTATGGGGCCTGAAATGATTGCTCCCCTTGAGCATCCAGCCCAGGTATATCCCGCAGGGACGCTCTATGTAGTCGTCGCCCACTGGGCTACCGATGGGGAGTATGGTTCCTATGAAGCGATCTTCACGGAGCGCACCGATGCCTTACATCAATTTCACAATGACCTTCGGGAAGAATTTCTGGTTGGAAGCATTCCGCGCTGGAAAGAAAGCAGCCAATTCATCGAAGAACAGTCTGACAGCAGCTATGAGTGCTATCTGGACGGCGAATACTGTGAGAACCATTTTTCGATTGCGCTGGAACAGCGGGCGCTGCCTCTTTCCCCTGCATTTTGCCGCAGCACGGCAGAATTGTACCGCGCAGAATGCCTGCGGGATGATTTCAGGGAGCATATTGAGAACCGTGACGATTTTCAAGAGCTCTCTGACACACAGAAAGAAGCACTACTGCGTTCTCCCGATTTGCCGCAGCGGATCACCAACCAGCTGGAACACAGCTGCGCCTACGGTGAGGCTTACTGGCAGGCGGTGTCCGATGTGGCACGCACTCTGCTGAAAGAGCTTCGCCAGCAATCCGCAGAACATAGCTCCTGCTGACGCTGTGACACATAAATTATAATAGAATGGAGGTTTGACTACATGGACGAAAAAGAAAAGAAGCTGCGTGAAGACCTGGAATTCCATCTGGATACGCTCCGGCGCAACCTGGAGGTCGTTTCGATGGAAGATCTGAAAGCGAAATACGCAAAGCCATTCAAAGACCTGAAAGATAACATCTGCAAGACCGCCACCGCATACACCCAGTACATTTCCCTCGGTGGTATCCGCGTCAAGAGCCGCTACGGCGACGAGGCCGTGAAATACATAAATGAGGCAATCAAAGATACTCCCTACCTGAAAAAGATCTCCGAGGCCGCCTTTGAGCGACAGGACATGGATGAGATCGCGGCACTGGCAAGGCAGCTCCGTGAAGTAGTTTTGCAGAGCCTGCATGTGTTCAGCCTGCCGCTTTTCTGCCTGTATGTTCCTACGGAGTGTATGAATGACTACCACACTCCCCCGGAGATCTATAATGATGTCACTTCGCAGGTCTTGCGAAACGGGGAATGGCAGCTTGCGGAGAATATCCGCCCCGGCGAACTGATCCCTGTGCAGTTCATTTTCGAGGTATCTGCACCATCTGAGGAAGCAGCATGAAGCGGACACAAAAATACTTGAGCAGCGAGGCTCACGGTTATTTGCGGGAGGCGGAGGCCTGCTCCCTGGTTCTCAAAGAGCTGGAGCGTATATCCGTCAAGCTGCAGCGGCGAATCGATAAAGAGGCCGCCGCAAGGCAAGCTGACTTTGAAGCCGCCATGCAGTACCACAGTGAGGCGGAAATTCAGGATGCCTACGGCTGGGAGTTCATCACTGAGGCACAGTATCATGCTTATTTGGATCTGTTCCGCCGTGGCAGAAAAGCGATAGAGGACCACCCTCCCACCATCTCTGAAATGGCGCTCTCCATTGTGCGGAAGGTCATCCGTGATTTAGAGGCGGACAAACGGGAATGTGAGTTTTCCGCTCTCACACCGGAGCAGCAGGTCGTGGAACTGCAGCGCGCAGAACAGGCCCGAATGGAATGGAAGGCACATATTGCCCAGCTGCGGGAGAAACAGGGCCGTGTACTCAAATCCGAGGATTTGGAGGCTTCACAGTCTTAGTTTTCCTGCGCCTGCCAATGGGCAGAGGCCATCACTACAAAGGGATCGGCAAACCGTACCGCTGCGGTCTGCCGGTCCCTTTCTTTATAAAGGAGTCGAATATGAAGAAAAAACCATCTCACCCAATGCTGAGGAAATACACCGTAACGATTGAAGAACAGATCGTTCAGGAGTTTCCCGTGGAGGCTTATGACCTTTCCCATGCGCTGGAAACAGCCGAAGCTGCCTACAAGCAAGGGGAATTGGTGGTACAGCCCTCAGCACCGACTACCCGCCTGATCATGGCGCGACACAATAAGACCGGGAAAACGACCGGGTGGAGAGAATTTTAGCCATTACCACAAGGGAGAGATAAATATGAACTTATGGCATGACAAGTCCTATATTTCGCCTTCAGGACCGGAATGGGTCGAACGGGGCTACGCTATGTACGATGTTCATTCCGTGCGCTTTCAATTTGTCTATACGGAAGAACAGAAGAAAGCCAACCGCCGTGCGCATACAGCGGCTGATGAGGGCCAAGCCCTGGTTATGGCTGCTGAGGTACGAAATTCTATTATGGAGCCCGTTATGGACGCCATCGCCCAAAATTTCGTCTGCTATCAGTATGAGGATACCGAGCCGGCGCCTTTCGGGAGCTGTCAGTGGGATCTCTTCTTCTGGTGCAATGATTTCAGCAATACGCTCCACGGCTGTGGCCTGTCCGGACGGGATTATTCCTACTTTACATTGAACTTCAACGAGAACCAGACTGTGGAAAAGCGTGCCGAGGTCTGCTGGCGGCTGCTGCAATTTCTGGAACACCGCTGCCGGAAAAACCGCAATCTGGATGTTGCCGTCCAGTACAGCATCTGGTACGACCATGAGAAGATCGAAAAAGATGCTGACCGGATGAAATGTCTGCTGGCGGGCTGCAGCTGCACCTATGGCAGTAAGGACGGGAAATTCCTGTTTGATGATGGCATTTTCTGTTTTCGCCCCAAGTACGCCAAGAGGCAGCTCTATCGTGTTTCTGATTCCGAGGTTCTTGCCCTGTGCTGGAAACTTGGCCTGACAGATGATATTTCTGATGGCTGCCCTCTTGCAACGGGGAGATGCAGTGCATGAAGTACAGAGAAATCTATGCCGCATTGGCAAAGCAAAGGATGGATGTCCCGGGGTTCTGCTTTTTTGAAAGCACAGTGGATGCGGCCTGATGATTGCATCAAAAGGGCAAGCAATGCCCCAATACCATTTTAGACTTCAAAGAAAACGGGGGCGTTTTGAACGCCTCCTACACACTGCCCTTACCGGCAGGCTTATCACGAGGACCAGCAGGCTGCGCTTTGCGGCCTGCTGGTCTTCGTTCCGGGGGAAATCATGAAACCAATACCATTTAACATGAAAGGAACGGAATATGCCCTGACCATCAAGATTGCCACCTATCCGGAGGGCAATCTCGCCATCAAACTCTATCAGGAAAGCTTCGGCCAGTTGGTATTCTGGGACAGCCTCACAGTCAATCTGAGCGGCCTGTGTCCCAAGGATTGTGGATTTATCAATACCAAGTCCACCGGCAAACGCTTTTATGCCTGGATCAAGCGCAATGGTCTGGGGGAGCGCACCGGCCAGGTTCGGCTGGAGGACGGCGTGGAATATGTGGAATACCTCTTCAACGCCAAAAAGCTGAAAAAGCTGGACCCAGACGGCTACACCTACTATGAACGGCGCTTGAAGGGAGAACTCGGCCGGCGATATGAGCGGCTATATTTGGCGCTTCGGCGGCTGGCAAACCACATTCCAGATTTCTGCTATACAGATTACAGCGGATGGCGCAGGTTGTCGGACTCCATCAATACGCCTCCACTGTGGATCGAGGCTGAAGACCCCGCACATCACCGACACCTTACCTTTGAGCAACGCGGGGTCATATTGCGGACCACTATCACAGACTGCGACACCGGTACTGTGCAGAGCAACTTGTACCGTCTCCGGGATGATATGGCGGCTGATTTGCTCACCTTATATCAAGGTGAGCTTCCGGTCTATGCGCCCTGGTCTGAAGAACGCCGCAGAAAAAGTGACGCAAGGCATGACCCGTCCCTTACACAAACATTCAAAGAAACAAGCGAAGTCCGCCAAAAGGCGGCAAATAAGAAATCCAGAAAAAGGAGCACAAAATCATGAAGATCAAACTATACCCCAAGAACTTGTTAGAAGCTGCCTGGCGTAAGGACAAAAAGCTGTACGCGAATGGCGATGCCGCAGAGCCACCTCAATGCCTGCGGTGCGGCGCCCCTCTGGCAGCCCACCTGATGGTCAATGCCCTCAGCCGCTATGCGGATGTGCAGATTTGTGAAGCCTGCGGCATGGATGAGGCCCTTCGGGATTCCGCCCACGCCCCTTTGCCCCTCGCAGAATGGGATGCAGTGAAGCGCGGCAGACTCCCGGCACCCGCAAAAGGGCGTGTCTGCTATTTGAAGACCTCCTGCACCTTCGAGGAAGTATTCCAGCACACCGATACGCCGCCCATGCAGTTCACTGGCCGGCCTGTCAGTGAGATCGCCTACTCCCGCTCGGATTATGACGGCCATCGGTGGTGGACAACCTGGCACGATGGGCCTGAGAAAAAGACAGCGCCGGAACTGGTGAAGGAGATCGACAAGTTCCAGAATGCCCTGTTCAAGCTGCCAGCCTTCAAGACGCTGGACACCATGCGGCGGTTCTGCAGGTATGCGCAGGCCACCAGCGAAACGACGGAGTTCAACCTCTATTCCGAAACCGATCACCTGTATATTTGGATTCGGATGATCACCCGGTTCCGGGATTACAATGTCTATGTTCACTATTACGATAAGGCGGCTGTTGAAGGCAAGTGATGCGGCTGAGATACTACGACAAGCATGGTGCAGAAATTCAAGTCGGAATGCTGCTGCATCATGATGACGGCGCTATCGAGCGCGTTCTGGAGGGCGTCAGCAGCAACGGGGATATTACGCTTGGCTTTGAGGCGTCTGCCTCGGAAATTTATCCGCTGAGTGAGTTCAATTTGAGAGAATGGGAAATTGCGGCAGAGTAATTTTGCCGCAGTGAGGCCGCAGGTTGGGGATTTCCCGGCCTGCGGCTTTTCAGTTCTTTTGTGATTCCTTGTATTCTTGAAAAGGAAAAAATAATACGCTGTAGCCTCCATGACAACAAGCTCTTTTTCGTTCATGGAGTCTAAAAGTACATCAATGTGTTTCCGGCAACTGTCTCCGCCACGGTTGCCCTCCGTATAGAAAAACTGGTCTACGGATATATCGAACAGCGTGACGAGCTTAAAAAACAGGTTGAAGCTGGGGTGCTGGCCTTTGTTCTCAATGTTCATAATGGTTTTGTCAGTCTTGCCGACCAATTCCGCAACATAGGCTTGCGTCCAGCCCTTTGCCTCTCTGGCCTGTTTCAGTGCCAGACCGAGCCCATGAAAGTCAAACCTTCTTTCATCTTGGTACATTTTCATATCACCCTATATCATTGTACATTTCGGGTTGAATTATGAAAATGAAGTGAAATTTGATATGAGTCCTGCAAACAAAAGTCAATAGATGAAATAAAAAAAGTCCCGCAAATTTTGCGAGGCTAAAAAAGGTACAACAAACCAGACCGGAGAGAAAGCATCTCGCCAGCCGGAAAGAAATTCGGTTGTTAAAGATTACGATTGCTTAGCAGGTTCTGTATCAAAGGCCTCCAGGCATTCTTTCACGCGGGCGTAGTAGATGCGCAGGAACTTGTTCTGAGCGGCAGTCATGTAGACAAAGTAGGGCTTGCCCTCTGCGCGTTTCTTATCAAGGAACTGGTACACCGGCTCATCCGCTGGAGACTTTTTCAGGTATGTGCAGATGATTTGGTAGAGTGTTTTACGCAAATGTGGTGAGCCTCGCTTTGTGGTGGGAACGCTCTTTGCGCTGTGCTTGCCGGATTCATCCACGCCGGGATCAACACCTGCAAAGCCCACGATGGAGCTGCGGCGCGGGAAACGGCGCACATCTCCAATTTCGGCCATAAGCTGCGCGGCAGTTATTTTCCCAACGCCGTACATGGCGCACACGGTTTCGTATTCTGGAAGTTGGGATGCAAGCCGCGTCATTTCCGCCCGCAGAGTGGCCAGCGTGGTCTTTCCCGCCAGAAGTTGTTGAGCAGCCGTGACAATGAGCAGCTTTGTGTTCTCGTTTTTCGGCAGTGTCGTAAAATGGCCACAGCTTCCGGCGTAAATGTCCAGCGCCTTCTCTGCACTGAAATGGTATCCCTTGCGTTTGCACCACTTCTGGTAACGTTCTGTAAACGCCTTTTCGCTGGCACGGCAGATGCAATCGCAATGCCAGAAGGTCATGACAAAATCCACCCATTTCTGGTGGCCGTCAGCACGCTCTGGGCTGGAGAAAAGCTCGTTTACACCGGGAAAGGTCTTGTCGGTCAGCGAAATGAGATTGTTTTGCAGCGACACCACTGTTTTCATGTAGAGATTGTATTGGCGGCTGCACAGCTTCAGTTGTTGTCTAATCGTATCCATGGGAGTATATTCCCGCAGATCCACCCAGTTGTCAAGGCCATACTTTGCAATCTTCAGAGCGTCAGCCTTGTCGGTCTTGACCTTGCGGATGGAGCCGCCGCCGCTCTGCTTGATGAGCAGCGGATTCAGGACGCAGACGTAGATCCCGTACTCATGTAGTGCTGCCGCTACCGGTTCGTGGTAACGGCCTGTGGATTCCATGATGACGCGGGTATCTTCGCCCAATGCGACGATGGCGCCAGCCATCTGCTCCAAACCAACTTCGGTATGGAGAAATTCCTGTGGCAGAAATGCCACTTCACCCATTGGCCGCAGGGCAGCCACCGTGCTTTTCCCTTTGGAAATGTCGATCCCTACTGCGTTCATTTTGCTCCTCCTTCTGATTGGATATGGCTTTCCGCCGTTTACTCATCGCCTGTTCAATCTCCTGGGTGACGCGAACGCACCGCAAATCGGTGGTACAACCTGCGCAAATCGAATGCTGCGAATGAGAGAGGCGGCTGACGGACTCATTTACGGGCGTGTCGGCCCAAGGTGAGCTATGTCAGGCAATTTGCTCTCCCATTCTAACAGCTTCGGCTTTGAGATGGAAAAAGACGCGGCTGGCTGCCGCGCCTTGAACCGTAACTTTATTGTAGGAGGTGATATTTTATTTCCCGTCAGAGGGAGGTTCGCCCTTGTCCTATTTCAGACCAGGAATTATAATAGAAACATCTGATAATTGATTTATAGATTATGTCGGAAAGGAAAACCGATTGGCAAGGAGCATAGACATGGAAAAAATTTTTAGTATTTTAATCATCGAAGATGACGTGCCACTCAACGACATGACAAAGCGACTTCTCACCCAACACGGCTATTATGTAACTTCTGCCTACTCGGGGAGCGAGGCGCTTCTGTTGATGGAGAAAGGCACTTTTGACTTAATTTTACTTGATCTGATGCTGCCCGGCATACCGGGAGAAACAGTATTGGAGAAGATAAAAAGTGCGATGGATATTCCGATTATCGGTGTGTCCGCTAAAACGGATATAGACAGCAAAGTGAACCTCATACGAAACGGCGCAGATGATTACATCACAAAGCCTTTCGACAATCAAGAGCTGCTGGTTCGGATTGAAGCGGTGCTGCGGCGCTTTCAAAAATCCTCCGGCCTCAATAATGGCAAGACGCTTCATTTTAAGGACTTGTCCCTTGATACAGAAGCTATGGAGGCTAAAATCGGGAATACCCCCATTGCTTTGACACGGTATGAATATCTGATTTTACAGCTTTTGATGTCCGCACCCTCAAAAGTATTCACAAAGAACAATATCTTTGAAAGCGTGTGGAATGAAAATTTTATCGGGGACGATAACGCAATCAATGTCCACATTGGAAATCTCCGCAAGAAGTTTGCCAAAGTCAATCCAGAGGAAAAGTATATTCAGACGGTTTGGGGCCTCGGTTTCAAAATGCAGGGCTAATCCTTAGAGAAATCTTATAAAATTTGCACGCCGATCTGCTACAATAAGACGATGTGGAAAGGGGATGATTTTTTGGGGGCTGCTTTGGAAACGGCCGGGTTGACCTATGTTTTCCCGGACGGAAACGGGATTAAAAATATCACATTTCAGGTAAAGCGTGGAGAAATCTATGCACTGTATGGCGGTCATAACGCCGGAAAATCTGTACTGTTGCAGGCCATTATTGGCACACTTCGACCTCAATCTGGTACGCTCAAATTATTTGGCAATATAGACTATCAGCAGGAGCGCCGCCGGATTGGATTTGTACCCCAAAAGCCTGTGACAATCGGCTCTCTGTCACCGGCTGATATGCTGCACTATTTTTCTTCTGCTTTCGGAAGCACAGAAAGCCGTTTTTTAGATATATTGCATCTGAACCTGAAAGAAAAAAAGGCGGTGCGGCGATTGCCATTATCGACCCAGCGTTTAGTGAATTTGGCGGTTGCCCTTTTGGGAAATCCAGATATGATAATTCTGGACGACCCTTTTTCCGGGCTGGATAAGGGGGAATGTGAACACCTGCTTTCTGTTCTGACCTATCTGCATGAAATGAACCATACCACGCTTCTCATCTCTGGACAGGACTATACGCTGCTTTCCCGGCTTGCATCTAAATATGGTGTGATGGCAGATGGCAAGCTGCTTTGTGAGCTTACGACTGGGGAATTGAAAGAGAGCTGCCAGAGGTGCATAAAGATAAGAACCCCGCAATTAGAACGGGTTATTACGATTTTAAGCCAGCAGTTCCCGGATTTTGAAGTGTTGGGCCATGACCTGATTAGAATTTTTCATTGCAATGAGCAATCCGGGGAAATCAATACGCTGCTGGTTCGTTCCGGGATAGAGGTATCGGAAATCTGGCTTGCCGGTATGGAGCCGACCGACTATCTTTTGAAAATGACAGGAGGTGCAAAGAGTGATCCAGACGATGCAAAGTGAGTTATTTCGTATCCGCAAAAACCGCCTGTTTTGGGTCTGCCTCGCACTGGCTGCTTTTTTTGTCTTTGCGCTTGCCCTGACATTTTATCATAATTCGGTAGATGCTATGCTTCCGGCTATATCACTGGTTTCGTTCACGGAGTTTCTATTTTCAGATTACAGCCTGATCTTTCCGTTGACGCTTTTTTTGTGCCTGTACTTTACAGAAGATTTTCATACCGGCACATACAGTATCGCACTTTCTAAAGGAACAAGCAGAGTACATCTATTTTTTGGAAAACTACTGGCCTCATGGATTGGCGTTTTGTTTTTTCTGTTTGTATGTTTTGGTGTTGCATATTTGTCCATTTTGATAATGGGAGCATCCCGGTATGACATAGACTATTCGTTTTCTGCAATCGGAGCCTTTCTTCTGCTTCAATGTCTGTGCTTTTTAGGGTACACCGCATTTCTCAATCTGCTAAGTTACCTGCTCCGGCATCGGATAATTGTCACGATTGCCGCATTTTTTCTGCTGGGGGTTTTGTATCTATATCTCACAAAGATAAGCACAGCATTGGATATGGATTATTCGCTCTACAAGTATTGGGTGGTAGGGCTTTCCCATAGCTTGCAGATCAATACCTTTGGGGAGAATTTAATGCCCATTTTGATTACGCTGGTAGTATATTTGTTTTTACCGACAGCCGTTTCGTTCTCCTTGTTTCAAAGGCTGGATTTGCGCGGTTTGGAAAGGCGGTGATGGCCGCATGATTGTGTTATGTATCTTGCTGGCAATGCTTTCCCTGTTTTTGTTTCTGAAACTGATTTATCAGCGGAAACTGGTTCGGAAAATCAAAAAGCAGATTGATTTTTTGACAGACCGGGATACGCAAACAGAAATCATGGTGGAAAAAACGGATGGGCCAATACAGGATTTGGCTACAAGTATCAATCATCTTCTCGAAAAATATCGCGGTATGAGGCAGGAAATCGAACGGAGCGACGCCCTGTTCCGGGATACTATTACCAGTCTGTCCCACGACTTGCGAACGCCGCTGGCAACAGCAAACGGCTATATCCAGCTCTTACAGGAACAGGATTTAACCGGGGAGCAAAAAGAATATGTAACGATTGCGGGAGAACGAATTTCCGCTGTAAAGCTACTTCTCGACCAACTGTTTGAATTTGCAAGGATTGAGGCCGACGAGCTGAAATTGAATTGCAGGAATACAGATATACACAGTGTACTTCGGGATGTTGTTGCCTCATACTATGGCGATTTTGAACAGAAAAAATGCGTCCCCAATATCGTTATCCCAAATTCACCGGCTATCATTTGGGGCGATCCAGATGCCTTAGCCCGGATCTTCTCAAATGTGGTTTATAATGCGCTTGTTCACGGGGAGGGAAATTATCAGATCACCGCAGCGTTAGAAGAAGCTCAAACGGTTATAACCGTTAAAAATGCGTCGAGCAGTATTCAGCAGGAAGATATTCCCCATTTGTTTGACCGTTTTTACACCACCGACCAGTCACGGGCAAAAAAGACAACCGGGCTGGGGTTGGCAATCGCTCAAAGACTTGTGACCCGTATGGGCGGGCAAATCTCGGCTTCTCTGCAAAACGGTATCTTTGCAATTCAAATCGTGTTTCCCATTGTCAATTTCTAAAGGGCTGCTTCGGCAGCCCTTTTTTCATCCTTAGACTTTCCTTAGACTTTTCTCAAACAAATCCTAAACCTCTTTGGTAAAGTATGAGCCATAGGAGGTACAAACAATGGTTAAGGTAGCTTTAGTAATTTCACTCATCGCTTTGGCAGTGTGCCTGCTCATGGCCTTGCATGGTATATTGAGCGATGGCCTAAAAGGGTTAAAACAGAGAACAAAACCCATTGGGATTTCATTTTTGATTTATGCTGTGGCCTTTTTGCTTTTCATCTTTTTTCAATAACGGAGGAATTTCATGCTGGAAATCAAAAATGTAAATCTGAATGTTGGAAATACCGCCTTGCTGTCCAACATCCACCTGACTTTAGAGCAAGGAAAAATCTATGGTGTTCTGGGGCCGAACGGGGCCGGTAAAACAACACTGTTTAAGTCCATGCTGGGACTGACTGCCTTTTCGGGAGAAATCCTCTCGGATGGACAACCCGTTTCCAGTAGATGTTTTGGAAGTTTGATTGAATACCCGGCTTTTTACCCACGGCTCACCGTAGAGGAAAATTTGAAGCTCCACGCGCAGTATTTAGGTTTGAAACGGCCAAACATCGAAGCAGCGCTCAAACAAGTAAACCTGCTGGATGCCCGGAAAAAGCTGTTCTCTCAACTTTCTTTGGGAATGCGCCAACGGCTGGGAATTGCCCGCGCCTTTTTAGGCAATGTTCAATATTTGCTGCTGGATGAACCTACCAATGGCCTTGATCCGATGGGGATAAAGGAAATCCGGCTGCTTCTGAAAGAACGCCTGAAATCTCCCCAACACTGTATTTTGGTATCAAGCCATAATCTGACGGAGATTGCCGCTGTCACAGATGTTCTTATTTTCATTCGTGGCGGAAAAATCATCAAGGTTGTAGAAAACGACTATAACGAAAAGGAACTGGAAGCACTGTATGAGGATATTATGACTTCCGGCCAGAGGGAGGAAGCATAATGGGAGTGTTGATTAAAAATGAGTTTTACAAGTTGAAGCGGGAATGGTTTATGGTGTTTCTTCTGCTGTTGTCGCTTCTTCCCATCCTTACCGGCGGAGCAGGAGCAGTTTTTAACAACAGCACAAAATCACTTGCTGACCTGTTCTTCTTTATGAATAACCAGTTTTCCATGTTCTTCCCAATGGTGATCTTCATTTTGATAGGTTCGCTATTTTATCAGGAATACAAGAACAAAACTTACATCAACTGGATTACCTACGGTTTTTCAAAGAAGAAGCTCTTTCTATCGAAAGTCGCTGTCAGCATCGTTATCGGCTTCGGCTTCGCGGCCGTCTTATTTATCGCTTTTGGCCTGCTTGTGGCGGTACTCAATGGAGCTGGCAGGTTGACCGGGGGTGTTTCCCTGTTCCTCAATCTGGCAATCGGGTTTGGAATTGAAGCTGGTGTTGTCGTTTTGATAACTACCTGTTTAGGGGCAATCGTTATCAACCTGAGCCGCAATATCATTGTAACAAGCGTCGTAGGGGTTATATATGGCTTTGCATCCTGCCTGTTCATCGGTTCAGAAAGTGGTTTTATCATTCCGGGCAGCTTCGCATATCGTGTGTCCATGTTCTTCTCGGATAAATCTACTTACTATGAAGCCCCTGTACCGGCCACCATCGGCGGATGTATCAGCATTGTACTTTGCCTTATCGTGATGTTTCTGGTTGGATTGATTGTCTTTTCCCATAAGAAAAAAATCGAAAATTAACTGCTGCCGGACGACGGCAAAAGAAAAAAAGCCGTCGTTCAGCAGTCTTTTCCCCTGCGCCTAATACACTACGACGGCTCATAAGGAGGCGTCAGGATGGAAAAGACCATCATTATTCGAATAACGAATCCAACAAAGGCACAAGATGCTTTGCTCCAGCGGCTCGTGCGGGCATTTCGGGCAGAACATATTGAGGTTCAAGAAAACACTGCTTTTACTTTATTGTCTGGAAATCTACAAATCGACCCGCAACGCAGGCTGGTATGGCAGTCCGACCAGACGGTGGACCTGACCCCGATGGAGTTTGACATTCTGCTCCTGCTGGCCCGCCGGCCAGGGCAGGTGTTCTCCGCCCGCCAAATCTATGAGGCTGTCGCTACGGACTCTTTTGATGCCAGCTGGACCGGGATCTCCAGCATGATCTACAAGCTCCGGCGCAAGCTGGGGACTGGCATCATAGAAACAGTGCGGGGACACGGTTACAAATTCATCGTCCCAGGCACCTCACCAAAATGAAGCAAGCGCACAACGGATTTTTCTCCGCTGTGCGCTTCTTTTTGTGATTACTTTCTTTTCTCCATGATAAATTCACAATCCCATGATATACTTCGATTGGGTGATTACAAATGAAACGCATTTTAATTGTGGAAGACGAGCCGGATATTCAGGAGCTGCTGCGCGCCTACCTGGAGGATGCCGGCTACCAGACTGCCGTGGCTGGGGATGGCGTGGCAGCCCTGGCTCTGTTTGGCGGGCAGACCTTCGACCTGGTTCTATTGGACCTGATGCTCCCGAAAATCGACGGCTTTGGGGTCTGCGAGCTGATCCGCCAGCAGTCCCAGGTCCCTATTTTGATGCTCACCGCCCTGGATGGGGAAGAATCGCAGCTCCGGGGTTTCGGTATGGACATCGACGACTATGTGACCAAGCCCTTCTCCATGCCGGTGCTGCTGGAAAAGATCCGGGTCATCCTCCGCCGCCGTGGAACCGCCGGGGAGGACAGCCGCCTGCGGTACCGGGACCTGACTTTGGATCTGGACACGCGGGAGGCCCTGCTGGACGGCCGGCTCCTGGACCTGACCGCCCGGGAGTTTGAACTGCTCCACACCTTTCTGGCCGCGCCGGGCCGGGTGTTCACCCGGGAGATGCTACTGGCAAAACTATGGGGCTATGACTTCTATGGGGACGAACGGGTGGTGGACAGCCACATCAAAAACCTCCGCCACAAGCTGGGGCGGAACTATATTGATACTGTAAGGGGGGTGGGCTACCGTGCTGCGAAAGAGGATCACTGAAAGCCTGACAGCCCGGATCTTTCTCATTACCGCCGGCGTCCTGCTCGCGGCCGGGGCGGTCACCTTCAGCTTTATCGCCTGGGCCTCCCCCAGCACCTATACCGCCGTAGTAAATGATGACCTTACCGCTCAGGTGGATGCCCTGGTGGGGAAACTGGCGGACACGACTCCTGCGGACTGTGGCGAGCTGCTGGATGACTTTGTGCTTACCTCCGGGGCCAACGCCATGCTGGTGGGGCCGGACGGGCGCCTGGTGGACACAGGGGCCAAGCTGACGGTGCAGGCTGTGTATGAGGATGATACCATGATTGTCACCACCTCAGAGCAGGAAAGCACCGTCGGTTATCACAGCCAGGACATCCGGGAAGGCGATACGGTAGCGGTCACCATGTCGGAGCAGGCTACCATTACCGCCGAGGTGGTGTTTGCAGGCCAGAACGAGAGCTATACCCTCTATGTCACCCCGCGGATCGAAGTGGAAAATCTGGCGGTGCGGGCGCTGATCCAGATAGCCCCCTGGCTTTTGATGGTGTTATTGGTATTTTCTCTGCTGTGCGCCTTGATTTACTCCCGATACATCACCCGGCCTATCGTGCGCATGAGCGGGATCGCCGGGAAAATGGCGGAGCTGGACTTCCACTGGGAATGCGGTGAAAAGCGCAAGGACGAGATCGGCAAGCTGGGCCGCAGTCTGGATCAGCTTGCCCGGCGGCTGGACACCGCTCTCACCGACCTGGAGAACGCCAATCGGGCGCTCCGGGGTGAGGTGGAACGGGAACGGGAGCTGGACCGCCAGCGGATGGCCTTCTTCAACGCCGCCTCCCATGAGCTGAAAACTCCGGTGACCATTCTGAAGGGGCAGCTCTCCGGCATGCTGGAGGGGGTTGGCGTCTATCAGGACCGGGACAAGTACCTGCTTCGCTCGCTCCGGGTAACGGGACGGATGGAAAATCTGGTGCAGGAGATGCTGGCGATCTCCCGTATGGAAAGCGGCTCTGTGGCTGTGAAGCGGGAGCCCGTGGAGCTGTCCGCCTTGATCGAGCGCCAGCTTGCCCTGGACGCACCTCTTCTGGAGCAGCGGAACCAGCGGCTGGTAAAGGATCTGACGCCGGGGATCGTTGTCATCGGGGACGCCTCTCTGCTGGGCCGGGTGGCAGGCAATCTGCTCTCTAACGCATCCCTCTACTCGCCGGAGGGGGCGGAGGTGCGGGTGTGGTGCGGCCTGCTGGACGGCCGCCCAGCTCTGACGGTGGAGAACACCGAGGCCCACATCTCGGAAAAAGCCCTGCCTCATCTGTTTGAGGCATTCTACCGGGAAGAAACCTCCCGGAACCGGGCTACAGGTGGCAGCGGCCTGGGGCTGTATCTGGTGAAAATGATTTTGGCCCGGCATGGAGCGGAATGTACCATCGAAAATACAGAGGACGGGGTGCGGGCTGCGGTGCGGTTTGAAACGGACGCTGTTTCTGGACTTGCCGCCGGGAATATGATAGGATAAGCATAGATGATCCAATGAAAGTGAGGGTGCCTGCGGAACAGACGATTTTGATTCACACCTGTGGCTACAAGGCAGATATCTGGAAAAAAACATCTCATTTTTGGATTGCCGGAAAGGGCATCCTGCGCCCGGTTCATTGAGGAGGTGAACGAATGAAGCGCGGACTTGATGCGGCTCCATGCAAGGCTTGAGCTGGATGGCTTGTATGGAGCAAACGGAAATACCCCATCCCAATGGCCTTGCATGATGAAACGGAAAAACAATCATGCAAAGGAGTATTGAGATGAATTACAAAAAGGTTGATTTCAGCACCTGGCCGAGAGGCGATCTGTTTCAGTTTTATATGGACCACATGCGAGTGGTCATGAGCCTGACGGTGGACATGGATGTGACGCCGCTGGTCCGGTTCGTCAAGCAGCGCGGCATGAAGTTCTATCCGGCCATGATCTGGGTGGTATCCCGGGTGATCAACGCCCATGAGGAGTTCAAACTGGGCTGGGACCAGGATGGAAACCTGATCCGCTGGGACTTTGTTTCCCCCAGTTATGCCCACTTCCACCCGGAGGACGGGAACTTCACCAAGCTGGTTACGCCTTACATGGAGGACCTGCCGGCATTCCACGCCCGTTTTCTGGAGGACCGGGAAAAGTACCGGGAACTCCGGGGCGTGGTGGAAGGGCAGCCAACGAATCACTTCGATGTGTCCTGTCTGCCCTGGGTTCGCTACCGCCACTTCGATGTCCATGTGTTTGACCAGGGGGACTTTCTGGCCCCGGTGGTCACCTGGGGCAAGTACGAGGCGGAGGGCAGCAGGCTGGTCATACCGCTGACCATGAACATCCACCACGCGGTGGCGGACGGGTTCCACCTGTCCCGGTTCTTTACCGAGGTACAGGAACGGATGGACCGTATGGCCGCAGACAGTCCACAGGCTGAGGACGGAGGTGAACAGGTTTGAAACGCGCAATTTTATATGTCCACGGCAAAGGCGGCAGCGCCGGGGAGGCAGACCGCTTCCGGGCCGTCTGCCCCAGTTTCGACGTGCTGGGGGTGGACTACCGGGGGGAGCTTCCCTGGGAGGCGGCACCCCAGATCGCGGCCGCCTATGACGAGGCCCGCCGGCAGTATGAGCACATCATTCTCCTGGCCAACAGCATCGGGGCCTATTTCACAATGCTGGCCCTGGGGGATCAGGCGCCGGACAGGGCGCTGTTCGTGTCGCCGGTGCTGGACATGGAACGGCTGATCCTGGACATGATGGCCTGGGCCGGTGTGTCGGAGCAGGCGCTATGCGAACGGGGAGAGGTCCCCACAGACTTCGGGGAGACCCTGTCCTGGGCGTACCTGTGCTATGTGCGGGAGCATCCCATCGCTTGGCAGGTCCCCACGGAAATCCTCTATGCCGGGGCGACCATCTGGTGTCCCGTCAGAGTGTGGAGCAGTTCGCGGCGGAGCACGGCGCCGGTCTCACCGTCCTGGAGGGCGGTGAGCACTGGTTCCACACAGAGGAACAGATGGCCTTACTGGATAGCTGGGTGAAAAAACATCTTTTATAGTGTTAGAACGGGGCAGGCCGGTGGCCTGCCCTGTTTTCTGCCTTTCTCCATACAAATCACAAATTCCCTCCATCTTCGCTCCATATTGCCCTGGTATTCTTTCCTCATCCCAAGCAGAAAGGAATCCAACAATATGGAAATCAAGATTCAAAATGTCAGTATGACCTACCCCAGTGGGAAGCAGGCCTTAAAGGGGCTGAACCTGGAGTTAAAATCCCCCAGCCTCATCGGGCTGCTGGGCCCCAACGGGGCGGGCAAATCCACCCTGATGAAGCTGCTGGTGGCGGCCCTGCAGCCCACCGGAGGGAACATCCTGCTGAACGGGGTGCCGCTGGCCAAGGTCGAGAGCCATCTGAAAGCCAGCCTCGGCTATCTCCCCCAGGACTTCGGTTTGTTCGATGAATTGACGGTCACCCAGTTTTTAGACTACATGGCCGCACTCAAGGGGATTGCGAATCCCAAGGCCGCGATCCAAAAGACAATCCAGGCGGTCAATCTGGAAGAAAAGGCAAAATCCAAGATCCGCACCCTCTCCGGCGGCCAGCGCCAGCGGGTAGGCATCGCCCAGGCCCTATTGGGGAATCCCCCCTTCCTGATCTTTGACGAGCCCACCGTGGGACTGGACCCGGAGGAGCGCATCCACTTCCGCAACCTGTTCTCCCGCACAGCCGAGGAGCATCTGGTGCTTCTCTCTACCCACATCATCGAGGATGTGCAGTCGGTGTGCGACCAGATCGTGGTCATCCACCACGGGACCATCCTGTTCACCGGCACGCCGGAGCAGTTGATCCAGTCGGCTGCCGGCCATGTGGGCATCTTTTGGGAGAAGGATGAGACGCTGGAGCAGGGGCTGCACATCACCGCCCGGGTGAACACCAGTCAGGGCATCCGCTGCCGGGCCGTGGCGGACAAGCTGCCGTCCTATGCCCAGGCGGAGGAGCCCTCTTTGGAGGATGCTTACCTCTATCTGATCTCCAGGGAGGCGGTACAATGAAGACAATGCGGCTCTTTCCCCTGGAACTGAAGCGGCTGCTGCAAAGCCGCCTGACCTGGCTGATGATGGCTTTGGCGGTCCTCTCCCCGGTGCTGGGGCTGGTACTCTACAAGCCCGCCACATCCACCACCATGCTCTCCATGTATCTGGCAAACCCCGCGATTGCCGGCGGTGTGGCCGGCGCCATCCTCTTCGGCCTGCTGACCATCTTTGAGCTGGACCGGGCCTGCCGCAGCCGGGTGGACATTCTCACCGACGCGGTGGTGTCCCCTCTGACCACAGCCCTGACCCGACTGCTGGCCCTGCTGACGGCCGCGGTGCTGACAGTGGGCCTCACGATGCTGGTCTGGCTGCCCATCAGCGCGGGGCTGATCGGCGCCGTGTTCACCGGCGCAAACTATGTGCTGGCCTATCTGCTGTTTATGGGGCTGGCGCTGCCCCTGGGCATCCTGGCGGCGGCCGCAGCCTACCAGTTCACCCGGCGGGCGGATCTGTCCATCGTCCTGTTTATCGCCTTCTGCGCCCTGAGCCTGACGGTGTGGGCAGCGGAATGGCAGTTATGCTGGCTCAACCCCTGCGTGTGGGCTTTGTCCGATGATTTCTCCAACCTCCGTGTGTTCCGGTCGGTGGCCTGGATGCGTTTCACCTGGCTCCTTGCACTGGCCGGGGTCTGGACAATCTCCTATCTCTGCATCCGGCAATATGGGAAGGGCGTGTTCGGCTCCCTGGCCCGGAGCGCCCGGCGGTTCTACCGCCCGGTGATCGCCCTGGCGCTGCTGATCTGTTCCGGCGCCGCCTATGCCGCCCAGCCCTTTATCGACCACAGCAACCCGGATTTAACGGTGATGTCCTTCTATGAGATCCCCTATGCAGAGGGCGTCACCTTTGTCCGCCGCACCGCCCAGGTGTTTCCGGACACCGATGCCGGCACCGTGACGGGCCGGGCCTCCTACCAGTTCCGGAACACCTCCGGCCAGGAGCAGAGCATCTCCTTCGGCATCAACCCTGGCTACGCCATCTCCAATGTGAAAGCCAACGGCGCTGACGTTCCCTTCACGGTAAGCGACTACCAGGAGTATAACGAGGCTCTGCTGGAAGTCACCATTCCCGCAGAGGAAGAAGTGGAGCTGACCATGGAGTACAGCGGCTTCCCCCAAGAGAGCCTGCCCACCATGCAGGGGGGCAAGGAGCTGAGTGACGAATACCTCTGCCTGGAGAACTCGGCCCTCTCGCCCCGTGTGATGAATGTCATGCCCGGTGATGCCGGCTATCCCGCTGAAATTGAGATCACCCTGCCGGAAAATATGCTGGCGATCCCCTTCGGCTCCAGCGAGGCGGAGGTCGTCGCGGAGCACGAGGACGGCACCAGAACATGGCGGTATGAACACAACGGCGCCGGCGGCATTCTCTACGCCGGGGACTATATCCGGGAGGACATCGAGGCCGGCGGCATGACCATTGAGTTCTACTACGGCCGCAAGCATCAGGCTGTCATGGAGGCTGCCGAAGCCGTGGACGCGGTGAAGGAAGTAGTTGACTACTGCACCGAGCATTATGGCTCCCTCTCCTTCGGAACCGGGGAGACCCTGAAGCTCATCCAGAGCCGGGTGGCCGGCGGCGGCTACGCCACCACCGGGGCCAGCCTGCTGGATGAGGCGGACTTTACCGCCGCCAACCTGGGGAACGCCGAAAAGGGCGGCGGCGCCGGTGAGGTCATGATCCACGAGCTGGTCCATCAGTGGTGGGGCCTGGGCAATATGTTTGATACCTCCGAGCCCACCAGCCCCTGGTCCGCCGAGGGCCTGACCGTCTACACCACCTACCGTATCGTCAAGGAACTATACGGCGAGGACTATGCCCAGGAGCATTATGTGGATCAGTGGCAGAAAGCGGTAGATGACTACTACCTGAACTTCTATGTGCGCAATCCTGAATATCTGGAGATGCTGCCGGAGCAGGTGCAGCTTGCCATCTCCAACAGTCTGTCTCAGGTTCGGCAGTACAATGAGATGCCCCTGAAAATTTGGAAAGCGGAGCAGTTGGTGGACGGCGAGGAGGCCATGGATCAGATCCTCCATGACCTGTTCAACCGGGAGCTGGACCCCATGTATCCCTATCTGACCTACCAGGAATTTTTGGATGCCTGCGGGCTAACGGAGGAGGATTTGAACCTTGCGTAAGATTTTTCGATATGAATGCCGCAGGCTGCTGTGGAACAAGTTTTTTATCGGGCTGGCGGTTGTGCTGCTTCTCTACGGGGCACTGGTGCTCCATGCCGTGACCATCCTGGGGGTATCCCACACTGCCCCCTTCTCCCCCTGGAGCTTTGGGGATTATCTCTCCCGCATGCTGCCTTTGCTGTGGATCGGGATGCTGTTCTTTCTGACCTTTTATACCTCGCCCAAGGCCCGGCGGGCGGCAGTTCTCATGGACGCTACGCCGATGCCGCCCAAGCAGTATGCTTTGGTCCGGTGCGCCGCAGCCCTGACGGGCGGCGTGCTGCTGAGTCTGCTGTGCATGGGCGAGGCGGCGGTGTTCTACAGCCGCATGTTTGGCTGGTACGGCTGGGGGAGTCTTCTGCTCCCAGCTCTGGCGACCCTTCTGCCCGCCCTTGTGTTCGCACTGGGGAGCGGCTGGCTGCTGGGGCAGATCCGGCCCTGGCTGGTGTATGTGTGGATGGCTGTCCCCTTCCTGTGTATGGCCTTGCCGCTGCCCGACGCCCTGGGAATCTGGAACGGACATTTTTTCAGCAAGTACCCTCTAGCACTTGGTACTTTAGACCCCGCCTTCTCTATGCCGGCCGCAGTTCTGATCGTTCAGTGCATACTGTTGGCCGCGGGCATCGTCCTGTTGATGGTTCGCCCCGCACGATCCAAACGATAAGAAACGGGGAGAAATTGAACGATTGGAGGTGAGCTGCATGGGAAGTTTATAATTCTATCGTTTAGGGACGATGAAGAAGCCCTTTTTAGCAAAGCAATATCGGACTTTGCTTCAGTCGCAGACTTGTCCACAGTGGCCGCCTCCGCAGACGCACTGCTGCTCTTTGGCTCGTTGCAAATCGACCCGCAGCGCAGGCTGGTATGGCAGGCTGGCCAGACGGTGGAGCTAACGCCGATGGAGTTTGATATTCTTCTCCTGCTGGCCCGCCGGCCAGGGCAGGTGTTCACCGCTCGCCAAATCTATGAAGCTGTTGCGGCGGACTCCTATGACGCCAGCTGGACCGGGATCTCCAGCATGGTCTACAAGCTCCGCCGCAAGCTGGGGGCCGGTATTATCGAAACAGTGCGGGGCCACGGCTACAAATTCGTTGCCCCAGGCACCTCACCAAAATAAAGCAAGCGCACAACGGATCTTCTTCCGCTGTGCGCTTCTTTTATTCCTCACGCCGGTAATGCGGCTCCGGCACATAAGGCTCCTTCTGGTATTTGCGGTATTTCTCCGGGATCTCAGTCGGCTCCTCCAAGCTCTCCTCACTGTAATCAATCGGCTCATCGCAAACCGCATCCAGCAGTATGCGCTCCAAATGCTCAAATTCTGAAAACTGATCCAGGGAGGCCATCACAAAAGAGTCGCGGACATAGCCGGCACTGGCAGCCATCAGCTCCTGATCCATAGAGTATCCATGATGCTCCACAAAAAAAGTCATCATCATTACAACCGTTCGGGTATTGCCCTCCCGGAAGGGATGCACCTGCCAGATCGGCGGGAAAAGGCTGGTAAGCTGGTGAACAAATTGCTCCCGGCTGATGCCGTTCCAGTGAGCATTTCTCAGCCGTCCAAACGCCTCGTCGAGATCTTCCTCTATCCGGTCCTCATTGCTGTACCAAACGCTTCGGCCTGCCAGCAGCTTCTCCCGCTTCTCGATATTGATGATGCGGTACTGACCGGCCCATTCGTAAATGTCACCAAACAGGGTCAGGTGGATCTTCCGCAGGCCATTTGGAGAAAAATCCTGAAAGCCCTGTTCGTATAACAGCATCATATTGGCTCTGGATTGCTCGGCTTCGATGCGATCCAGTGTTTGCTCATTTTTGATGCCCAGCTTGTTTTTCAAGACAGGCACCTCTTCATACAGGTACGGATCAGACACGGCTCTGGCGCTCCTGCTCCGCGATCCGGCGATGATGCGCCAGTAATGCCTGCTTCATCTGTTCGCCCGTCAGCTCACCGCGGGCCCAGCTGGCAGACAGTGACCGTGCATAGCTGGAAATCGGAGCGCCTTCAATGGCGTTGATCGCGTCGGCGGTCTTGACCGCTGCAATCCGTTTCTTTTCCAATGGACTCATCGCGCCTTCACCCCCTCCATTGATTTTAGTATAACACAGAACAGGCCTGTTTCCAATAGGTCAGGCCAATGCGAATCTTGCTGAATTAGCAACAGGTCTCAATGATTTCCTGTTCAGTGGTGCCGCCGATGGTCAGCTGGTATTCAGTTTTTATAATTTAGGGCTGGCCGGTCTGATAATAAATGCGTTTAGCAAATTAAAACTTCTTATTTTAAATTAAAAAGAACACTTTCATAGTCCTTTACAAAATATTTTATATTTGTGCGTCCTTTCTGAATAATTGTGTGACCTTCTGCTTCCAGCTTTTCCTTTTGTGCTTCTATACCGCCGGGATATTTTGCGTTCAATTCCCCATTTGCCTTTAAGGTTCGCCAATACGGGGTTTCATCCTCGGAACGCTGGTAACTCGCCCATGCTGCAATAGATACAAAAATCCCGGCTGTGATAGGCTCTGTGAAATCCGCCCCGTTTAGTTCAGCAAAATATTCACGGATTTTTCCGATAGTGATTACTTTGCCGTAAGGAATTTGTTTCATCACCTTGTCATAGTCAATCGGTGGGGCAAAGTACATTCTGCTTCCGCCATATTTCTCAATGCTTTTCTGATCAGTAATGGTCTGAACTTTAGGCATATCCTTGCTATCGTGTAGCATTGCATTAAAATCTTTTTTATCTTCATTTGCCATCTCTCAACACCTCCCGTCTTAATTATAGTGGAGCAACCTTTGCCATGCAATAAGGCAGTTTGAGAATAATTTAAAAAAGTATTGCTGTATCTGAATAAACCTGCTGGGCGGAACAGCTTGCAGCGCAAGGTGTTCCCGGGCGGCAAGTCAATTTTTAAGCCCACGGGAAAGACCCTGAGACAGCGATCTCAGGGCCTTTCTCATAGACTTAAATCCGGAACAGGTCAATCGCCCGCATCAGCGTGATGCACAGCTCCTGGTACAGATCCTCGTCCAGTCTGCCGTTGATCACGGCATACTTGAGCAGCAGGGGCCGGTACATGAGTAAAATGCTTGTGATGGCCTCATGGTCACCGTCCTTGGCTCGCCGCAGCATCTGTTCAAATGTCATATCCGTTCACCCCCTCGATGCTCTTCTTCAACTTCCGAATGGCCCGGTAATACACCGCAGCCGCGCCCTTATACGACAATCCCAGCTGCACGCCGATCACATCGAATGGGCGCTTGTCCAGCACACGGGCAAGGAACACATACCGTTCCCGCTCGTCCAGCTGTTTCAAGGCATACAGGAGCGCACCGCTCTCAATTTTCTCCCAGAGGGGCAGCCGCTCCATCACTTCCTGCTCCAGCGTCTGGCTCACGGCAAAGATCGTATCCGTCAAGGTCTCCTGATTGCTGTACGCATAAAGGGCCTTCAGATAATCCCGCTGGGTTCGTCTGACTGCCTGGATTAAGTAACCTGTAAACTTGATTTGCAGTTCTTCCTCTGCTCGTCCATTATTTCGTTGCCACATGGCCTTATCCTCCAAATAGTTCAAGAATTTTAAGGGAATTCTTGAACCTTTGGCGGAGACCGACACCGAACTAACGGGCGTCTTGCCTTGCCATATAAAGAAACGCGGCCGGCCGCACACCGCAAAGGTGAGCTGCCGGCCGAGTGATACACATAAAGAAGTCCGTCATGACTTCCGGCGCCCGCAGGAGGAGGCTTATCGCTCGATTTGCAATGTTCCCGCCTACTCCCGTGAAAAGGGCGGCGGAAGAACCGTATTGTAAAGTAAGCTGTGTGTCGAAATGTAAGCAGATGGACGAACCTCTTTATGTGCATGATCCATCTTTCCATCATGCACTTCTGGCTCCCTGCCATCTGGACCATACTTTGCACACGAGCCCGCCGCTGCTACCAGCAGGCGGCGGACCTGCCAATCATCTTAGGTGCAGTGTTGTTCCAAAAACTTTGTTGCTTTTTGTCGGAATATATAAGAAAAGGCGGCCTCATTCTCTCTGGAATAAGACCGCCTGTTGTAACTTGAAATTACCTCTGCTGTTTTGATTTCTCCGTCTCATAGACATCCCTCCCGTTCTTTCTATCTGTTTATGGTTTCAAAACGCCATATTAAGTGTAAATGTCAAAGATCGCTGGATTTTGACTGAACGACAATTTTTCCCATCAGGCGGTTATTTTCATCAAAATCTTGCAGCTTCAACACAGAGAAAAAGGGCGGGCAAAGATCTGTTTTCTCTGCCCGCTCCTTCTAAACAAGATTTATCCCTGATGCTTGACCTTCAAGTGCTGAAAGCTGTCCTCGCTGATGGCGTGCTCCATCCGGCAGGCGTCGGCCTCTGCTGTCTCCTGATCCACGCCGGCTTCTATGAGCATTTCCGTAAAAAAGCAGTGTTTCTCATAGGTTCGCTCAGCCACCTCGCGGCCCACATCGGTCAGACGAATGAAGCCGTCCTCATCCCGTTCAACAAATCCGCCGGCCTGCAGCGTTGTAATGGCATGGGTGATGCTCGGTTTGGTGAATCCCATGTGCCGGGCCACATCTACGGAGCGTACCATACCGAGTTTCTTTTGGAGAACAAGGATGGTTTCCAGGTAGTCCTCCCCGGACGGAGTTATTACGGGCTTCATAAACTCTTTGCGCTCCTTTGCCTGTTTTTGTTGCAATTCTTCCCATGCTTCACGAATAATCAAAGAAAACACCTTGGCACGCCCCCTTTCAAGAATAATAGGTTCTGATGTTTATGCAAAAGAAATCACTTTAGTTTCCAGCCACTTGCCAGTTCACGCTGTTTCCAAAAACGACTATAAATTCCATCTTGAGAAATCAGTTCTGCGTGCGTTCCTTTTTGCGCCACTTTGCCATCCGATATAACGACAATCTGATCGGCATTTTTTACTGTTGATAAGCGATGTGCAATGGAAATCAGTGTTTTTCCCTTTGTAAGCTGTTCAATCGCTGCCAACAGTTCATGTTCATTCTCCGGGTCAACGCTGGATGTTGCTTCATCCAGGATAATGATTGGAGCATCTTTCAAAATGGCTCTCGCTATGGAAATACGCTGCTTTTCACCGCCAGACAAAGTAGAGCCACCTTCACCCACCTTTGTGTTATATCCTTCGGGCAAAGATACGATAAAGTCATGGCATTGAGCCTTTTTTGCTGCCTCCACGATTTGCTCATGGCTTGCATCAGGATTGCCAAAGCGAATATTATTCTCAATGGTATCATTGAAAAGGTAGACGCTTTGAAAGACCATGCTGATATATTGCATAAGGCTATCAGCAGTGTAATTTTTTACATCCTGCCCGTCCACAAGAACCTGACCTTCTTGAACATCCCAAAAGCGGGCAATCAGGTTGCAAAGGGTTGTTTTACCTGATCCAGATGGCCCCACAATCGCGCAGGTAGTTCCCTGTGGGATAAGCAGAGAAACATGGTCGATAATTTTTCGGGACTTTTCATATCCGAAAGATACATCCCGAAGCTCAATATCAAACCGTTTCGGGACAAGTTTATTTGATGTTGTGTCCATCTGCGGGATGTTAGTAACTTCTTCAAGGCGGTTTAAGCCAGCGGTGACGACACGGGAAAGAAACGCACCATTTCCCATCTGCTCCATTTCGGAAAAAATGATAAAGGCGCTGACAATCACCATGAGGCACCACGGCAACGATAAACTTCCCGCCAGATACAAAAGAACGGCGGCTAACATCAAAACACTGCCGGTTATCTTGTAAACAGCAGAGTACCATTTCATCAAAGCCATAGAAGCGTGTTCCTGTGCAAGATCAGCTTCTTTCTTTTTGCGAAAAGAGGCATAAACGGCATTTTCGCTACCATCCGCTTGGGAAAAGGCACGAAGCACCGCAATTCCCCGGATATATTCCAACGCCTGAGTCGTCATATCTTCTTGCGCCGCCAATACTTTCGGCGCGTGTTCCCTTGCAACTTGTCCAATAGCATGAAGAATTAAGATGCCGACAATGGAACCTGCAAGGGTGATTACTGCAAAAACAGGAACGGAAAATAGAAAGAAAACGATCATTACCAGCGCCATCAACGCTCCGCTGGTCAGATCAGTGACCGCCATCATGGAATATTGTTCCAACTCCGTTACTGTCGTTGTAAGTACATTCTGAATACTTCCCAAACGCTGCTCAGAAAAATATCCCATAGGTGCTTTTCGCATGAGGGAGCCGACATGAAGTCTGTAATCACGGAATATATCAAAGCCTTTAGCACTCATGGAAATATCCATAAGCCACTGAAAAAAGAAACGGCCCAGCACACTGATACACAAGACAGCAAAAGCTTTCCAGATTACATCCATTGTCAGGCTGTCCAGATCAGAGGCAACAATATAAACCGCCCATAAAACCATTGCCATACATACGCTTTTCAGGAAATTAAAGAGGATGCCCAGCAAGATTTTTGATTTATGCTTTCCCGCCAGATTGAGTATTCTTTTAATCATAGCAACCATTGCCTATCCCTCCTTCTTTTCCAGATTTGATGCTCCGACATACTGCTGCCACATTCGATGATACAGTGGACACTGTTCCAGTAATTCTTTCTGTGTTCCTCTGGCAATAATATTTCCCTTATCAACGACAAGAATTTGCTCCGCATTTTGAATAGTAGAAAGCCTGTGGGCGACAACCACAAGAGTTTTGCCGTGAACAAGACGCCCAACAGCCTCTTGGATTTGAGCCTCGCTTTCGGGATCAGCGTAGGCAGTTGCCTCGTCCAAAATGATAAGGTTTGACTGTTTCAGCATAGCCCTTGCAATCGTAATGCGCTGGCGTTCGCCCCCTGAAAGCCGATCTCCCGCATCACCGGCAAAGGTATCATACCCTTGCGGCAATTTCATAATAAAGTCATGGCAGTTTGCGGCTTTGGCCGCAGCCTCTACTTCCTGATCAGACGCTTGTGGGTTTCCCATGCGAATATTCTCTCGAATAGACTTATTAAACAAAAAGTTATCCTGCGCCACATAGCTGATTTCCTGCATCAGCTGATCGAATGGAATGTCTTTTATGTCCTTTCCACCATAACGAACGATACCGGAAGTCGCATCCCAAAATCCAGCCATCAGCTTTGCAATCGTTGATTTGCCAGAGCCGGAAGCCCCAACGATAGCGGTCATAGTTCCTGGTTTTGTCTGGAAAGATATGCCATGAAGCACTTCTTTGGTATCGTTATAGGAAAACGAAACATTCTCAAAAGAATATGCACTTCCGTCAAATTCAACTTTCGCATCCGGCCGTTTTTGTTCCGGCGTTGCGAGGAAATCTTTGACGGGCTTCAGATTGGCGGTAATCGTTGTCAGCATTTCACCGGCACTTGCCAGCTTCATCAAAGGCGCAATCGCACCAATGGGGATGATAATGCACGCAACAAGGATCGGAAGTGAAATCTGCTGGTTCATATAGAGGTATGCACCAATGGGCAGACTTCCCAGCATTGTCGATGGAAGAATTGCTTTTACCGCAGCCATCCAAAACCAGCATTGCCGCCACCAATCAAGCGTACTGTCATGGAAAAAGTTCACTGAATTAGAAAACTTGCCAAAAGATGCTCCTGTACGGCTAAAGGCTTTTATGACCTGGATGCCTCCAACATATTCAACCAGCGCTGCGTTCATTTCGTTTCCGCTACGCAGATAGGTTTCCATTTTCTCACCATATCCGCGAAGCATCCCGAAAATAAAAGGGATGCAAAGAGGAATTGTAATGAGTGACGCCAATCCCATGCGCCAGTCCAACGCAAACAACAAAACAATGCAGGCTGCCGGAGCTGCGATATTTGAAGGGATTTCGGGGATAAAATGCGCTATCGCATCTTCTAATTTTGCAACATTATCTACGATGAGATTTTTATATACGCCGGATGGCGTTTCCAGCATGACACCCATTGGAACCTTTCGCATTTTTTCTGCAATCGCACACCGAATATTGCACAAAATGGTAAATGCAATCTTATGGCTGCGGCTGGATGCAACAATACCGAGCAGAGTTTTGAGGATGATACCTGCTGCGGCAATTCCGGCCCAAATCAGTGTACTATGTATCGTTGCTGTACCTGCGAAAACTTCGTTGGCAAGCATGGCGGCGGTCAAATAGGGGAGCATACCAAATAACTCTGACAGAACTGTCAAAATTACAGACAGCGACATCTTTCCCTTGGCATCGCCGGAAAACTCAAAAAGAGTTTTTATTGGATTATCTTCTTTCTGCTTCATAAAGCCCCTCCTTCCTCAGAACCGAAAAATTGTTGAACACGCTGTCCGTTCTGTGTATCAAACGGCCCATACCATTTCACAGTCCCATCCTCAATAAAAATGAAATAGTCACAGCATTCTGCAATCAATTCCGGGTCATGGGTAATAATCAGCGATGTTTTCCCTATGGCGCTTAATTTCTTGAGGCAATTTGAAACCTCCAACATATGCCGATAGTCCAAACCGCTTGTCGGTTCATCAAAAACCATAATTTCTTTTTTTGATGCAATGGCACTTCCAATCGCCACGCGCTGTTTTTGTCCGCCAGATAACGAAAGGGGATGGATACTTTTTAATGCAATTAAATCCATATCATGCAGGATCTCATCAACTATTTTTTCACGCTGAGCATCGTCCGTATGTTCCACGCTTATGGAAATTTCATCTTCAACGCTTTCTGTAAAAAGCTGATGATTGACATCCTGCATAACCAGATAGCATATTTTCAGCCGCTGCCGGTTGCTGTATGTTCTACTTCCGAACGAGAATAAACCTCTTGCCCGTTTCTCAAGCCCGCACAGGCAACGGGCAAAAGTCGTTTTTCCAGCTCCATTTTCCCCGATAATTCCAACAATCGCACCTTTCGGAATAGATAAGGCCGGTATTTCAATCCCAACGCCATCCTTGTAATGAAACGATAAATCTTTCACAGAATAGCAGTCCGAACTATGCGGTGTTCTGGCATTGGAGCCAAAAGACACTGGCGATATGGATCGTAGCCCACGGCGTTTGATTTCATCTGCTGACAGGCTCCAGAATGTATCAGCGGGCATATCTTCTTTGATTTCTCCATCGTTCATATAAACAACCCGATCTGCCACACCCTTCAAATAACTAAGCCGATGTTCAGCAACAATAACGGTCTTTCCCTGGGCTTTCCATCGCATGATAATATCTTTCAGCATCCAGATTGAGCGCCAGTCCAAATTAGAAGTGGGTTCATCCAAAACAAAAATGTCCGGCATGGGAATGGAAACTGAGGCACAGGCTATCTTTTGCTTTTCACCGCCAGACAGATGGAATAGATTTCGCCCAACAAGTTCTCCAATTCCAAATTCATTGATTGCGTTTTCTAAATACTGGCTGATTTGCTCAACAGGTACAGCCAGATTTTCACATCGAAAAATCAGTTCACTGGTAGAGTCAATATTAAAAAATTGTGTGCGCGGGTTTTGAAAAACAGAGCCAACCTTGCGGGCTACCTTATGGATCGGCTGCTTCGAGATGTTTTCTCCATTAAGCAGGACTTCACCAGTGAGCTGCCCCTCATAAAAGCAGGGAATAAGGCCATTCAATAGCCGTGTGATTGTTGTTTTTCCGCACCCTGATCCTCCACATATAAGGACAACTTCTCCATCGTGAATAGATAGATTTACATTCGTAAGAGAATTGTCCTGTTCGCTGTCCTTATAGCGGAAGGACACATTTTTCAGTTCGATCATCGTGCCCCTCCTTAAAACAAGTAATAGAGAATAAGCGCAGCGGTTAACAGAACCATCAAAAGGATGTCCAACCCTTTGATCTTTATTTTGCAGTAATTACTTCTTTCCGTATCCACGCCGAGGCCGCGTGCAACGGCGGCAGCGGATAGTTCGTCACCAATTTGCACAACAGAAGCAATCAGCGGTACGAGCCTGTATTCCAACATGGCAATCGGCCCTTTACTAATTCCAATACCGCGCATTTTCATTGCATCCTGAATACTGTGGTACTCGTCCGCCACCGTAGGAAAGAAGCGAAATATCACAGCGAAGGGAATTGTGATTTTTCTGGTAATGTGCATTTTTTCCATCGCCGCCACAAACTCGCTGACTTTTGTTGTCTGTAAAAAACTCATGGCGATAAACAGGGTGGGCATCATACGAAGCACCACCTCGACTAACAAGCGAATGATAATACCTAAAAGGCTCATTCCAGATATGTACGCCAGTAGCCCATTTGCCCCATAAGCGGCACAATAGGCCACCGCATAAACCGCGGCAAGGCCGGGCCTCCTGATGTTTATCAACATCAGGAAAGCCAGCCCTGCAAACACGATTTTCAAAATGGTATCAAGTTCGCTTTCAGACGATGGAACCATGACAAGACTGAACACCATTAAGGTATATAGTTTTGTCCTTGGGTCAAGATTGATAACGGCTTGCTGCGTATTCGTTGATACCTTCCCACTCATTATGCAATTCCCGCCCGTTTGAAATGCTTATTCAGGACAGCGCGGCCAATCAAAGCGCCGATGACACCGCCGACAGCAGTTGCAAGAATGACAACTGGAACCATATAGCCCTGCACTAAGGCTGCGAGGCCATCTGCAAAGGCATCCCCCTGGCTGGCACGGTACATTTCAACATAAGCATCGCCCATGATAAACATGGGAAGCTGTGTCCCGACCTGCCAAACACTGAAAACTGCATAGCCTGCCAGCATCGCTTTCCAGCTTTTATATTTTCCAGCCTTCATAATGACATCTGCCAGCAAGCCAAAGACAATGCCGGTAATCAGAGCGTAGTATCCATATCCCATCAGGAAAAAGATAAGGCCCAGAAGCACACCCATGATTGTCACGAGGCCGAAGGATTTTACCTTCGTGTAGAAAAGGATGCAGGGTATGCCTGCAATGATCGCTGTCAGCACAGGATAAAAAACAGCCATCACCGGAACAAAGCCGGTCATTGCACACACATAGAAGATCACAAAATAAATGACCGTGAAGATTGCGACATTTACAAGATCGCGCACGCCAATTTTTGAGGTTTGCACATTGTTTTCCATAAAAATATCCTCCTTTGTTTGTTAGTTACTGCTAACCTATCTGTCAAAATGTAGCCGACGCTTTGAATATTTTCATATCAAACCATCGGCTGTAAGATTGTGTGAAAGCGCCTATACGCAGATCATTCGGGCGGCTTTAATCCGGCCACATGACATCACCCACTTTCCCGCCTTCAAAAATCGTTTTCCATCCGGCATTGAAGAACCAGCTCATACTTTGTATGTGCTTTTTAGCATCTTCTTTGGTCATATCATGGATAACGGTTTCAAAAAGGCCCGTATAAAAAGCGCTCGATAGCAGGTGGGCCAATTCCATTGTCAACCGGCCAGAAGAAATCGCATCGTTTCCAGTCTTTTCAATGTATTGCAAAGTGGTCTGTATATCAATCGCAACCACTCTGTGCATAAACTCCTGATAGCAATTTGTTTCGCCGCTGAGAAGCATGATTTTGAATTCATCAAGATGGGCGAAAACAAAATCCATCAGCTTTGAAAATTTGCCATTGGAGTAGCTATTGATTTGTGCTTTTTGTTCTTCCGGCTCTAAAGCCTCAAACCCGGCCAGCGTTTTTTGTAACAACTCGCAAAAGCCATCAGCAACAGGCTGGACAATACTGTGGTATAACGCCTCCTTGTCCGAATACCGATAGAGCAAGGAGCTTTTCGTTGTGCCTGCTTTTTCGGCAATATTACGCAAAGAAGCGTTCTCGTATCCATTGGCAAGAAATTCTTCTTTGGCACACTTGAGAATATTCTCCGTTACGCCTTCAATCATCTTGGCCATAGGCTCACCTCCTTCATGTTTTAGTCCACCGGTCTAAACCGATGGTCTAAATATAGCATAGAAAGATCAGATAGTCAAGATGGTCTTTCTATGTTTGGTTGTTAATGCTAACGGAAAACAATGTAACAGGCGGAAAAAATCCGCCTGTTCGATGCTGTTAAGCCATAATTAACTCATCTAAAACAATTTCCTCCGCCTGCGCTTTCAGCGTGTTCATCAGCCCCACCCAGCGCATGGGATCACGGACTTTCAGTTCCTCAGTGACGCCCGCCGCCTCCATCATACGGGGCAGCATGGCATCCATGCGCTCCCGCGCCGCCCGGTCAATCTCCAACAGGTGCAGGTACAGCTTTTCGCTCAAAATCAAGCTGCTGTAAAGGCTGGGTCGGTGTTCCTTCAGGTAGCGTTGCCGCATACGGCCATACTTGCCGATGGGGGCCTCCGGCTGCTCGGACAGCTTCAAGTCGGGGATGTAGTAATCTCCGCAGCGGGTGTAAGTCAATTCGCTCATGTTCATTCTCCTTTGCACTGTGATGGTCAAACTGCGGCACTGGCCGATACGGTGGCCTTGCGCGGCTCCTGCCTGGGTAACTGGCTGACGGTGGTAAAAATGCCCTTCTCCATGTCCTCGGCCCGGATAGCTGCCTTTGCCGCCTCCATTTTTGCCTTGCGCTTGGCGTTGTAGCGTTCTTCCCATTCCTTCTGCTTGCCGTTTGCTTTGCGGCGTAAATAGTTCTGGTGAAGCCTGTCCTTGCGTTCCTCCTTCTTCCGCAGTTCTTCCTGCTCCTCCGGGGTCAGGGGAACCGGCTGCAAGGCGGGCGGGATATACCGGCCCACAAAGTTGAAGTAGATTTCAACCTCCTGCGTGGTGTCCTGGCTGCCTTTCCGGGCGCGCTCATGGACAAGAATTTTCTCTACAAACTCGTTGAGCATGGTGTTTGTCAGCGTGTCGAAATTCTCATACTTGTCAATCAGGGCTATAAACTTCTCCGCAGATTTCCGGCTCTGCTCATAGCCGGTAGCGTATCCGATTACTGATATGGATGTGCCGCTCTGATACCATTCCATATCTTGTTTTAATTTGCTGCATAGGAGAGATGTATCCCGTAACAGCTCTGCTCATAATAGATACGGCCATCACTACTATAACCGGCCATACATTCATAAAGGAACGGTTTCCTTTATACCAGAGTTAATCCCGATACCTTTCCCGTATCTGGATGGATCAATACCACAGGCAGTTTCCTCGCCTCTGCCATCCGCAACACCGCCTCCACGCCGCTCGGGCCAGCAGTCTCATCATCACACACGGTCACCAGGCAATCAGCGTGTTCTACCATGTAGGCAGTGCGCTCCCGATACCCCTGGGCCCCCACGATTTTGCTGCCCATTACAAACTGGTCGCAGTTTTCCTTCAGATGGCGCAGACGCTCCCGACTCTTTGGGTCCCATCGCTCGTCATGGCCCGGAAACGGGTAGACCAGCACGATCTCCAGCTCCTGGTACTCTTCCTGCCGGCGCATTTCCAGCAGGATCTCGCCGGCCCATAGATCAACGCCAAGGGCCCCACCAACATAGAACCGGCGCACACCGCGCCGGTACAGTTCGGTAAAAACATCGTGCAGCCGTTTCTTCAGGCGCTTGCACGAGGTCATATATTCCTGATACTTGAATTTGAACCGTGTAGGCCGCTGACTGGTAATTGCACACGAGTAAAACTGGGACATCTCATCTCCTCCAGAAACTTTTTTCTCAATATAGCCCATTATACTTGCTATGGCTGATGAAGTTCAACCATGGCCGCTTAATTTTTTATGTTATAGCGGATAAAATATAGCTATAGCATGGAGGGTTGCGAATGGGCGAACTTTTGAAAGAAATGGGCCAGCGGATGCTGGACCGGCGCAAACAACTAAAATTGACACAAGAGGCTCTGGCCAAGATGGCGCATGTCACGCCCCAGACCGTTTCGACTGCGGAGCTGGGCACGAAAGCCATGCGGCCTGAAACGATGCTGAAGATCTGCGATGCGCTTGACATCAGCACAGACTATCTGCTGCGCGGTCAGGTCGTGGAAGGTGACACCCGCTTGCTCAATCAAAAGGTCTCGTCGTTGACTCCCTGCCAATACCGACACCTGGAAAATATTATCGACAACTTCATCGCGGCTATACAGGAAGAAAAAGAGGTATGAGAGCCAGCGGCAATGCAGCCCTCATACCTCTTTTTATATCATCTCCCCTGGCGAAAAGCTTCCATTGTGCTGGAGATCAGGCCGAGGATCGCATCATCTGCCTCCGGTTCCTCTCCCAGCTCCGACACATATTCCGGCTCCGGCGTCCGCTCCTGCGGCACCGGGGCCGTTGTTGTTTCTGCATCCGGGCAGGCGGCGGGGGCGGCGGCAGGCTTTTCAGAGTGCCTCGTCTCTTGGAGCAGAATCTCACGCACGATGGTTTCAATGGCAGCCCGGTCTATGGCCGGTGCCGCTGCTCTTAACGGTTGTGGATCATCCGCGAAGTGGGTATCGTAGAAAACGACTGCATTGGCGATATACTGTGCTTTCCCGTGGTCAGGCTGTTTTTCCAGCAGTTCGACCGTTGCCAAATGGATCGGGTCGCTGATATTGAACCGCAGGGAAAAACGCCCCCGTTCTTTCTTGGCCGCCATAGCTGTCACCTGCCCGCAGCTTCAAGGCGGTACAGATACTCATATCCGGCTGCATTGGCGTTGATATTGGAGACGAACAACGGCTTACCCACTTTTCCGGATGCCTCAATCTGCCGGCGCAAAAGAATGGCGCCGCCGCCCACAAAGACCACCGTGCAGTAGCGCAAGTCCAGCATCCGCTCCCGCAGGGTGCTGAACAGGTCGTTGACGAACTCCTGTGCCAGCTGCTCCACCAATCGGACTACCGACGGCGGGTACTGCGTCTGCTTGCCGGTGAGGATGGCGTCCACATCCCCCTCATCCAGCAGCAGATCCAATTCTGCGTTGCCCCTGGACCTGATCTTATTGTAAAGCAGGATCACGCCGTTTTCCAGCGAATCACAGGAGCTGAGGTCAGCTTTTCCGTTTTTCATCAGCAGATAGTCTGCCGTGAAGCCGCCAATGTCCACCACTACCGCCTTGGCCTCATTCATCAGTGTGTGGAGCATGGTGGCCGCCGCCGCGTATGCCTGGGGATAGCAGGCCACATCATCAATGCTGATGGCATAGTGCTTGTCCCGGTACTGGAATTCTACGATCCCTTTCTTCTGGAAATAGGCAGTGAACTTTTCCGCTTGGGCGCCGAAATGGGCCGGCGGCAGCCCTACCGGCAGCTGGATGTGGTACAGTTCTTTCTCATCAACGCCGCGGGCCGTCAGTTCCTCCGCAATCGCAATCAGGGTGAGGATAAAGAAGCGGTCATCCCCAGTCTTGTCCTTGCGGTAGGGGATGCGCTCGTTGGAGAGCGTATAGTAGTTGCCGCCGTATTGCAGGCTCGGCCCGAACGGCCGGGTCATGCTCTGCTGCAGGCCGGAAACGAACGGGGTGCAGTGAACTGTCTTAATTTGTTTATTGCCATGATCGACACCAATCAACATAGGTGAATGCCTCCTTTTTTGCTATATACATATCCTTTACGCCTGGATGACGCCTTTCTCAACAGGATGGCATATTTTTTGAAGCCTATTTTTTGTGTGGGCCACGGCTACCGCTTCACACCAAAATAACAGAACAGCGCCGCCTCGGCTCTACTGTGGGCGGCGCTGCTGTGTTTTCTTTTCTCGTCATCATTTTAACTAATTAAGAAACTTTTTTGCACTTCTTGTGCCTGCAATTTGGATTGAGAAACCCGTCTTTATCTTGTATAATAAAAAATATGGAGGTGGCTTTGTGAAACAAAGAATACTCATTGTCGAAGATGATCTTACCATACAAACACAATTAAAAAATCTGCTATCCGGCAACGGTTATGAGGTTGATGTGGTTTCAGACTTTTCCAAAGTGATCGAGCAGGTAAAAACTTTTGCCCCCCATTTGGTTCTGCTGGATATAAAGCTTCCAGGTAACAGCGGCTTCGATATTTGCTCACAGATCCGCATATTCTCGGAAATCCCAATTATTTTTGTAACCAGCAGCAACACGGATATGGATGAGCTCAACAGCATTATGCTGGGCGGGGATGCTTTCATCTCAAAGCCCTATCACACAGCAATCCTGCTGGCGAAAATTGCTTCTCTACTTAAACGCGCGTATCCGGTGCTGCAGAGTGAGCAAATGGCTTATGGAGGTGCAGTGCTACACTTGGAAGCCAGCAGTCTGGACTATGATGGTCAGAGTGTGGAGCTGACCAAGAATGAACTGAAAATCCTCTACTATCTGTTCAAAAATGCAGGGAAAATTTGCTCCCGTGGGGATTTGGTGGAATTTTTATGGGATAACCAGCTCTATGTGGATGACAATGCGCTGAGTGTCAACATCAACCGTATCCGGGAGAAGCTGGCGGGCATCGGCCTGACTGATTTCATCAAGACGAAGCACCGGCAGGGGTACACGATATGAACCGTAGACAATATTGGAAAAATCGAATTCCATTCCTGCTGACTAACTTGATTTGCATGGTGGCTCTCACTGTGTTTCTGCTTGTTTGTGATATTTCCATCTCGGCGGTACTGCTGATTTTGGTGGTGTGGGCGCTGCTTCTGCTGGCAGGTCTGTTTCTTACTTACTGGAAACGGGACCGGCAGATGCGGCAGCTTCTGGACATGGCCGGACAGCTTTCTGAACGCTATCTCATTTCCGAAGTAATGGAGTTACCGGAGCAGGCGGAGGATCAGGTCTACTATCGGCTTTTGAAAATGGCCGGGAAATCTATGTTGGAGCAGATCAGCGAAGTTAAGCGGGAACGCCTTGAATACAAAGAGTACATCGAGCAGTGGATACACGAGATTAAAACACCCATCACTGCCATGAAGCTGCTGTGTGAAAACCATCGGACAGACTGGACAAAGGAACTGCTGTTGGAACTCGAAAAGACTAACCGTTTTACGGAACAGGCGCTTTATTTCGCCCGCAGCGAATATACCGAGAAGGATTATTCCGTTCGTGAAATAGCTCTGGCCCAAATAGTGCATCAGGCGATTGCGGACAACAAATACTTGTTGCTCCAAAGTGGTATGCGTCTGGAAGTTGAGGAAATACAGGATACGGTTTATTCTGATGAAAAATGGGTGCGATTCATCCTAAACCAACTGATTGCCAATGCGGTCAAGTACCGGGCTGGGCAGCCGGTTCTCCGCTTTTCCACCTGCAGGCAGCAGGATCAGGTGGTTCTTATGGTGGAGGATAATGGGATCGGGATTTCTCCCGCTGACCTGCCGCGCATCTTTGAAAAAGGCTTTACCGGTCAGAACGGGCGTATTGTTCATCAGTCCACCGGAATTGGTTTGTACCTATGCAAGCGGCTATGCGAAAAGCTGGGAATAGGTATTTGTGCAAATTCCGAAGGAAAAGGAACTACCATTTCGCTTTCCTTCCATATCAACGATTTTGTGACCGGGGTGCAGGGCTGATAGGCTCTGCACTTCTTACATTTCTGTTAGAACTTTGTAAGAAAACTTGATACAAACGGCGCTCGTATTATTTTACAATAGGAGCAGAGGTGATAATACTATGAAAGAAGTTTTGAAGCTGGAACACATCCAGAAATATTACGGGAATGGCGGGAATGTCACAAAGGCAATTCAAGACATCAGCTTTTCCGTTCAAGAAGGGGAATTTGTAGGAATTATGGGCGCATCCGGCTCCGGCAAGACCACCCTGCTCAACTGCATTTCCACTATCGATACAGTCAGCGCAGGACATATCTATCTGGATGGAACCGATGTGACAGAGATAAATGAAAAACAGATTGCTCGGTTTCGTCGGGAAAACTTGGGCTTTGTGTTTCAGGACTTTAACCTGCTGGACACTCTGACCATCTCCGAAAACATCGCTCTGACGCTGACTATCAACAAGGTTCCCACAGGCGAGATCGACGGGCAGGTGCGGGAAATGGCTGAAAAACTGAACATCAGGGATATTCTGGATAAATACCCTTATCAGGTGTCCGGCGGCCAGAAGCAGCGGTGCGCTTGTGCCAGAGCCATCATCAACGATCCCAGGTTGATTCTGGCGGATGAACCCACCGGCGCACTGGACAGCCACTCATCTCAAATGCTGCTCTCCACTATTCAGAGTATCAATGAAATGCTGGGGGCGACCATACTAATGGTGACGCACGATGCCTTTTCTGCAAGTTACGCAAATCGTATTCTCTTTTTGCGCGACGGAACGATTTTCATGGAAATTCGCAAAGGCAGCGATTCTCGCAGGACTTTCTTTAACAAGATTTTGGATGTCCTCACCATGATGGGAGGGAATTGAAATTATGCTGGAAAATCTTTCACATCGTAATATGAAACGGCAGTTAAGTGAATACAAGATTTTTTGGTTTTCCCTTATCGGCGTTGTTGCCCTTATGTATGCGTTCAATTCTCTTATTGTTTCTCGCACTATGCAGCAGCTTTTTCGTTTATTTGCTGAAAGTGGAAACGGTGACATTGGCGTGATTGCCACCCTTTTTTCCGCCGTCGTTGTATTTGCGCTTGGGTGGTTTATCAGCTACATGATGGACTTCATCTTGCAGCGTCGCAGCAAGGAGATTAGCACCTATATGATATTGGGTGTTGAAAAAAACGATATTTGCAAAATGATATTTCGGGAAAATACTTTTTTGGGTCTTGCGGCCATCATCGTGGGGTTTGGCTTTGGAATTTTGGTTTCTAAAATATTAGAAAGTTTTGTTTCAAACTTATTCCACTTTCAAGAAACGTTGTTAGAGTTTCTTTCTGTAAAAGCAGTTGGCCTGACTTGTATCGAATTTTGCATTGTCTATATCATCGCATTGGTTAAGACGAATAGGAAAGTGCAAAAGGTTAAATTGATAGATCTGTTGAATTACAGTCGGAATAACAGTGGTGTTCGTGAACATCAATCTAAAACTGGCTTCATGTTTTTGCTGATTTCCGTGGTAATGCTCATTGTAAGTTTCTATTCGTTTGCGGGAACAAAACAGACAGTGGCAAGCATTACCGCAGGTGCAGTTTCGGCAATGTTAGGCCTTTTATGCTTCTTTCGAGGATTTATTTATATCATACACGAAATGTTCAATAAATCTCGGAACTGGAAATACAAAGGAAGTCGTTTAGTTACCTTACGAATGTTCCTTTCAAAATCCAACAAAATGAGTTTCTCATTGGGTGTTATCTCAATTTTATTCACCTGCACCATCGTTTGTATCGGTATGACAAATGCCTTTTATCAGGTCATGGAGAAAGCAGTTGTTTTGCAGCCATTCGACCTTGCGATTGTTCATGCAGATAAAGACGGTGATTATAACCAATATTCCTCATTCTTGAATGAACACATTGATGTAAACAACCAATACTCCTATTGCTTATATACAGATAAAAGCACACAATTTACTGACATTAGGAATCGTGCCTTAACAGAATACTGGAATAGGGTAGGAAAAACCGTATCAGTCAATGACTATGTTATTGCAGAAAACCAATACGATGCCTTTATGAAATATAGTGATTATTGTAATTTACGGGCAATGTTGGGCCTGCCTCAAATATCATTGTCAGAAGAACAATACATCATTCATTGTCTGCCATATCTGAAAGATACATTTACAAATTTTCAGATTGAAAAAGGCTCTCTGGTTTGCAAGGATATTTTTACCGAGGCGTTCTCACAGTATGGCGGATATGGCAACGGCCAAGATTTTGTAATCGTTGTCCCGGATCAGTATATCGAAAATATGGAGGCCATATACAGCCTCTATGTTGTTCAATCCGAAGCAGTGATGGATATGTCTGAATTGGAAAACGCGTTTTCACAAGTCAGGCCATTGAATTCCAATGTGGTTGCTTCTGGGGAAAACGGATACACAACAAAGATCCTCGACAAAGGAGACTATTATTACACGGGCAAATTGGCAAGTACGCCTACCAGTCAAGCCATTTTAATCATTTTGCCATTGTGCTACTTGTCGTTGGTTATCGGCATAATTAGCATTGTAATACTTGCTGTTCAACTTTTGACGGAAGTTAAAACAATAAAGCGTCAATATGATGTAATGCGAACGCTGGGAACTGAGGTGGGTGTTCTCGAAAAAATGTTAAGAGAGCATATATTTCTTTACTTCGCATTGCCTCTTATTCCTGCATTGGTCATCGGTAGTTGCTTACTAAAAACAATGAGCCATACGCTTTTTATAGCTTCTTATGATGTGCCTGTATTTGATAATCTGACCGCATTGATAGCACTTGTGGTTTTGAGTGCTTTACTGATTTTTACACTTATTTATCTCTTGTATGTGTTTATTACCTCTCAGGCTATGAGAAAAGAAATAATTCCGATAACATTGGAAAAATAAGCACCATATAACTTGTTTCTTTACGATACGATTGGAGGTGATCCACATGGGAAGTTTATAATTCTATCCTTCAGCGATGGCGAGGACGCCATCTTTGCGAATACCGTGACGGCCCTTGTTTCTGTCGCAGACTTTTCCACGGTGGCTGCCTCCGCAGACACACCGCTACTCTTTGGCTCCCTCCAAATCGACCCGCAGCGCAGGCTGGTGTGGCAGGCCGGCCAGACGGTGGATTTAACGCCGATGGAATTTGATATTCTGCTCCTGCTGGCCCGCCGGCCAGGGCAGGTGTTCTCCGCCAGGCAGATTTACGAATCCGTCGCTGCGGACTCCTTTGACGCCAGCTGGACCGGGATCTCCAGCATGGTCTATAAGCTCCGGCGCAAGCTGGGCGCCGGTATCATCGAGACGGTGCGGGGCCACGGCTACCGCTTCACACTAAAATAGCAGAAGAGCGCCGTCCCGGCTCTACCGGGGCGGCGCTGCTGTTATTATGCAAAGGATTTAGTCCTCAACTTCTACATGGAGCTGACCGGCAATCTCTTCTACCGACATTCCATTTTTCATTGCCAGCTTTACGATCTCCTGAATCTTCTGCTTTTTCGTCTTACGAGGCTTGCGGGGCGGCTTGGGGGCCAGGATCTCCTGCTTCTTGGCCTCCAGAGATTTGATGCGTTCTCTGGCTGCGGTGATCTTCGCATCATAGTCTGCCACAACAGACTTCTTTTTTGATTCCAGCTCTTTGATGGACTGGTCTATCTTTGCGATTTTTTCGTCCACCTCAGCCGCTCTCTCCTGCGGGGTACGGCGCGTGCGCTTATTCTCGGACTCTGCCATTTTTAAGATCACCTTTCCTTTGTGTGTAAACTGGATATGCGTATGATGAAAGAGTACCATATAGCATGTCAAAACGCAAGAGCAGGAAGTCGAATCTCTTCCATAAGAAAAGCGCCGGGCAGAAGGAAAATCCCTCTGCCCGGCGGCGCTGCGTTTGTTACACGAAATCAGCGTACTGTTTAGGTATGTACGCTGTACTGAGCCTTTGCCAAATCCTCGGCGCTATCCAGGATGATGCCGCCGCAGATCCCTCTGCCATAAGGCGTGTATTCTTCAAAGAAGAAGCTGTAAGGCTGGCCGTCATCATAAATGACGATCTTTTCTGTGCCGCGCCACTGGAAATGCCGCCCCAGGACTCGTCCCAGCTTGCGCCGGAGAACGGGCCTCCGGGCAACCTCATGGAGATTTTTCCGGCTGTGGAACTCATAACGAGGCATGAGCATTTCCGGGACGGAAAGGTGGTGCCACTCTGCGCCATCCATATCCTCTCCATTTTCCACAAAGACATGGAACGGCTCATAGGGCAGCCGAATATTCTCCTGCCAGCCGTGTACTTTACCGGCGCCGATCTCCTGAAGCCAGGTGAACCGGATCTCCAGCATCTTCATGTCACCTGGCCTCTGCGTCAGCCGCAGGACGGCAAAGGAACCGCAATCACTGGAAATCAGCCGGTTTTTGGGCCGCTGCTCCAGCTGCTGGAGTTCGCTTCTCAAAATGGAAAAACTGTAGGGGGATTTTCGGGTCCAGGATATAGTTCGAATATCCAACATTTCCTTATTGCATCGTAATTTTACCAGAGTACGGTCATTCATATAATTCATCCTCCTTCTGCGGCGTTGCCGTGCGCATCGCCGCCTGTTCTACGAGGAAAACAGCCCCCGTATATTGCTCTTTATGGGAAGTCACCGCGGCGCCTCCCATAGAATCCAGATACTGCTGTCCATTCTTGGACTTGGAGATATACACATAGAATTGGCTGCCGACATACTGATCGCGGTCATAGCAGTCCTGATAACGCCTTGCCAACACAGCAACGGCGCCGATAGCCGCCGCTTTCTGTGTCACCAGGGAAACGGCCAGCTTCATTGCGGTTTCCGCCTCTTCATCGTTCAAGCCGGAAGTATAGATGCGCTCTAAAAACAGGATCAGCATTTCGGCCGCAGCTTGCTTTTTATCCTCCGGCTGCGCCTGAGCCAGATCTGCAAAGGAAAAATTAAAATCCGCAGGTCTTTGGAATCCCCCTTTTGTCAGCCGGATGCAGGCGCGGGCCACAATGTCCTCGCCTTTCCGAATCAAGACCATCTTTTTGTTCGAGTCAAAATTCGCCAGCAGGCAGTCCCTCTGGCTCCCGGTCCAGCAGGAAAGGCAGGTGCTGTGAGGCAGTTCGCCTAACCGCATCGTAAAGTAGAAATCGTCTGTTTCCTCCGCAGAGAACAGTCCCCGCTTCAATATAAGGTTGCGTTTCCATGCCGTCTCCTGCGTCTCGCTGATGGGATAGCGGATCTCCCGCTGCAGATCGCCGGCAAAATATTTCAGCGCATAGAATTGGCCCATCAATTCGGCCTGTACGATTCTTCTCAGGGACTCGGTAGCCTTGTCATTCCCCTGCAGGTAACTATACAGAGCACGCACCATCGCACTGCCGCCGCGCAGCAGGAAGTTCGTGACGGACTCCCTGTTCTGCTCCACAAATTCATCGGTAATGGAAAACCTTTCTTTCAGGTCAAGCCAGTCCCGATCCATCGTCAAAACAGCGGCACGAACCTGCGTCCAGTTTTTCTGTCCGGCAATCACCGCCCCGTTGTTGAGCGCAAAGATCGCGTCCGCCTCGGACTGCATCTCCGGGATAAATACCCGCAGCTGCTCATATTTCCGCAGAAGCCACATGGCCGTCCTCCTGGTCAGGCCGCGGATGTGTCCAAAAGCGCCTCGATACCACTCACTGAACGGCTTTTCCAGCAGACACCGGGCAAGCTGTTCCAGTTCCTGGTCTTCCATGTGGTGGCTGACCAGCCCATGCTTCAATAGCTGGCGCAAAGTGAGCAGCCGTCTGTCCACGGAAAGGGGCGTCAGCATGGCGTAGAGCCGGACATAGATTTCATCCTGCTGCCACAGCAGCCACATCTCTTCAAAGGTGTACTGCCTGCCGTCTTCCAGCAGGTCAAAATGGCTGCTGCCGCGTTCTACGGTGTCGCACGCCCGCAGGTTCTTGGCTGTGAGGCTGTTGAGGTTACAGTGTTCACAGAACTTATCCTCAAACAGCAGCGCATACCGTCCCAGCGAAAGGAACAGCTCGCTGTGCTCGCTCACCAGATCCAGAAAATGTTTCTTCCCATGCCGCACTGCATAAGTGAGGATGGGAAATTGATGGCGCCGGATAGAGCTGAAATCCAGATGGAGCCTCCCGGAGTACAGGGCATTGAGATAGCTCAGGTCATTTCGCAGGATCTCCTGCCGCTGTCCTTTGTCCAGCGGCGCTGTGTGCGAGATAAACCAGTTAAGGTCATACTGCCCCGCGTGATTTTCCAGCCACCGCTCAAAAAAGGCATCGAGGTCTTCGGTATCATATTCAAAGGCGGCCAGCAGGCGGCGGAATTTCATCACATCGGCCGTCTCTACCCAGCAAAGGTCTTTGAGCCGTGCCGCGTTCAGATCAAGCGCCACCCCCTGCCGGTAGAGCAGTGTCAGGACCCGCTGAAGGGGCTGGTTCTGTTCCAGCAGCTCCAGCGCCTCGCGCGCATTGTTGTTCCAGTTGAACAGGTACGGGCCGAGAAACGGCTGCCGCATCATGTTCTTCTGTGCGTCCGTCAATGCGGATAATTCCTCCCGTTCTGTGGCCGGGAAGGCATTGATGTTGTCAATGATGGCCTCTCCTTCTTCCTCATACTTGATAAACGGCAGGTAGAATTTCATGTAATAAAATCGCAGGGACAAAGGGATATCCGTTCCCGCTGCCGCCAGCACCTGTTCTTTGGGATACTGCGTCAACTGCTCATCGCAGGCTACAGCCGACTGGAGCATACTTGTGATCGACCGGTCATCCACCCCATCATTGCACAGCGCATGGTAGAGCGCCGCAAATTCCGGCGTCCGTACAAGTTCCTTTTGAATTTGCGTATTGTCATTTCCGGTGCGGAGCCTGTTCTGTAATTGAAAAGACTCCACCCGCTCGCAGGTCTGGTCCAGGGCATCCTCCGGGAATTTTCCCGTCAACCCCAGTTTCAGGCCGCTGCTCTCCATGCGGGCGAGCAGGGCTAAATGCTTCAATGTGTTTGTCATGCTGCTTCACCTCCTACGATGGTTTGCACCATTGTCAATATCTCTCCACGCGGCCGAGGCTCATACATCACAAGACTCCCGCATAGCTCAAAAAATTTCCACATTTCCGCCGCCTCAAGGGTCTGAGCGCAGCCTGCCGGCCATTCCAACAATTTTTCATAGACCATACCCAGCGCAGCTTTCCTGATCTCACCAAAATGATATCCGTGCATGAACTGGATCAGGGATTCCGCGCTGCCATTATAGCAACTTACCAGTTTCTCCTGACATTTCATGACCTGCTGCTGCCACTGGCGTTCCTTTTCCTGTTCTTCCTGTTCGGCGGTGGCTTTTCGATCGGCCTCCATTTCTTCCTTGGAATAGAACCGCTCCTTTAACTGATTTACTTCGTAGCCACTGCAGGCATCGTGTGTCAGAAGCTGCCGCAGCACAGACGCCAGCAGCGGTTTGTCATAGATGCGTTGGATCACCGGGGCCTTCAGGGCACAGAGGACAAACGAATCATAGTATTCCGGCTCTGTCTGAAAGAGCGAGGCATCGATCCAGTCATAAAGCTGGCGGTGCTGCTCCGCTGTCAGGAACGGCCGGACCATAGAGAACGATTGGACTTTTTTGTTATAATAGCTTTCCTTCTTGACAAACTTCTGGTGGAAATAAAAGTTATCTCCGAAAATTTCCTGTAGCTGGGAGAAAGTGTACTGACTGAACAGCTTTTGCGCGAACCGAAAGCACCGCCAGCTGGAGATTTTCAGCGCATATTCCTCTAAAAGCTCCAGAGGATGGGCACGAGCCCCGTCCCCCTTGTGCTGCTCAAAAAACTGCCACAAATTGATCTCCTTTCGCTCCACCAGCAAAACAAAGCTGCGAAGCGTAAGCCAATGGCGCTTGTTAAAATACTCAATATACTCCACACCAGTCAGGGCCTGATACCGCGTAAGCCAGCGCCGCAGCGGGATCGCCGCACGGGAACGGAGCATCTGCACGGTAAACAGTTCCGCATATTCCTCATTACTCAGCTCGTTTGCCAGAATGTCGTATCGCGGGTCGAATACATCGAAGCGATAAGGGAACTGTCTTTTAATTGTTTGATTCATCCAGAGGATAGTCTGGGGGGCTGTGGGTGCAAGCCCCGTCTGGATGGCTGCCCAGAGATCCTGATATCCCTCGTACCTGACCTCAAATTTCTTGTAAACCTGGAACAGCCAGCTGATGTACGCATAGATCTCTTCCGGCTGTCCATCCGGGCCGTTCAGCAGCATTCGGACGCAGGACACCGCGATCTTTTCCGCCACAATGCCTTTGGATGAGAGCCGGTCCGGTATCCGGTCGGCCCACACCGCCAGGGAATTTGCCATCGTGATTTCTTCCATGCTGTACCCGGCAGTATGCAAAACCGAAAATTCCCGGCTGTCCGGCTTCATGTTCATGTAGGGCAGCTTCATCAGCGTCCGCAATACCAGATCGTTTTTTCCCCGATAGCGTTTTGCCTCTTCAGCGTAGAAACGGATGAACCATTCCAGCACGCCAAAATCCCGTGCCATAGAAATCGTCCTTTCTGATCCAAACAGCCGCGTCAGCTGCGGCCGCATGGCCTGATAGCCGGTCTCCGGATCATCAAACAGGGAGAGCACAAACAGAGCCTCCTCCGTCCTGGCGTATTCCCTGGCGGCCAGTTCATCCAGCCGCGTGCGGCGCCGGAGAGCGTCGGTTTCCAGCAGGTAGAGCGCACCTTGCAGGTAAACATCCGTCCCGGCGGTCCTGCGGAGTTTTTGAATAAAATCGTTCCGCTGATTGCCCACAAACATTGTGTCAGCCTGGCATCGGCGGGTGTAGCCCAGGGCCAGCGCCAGCGCGCGCAGGATGCGTATGTCTGTCCCCAGTTTTTCCTCGAAGCGTTCCAGCACTTCACCGGGATAGCGCAGGCTGTAAGCTTCAAAATAGCTGGAAACATTCTGATCTTCCTGCCAGATTTGTCTCGCTTCCAGCTGACGGTAAAGGATTCTCGCCTCACCGTCCTGGGCTGTCTGTACGACCAATTCAGCAAAGGCGTGATACAGCGTAAGATCTATGTCCTTCTGGAAGGTGCTGTATGCAGGTATAATTTCTTGGGTCACAATATTTCCCTCCTTTTCACTGCGGCCAATGCCCGCCGGTAGAATAGTTCCATTCAATCGTCCCATCTTCGTAAATTTGCGGTCCGTGCGCAGTCAGGCTCCAGCCGTCGGACAGCCTTGTGAAATAGGCTACCGTTTCCCACGGGCAGCTGCCCTCCACAAAGCCGGTACAGCGGTACTGTTTATTATTGCGGTTGGTATAAACGCGATTGACCACAGGGATGAAATACTTTCTTTCCATATGGTGTTCCTCCATAAAAATATAGGGAGAGGGCGCAGACCGCCCTCTCCCCATTGTCAAACTCTGATGAACCGACTGGTTAAGCCACACCGGCCATGCGGAAAAATTCCTCCGGCGTCAGCACCGGGATATCCAGTTCCCGTGCCTTGGACAGCTTGCTGCCGGCCTTCTCGCCGCAGACCAGATAGTTGGTCTTGCGGGTCACCGAACTGCCGGCCACCGCCCCCAGCGAGGCGATCAGGCTGTTCATCTCATCACGGGTGTAGGGCTCAACCTTTCCGGTCACCACAATGGTCGTGCCGGAAAAAGGATTGTCCTGATTGACGGTCTGGTTGTCGGCCTCCGCCGGTTTCTGAATATTCATCATCACCTGCAATTCCTCCCAAATACAGAAATTTTCTTCCTCGTTGAACCATTCCTGAATGTTGTTGTGCAGCGTCTCTCCAAAGTCCGGGAGCTGTCGGAAGTCATAGCCCCCATAGACGGCATCCCGGAATTCGTCCAGACTGCCGTGAAATTCCCGGCAAAGGACCTTGCTGGCGGTATTGCCGATCATCGGGATGTCCATGGCGATAACATACCGCTCGAATGTCGTGCTGCGGCTCTGCTGGATGGCGTCCCAAAGACGCTGCCAGGACTTTTCACCGAAACCGTCCATCCGGATGATCTCATTCCTATGTTGATCCAGGCGGTAAATGTCCAGATAGCTGTGAATCCAGCCGCGGCCAATCAGCTTTTCCAGCGTTCCTTCCGACAGTCCCTCAATGTTCATGGCCTTTTTGCTCACAAAATGGACGAACTGTTTAAGGCGCCGGGTCTCGCAGGCGGCGTTGTCGCAGAACAGGGTCTTGATGACCCGTTCCTCGCCGTTTTCACCACGGCCACTGGTTTCGTGGATTCTGGTCGGCTCTCCGCAGCAGGGGCACTGGTGCGGGATTACGGCATCCATAGAAAAATTGCCCCGGTCCAGGTTTTCCTCCACATGGGGAATGATCATGTTTCGCTTGCTCACCAGGATACGGCAGCCCGGCGCCAATTCCAGATCCTCAATGAAGGACAGGTTGTGCAGGCTGGCTCTGGACACTTCGCATCCGTCGATCTCCACCGGCTCAAAAATGGCAACCGGGGCAATCTCGCCGGTGCGGCCGGGCGTCCATTCAATCGTCTGGAGCTTTGTCTGGAACAAATCATCCTCAAATTTGAAGGCAAGGCCGTCCTTGTAGTGATGGCCCGTGCGCCCGCAGCTTTTGGACAGCGCGATGTCGTTGTAAGTAATAACGATACCGTCGATGGGAATATCAGCGTCCGCCGCATACTCCTTGAGCTGACGGATACCGTCCTCGGTTTCCTTCTGCGTCAAAGGGCGCTTGGTGACCATGTACTTGCAGGGCAGAAAGCCCAGCGGCCGCAGCGCCTTGAGGCGCTCCGACTTGCGAGGCAATTCCTCCATGCCCTCCAGCACATTGAACGGCATGAACATCAGTCGCCGTCCCAGGCAGGTCCCGGCGTCAAACAGGCGCACCGAGCCGGCCGCCAGATTGCGGCCATTCTTGTAGGGTTTCCCATCGCTGTCCACCAGAGTGGTCTTCAGCTGTTCAAAATCGCTGGGGCGGATGAACGCCTCGCCGGTGACCACCAGGCGGTCTTCATATTGGATATTCTCGGGGATGCCGCCAATAGCGCGGGTGTTGTGGGTCACGATTTCGCCCACATCACCGTCGCCCCGGGTAGCTGCCTCCACCAATTTGCCCCCTTCATAGGTCAGCTTGATGGTAAGGCCGTCCAACTTGAGCATGAACATCACCTGATGCTCTCCCATAAAGCGGCACAAATCCTCCGCATTCTTCACTTTATCCAGAGACAGCAGCGGAATCGAGTGATTTGTTTTTTCCAGTTTGCTGACCGCCGGGTATCCCACGGTATTGGTGGGCGAATTTGACATCTGGACGCCCGTTGCACTTTCCAGGTCCTGCAGCTCCTCAAACAATCGGTCATAGACCGCATCGCTGACGCTGGGGCTGTTGAGATTGTAATACTCATTCCGGTAGCGGTTGAGCCGGTCGTTCAGCTCCCGCTGCTTCATCAACAAATTCTGGTCCATCAGGCCGCCTCCTTTTCTAAAACACGGAACGCCATAATCAGCGTCTCCGCCGTATGTTCGCTACGGGTGTACGACTTACACACCCCATCTTCAAATTCCCAGGTGCGCGCGGCTCCCCACCAGAGGATGGCGCCGCGCCCCTCGTTTGCCGCATTGAGCTTCGGATCGGGCGGATTGAGCGTTTTGGTATAAAAGCCCTGGGTATTGACCCAAGTGACCTCCCGCAGCTGCCCAATGCACCCCGGCCGGCAGTGGCCGATAACTTCCAGACGCATACCAGGCCGAAGAGCGCGTTTGAGCTGGTTCAGGTTTTTAATCATGCCGCACCATCCTTTCCCTGTCCGGGGCATACCGGCCAAAATTCAATTCCCGGATGATGCTCTGGATCGTCTCATCATCATCCCATTTTGTTGTGAGGACGGCCCGTTCCGGCCCCTCTCCTGTGTGTATGCTTACCTCGCTGCCATAAATCTGCATCAACACATCAGGGCGCTGGGCACAGACCACGGCCAGATTTCCAAGCTGTTTCATGGAGTTCTCCTTTCATGCCGTATAAAGCCAGACCACTACCGGCCGGCTCAAATCGGCAGTCTCATAATTCTTTCGCACTTTGACGGGGCGGTAATTCCCATCCAGTTCGCATTCCACACTCTGTTCAATACGGCCTCCGTGCTGGGCCAAACATTCCCGGAACGCACGCAGGGTATCCAGACGCACCGCCAGCGGGTCGCTTTCCCTGCATCGCAGCTCCGCACAGTACACATATCTGTGTGGATTTCCCTTGATCAGAAAGCCATAGGTCATATACAGACGGCACTTGCGTTCCCGCTCCCGTTCGATATGTTTTACATAAGCTACACCAGCCTTACCGCCTTGGGTCATACAGAGATAGCCCATTTTCCGGCGCTGTTCACCTGACAGTGGGATCTGCTCCATTTTCTGTCCCGGCAGCCCTTTAAAAGCACGGAAACTCTCAGGCGCATATCTGTAACCGCGTATCTCATACTCAAATCCTTTTTTCCCCATCAGGGACCTCCATTCTATAAAAGTGGGCCGGACGCCCCAAAGGACGCCCGGCCATTGAACCTGTCTCACGCGGCGGCAGGTAACGCCTGCGGCTGCATGACTTCCGTATTTTCCATTAAGTCGGCCAGCAGCACATCGGCCAGCAGACGGCCAGCCAGATGTCCGGTGTGGATAATCACACGGTCTTTTCGCATCTGGATAAATTCCTCTTTCCGCAGCTCACGGCTCCGTTCGGCCAGCTTCAGGTCGCGGCCGGTAAGGCGGGCCGCAATGACCTTCTGCCATTTGATCAGGAATTCTGTTGCCTGTTCAATATCTTCATACTGCCGGTCAAACAAAGTACGCTTCTGACGAACTGTTCCATCTGGTTCAATCTCCAGAGTATAGTAGGGATCGTTAGGTTCCTCCGTCCGGCGCAGGAACATGATGAAGCTTTCCCGGCGTTCCATGCGGTCATAGTACCGCTCGCCGGCGCCATCATTGCCGACACAGTGATGAAGCATCCGCCCCTCCTTGATGATTTCAAAGATGTCTTGGGGCGCAAGCACCGTGTAGTCGTCATCGCTGTAGGTATATTTTTCCTGCAGTTCCACACAGATGGCATTAACATGGGGATATTTCGCCGCCATTTTCTCTGCCTGTTCCTCCAGGCTCCCAGCTTCACTCTGGAGAACCAGCTCATCGTGCCGCTGGCGCAGTTTGCGCACGCGGTAGACGATCTCATCACTGGTGTCATAGTGCAGCCGTTCTGCCATAGCCAGATAGTCCTGCCAGGTGGTCAGCGCCTGCTGGCAGCTGCCATCAAAATACTCTTTTTGCCGCTCCAGATAATTTTTGATCTGCACCAGGCTCATTCGGTCTGCGATAAACACCAGATCCTTGGCGCTGATCTGTTCCTTTTTGCTCCAGCGCAGCATGTCGTCCGTGATACGCTGTCCGGTCCGCTTCTCAAGCTGCAGCCAGGCCAAAGTTTCTGTGTCTCCATCCATCTGCCGCAGGCGGCGGAATTTTGAGGCATCCAGACCCAGAGCGCGGATCAGCCCGGGCTCACTGGGGTTCAGCACCAGCTTCCGCACGTTGTCGCAGTTATGGAAACACTCCTTTGTTAGCCGCTGCAGTCCAGCCTTCCAGATCTGCTCCATCTGGGGAAGTTTTTCCCATACCGCCAAGTATTTTTCAGGATCAGTGATTGGATGGCTTCGTATCCACTCAACCAAGCCGGTTTGACGAAGTTCTTTTTTCTCCAGGCTGGGCAAAGTCTTTCCATATACCCGGCCGGATTGATCACCATAATAAGCGTAATAGCAGGGGCTTCCCGCGATCCAGCGTGTTTCCCGCTGGCAGTACATCCCCCAGTAATAGGAACGGATTTCGCCGGTGCGGTCATAAATCGAACGCCGGAACTCATGCCAATAGGGCTCGCTGTGCGGCAGGGTATCCTTTCGGTAGGTCCTGTCCGCCCGGAATTCCCGAACGACAAATCCATCCCTGCACCGCTGGACCAGATAAGCATAATACTTATCTGTTTGAAAATAGCCTGCGCGCCCCAAAGCCTTGAACATTACGGGATGCCGGCAGCGGGTGCAGCGCCCTTTTTTGTTGTGGTAGGGATGCCCGGAAATGGGCACCTCCTTCCCGCAGAAAGTGCAGTAACCGGTTTTGGCTCCGCCGCGCTTGTAATGGTAAAATATAAAATTTTCCCGCACGGCCACCTTGTCGGCCCACCGTTTCCAATCTTTTGGCAATTTCGGCACCTGCGCCAGATCCTTGTCCCACGGGTCAGTGATCCGCTTGTGGCGCCGTTCCAGCTGTTCGTCCCTCACATTCCTTTGAAAGTCGAGAATGCCGAGATCGCCACCGCGCT